>Ga0315541_1004187_pt1 | contig 10699 bp, 6 predicted proteins | sample SalMarSW160190MG_FD_203095 | JGI IMG/M metagenome (GOLD analysis project Ga0315541, IMG submission 203095) | Salt marsh sediment microbial communities from the Plum Island Ecosystem LTER, Massachusetts, United States - Salt Marsh Sediment SW1601-190 ...
CGGGTGCCGTGGCCGCCGGGTCCCCAGTTATACAGGTGCGGCCGGCGGGTCTCCTGGAGGGCCCGGGCGAACTTGTAGGCCTGGGGCCAGCCGATGGCGCCGTCGCTCTTGCCGTTGGAGGCCATGATGAAGCCGGTCTCGGCCTTGACGTGGTTCCGCAGCCACCACACGTCGGAGAAGTGATCCCACGGCGAGGTCTTTCCATCGGGCATGGTGATCGCCTGGTCCCGCGGGCCGTAGCTGCCGCGGTAGCTGCCGGTGAACGTGGGGCTTTCGGCCGGAATGTGCACGCCCACCCAGGCGACGCACCAGGCGATGCGCTGCCCGTGGCGGATGGCGTACATGGGCGCGCCCGCCCCGCCCATGGAGCTGCCGGCCGTGAAGACCCGGCTCAGGTCCAGCTTCCGCCAGTGCTTGCGGACGGCTTCGGGCGCCTCTTTCCACTGCTTGGCGGCCCAGTCCAGGAAGCCGAACGTCCGGTCCATGGTAAACGGGCGGACGAACCCGTCGCCATACGTCTTGCAGGTGCCGTTGGCCTCGTGATAGCCGGTCCACCAGTCATAGGGGATCTGGTTGGAGGCGATCAGCACCGTCCCGCGGTGGGCGTTGTACCACCAGCCGTAGCCGCCGTTGAGGCTGGCCCCCCAGCAGTGCAGGTGCAGCCCGACCGGAGCAGGCTCCACTCGCCACGCGGTCCGGGCCTGCTCGCGCGCGGGCTTTTTCGGCAGGGGGTCGTCGCCCATGGCCACCAGGTAGTCGATCGGCTTGGAGGGGGTGGACGAATGCGGCCAGGCTTCCCAGCGGGTGTAGATCAGCCGGGTCAGGGGCCCGTGGCGATAGAGCCATTGTTTTGGCCGCTCGATCCACTGGAGGATGGGCTCGCCCTGGCCGACGACCTCCGCGACCGCCTCGGCGGTGGTGTTGCCGCGGCCGAGGCCGTCCAGGTTCTCCTCGCCGTTGACGGCGATGGTGACGGCGTAGTAGGCCCTGCCCGCCCGGGCGGGGTTGTGGGCGTAGATGCCCGTTCCCCACGGCACCGCCTCGCCGCCGTCCGTGACGCGATAGCGGACGGGCGCCGCCTTGGGGGTGTTGCCCTGGTGATAGCCGCTGTTCCAGGCGGTGAGGAAGCCGCACTCGCCCACCAGCGACGCCTTGGCGATGCTGGCGGCGGTGATCTTCTCCGGCCCGCGCCAGATGCGCAACCTCATGCCGGGGTTGGACGCCACGGTCGCCGACCTCAGCGTCTGCACCTGGGCGCCGTTGGCCAACGGGGCATAAGCGCCGGGAACCAGCTCGCCGGCCACTTCCAGGAGCTTCGCTCGCCCGCGAACCTTGTCGCCCGGCTTGGGGGCGCCGTTGGGGATGACGACGGTGCCGCCGATCAGTGCCCGCACTTTGCCTCGGGCGATCTCTGCTTCCCACCGCGCGATCTGCCACTGGCTCTTGGCGACCTTGGCCTTGGCCAGCTCGGCCTCCTGCGTGGCGGTGTCGACCGTGGCCAGCACTTCGCCCGGCTCGACGGCCTGGCCCGACTTGACCTCGACGGTCTTCAGGGTGGTGTCGTACGGCGCGAGCGCGGGGGCCGTGACCTTGAGCTTGGGCTCGGTGAAGACGATGAGCGACTGCCCGGCGCGGTGGGTGACCTTCAGGTCCGCCACGGTTGGGATTTCCTGATTCCTGGGCTTGCCCTCGAGGTAGGAAACCTCCAGCCGGCTGGCCCCGGCCAGCGTGACCTCCAGCTTCAGCTTCAGCGGCTGCCTTTGGGTGACGGCGGCCTTGACGGCGTCCAAGGCGTCCAGGCTGACGAATCGCGGGCCGACGAGATTGAGCTTATTTTCGGGCTCGTCGACTGGATACACCGTCGTCGGCTTCGTGGGCACCTTGTGAAACCGCCCGCGGCCGTTGAGCATGAGTTCGGCCCGGAAGATGGTCGCCCCGGCCGGGAGCCCCGACAGATCCACCGTCAGCACCCCGCTCCTGCGGTCGAATTTCAGCGTGTTCGGGTACGTTCCTTTCCCGTCGGCGGTAAAGGTGGCGGTACAGACCCCCCAGACCGCGGTGGACGCCAGCAGCAGGACCACGGCCGATACGGCACACAATCTCGCGCGTTTGCCTTCGTTCATTTATCCTTCCTCTCAACTCATGACAGGCGTTCGGTCAGACCACGCCGCTCCCTTTGCGACGTTGAACCCGCTCCGGTCGCGTTTCTGTCCTGGTTCTTCGAGCCGTCGCTGCAACGGGCGATAGTCGAAGAACTTATGGCCGACTTGGCTTCCGGCGAAGTCGATAATGGCCTGGTCGCGGCTTACGCTTGAACTCGATCAAGCCCCGTTTCGTCAGCGGATTCAGCACCCGAGCGGCCTGTTTCGGGCCGATCTTGAACTCCTTTTCGACCATCCCGCGCGTCAATTCCACCTCGTCCCGCAGTTGATCCAACACCCAGTGCTGACGGTCTGTCAGTAGGACATCCGCGTCTGATGCATGGACATTCTGCGCAATGTCCATGCGCGCCGGCGTCAATGTCCTAGCGCGATGTCCTAGCGCCGGCGCGTGGACATCATCGTTATGGGGAGCCTCGTCGTGCTCCTCGATCACGAGCCACGCGGCCAGATGGTAGCCCCTGCCGAGGTTGGCGACCACGTCGTCGCGGCCGACGGTGAGGTTGGCCTCGGCCAGCATCGTCTCGGTGATCCTAGCCCGCAGCGTGTGGATGCAGGAGTTGATCGCCCCGTCGGACAACTGCCCCGACGGGTCGATGGCCTTGGCCAGCCTCGGGGCGCTCAGCCGGGGCAACTTGCCCGAGCGCGGCGTGCGGAGAATCCGAATGACCTCCCAGTCATGGCCGGGCCCGCCGCGTTCGACAATCATTTCGCCTTCGAGATCGATGTGGTCGGGGTAGAAGGCCAGCACGCCGCCCTCGAACTTCCTGGGCGGATCGCCCGGCAGCACGCCCGGCGGGAATGACTTTCGGTGCTGCTCGAGCACGCCCTGGATCACCTGTGGAAGGCTCTTGCCCTCCGTGCCGTCGCCGAACGGCTTGGAGATGAAGTCCATCGCCCCGTTGCCGAGCAGTTCGCGGACCATGTTCAGGCCATGCTTGTGGTGGCCGGTCATGACGATGACCGGGATGACGCCCCGCCCCTTGATCTGCTGAATCTGCCCGATGAGCTTCTTGCCGTACTCGATCTTCGCAAAGCCCCGGCCCGGCCGGGCGGGAATCTCCAGGTCGGCCAGCACGTAGTCGTAGTGGTTCCGCTCGATCAGATCGTGGGCTTCCTGCTGGCTTTCCACCCAGTCGTGGTCATGGCCGAGCAGGCCCAGAACGTCCTCGATCTCTTCCTGAATCTCCAGGTCATCCTCGACCACGAGTGCCTTGATCTTCGGCTTCATATCGCCCCCTCCATGCAGGGCTGCGTGCGCGGCAACGTAATCGTGGCCGTGGTGCCCGCGTCTTCTGTGCTTTCGAAGGTCAGTGTTCCGCCGTGAGCCTCGATGTACCGCCGTGCGATGGGCACGCCGAAACCCGTGCTCCGGCGTTTGGCCTTGTTCCGCCGGTGCGGCACACCGCAGGCCAGGTCGTCCAGGTCCTCGGCCGCCATGCCCATGCCGTTGTCGCGGATGGCGATCTGAACCTCATCATCTCCATTGCATGCCGTGACGGTGATCTCTCCGCGCCGCAGATGCTTGTGCCGCTCCATGAACGACTCGTAGGCGTTCTTTACGAGGTTGCACACCGCCAGGATGATCAGGTGGCGCGACAGTTGGAGCCGCAGGCCGTCCGGCACCTCGTGCCGCAGGACGACCATGTGCGCGTCGAAGCCCAGCTCCTCGATGTTTTTGGCCGCCATCTCACAGGCGGCGTGGAGCACCTCGGCCAGGTCCTCGGCCTGCCGCTCGACCGGCAGCGGCTGGGTGTACCGCTCCATGTCGCTGACGCAGCGATCCATGAAGGCCATACCGTCGACCACACGGGTAGCCTTGCGCTTGAGCGCCGCGGGCTCGGCCTCCTCGTCCAGCGACCTTCGCAACCCCGCCGCCGCTGGCTGGAGGTGGGTCAGGATGCTCCGCAGATCGTGGGCCATCGCCCCGGCCAACTGGTTGAACCGCAGCTCGCTGATGGCGATCAAGTCCTTGACGGCATCCTCGCCGTGCTTTTCGCGGAGCTTGGTCAGACGGTTGGCAAGCTGCCGATCCGTCGCTTCGCGCTTGCGGGCCTGGCGATGATCCCGGCGGCGCAGCCGAAAGCTCTGCTCGGCAGATCGCTTCACGAAGCCATTGGCGTCGCTGAGCAGCCGGGCGGCCAGGTCGTCGAAGACACCATCGTCCACCAGGTTCAGGCCGTTGGCGACGACCTTGCGGACCTCCCATTTCGGATCGTCCGCCAAGCGGAGCAGCAACTGACGAACCACCGACTGAGGCTCGATGATCTGGCCGGTCTGGAGCGCATCCATCAGTTCCTCGGCCATGCCGAGCCGCTCGCGCCAGTAGTCCACCTGCCCGCCGTCCAGGCGGGCGAGCATGTCTTCCCAGCCGTCATGCATCAGCGGGCATACCTTTCCCGGCGCTGGGCGAACGCCTCTTCGCCGCCTTCGAGCAGGTTGATGATCTCGTTCCTGCACGTGTCCACGTCGCCGTGATTCAGCAGGCTGGCGCGAGCGCCATCGGAGGTCAGCACGAACACGCCGGCCGCATCGCCCAGGACGGGAATGTTCGGGTTGTGCGTGATGAGGAGGAGCTGGCGGCTGGTCTTCACCCGCCGCAGGCTCTCGACCACCGTGTCGTAGATGAAACGGTTGTCGAGGTTGTCTTCGGGCTGATCGACCAGCAGAGGGTTCTCGCTTTCCAGCAGCAGGATGGGCAGGATCGTCGTGCACTTCTGGCCCGTGGACAGCGACAGCGAGTCCTTCCAGTCATCGCCGTCGTGCAGCTCGATGCGCGGCAGGTCCACCAGGTCCACGGTCTCGATCCCGAGCAGCGTCTCCAGATCGGCCAACGCCCGGATGACCTTCTCGGCCTGGCTCTCGTTCAGCGCCGCCTGCTTCTGGAGGCCCTCAGAGTCGTCCCGCCTCACGAAGTCCACCAGCTCCGAAGGGGCGACGAGCCCGCCGATCTTCTTGGCAACCTGTTTGTGCTGCAACGCCGCGTGCCGCAGGGCCTCGGCGAGCAGCGAGACGTACCGGTCGCGGTTCTCGTCCTGGGCGATCCGCACCCGCACCGGCGAGGACACGGCCTCAGTAACGCGCTCGGCCACCGAGCGACGAAGCTGGAACCGCTTGTCCCGCAAGTCGGTCAGCCTGTCGATCAGCTCACGGCGCTCATCCTGAAGCCGCTTCAGTTTCGCCTGCAGATCCGTGTGCTGGCGCTTCTTGTTGAGCAGGTCGTTCCGCTTGCGCTCCCACTCGGCCCGCTCGGTGGCCTGGCCCTGGGCCTCCTTGTACCGGGTGAGCAGGTTCCGGAAGGCCAGTTCCTGCTTGTCGTGTTCGCCTTGGAGCTGCTGAACCTGCTCGGCCACGTCGCTCTGGGTGCGGGTGAGGACGGCGACCGCCTGGCGGAAGAGTTCATCAAGTTCCGTCCCGGCCTGTCGCATCCGTCGCTGGACGCCCTGAAGGATTTCGCCGTTGGGGCCTTCCAGGACCTCGTCGGCGAACAAGGCGTCGACGCCAGCCGTGAAGCGCCCGTCGGCGTCGCTGACCCACTCGACGTACTCGTTGATCAGCTTGTCGGCCTCGCCCACGCTCTGGGCTTCCCGGTCCCGCAGCGCCTTGTGGTTCTGGGCCAGGTTCATCTCATCTGCGTTCTCGCCGCCGACGTTCGAGAGCTTCTCGATCTGATCCTCGACGCTCTTGAGCGTTCCCAGCTCATCACCCAGCTTCGCCAGGGTCGTCTGCGCCGGGACGATGGCTTTGGCGTTGGCCTGAAGCTTGGCATGGACCTCGGCGATGGACGTTTCCAGCGCGCCGATCTCCTCGGCCACGAAGGTATCGATCAGGGCCAACTGCGATTCCGGGCTGTCGGCGATGTTCTCGACCTCGTTCTGGCTGAAGATGTCGGCGCTGAAGATGCCCCCGGAGTTGATCGTGATGTCGGTGAGCTGGCCGTCGGCGGTCAGGACCATCGGCTCCCCGCTGGCGGTCCTGTCGACGATGTACTCCAGGCCGTCCTTGGTCTCGATGGCGAGGCGGATGCGCCCGTCGCCCAGGTTGCGTTTGACGAGGTTTTCGACCCGCCGGCGACAGAGCTGGCCCGCCTCGCCGGACTGGAACTCGTCCATCGCGTACCGCACGAACTCGAGCACTGTCGTTTTGCCCGTGCCCCGATGGCCGATCAAGCAGTTCAGCCCCTCGGCAAGGTTGATCTCAAGGCCGTCCAGGAACCCGCCATTCACCGACAGTGACTTGAGCCGGTGGCACCGTTTCGTCTCGCTCATTTCGCATGCCCTTTCCGCTGGAATCCAAGGAAGCGATCAGAGCGTAAGGGCTGGGGGTGACAGGTACGGTCGCAGGTGGAGGGAATTCTGAAAAAAATGTCGGCCGCCGTGGCGCTTCCCCGTCGCCTCCGGCTACTGCCCTTTCGTGGCCTTCGCCATGAGCTGCAAGGTCCGCATCGTGTCGTCCGTGAAGTACGTGCGGCCCGTTCGACAATGATCGGCGATTTCCTGCAGGATCTCCTGGAAGTCCCACAGCTGGACGCCGGCGCGTTGCGCGGCGGCAGGCACGTCCTCTGTCCATCCCCAAGAGACGATGACCTTCGCGTAGTTCCCGGGCAGAAATCCGTAGTCCTTCAGTGTCTCGGTCACCTCGGCCGCCCCGAACTTACGCTCGGTGAAGTACCGAAGCGTTCGTCTCTGTCCGGCCTGGTGGACGCGCACCTTCAGCTTGTCAGCAGAGAAAGCGTTGGTGGTCAGCCGTGAATACGCCCCCGAAATCGATACTCCGCTCTCGATGTGATAGCGGCTGAGGGCCCCATCGCTTCGGGCATCAACCGCCAGGAGATCGATCTCGTACTGCCCCTGGCACTTGATATTCGGAATGGTGAACCACCCCTTGATATATCGGACGTAAGCCTCGACGATCCGCTCGGTGGTCTCCACGATTCTGGCTCCCTGCTACAGTCCTGTTTCAGCGCCGCTCTGCGGCAGCCTGATGCTCCTCACGAATCTCCTGGGCCAGTGCCTTCGGCTGGATCACCCGTGCGTGCCGCCCGAAACCCAGCACCCACCGCTTGAACTCGACCGTATTGCCCAACTCGAATGTGGCGACAACCCTCTGGCCTGCGTCTTTGACGATCTTCTGGCTCGGATGCCACTGCATCTCGCGGACGTTCGTGGCCGCCCAACCGGTGAACTCCGCCCGAATCCTCTGCTTCCTGCCGGTCTGGAAGACGCCAAACGCGCCCTGGAAGTGGCTGGCCAGGGAAAAATCCTCCGGCTTCTCGAAGGTCTTCTCGAGTCGCGTCAGGCCTTTGACCCGCGCGACCTTCAGCGTGCGGACCTCGTCGTAGCAGGCGAGGTAGCCGATGCAGTACAGCGAGGCGTGCAGCAGCACCATGCCGTAAGGGTGGAACTCGCTGATGACCTCCCGGCCCTTGCTGGCGGAGTGGTAGACCACCTTGATGACCCTGCGGTTCAGGATCGCCTCATTGAGGATGCGGATTTCCTTGTCCTGACCGGAATAGTCGTGGTTGGCCAGGCTCTTGATGAAGAACGACTCGTCGAGGCCTTCGAAGTACGTCAACGCCCGGGCCGGCAGCAGCGCCCGGATCTTCTGGATTGCGGTTTGAAGCCCGTCACCAAACTGGGTGCCTGCCAGCGGCAGCAGGAGCTGCTGCGAGAGGAACAGGCTCAGCATCTCGGTCATCGTCAGCTGCAGCTGCTCGGATTCTACGGCGTCGTGGGCGAGCTTCCAGAACCGCTTACCGCGATCCCGCTGCTCATAGCTGATCGGGAAGATGTCCTGGAGGACGCCGAGGTCTCGCTGCACCGTCCGCTTGTTGCACTCCAGGCGCTCGGCCAGTTCCTCGGTGCCGAGACCGAACCGATGGGCCTGCAAAGCCCTGATCAGTTCCCACTGCCGGAACAGGCTGTCGCCTCGAGCCATATCCGCATCCTCTTTCTGCCGTCACCGGGCCAGCCGCCCGGCCAACCGTGAGCCCAAAACATAATCCACACCCATGACAGGTATGGTCGCGGCCCGCGGAGTTTTTCTGAAAAGCTCGGCCAGGTGCGACCGCACCTGTCGCGGGCCCCGCTTACGCTTTCATCGGCAAGCAACAACGGAAAGGGACAGCCATGACCACGATCCAGATGAAAGACATCCTGCCGGCATGGACGCCGGGCACTGCCATCGGCCACCGAAACCTGACGCTGGTGCCCCTGCGGGGGGAGGGGCACCAGCCGCGATTTCAAGAGTACCTCCTGGCGTCGAAGGCCATCGATATCGGCTTGCTCACCGTCACCGAGGTGGACGAGTCGGGCACCGTGCCGGAACTGCTGGCGGTCAACGACGCCGACCGACCAGTACTGCTGATCGACGGCGAGGAGCTCCAGGGCGCGAAGCAGAACCGCATCCTGAACACCAGCGTGCTGCTGCCGCCGAGGTCCAAGACGCTGATACCTGTCTCCTGCGTCGAGGAAGGTCGCTGGAGTCACCTCAGCCCGACGTTCAAGACGGGCAACTATGCTCCCAGCAGCCTACGGCAGCGCAAGAGCCGCGATGTGCAGTACAGCCTCCGCACGCGAGGCCGGGCCGAGAGCGACCAGGGGGCCGTCTGGGACAGCGTGGCCGAACACATCGAATCCTCGGCGGCGGCTGCGCCCACACGGGCGATGTCCGACGCAATGGCCACACTCGCCGAGGTGCTCGGTCGATACCACGAGGCCCTGCCGTACCCGTCTGCCGCGTGTGGTGTCGTGGCGGCCGTGTGTGGGCGTTTCGTGGCGATGGACGCCTTCGACGCGCCCTCCACGCTTGAGGCGATTTGGGGCCGACTGGTGGCGAGCTATGCCATGGACGCGAAGGCGGTCAAAGATCATGCCTCAAGTACCTTTACCGCCAAGGCCGCCGGGGTGCTCCTTGAGCACGTCGCCGAGCAGCAATGCCAGGCGTTCGACGCGGTGGGCCTTGGCGAAGACCTGCGATTTGAGGCCGCCGACGTACTCGGGCAGGGCCTTGAGGCGGAACACCACCTGCTGCACCTCAGCGTCTTTCCTCCGGCGACCGAGCGACCACGCGGTGCCCACATTGGGCCGCGTATCCGGCCGCCTTCGCAACGACAAAGGTGATACGGAATTCATGGCGCAAGTTCAGGGGCGGGCCTCTGGATATTACGGCATGCGGACATGATCGTTAGGGACCGTGCTCCCCGTGTGAGAGCAACGTACAGGTTCTTGGCATCGTCAAAATCGTTTACATTCACGATAACGACATGATCGAACTCGAGCCCCTTTACGAGAGTAGTGCGTGATACGACTCGCGGATCGATAAACCGACCGAATCGCCGGGCTCCATCACGAATCTTCCACGCCATGCTGCGTAGCGAGAGACCAGATGACTCATCGTAGTCTCGCGTGACTTTCAGCATCTCCCGATACAGCTCTCTCCGGTGAAGCGTAACGTCCGGCATATTCATGATGATCTTGAGCACGGTGTTGAATGATGAGATAACCTTGCTGTCTACCACGACCCGAAGGGCATCTTTGAGTAATGCATGCTTTTTCAGCTTGCAGTCACCGGGGAACTGCCGCTTGTGCAAGAGCTTGCTTAGTTCGTTAAGGACTTGTGGTTTCTTCGTCATGCAGGCCAACGCAAACTCCAACAATAACGCTGACCTCTCAAAGCCGCTGGCCTCCTCCAGACGCTGGCACCAATCAAGCAGGTCCTTGCACTCTACTTCTTCCATCGACCTGTATCGTCCCTTCAAGACCTTTGATGTCACATGAGCCTGCTTGGGCCATTTCCTGATGACAACGATTGAATCGTCGGAATGTCGCAACATTTTGCGGCACGTCTTGATTTGGACGGCTTGATGGGTACGTGCGCCGCCGAGCTGCACCCATGACACAGGCCCATTGGGAGCCACCCTAATCGGATCCCCCGACATCAATAATGTCCTAACGTCCGTAAGCCACTGTCCCAGGGCTTCATTTGTGCTGCGCCAGCGATAAGGCGTCTCTAGGTCGGGCAACCGATTAAATACCGGGTAGACGTCGCGAGACCAGTCGACGAGTGGATCGTCCTCCGAAAAACCGAAGATGCCTTGCAACGGGTCGCCAACAATACGCGCCGGCAGCAATTCAGCCAATGCCATGATTAGCTGATGCTGCATGCTGGTACAGTCTTGATACTCGTCCACAAACAGTCCACCATACGACCGCTGCAGCATTCTCTGGACATAGCGATATCGCAGCGATTTCGCCGCGGCCTCATATACATTGAGCCAATCCTCATGGCTACACGGTTCCTCCACATTGCACCCGGAAAGCACGGGGAAGGATGTGGCATACCGTAGCGAGAAACCAGCAATTGTGTCTACGTGATACACAGCAGAATCTGCGGCCCTCAGCCGAAGCCTGTCCCGGAGTGCGCGAACCCCTGCATGTGTGTGCGTCAGCACCAATTGGCGAGAATTCTTGTTTGCTGCGACTGCCCTTGCGATCAATTCCGTCTTGCCGCACCCGGCTGCAGCAACCACGAGGCCCCTT
>Ga0315541_1004189_pt1 | contig 10692 bp, 6 predicted proteins | sample SalMarSW160190MG_FD_203095 | JGI IMG/M metagenome (GOLD analysis project Ga0315541, IMG submission 203095) | Salt marsh sediment microbial communities from the Plum Island Ecosystem LTER, Massachusetts, United States - Salt Marsh Sediment SW1601-190 ...
GCTCCGGGGACACCATGCCCCGTGCAATCCACCGCGGTAACGATCAATTTTCCATTCTTCTCCGTCATCCAGTAAAAATCACCGCTGACAATATCCTTCGGTTTGAACAGGATGAAATGGTCAGTGTAGTACTTATTGATAATCTGAGTAGGGGGTAGCAGCGCGGTCTGGATTCTTCTGGCATAGTGAATGCTATCGGTAATTTCCTTTTTTTGCTGAGTGATCATATCCCGCTGCTGGGTTGCCAGGTCCCGTTGCGCTTCAATTTCATCCCGTTGTGCTTCGATTTCCTCTTTTTGGTGTACTACCTCAAGCGTACGTTCGCGCACTTTTTCTTCCAGGATCCTCTTTTCTCTCCTCAGGTTTCGTTCCCGGATCTTCACAAACCCCACAAATATTCCCAGTACAACCAGAGAAGATACAAGGAGGAACCACCAGGTTTGCCAGAATGGAGGTTCCACGGAAAAGCTGAAAGTGGCCGGATACTCATTCCAGGTATCATCTTCGTTTGCTGACCGTACACTAAAGGTATAATCCCCGGGTGGCAGGTTGGTGTAAGTCATCTCTCTCTTTTTACTTGGGATAGACCAGTTTTCATTAAATCCATCCAGCTTCCACTGGTAAGTCACATAACTTGGCGATTTCAGGTAGATTCCGATGAATTCAAAAGAGAGTGAATTCTGGTTATAGGGAAGCACAAGGTTTTGAGGCAGCTTGAACCGGCCGGAAACGCCGTCGGCAAAATTTGAATTTTCCCACAGGATATCGCGGTTGGGGATGGTTACACTGGTAATGTGTGTATAGGTTTCGATGTTGTCTGTACGTTCAGCCAGCGGATTATAACAGGTTACACCCTTTACTGTTCCAAACCAGATTCTCCCGGTATTATCCTTGCAAACGGAATTGCTGTGGGTTTCAATACCAAGGAATCCCTCTTCCTGTCCAAAGTGTTTTATCCGGATGATCTCTCCGGTTCGTGAAAAACTGATCTTATCAACCCCTTTCTCCGATCCTGCCCACAGGTTATCGTTATCATCAAAAATCAGCTGGTTTATGGAGTTGGAGTGGAGTCCGTTGGCAATACTGATGTTCTTTCTTGATGTGGTGTCGATTCCCTCTTCGGTCAGCGTATAGGTAAAGATCCCGCCACCTTTGGTCCCCAGGCATAGCTTCCCTGCGTCATCGCTGATGATGGTAGAAATATTATCCTGCGTCTCTTCAAGATGGTACTTGGTTATGCGGTTATCCCGGTACAGGGCAAATCCGTCATAATCAAAACCGATCCATATGTTTCCATACAAATCTTCATACAGGGAGGAAACGGGAAAGTCGGGGTAGCCTCCCTCCGGATTAAAATCGTGGATGGTTAACTCGTGCAAATTGCCCGTAGGACACTGGATAATACTGATGCCGGAAGCAGTTCCGATCCAGTAATTATGCTGTGAATCTTCCAGCATGGCCAGCACTTCATTATTTTTTAATCCATCTGATTTTTCAAGATTCCGCCGTACGATCAGATTGAAGATGGTGATTCCTCCTTCTGTTCCGAACCAGATATTGCCGGCATTGTCCATCATCATGCTGCGGACAACATTATTGATTAAACCGGTCTCTTCAGTGATTTTTCTCACCCTGAGGGTACCCTGGCTGAATTCCAGTTTGTTGACTCCTTCGTAGGTTCCCAGCCAGATGTTGTTTACCTGGTCAGCCAGAACAGTGTTTACCTGATTGTTGGAAAGGTTATCCTCTTCAGTGTAGTGAAAGAACATATCACCACTGTACCGGTTTATTCCTCCGAAAAATGTACCAAACCAGAGGTCTCCGGCGGATGTCCGGATGATGGAGCGGATCCGTGCATTGCTGAGCCCCTCCTTTTCGGTATAACTCTGGAACCGGTTTCCGGACAGTTTGCTGATCCCGTCTACGGTACCAAACCACATGTTCCCCTGGTTATCCTGGCAGATGGCCCGTATCCGGTTGTGGATCAAACCGTCCTCGGTAGTATATACCCTAAAGTCAGAGCCATCATAGCGTACAGCACCATCCTCTGTTCCAAACCAGAGGTTTTTTGAACCGTCTTCATAAATGACCAGAATGCGGTTATCCAACAGTCCGTCTTCCGTGGTAAAGTTTTCAAAGGTTCGCCCATTGAACCTGCTGATCCCGCCATCCGTACCAAACCACATGTATCCTCTTGAGTCTTTCAGCATGGCCCTCACCCGGTTGTGCAACAAACCGTCCTCTGTGGTAAGGCATTCCACAATTCCCTCTTCCAGGTCCTTGTTTTTCAGGTTGAATTTACACACTCCCCCGCCGAATGTTCCGAACCAGAGGTTCCCCTGGTTATCCTGGCCAATGGACCTGACAATGTCGTTGGATAGCCCGGAACTTACATTATAATTGATAAATTCTTGACCATCAAATTTAGTCACACCTTTGCCCTGTGTTCCAAACCAAAGATTCCCCTGGTCATCTTCGAATACACAGCGGATGATGTTATGACCGAGTCCATCCCCTACGGTATAGGTTTTAAAATTTTCTCCATCGAACACGGAAACCCCTCCTCCTTCTGTGGCGATCCATAAGAATCCTTTGGTATCTTCAATCATAGAATAAATCCCGGACCGGGGAAGTCCCTCCTCAATGGAATACCTTTTGAAATTATAATGCTGAGAATGAACAAGATTCCAGGAAAGAAGAAGGATTGCCAGAATGAAACTTGATTTCTTTCTCATCTTTTCAGACGTTTACATCAGAACCTTAAAATTACACTTTTTTTAACGATGATTGCTGAAATTTTTCCGGATAATTCTTCTCCTCTCCCTCAAACCCCGAAATGAAAAATAAATAAGGATACCACATAAAAAGAGCAGCAGAATGGCTGCAATAACGGAATTGATCGTTAATTCATACATGGCTGTTTGTATTATAATACCATTTACGGCACCGAAAATCATAAAAATTGCGATTCCCAGTACAATCGAGTCATAGATGTTGGAAAGCCGAAGCGAAGTCCGGTACAGGGGCGATTTTTTGAATTGTTCGAATCGTTTCTTCGCCTGGTAAGCAGCCCTTGCCCTGGCTTTCTCCCGTTCATAACTTACCCATTCACGGTATTTCTCCTCCATGGCCTCTTTGGAGTAATACTGAGGCTGGGTTTTGAGGTTTATAAGGAATTCATACGCTTCATTAACCTCAATAAATTTTTCATGGGCATTGGGATCTTTGCTTATATCCGGGTGATACATTTTTGCTTTAATCCGGTAAGCCCTCTTTATATCATCCAGGTCAGCATCCTCCGGCAAACCAAGTATCCTGTAGTACTTAAATGCCATAACAAACGATTCGTGATATGCAAGATACTGAAATAATCAGGGATATGAAATGATTGATGTCCATTTGTCGCCCTGTTTCCCTTGAAAATGTTAATTTTATGATCAGGATGGAGTAACCATGAAAAAGATCATTACTTCGGAACGGGTACCCATCAAGATGTGGCTGGGCGAAATCGAAGAGGGTGCCCTGGAACAGGCGAAAAACCTGGCGAACCTGCCCTTTGCCTTTCGTCATGTTGTTATCCTGCCGGATTGCCACCAGGGATATGGAATGCCGATCGGTGGTGTTCTGGCAACAAGGGAAATGGTCATACCCAATGCGGTGGGGGTGGATATCGGGTGTGGTATGTCTGCTGTTCGAACATCCCTTAAACACATTGATAAATCGGTGATAAAAAAGATCATGAGTGAGATCAGAACCCTCATCCCACTGGGCTTCAATCACCACAAAAACCCACAGAATAAGAATCTGATGCCTGATTTGGGTGATGAAAAGAAAATAGAGGAACTTCCGGTTGCCTGCAATGAGTTTGAAAGTGCTCTTCATCAACTCGGAACACTGGGGGGTGGTAACCATTTCATTGAGATCCAGAAAGGAAACGATGGATACATCTGGCTTATGGTGCATTCCGGTAGCAGGAACATTGGAAAAAAGGTCGCCGATCATTACAACCGCCTGGCAAAAACACTGAATGAAAAATGGGCTACCGGTTTGTCCGTGGAGAAGCAACTGGCCTATTTACCAATGAGCACTGAAGAAGGGATTACATACTGGAAAGAGATGGAATATTGTGTCCGGTTCGCTTTTGCCAACAGAGAACTTATGATGAACCGCATAAAAGAAGTGTGCCAGGATATCCTTCCTGAACCGATCACCTTTGATCCGATGATCAATATTGCACATAATTATGCGGCACGTGAAATCCATTTTTCAACATCGGTGATTGTTCACAGGAAAGGAGCAACACAGGCAAAAAATGGACAGGTTGGGATTATTCCCGGATCACAGGGGACCAGAAGTTACATCGTTAGAGGAAAAGGGAATCCGGAAAGTTTTGAAAGCTGTTCTCATGGCGCCGGAAGGGTGATGGGAAGAAAACAGGCCCAGCGACAACTGGACCTTCAAAAAGAGATAGAGTTCCTTGAAAAACAAAATATTGTCCATTCCATCCGCTCGGTCAGGGATCTGGATGAGGCTCCATCTGCCTATAAAAAGATCGAAGACGTTATGGAAAACCAGAAAGACCTTGTGGAACCACTGGTGGAACTGACCCCACTGGCGGTGATTAAAGGATGAAATGAAGAAAGTTATGCCGTAGGCATCCCTTACGGGATAAGTTATACGTTGATAAGTTATTAGAGAGAGAGGTGGAAGTGCAGAGTTAGAAAAAAAGTATGCAGCTGGCAGTAGGCAGTACTCAGTGAACAGTAAGCTGTGAACAGTGAGTAGATACGGGTTACGGGATACGAGTGATGAGAGGTGAGAGGGAGTGACGAAGTGACTTAGTGACGAAGTGACGAAATGACGAAGTGACTTAGTGACGAAGTGACTTAGTGACGAAGAGACGAAATGACGAAGTGACTTAGATACAGAGTACAGAGTACAGAGTACAGAGCAGAGCAAGAGTTAAAAGAAAATGAGACGATGAGACGTGGTGAGGAGGAGACGGAGAGTGAGGATGAGTGGTGAGTTATGAGAAGTGATCAGTTTGAAAGCTGAATGTTGAATGTTGGGCGTTGTTTTGTATGACCTACAAACCCGTATATTTGGAAGCTGCCCGAAATGGTATATTGCAGGAGAGGACCCGCATAGCCGGGGAATTGCTGGAAGAGTGTACACTATGTCCTCGCAATTGCAAAGTGAACAGATTAGAAAATGAATTGGGCACTTGCAAGACCGGTCGACACGCAATGGTTTCAAGTTATGCCCCCCATTTCGGTGAAGAGTCTCCGCTGGTTGGTTTCAGGGGATCGGGGACCATTTTTTTTACCCATTGCAATCTCCTCTGTATTTTCTGTCAAAACTTCGACATCAGCCATGATGGGAGAGGACAGGATGTCACAAGTGAAGAACTGGCAGATTTCATGATCCACCTGCAGGATATTGGTTGTCACAACATCAATTTTGTTACCCCATCGCATGTTGTGGCACAGATCCTTTCAGCGTTAGAGATAGCGATCAACAATGGTTTAAAGGTGCCATTGGTCTTTAACACCAGTGCTTATGACACGGTTGAAACACTGAAACTTCTGGATGGGATCGTGGACATTTACATGCCCGATTTCAAGTTTTGGGATCAGGAAACTGCCAGTCAGCTATGCACTGCACCGGACTATCCCGAACGGGCAAGAATGGCTGTAAAAGAGATGCACCGGCAGGTGGGAGATCTGCAAATTAATGATCTTGGCATTGCGGAACGCGGATTGCTGGTCAGACACCTGGTGATGCCGGAAAAACTCGCAGGAACCGGTGAAATTATGCACTTTCTTGCCAGTGAGATCTCGGCAAATACCTATGTCAACATCATGCCCCAGTACCGGCCATGTGGAAGCGCATTCACCGTGGATAAAATCGCACGAAGCATTACAAGAGAGGAGTATTACGAAGCGTTGGATGCAGCCAGGAAGGAGGGCATTACCCGGCTGGATGACAGGAATTGACGAACAGCATTAACCACAGAATATCAGCAGGATTATGGATGGAATAAACGTTGGATTGGCTTCATTTGGCATGTCAGGCATGGTGTTTCACGCACCGTTCCTGACCACAAACCCGGGATTTCACCTGAGGAAAATTCTGGAGCGGACACCCAAAGGTTCAAAACGGATATACCCTGAAGTAACGGTTGTAAACCGGTATGATGACCTGGTCAATGATCCGAAACTGGACCTGATTGTTGTAAATACACCCGATCATACCCACTTCGATCTTACCCGGAAAGCATTGCTTGCCGGGAAACATGTGATCGTTGAAAAACCTTTTACCATTACCACTGCAGAGGGTAGTGATCTGATCGAATTGGCACGAAAGAAAAACCTGGTGCTGACGGTCTTTCAGAACCGGAGATGGGACGGTGATTTCCTGACAGTCAGCCGGGTTATTAAAAAGGGCATGGTTGGACAACTGGTTGAATTTGAATCCCACTTCGACCGGTTTAGAAATTATATCCAGGAGGGTACATGGAAAGAGGATCCTTCCCGTGGCACGGGTAATATTTACAATCTCGGATCTCATATGATTGATCAGGCATTGATGCTGTTTGGCATACCGGAAGGTCTATATGCTGACCTGGAGATTCGGAGGGAAGGTTCCGAAGTGAATGATTATTATGATATTCACCTTTATTACAATCGATTCAAAGCCATTTTGAAAAGTTCTTACCTGGTGCGGGAACCGGGTCCGCGCTACCTGCTCCAGGGAACCCTGGGTTCCTTTGTGAAACATGGGATTGACCCCCAGGAAGAGTTGTTGAAAAGTGGTGAAATCCCGGTCGGGGAAGATTGGGGAAGGGAGGATGAACACTTCTGGGGTATCCTGAATTCAGAGATCCGGGGAGAACCGGTGCGCAACAGGATGGAAACCATTCCGGGAAATTACCATGCCTTTTATGACAACCTCTATGAGGCTGTCCGGGAAGGGAAAGAGCTTGCAGTCAAACCGGAGGAGGCACTCAATGTGATCCGCATCATTGAAGGTGCTATCAGGAGTAACCGGGATAAATGCATGGTAAAGCTCTGACGTTGTTTTCCGGCTGTGTTACCGAAAAACGTCCAACGGTAAACGGTTACGAAGCCCGCCCTGTGAAATAGCGGCTTAGCCGCCCCTGCTTTGCAGGATTTCACAGGGCCCGTTTCGGTTTTCGTTGTTCGTTTTTCGGTTTTGTTTGTTGAATTGCCTGGTGCGTTATTCGCCACCCACTTGCATTCACACATTCCTGGCTCATGAGATTGCTCTCCGCCAGGTGGCGGATCGCTAAGTTGCGGTCCACGGAAGGATTTACCACTGAGGATTTTTGCAGTTGGACAGCCTTTCAATACTCCCAATTTATTTTAAAAACATGCCATACTAACTTCGTCAGACGACTTGGGTTTGTCTGACGAATAAAAAATCGTTACTACAAGGTTGTAAACTCCTGCAGAACGATCAGTTTTTTACGTGGTCCGGCACGCACGGTCTGACCGATGGATTGTGTGTCGGGCTGCAGGGAGCCGGTCTGACCGATGGGAATGCCCGCCCTGTGAAATATCTAAACTCCTGAACAGAGTGCTGATGTGAAACAATATTTCACGTGCTTTGTTACCGATTAACACCTTAGGATTCCCGGCGATTAAAAAACAAGAACAACCGATGTTCCGACCCCGAGTGCACTGGACACCTTGATTTTTCCTTTATGCAGCCCCATAATCTGGCGGGCAAGACTCAACCCGATACCACTGCCGTGTTTCTTGGTTGTAAAATAAGGGACAAATATCTGGTCCATGACCAATTCCTCTATCCCGTGTCCGTTGTCCTTTATTTCAATGCAGGCATGAACGTCACCGTTTTGGTAAGCGAGCAAACTGATCCCGGGATCGTTACTGTCTTTCACAGCATCTATGGCATTCAACATCAGATTGATTAAGACCTGCTCAATTAGCTCTAAATCAACCTGGATCTGTAACCTTTGAGGCTGGATCCGGGTTTCAAAACGTATGCTGTTTTTTTTAAGCTTTGGCTTAAGCAAGGTATGAATTCGTGAAAAAAGATCGGATACATAAACCGTTTTAAACACAGGTGTGGGGATATGCGTAAGACTTTTTGTGGCTTTTACAAAATTCACCAAGCCTTTGCTTCGGTTTTCGATGGTCATGAGGCAGTCTTTCAAATCGGATGAATCCTGTTCATTCAACTCCTTTATGCTCATGGGTTCGCCTTTTTCATCCAGTACCAGCTCATTGATAACTGAAATAAGGTTGGTAATGGGTATTGCAGAATTCATAATCTCATGAGTTAGAACACGAACCAGTTTCTGCCATGACTCAATCTCTTTTTCTTCCAGCTCGCTATTTATATTCTGGAATGATACCAGCTTATAGTAGTTTTTTTGAATATAGAATTCACTGGCACGCATCAGGAGGTTTAACATTTCACCGTTCCGTATTATTTTCAGCACCCGGCTTTCTCCTGAATGTACTTCGCGAATAGCTTTAGCAAAATGTTTATCGATTTTTTCCAGTGGCTTAAGGTCCCTTATCCGGGGAATGCTGAATAACTCTTTTGCTGCATTGTTTATCAGGTGGATTCTGTTATGATCATCCAATGAGATCAGTGAGACATTGACGTGATCGACCAGTGCACTCAAAAAGTGATGGTTTGCCTCTTTGCTTGAACGGAGAGATATGATTTTTTGCTGCAGGGTAGTATATGCTTCCCGGATCTGCTCGTCCGGTTCATCCGAAGTATAGATATTAGAAAGGTCATCCTGCTTGATTGAAAGAAGGAAATTTTTCAGGGCTTTTGCAGACCTTTCATGAAACCGGATCAGTTCTATGATGAGAAGAATGACCAGAAGGGCTATCCAGAGGGAAACCAGCCAGAAATGGGTTTGCATGGCAATGAATAAGGCGATAAATCCCAGAAGAAATATCAGGATAATTCGAAAAATAAGAGCAGGTCTGTAAGAACGCTTCATTGCAGTTGTCAAATTTTACAATCTCTGTTTCTTTTCTGATAAAGGTCCTTGTTTCAGACCTCCGGTAATCATTTCAAAGTTGATATTTTTTCATTTTTCTGTACAGGGTGCTTCGCCCGAACCCCAGCTCCATGGCAACTTTTGTAAGGTTGCCCCTGCATTTTTTTATTGCATTCAGGATGGCAGCTTTTTCATAATCTTCCATTCTGCCTGAATCTGCCTGAAGTTCCCTGAGAGACGAAGGGGTGTGCAGCATAAAATCCTTCGGTTCCAGTACTGAATTCTCAGCCATTATAACGGCTCGCTCAACAGCATGTTGTAATTCCCGGATATTACCCGGCCACTTATACTCCCGCAACGTAAGGTAGGTATCTGAACCAATAACAAGTTCTGGCCGATTGTACTTATTTTTATACTTTTTAAGAAAAAAATTCACCAATAAGGGTATGTCTTCTGATCGGTCATGAAGGGTTGGAAGGTGAATTTCCACCGTATTGATACGGTACAACAGATCCTGCCGGAATTCATTCTCTTCCACCAGTTTCCGGATGGGCTTATTCGTTGCACAGATCAACCGGATATCTATAGCAATGGGTTGATTGTTACCAACTCGTATGATCTCTTTTGTTTGCAGAGCAGTGAGCAGTTTCGCTTGTAACGGGAGGGATAAATTTCCGATCTCATCCAGGAACAGGGTGCCACCGGTGGCAATCTCAAACCGTCCTGCACGATCTTCCCTGGCATCGGTGAAGGCTCCTTTGACATGCCCGAACAGTTCCGTTTCGAAAAGGGTTTCTGCGATGGATCCAAGATCCACTTTTACAAATGGTTCATCCTTTCGGTTTGAAGAGCGGTGAATAGCCCGGGCTATTAACTCCTTTCCTGTTCCATTAGCACCCAGTATCAGAACATTGGCATCGGTTGGACTGACTTTTCCAACAGCCTGAAGAACCGGTTTCATTACACGGGATCTGGCAATGATCTGTGAAAATTCCTGATCGAGATCACTGCTCAGCACCTTTTGTCTTGTCTCCAGGCGGGAGATCTGCTTCCTGGACTGGCTTAGCCTGTAGGTAGCCATTGTGGTTGCCAGCAATTTTTCCTTACTCCAGGGCTTGACCAGGAAATCGGTAGCTCCCAGCTTAATGGCTTTAACAGCAAGATCAATGTTCCCGTAAGCCGTCTCCATTAATACCTGAACCTCCGGAGCCATCCTGCGTATCTTTTTTAACCATTCGATACCCTCTTTCCCGGTTGTTTCCCCGGGAGTGAAATTCATGTCAAGAATGATCACATCACATTCTTTTTTCCTGAGAATATCAGGAATCGTATCCGGCTGTGTCAATGTGATAACCTCATCGAATTGCTGCTTGAGTATCATTCTTGCAGTGATCAGAACATCACCGTCATCATCAACTATTACAATCCTCCCTTTCATTTTACTCATGATAACTTTCTCATACCTGGATAAACCTCATTCAATCATTTCCTGCTAATTACCGGTAATCTGGAGTTACGATAAACCGGCTACTTTTGTCAATATACAACTTGTGTCAATATGATACAAATATTTGTGTCATATTGATACAAATAACTCTTCGGTTGGATTTTTAGAAATATTGTAATGCACTGTAAATCAATTATATGTCAAATATGGTATGCGATTTGGTTTCATGACGTTAAAT
>Ga0315541_1004196_pt1 | contig 10683 bp, 10 predicted proteins | sample SalMarSW160190MG_FD_203095 | JGI IMG/M metagenome (GOLD analysis project Ga0315541, IMG submission 203095) | Salt marsh sediment microbial communities from the Plum Island Ecosystem LTER, Massachusetts, United States - Salt Marsh Sediment SW1601-190 ...
GTCCCGGCTCACACCTGCGGGGCGGGAAAGGGGAGACGGTTCGGCGGTGAGGGAGCCGGCTTACTTCTTGACGCGGCTCTTCTCCAGGACGGTGGTCAGGTCGGTGTCGAGCTTCTTGCGCTCGCGGTCGGGGAACTGGAGGATCTCCTGGAGTGCCTCGGTGATGTGCGGGATGTATTTCTCGATGTAGTCGCGTTTGCGCGCTTCCTCGGCGCGGCGTTTGCGACGCCTGAGGAACCTCCTCAAATCCCGGGCGCACTCCTGGACGGCCAGCACGATCTCCTTCACGATCTCCGGGTAGGGAGCGATGGCCTCCTTGCTCTCACTGGTGAAGGGCACCCAGGGGCTGGCCATGTGAACCAGGATGAGGAGGGCCCCCGTCGGCAGGCTGCCGTTGGACTGGTCGATGCCGTACTGCCGCCAGTTGACGCTGGCGATGGCCTGAGTGGTGGCGCATGCGCCGGTGTTATAGAGCAGCGGCACGCGGTTGGCGAAGCGCATCAACTTGGCCGACTTGCCTTCCTTCATCTCGCCGCCGTAGGCCAGTCCGGCCTCGATCATGAAGGGGATGCCGCGGTAGACCGTCGGCGATCGCGTGACCGAGGTGTAGAGGTCCGCCTCGAACTCCTTACGCATGCCCTTCTCGATGAGCTCCTGTCCGATGGGGCTGATGCAGTCCATCGGGGGATTGCGCAGCTTGGTCTTGTGTATGGCCTTCAGCAGGCTGTCCGCCTCTTTCTGGGCGATGCGTTTGGGGCGGGCGTTCTCGTAGATGCCGGCCCTCTCGCAGATCTCCAGGGCCGCGCGCTTACTGACGCGGCAGAAGTCCGTGGCCAGGAACGTCTGGAGCTTGTGGCACTTGGTCTCGTGCAGCATCTTGATCAACGTGCCCAGCTCGATCCCGTAGGGATGGGGCTTGATCTCCTTGGGCTCCTCGGGCAGCACTTCCGTGGCGCGTTCGAAGACCTGCTTCTTGCCGTCCGGCGCCACGTAGCGTATGGCGACGTGGGGATTCGCGGTCGCCGTCTCCTCCAGGTACTCGTCTACGCTCCAGTTGCCCCGCTGGAAGGTTGCTTCCAGCTCGATCTCTACCTTTGTGCCCTGCTCGGCGTCCCAATCGACGACTTCTTCCTTCAGTATCCTGGGCTCGTTTGTCTTCGTGTTGACGACAATCTGGTAGTAGTGGGCGTCCTTCTTGGGCTCGGTCCTGGAGGTGATGGCGACGGGCTGCCCCGTGGTCAAATGGCCGTACATGCCGGCGGCGCTGATGCCGATTCCCTGCTGGCCACGGCTCATCTTCAGCCGGTGGAACTTGCTGCCGTAGAGCAGCTTCCCGAATATGCGCGGTATCTGGGACTTGACGATGCCCGGCCCGTTGTCGCTCACCTCGACCCGGAACCGGTCGTCACCGTTCGTCTGCTGGATGTTGACCGTGATCTCGGGCAGGATGCCCGCCTCTTCACAGGCATCCAGGGAATTGTCCACCGCTTCCTTGACGGTTGTCAGCAGTGCACGGCGTGGATTATCGAACCCCAGCAGGTGGCGGTTCTTGGTGAAGAACTCGCTGATGCTGATCTCGCGCTGCTGAAGGGCCATGTCTGCAGCGGTCAGTTTGGCGCGTCCTTTTTCGGCTCTCTTTTTTGCCATCTCCGCTTGCTCGCGCTCTGTGCGCCGGACCTGCCCCCCTGTCGTGAACGCCCGCTCGCCGGCCCGTCAGGCCTCGCTATAAGGTCTTGTCAGACAATTACATACGAATCGCTTGCCGGTCCCTTGTCGCCCGTTCTCCTACGTGGGGCCCTTTGCACGTGTGACAGGATAACGCAAACGCCGGGACCATTTCAATCGAGCCACCTTGAATCACCCGCAGCGCGTCTTCTTTCATGTACGTCTGCCTGCTCCGTGGCGGGAAGCCTTGCGGGTCTCAAGCGCCGGTGGCGCCGGAAGATGAGAAGAATCATCGTGCTGAACCAGAAGGGCGGTGTGGGCAAGACCACCACCGTCGCCAACCTGGGCGCCTGCCTGGCCGAGCTCGGCAAGCGCGTCCTCATGGTGGACGTGGACCCCCAGGCCAACCTGTCCATCCACTATGGCGTGGAGCTTCAGCGCGGCGAGCCGTCCCTCTACTCGTTCATCCGGGGCGACCACGAAGCGCGCGAGGTCATCCGGGATACTCCGGTCGAGGGGCTCAGCCTGATCCCCGCCAGCATAGACCTGGCCGGGGTCTCGGTCGAGCTTTCGGAACGGCCGGACAGGCTCCGGGTGCTCAGGGAAGCGCTGGCGCGTCTGCCGGACGGGTTCGATTACGTGCTGATGGACTCGCCGCCGTCGCTGGGCCTTCTGACCGTGAACGCGATGAGCGCCGCGCGGGAGGTCTTCATCCCGCTCCAGACCGAGTTCTTTGCCCTTCAGGGCGTCAGCAAGCTGCTGCGCACCGTGGCCCTGGTCCGCACTCACGTGAACCGGGAGCTCTACATCACGGGCGTGATCGCCTGCATGTTTGACTCGCGCACCTGTCTGGCGCAGGAGATACTGGACGACATCCGTGGCCACTTCGGCCCGCGCGTCTTCCGCACCGTGATCAGGAAGAACATCCGGCTGGCTGAGGCGCCCGGGTTCGGAGTGCCGATAACGCACTACGACTCGCAGTGCCACGGCGCGGACGACTACCGCGCGCTGGCGGGCGAGGTGCTCGCGATGGAGCGGGCATCCGCCGGTCCGTTGGTGAGAGAACGGCCAGCCGCCTTGCCGCAGACCAGGGCCGGTTGAGGCATTTGTGCCGGGCCGGTTGTCCAACATCCCAATTCCGAACTCGACAATGAAGCAAGAACAGGACGAAGCGAAGTCCACGCAAGCGGGCGAGGACGCTCCGCTGCACCGTCCCGAGGACGACATCGAGGAGGTGCCTCGTCTGAAGGCCAAGCCTGTCGGCAGCCGCACGGAGCACGAGAAGGCCAGGCCGCCGACGCGGGGCGGCACGCTGTTCGGCCAGCCGCACCAGGACGAAGCTCCCCAACCCGAGAAGCTGCCCAAGAAGATCATGTTCCCGCGCCGGATCAGGGAGGAGGCCCGATCTCCCTACGCCACCTACCGGCCGGCCCCGCCGGATGAGGAAGCGGAGAAACAGGAGGTGGCCGCCATCTCGGGCCGGCCGCCGTACAGGGAGGTGTCCGCCGGCTTCCTGCTCGGCATCGCCCTCATCGTCGTCGTTCTGGTGGGCGGCATCATGATCGCCCGGCTGGGCAAGAAGGTGGGGGTGCTGGAGCAGCGCATCAACCGGCTGGAGAGCGTACAAGGGGGCTCCGCCATCGCCGACCGCCACCTTCCGTAGGTCCATCCACATGGGTCGCCCGGTCCACTGAAGCGGTTCCTGTCTTCGGGTCCGCCGGTTGCTTCGCGCTGTCCGGCTTGCGGGGCGCTGCACAGGCCGATATGATGTTGATGGCGTTCTCGGGGCAGTTATGGGACTCGAGGCAGAAAGGGGCGGCCATGCGTGCTTTCTTCTCGTTTGTGGTGGTGTCAGTTCTGGTCTGCGGCATCGCGGCGGCCGAGCAGGCCGAGCAGGCCGAGCCGGTCTCGCAAGAGCAGATACTCCAGGAGCTGCGGCAACTCCGTCAGGAGGTGGCTGAGCTGAAGCGGACGGTCGAAGCGCTCCAGGCACGGCTGGATGGAAGGGATGAGTCGACGGAACCCTCCGTGCCGGAATGGCTTTGGCCCCCGGGGTTCGAAGGCTCGGGAGTCGATCACCAGGCCCTGTCCAGGGTCAAGCTGCCGGAGAATCCCACCGAAGCAGAGGTTAGGGAGTATGTGAGCCGCGTTCTGGCCGCCTCGGAGGGTCAGCGGACATTCTCGTCGGCCGATCCGCAGGTCTTGATGCTGGCACTTGTCGGTCCGGAGCACGTGGACGCGCTCGTGCGGGCAGCGAACTGGACTCCGATGGCTGATGTCCACATCGTGCCGGCGATCAGGCGACTGGCCGGGGCGGAGCACAAGGACCTGATCCTGGACGCGCTGCCTCGTCTGCCGCAACTCGTGCGGGTCGTCCTTGACCGAGGCTGGCTGCACGACGCCAGAGACACCCTGGTGGAAGGGCTCAGACAGCATCCCGATTACCTGCCTACGGAATGGGTGGAGGCCGTCGCTTCGTTCCGAGATCCAGATACCTACGAGGAACTGAAACAATATCTCGTGCATGGCACGAACCGGGCCCACACTTACAGGGCGATCAAAGACCTGCCAGGCATCAAGCTCTCGGATTCAGTGGCCGAGGCGTGGCGCCGCGCTTCGCACAGCGAATGGGAGGCGACGTCCATGGCCCCCATCGCAATGGAATACGGTCACCTGGACGCCCTTGCGTACGCTGTACGCACGCTAACCGATCCGTCGCCATCGGAGCAGCGAAGATATGACAACTGGAGACTGTGGGGGCCCGTGGGGCGCCATACCGATGCGCCGCGGTCTGCCGAGGGGCTCAAGAGCTGGTTCGCGCAGAACGAGGATCGCCTGGTCTTCGACCCGGAGACCAAGATGTTCCGGGTCAAAGAGGGCGAGTAAGCCGCCTCCCCGCGGGCCCGCGAGGCGTCCTGAACGAGGTCGGCACCATGCACGTGCCCGGTCCCACGGAATCCATGACGCCCGAGGGGTGGCGGGTCCTCGGGTGCATCGTCGTCGTTGCCGTTGCCTTGTTCCTGGCGGGTTGTCTCTACGTGTGCGTCAGGACCGGTTTCCGCAATCCGCAGGCGCTGACCTTGCTCGGCGCGGCCCTCGTCATGGCGGTGGTGGGCGCCGGTTGGTATGCCATCCGCCGCTGGGTAGGTTAGTGGGCCTGTCAGATCGAAGTGCCCGAGGAGCCGGGCACTCATCGTCGCCCTCGCTCTCGTCCTCGGTCTTTGCGCCGTGCCGGGGCGTTGTTTGACGGATGCAACGACGTTGGCGTATGCTGATGAAGCGGCAGCGGATGCAGAAGATGGAAGGTGCTTCGCATGGGTGAACTGGTGCCACAGAACCGACGGACGAGTGCGGCAGGGGGCAGCGGCCAGGTGACGTGCCCCGGCGAGAAGTACTCCATCTCGCGCGCCATCTGCCGTACGCGCCAGCACAATCAGTATCCGAAGTGCCTCCTGTGCCCGCACCGCAGCGAGGACGCCGCCGGGCGGACGGCCATCGACCCAAAGGTCACGACTTCGATCTTTCGCTCGACCGGCGTTCTGGGCCGCGTCCCGGAGGAGATCAACGAGTACGTGGTGCGCAAGATCGGGCTGGCGGCCGCACAGTTCCTCCGGGCGGAGAATCCGGCAGGCTCCCGACTGGTCGTCGCATGTGACCTGCGCGAGAACTCGCGTGGCTTCACCCGCATCTTCTGCGAGGGCGCCAACCGGGGCGGCATAGACACCACCAACATCGGCACCGTGCCACCCGACTTGGTCGCCTTCGCGCTGGGGACCGACGGCTGCACGGGCGGGGCGTTCATCGGCGGGCGGAACTACGCCGACAACGTCAACGGCGTGCGGCTGTGGCGCGGCAATGCCGCCCTGGTCGGTTTCGGCGTCGGCCTGGAGAAGATCGCCCTGATAGCCAGGCGTCTGCGCACCGGCCACAGCCGGCTGCCCGGGGAGATGAAGGGCGTTGACCTGCTGGGCGACTACGTGTCTTACGTGCTGAAGTTCGCCCCGAACCTGGCGCCGCTAAAGGTCGTGGTGGACGCCGGGTGCGGCTCGGCCGGGCGGGTGCTCGATGCGGCCTCGGCCGAGCTTCCTCTCCGGATCATCCCCGGCCACTTCGACGAGGACGGGCACAACGAGTTTCTCGGCAGGAACTTCCCCTCCGCAGCCCTTGTCTCATCGGTCAAGTCGCGGGTCCGCGAGGCGGGCGCCGACCTTGGCGCGGCGTTCGACTTCGACGGGCAGCGGATCGCGTTCTTCGACGAAAGGGGCGAGCTGCTCCGCCACGATGCGGCGGCCGGCCTGATCGGTGCAGAAGTGGCCGCCCGCGCGCCGGGCGCGGCCGTCGCCTATGATCTGCGGGCCAGTGCGGCGCTGAGAGAGCGCATCGCCGAGCACGAGGGACAGCCCCTGCCGGGGCCCGCCACGCCCCTGGCCTTCACCCAGCATTTCCGCCGCAGCGACGCCGCCTACGGCGCGGACCTGACCGGCCTGCACTACTTCAAGGGCTTCTTCCGATCGCCCTCGGCCCTCGTTGCGCTGCTCCTTTTCTGCTCCTATGTTTCGCGGGAGAAGCAGGGCGTCTCGGAGCTTGCGGCGGACATGGATCGCTACAGCCAGAGCGGCGAGATAGCGATCTCGCTCCCTTCGGGCGAGGCCGCGCAGGAAGTGCTGGAGAAGCTAAGGGAGGAGTTCCTCGACGCCGAGCGCGACATGATAGACGGCCTGAGCGTGCGGCAGCCGGACTGGTGGTTCAACCTTCGCCAGCGCGGCAGCACGGCCGACCTGCGCCTGAACGTGGAAGGGCGCACGGCCCGCGACCAGAGAAGGGGCCGGCAGACGGTCGAGCGGCTGGTCTCGAGCATCACCTCATCCATGGAGCAATAGGCGCCGCCGGCACGGCGTCCGTTGATCCCCCGCGCACCCCCGAACATGACGGATCGTGATCCCCCCACAGTCTGCATCGTGACGTTCGGCTGCCAGATGAACAAGCTGGACAGCCAGCTCCTGCGCGGGCAGCTTGTGCGTTACGGCTTCGCGCTGAGCGAGGAGCCCGATCGCGCGGACGTGGTGCTCTACAACACGTGCAGCGTCCGCGCGCACGCCGAGGACAGGGTCTTCTCTCACCTGGGCGCGTACCGCGGCCGGGCCGACCGGGAGGACGGCTTTATCCTTGGCGTCATCGGCTGCATGGCCCAACGTCTGGGGCGCGCGCTGGTCGACCGGTTCGGTTTTGTGCGGCTCGTCTGCGGGACGAGGGCGCTGCTGCGCGTTCCCGAGCACCTGGCGCGGATCATGGCCGGCGGCGGCGCGATCGTGGACGTCGAGGCGGACGGCCCGTTCCGGTTCCACAGGATGCCGCAAATGCGCGCGGCGCCGCATCGCGCTTACGTGAGCGTCATGCGCGGGTGCGACAACTTCTGCAGCTACTGCATCGTGCCCTACGTGAGGGGCCGGGAGGTGAGCCGCCCGACCGGCGAAATCGTCGAGGAGGTCGAGGCGCTTGCGGCCGAGGGCGTCCGGGAGGTGATCCTCCTCGGCCAGAACGTGAACAGCTATGGGAAGGGGCTGGCCGGGCCAGTGACGCTGGCGGACCTGTTGGCCCTGGTCAACGACGTGGAGGGACTGGAGCGCATCCGATTCGTGACGAGTCATCCGAAAGACATGTCGGACGAGGTCCTCGACGCCGTGGGCGGACTGGGCAAGGTCTGCGAGCACCTGCACGTGCCGGCCCAGAGCGGCTCGGACGCCGTGCTGCGGCGGATGAACCGGGGATACACGGCCGCGCAGTACCGCGAGATGGTCGAGCGCGCGCGGCAGAAGATACGGGGCGTCGAGCTGGCCAGCGACTTCATGGTCGGCTTCCCGGGCGAGACGGACGCAGACTTCGAGGACACCTCGCGGCTGCTGAGCGAGGTCGGGTTCCAGCAGAGCTTCATCTTCAAGTACTCGCCCCGGCCCGGAACGCGGGCGGCCCGCTGGCCCGACGACGTGCCGGACCAGGTCAAGAGGGAACGGAACCTGGCCCTGCTGGCGGCGCAGGAGCGGTTCGGCGCCGAGCGCAGGTCGGCGATGGTCGGACGGGAGGTCGAGGTGCTGGCTGACGGACCCAGTAAGGGCGACGCGACGAAACTGAGCGGACGCACGCGCCAGAACGACATCGTCGTCTTTGAGAGTGGCGAAGACCTCGTCGGCCGGTTGTGCACGACCCGAATCGTTGACTCGACCCCTCTCACCCTTTTCGGCGAACCGGCAACTGAACATTCCGTTGACCACGACGGCACAACGAGCACAACGAACAACGTCAAACTCTAACGTCGTGATCGTCGTGTCGTAGTGGTCCATCGTTGCGGTTCTCCGTGTCCCCGCCGCACGGCGGGCAAGCTTCGTGTCTGCGTGGTGAGGGCCGTGTATAATGCTGCGCGCGGGCGCGGCTTGCGGGGAGCGAGGGAGGCGCGGTGTTCGGCATGTCGAACAAGCGGATGATCTGGCTGTGCCGGAACCTGGGCACGCTGTTGGACGCCGGGGTGCCGGTCACGCGGGCGCTTTCGGTGCTGACGTCCCAGGCGCCGGCCGGCCGAATCCGCGACGCCCTGCAACGCGTGGCGGCCGACGTGGACGCAGGGGCCACGCTGGCCGAAGCGTTCGAAGCGCGCGGGCTATTCCCGGGCTTCTTCGTCCTGCTTGTCGGCGTGGGGGAGCAGAGCGGGGCGCTCGAACGCGCGCTGGCCGAGCTGGTGCGCTTCTATGAATTCCAGCAGCGAGTCCGACGCACCCTTATCGCCAACCTGGCGCTGCCCGTCATCCAGTACGTCGTTGCCGTGGCCGTGATATCGCTGGCGACGCACATCATCACGATGTTGGGGGTGTCCGCGGGCAGGCCGGTCTTCTACCTGTGCGCGGGCTATGGCGGCCCCGTCGCGGCCGTCGGCCTGTACTTCCTGCTGCTCAAGCCCCTTGCCGGCAGCCGGCCGTGTCACGAGGTGCTGCTGCGCGTGCCGGTGCTGGGCAACGTGATGCGGTCGGTCGCGCTGGCGCGGTTCAGCCTGGTGATGTACGTGATGCAGGAAGCCGGCGTGCCCGTGACCAATGCGCTCGAGCGGGCGTTCAACGCCACGGGCAACGGGGCCTTTGCGGCGCGCGCGGACGCGGCGGTCGCGACCGTCGACGCCGGGGGGACGCTGACGGACGCCCTGCACGCGGCGGGCCTCTTCCCCAGGGACTACATGGAGGCCGTCGACGTGGCCGAGCAGTCCGGCAAGCTCTCCGAGCGCTTCGACTGGCTGGCGTCGCACTACAGCCAGCGCGCGGAGTCCGCCCTGCACACGCTGGCCGTCGTCTTCTCCAGGCTGGTCTACGTGGCGGTAGCCCTGTTCATCATCTACTTCATATTCAAGTTTTTCTCGCTCTACGCGGGAGCCCTTTCGGGGGCGATGGGGTGAGGGGCGGTCCGGCTCAGGGGAACTCGGTGCAGCCGGTCACAAGCTTCAATACGATGAAGTGATGGACGGCATCACTGAGGACGAAGGCGATTCCGCCCGCCAGCAGCCAACTGCGCCACCAGCGATCGCGCAGCCGCCGGACCCCCGCGCATGCGGCCCACGCGACCACCATTGCCAATCCCACGTAGCCGTGGTGGATTCGGAGGCCGAAGGTGAGCGTGTTGAGGAGGTCCAGGTGGTCCTTTGTTCGCAGGCCGAGCACGAACCGGTTGAAGCACGTGATCGCCTCGACCGGCACGGTCAGCACGAGGCCGCTCATCAGCGGCTTCCGGCGCACCGCGTTCAGCAGTCGGCGCATTCTCGAATCCTGACGCCGCCGATCGGGAGAGGCACCGGCCCCGCGCACAGGCCCTCCGGGATCGATCTCCGCGGACATACGTGCCCCTCAATCGGTCTTTTCGAATAGCAGGGCGGGCGTGAAGCCGACGCGGTCCGCGCTGACGCAGCGGTAAGTCACTCCGTCCAGCTCCCCCTCGAAGGCGCGGGCTGCGTCCTCACCGTGCACGTGCCCGTAAGTGCAATGGCTTACGCCGGCGTCGCGGATCATGTCGCACAGCTCCGTCCGGTGGTCGAGGCCGAGAGGGGGGTAATGGCACATGGCGACCGCCACGTCCCATTCGAGCGCCCGGAGGGCCTCCAGGGACATCTTCAGCCGCAGGATGGCCCGCCTCCAGTGCCTTTCGTCCTCTTCCGGGTCGAACTCCGGATGTCCCGGCCAGAGCCACCCGCGCACTCCGCAGATGCCGACCCCGCCGTAGACGGCCGCGTCGAAACGAATCAGGTGCAGGGACGGACCGATGGCGTCCCGCACGCGACCTGGCCCCGAGAACCAGAAGTCGTGATTGCCCCGTATGAAGTACTTGACGCCCGGCAGGGAGTCTATGAAGTCAAGGTCCGGCCGCGCTTCGTCGAGCGTCATCGCCCAACTCAGGTCGCCGCACACGAGCACCAGGTCGTCCGGCGCCACCGTGGCGGCCCAGTTCTCGGCCAGCCTTTCCGTGTGGTTGGCCCATTCCGGGCCGAACACGTCCATCGGCTTCTCGCCCGACGCGGACAGGTGCAGGTCGCTGATGCCGAATACTTTCAAACGACGGCTCCTTAGCCGGGCGACGCAGCGGCCATCGGCAGGGCTCCGGGCGGGACCGTGTGGGCGGCAATGCCCTAAGTCTGGTCGGCTTCCTCTTCGTCGCCCAGCTTCCGGCTGATGCCGCTCCTGGCCATCGTGACCTTGATGTCCTTGTCGGGGTCGATCCTCACAACGACTTCGTCCCCCTTGATCTGCACCACCCGGCCGCGGATGCCCCCGATGGTCATGACGTCGTCTTTCGGCTTGATGCTGTCCAGCATTTCCTGGCGCTGCCGCTCGCGCTTCTTCTGGGAACGGCTCATCAGCCAGAAGAAGACCACGATGATCAGTATGAAAGGTATGAGGCCGAACAGGGGGTTGCCCGGGGGCGGGGTGCCTTGAGCGGCGTCTTGCCCCGCGGCAGCAGCGTCGCCCGCCTCTTCGCCCGCCTCGTAGG
>Ga0315541_1004198_pt1 | contig 10678 bp, 9 predicted proteins | sample SalMarSW160190MG_FD_203095 | JGI IMG/M metagenome (GOLD analysis project Ga0315541, IMG submission 203095) | Salt marsh sediment microbial communities from the Plum Island Ecosystem LTER, Massachusetts, United States - Salt Marsh Sediment SW1601-190 ...
AGGCACAGTGGCTTAACTCAGGCGAGATTGCTTCGCTTTCGCTCGCAATGACGGGCAGGTTGGATTTGGCCGCAATGATGGCGCCCGCCTGAAAAAACGTGTTGGCCTCGTGTATACTACTTGCTGAGAAACGCGCTTGGAGAACAACTGGAGCAGAATCCGATGCATCGCATCAGGGAGCGCATCGTAACTGACGAGGCGCAACGCCCCCGTCGCGGTGCAGATCGAGTACCAGGATTGGCTGGAAATCGAGCGCCTGCTGCACCTGCAAGAGGAGAGCACAGAACCTGTCGATTTGTCCTGCTACAGCGGCGTCATACGATTAAGCAAGGACCCGCTCACTTACCAGGCCCGCGTCCGAGGCGAGTGGTCCTGAACGTCCTCCTGGATACCGATGGCATTTCGTGTTTTGGCATTTTCTCCCGTCGGACTTGCTAGAAGGCCCTTGGCGGGGTGCTGTTTTTCACGTAGCGCAAGAGCCTGGTGAAACAAAAGCCGTGGTGGAAAGGTACCTAAGGGAACTGAGATATGAATGCCGTGATTGATGAGAAGCTGGACTCTATCGCCAAGTTGCGCCGCCGGTACCACGTGCAAACACTTGAACTCTTCGGATCGGCGACGGGTAAGGCATTCAATCCGCAAGATAGCGACCTGGATTTTCTGGTGGTTTTCCAACCCTGTCCACCGAGCGATCACTACGAGCGCTATTTCGGACTGGTTGAGGCCCTCGAATCACTCTTTGGCCGTCCTGTTGACCTGGTGGAAGCAGAGGCCATGCGCAACCCGTACTTCATCCGTCGTGTAAACGAAAGCAGGACGCCCGTCTATGCCGCATGAACCGCAAAAACTTCTTTGCGATGTGCTCGACTCGTGCCGCTTCCTCGAGTCGCCGCAGATAGGGCCCGAGGATGCCAAAGACAATGTAAAGGGGGCGGGGTAATGGTCGTCATTGCCTTATTATGGGCACAATTCGCGCGCCTTTGCCACTTGTCAGGGGGAGAATCCAATGACTTAAGTTGTAAGCCGCCGATGTAAAATCGGTTGCATGGTGGGCGACCGCGGGCTCGAACCGCGGACCTCCGCCGTGTGAAGACGGCGCTCTAACCACCTGAGCTAGTCGCCCCTATGCCGCTTTTGATGGTAGCATACCGCGGACTTAGGGGTCAATGCCGTAAAATACATCCCGTACTCGTTGCATTGTCCAGATACCGTGCACGGCACTTCTCTACTGCGCATTTCCACATGCCCCGGTGCGCATTCGAGAGGCTATTGCCCTTGCTTACGCTCGGCAGGCGCACCCGGGGGGCCTTCGGGCCGCTGCTGAAATCCCGGTGGCCTGCGCCCCGGTCCGATGAGGCCGCGGCGTTGAGGGCCTTGCAGCCGCGGGGGGCCCGGTGGCATGGGTCGGTCGGGACCTGGTCCTGGGGCGAAGCCGCGTTGCCCTTCGGGCATGCCTTGGGGGACTCGCTGTGGGAATTTGGGGAACCGCTCGCCGCCGGGGGTGGCGGCGCGCCTGCGGGCCGTCTGGATAAGCTTGCGCATTTCGTTCTCGAATTCGCCCAGGAACACGTACAGCTCGGCGCGTTGGCTAACGCTGAGGCCGGCGCCGGTCTGTTCGACTATGTCGAGCTTGGCCTGCGCCATGGCCTTGTCATGCTCGACGAGCGCTTGAAGCTTCGCCTCGATTTCCGCTTCGGGTGCGCCGGACTGCACGCTCTCCTTTAGCGCCTTGACAAGCTTGACGTGCTGCTTTTTCAATTCGCCGGTCTTTTCCTTGAACTCGCTGAAGTGCCGCATCATCAGGACGGTTTGCTCGTCGTTCAGGCCCAATTCGCGTGACAAGCGCGCCATCATCACCGCTTCTACGAGGTCGCGGACGTCCCGGTCCATCCACTCTTCAGGAAGGCGGCGCCCCCTCGTGGGCATGTCTTCACCGGGCGGCGGCATCGGGTACGCTTCTTGCGCAGCTGCGATAGCAGCACCCACCAAGAGCACAGCCGGAATCAGTTTCCAGGCTTTCATGTCGTTCACTCCTTTCTCGCGTTTTTCGGTTCAATCAACAGGCGTTATGTTGGCCATCCCTGTTCCACACATTCGTTCAGCAGCTCCTTGAGCGCCAGGGCTTCGTCTTCACCCAGCGCGAAAATGACGGCGTCGAGGTCTGCGTCGGCCTCGAGGACCTCGGCCACGGTGTCGAACCAATCGGCGCAGGCGAGCACATCGAGCCACTCGTCGTCGGCGATGTCCTCCTCCGGCCAGCCGTCAGATGGCTCGGGGGCTTCCCACGTGGCGGCATTGTCGCCATCGCTAATGCGGCGTTCGAGTTCCGCGAGCAACACGGCTTCGCTGGGGAACGTGGGGGCGGGCGGCGCGGGCGTCGATGGGGTGCGGGCAAACCGGGTGGCGGTGACCGCCACGAACAACACAAGGGCTGCGATGGCTAGTGGCGCCGCCAGCCGACCCGACCGCCGCCGTGGCGCCGGGGCACTTTCCTCGATGCTCGCCACAACCCGGGCGGTGAACTCGGGGCGGACGTCAGGCGCCGGCAGCCTCCGGACCCGTGCGGAGAGCGCAGCGAGTTCCTTGTAGCGCCGAGCACAGTCGGGACAGCGTTCGAGATGGCGCGCTACGCGTTTCTGGGCCGGGCATTCCCCATCCAGATAGGCCGACAGTTCATTCAGGACGTGTTTGTCGTTCACAAGTCTTCTCCCCCGAGCGCGGTCATGTGCACTCGAAGCTGTTCGCGCGCCCGGGCCAGGCGGCTCCTGACGGTGCCTTTTCGGCACTTGCAGATGCGCGCGATGGTGGCATAATCCAGGCCCTGGAGCTCGCGCAGCGCCAAGGCTTCGCGGTGTTTGGGCGAAAGCATGGCGATGCCCTGTTCAAGCGCCGCTTCGATTTCATGCAGTCGCGCCGATCGGTCCGGACGAGAGGTGTCATCGCGGACGGGCGTGCCTATGTCGAGGGGCCGTATACGGTCCTGCCTGCGCGGCTTCGAATCGCGGATGAAGTTCAGCGTCAGGTTCCGCGCGATGCCGAACAGCACGGTCGAGAACTTGGCCCGGGGCCTAAGCCGGGACAGGTGCCGGTACACTTGAACGAAGCTGTCCTGGGTGAGCTCCTCGGCGTCCTCTTTCGAGCCGACCATCCGCCCGCAGAAATGCATGACCGGCGTCTGGTAGCGGCGGATCAGTTCGGCAAAAGCGTCCATATCGCCACCTTGCGCCCGCGCTACCAATTCCCAGTCGCCCACGCCGCTCATCCGCGCGATGGCCTTGCTCCTCAGTAGGTTAAACACCGTTTTCCCCGGCCGGTTCCAGGGCAATGGCCGAAAACCAGTGTAGCGATTGCCGGGGGCAAATAGAAGCCGTCGGATCGCGGTCGTCTGCGTCCGGTTCACACCGCCCGCGGCATATCGCAGATGGTCCGCCGCGTGTTACCGTACAGTCCCGCCGGCAAGCCATATCTTCCCATCGTAAACGCCCGATGTGTGCTCATAACACCCTGATCACGGTGGCACGTCCATTGCGCGATGCCAGCCCATAGACGTATCCGCCACGTAACCGTTCACGCGGTTTGGCCTGAAAGGCCAATCTATACGTAGCGTCATAATTGGCACCGCATCGCGTCATTGCGAGGAGCGAACGAAGTGAGCGACGCGGCAATCACTTGAACCAATGGCCTTTGTGGCAAGTGATTGCTTCGCTACGCTCGCAATGACGCGAGGGCAGCGCTCGTGCAATTTTTCCGTCAATATGCGGCATTATTTATGACGTTGTATATAGATCAGCCCAGGGCAGCGCCCTGGGAAAAAGACACCATCGAATACCAAAGCGCTGAAAGTGCGATCTAAACTTCTTTAGGCCGCCCTTTCAGGTCTTGGGTTTTGTTTGTCCCGCAAACCCAGGGCGTTGCCCTGGGCTGATCTAGAGACGCGCTTTCAGCGCTAACACGCACACGGCCTCTGGTGGCCGTGAACGGTTACTCCGCCACAGCTACGCAAGTGACGACTAACTCCGCTTGATGCGGGGACCGTCGGGGGAGTCTTCGATGATCCAGCCGTCTTGGGCGAGCTGATCGCGGATGGCGTCGGCGCGTGGGAAGTCTTTGTCGCGGCGGGCCTGTTGCCGCTCTTGGACAAGGTCCAGGACGCTCTGCGGAACGGCTTCGTCGGCCAGGCTGGGGAAAAGGCCAGTTACGGCATTGAGCCTATCGAGGAGGGCTTCGGCCTGCTGCGCACCCTGGGCACCGAGCGTGTTGTGATCGATGAGTTTGTTGGTGTCGCGGATGAAATCGAACGCCGCCGCGAGCGCCGCTGAGATGTTGAGGTCATCGTCGAGGGCTTCGGCGAATGCCATTTCGCAGGCACTGATCTCTTCCGCACCGGAGCCGGCGCCCTGCACATCTTTGAGGTAGCCTGCAACCGGGGGCGGCTGTGCCATACGTGAGGTCTCGTAGAGGTCTTTGAGGCGCAGTCGGAAGTCGCGAATCCGCCGGAGCGATTCCTTGGCGGCCTCAAGTGCGTCGAAGGCGAAGTTGTTGGGCATCCGGTAGTGGGTGGCCAGCAGCACCCACCGAATTGGCAGCGGCTCGTAGCCCTTCTCGAGCAGGTCACGGAGTGTAAAGAAGTTGCCGAGGGACTTGCTCATTTTCCTGCCCTCGACGATGAGGTACGCGTTATGGACCCAGTACCGCACAAAAGGTTTCCCAGTGGCGCAGGTCGATTGGGCGATCTCATTTTCGTGATGGGGGAAGATGAGGTCTTCGCCGCCGCAGTGAATGTCGAAGGTTTCGCCGAGGTACTTCATACTCATCACGGAGCATTCGATGTGCCAGCCGGGGCGGCCTTTGCCGAGCTCGGTGTCCCAGTAGATATCCCCGTCGTCCTCCGCGTAGGCCTTCCACAAGACGAAATCACGGGCGTCTTCGGAGTCGTACTCGTCGGCGTCCACGCGGCCGCTGGCGCCGGCCCGAAGTTGGGCAATGTCGAAGCCGCTGAGCCGACCGTAGTCGGGGCAGGTGCTTAGCCTGAAATAGATACTGCCGTCCTGCTCGTAGGTATGGCCCTTGTCGCGCAGCTTCTTGATCAGCTCGACCATGTCCTGGATGTGGTCGGTGGCCGCGGGGCAATGATCGGCGCGTTCGATACCGAGGGTGTCGAGGTCCTCGAAGAAGGCCTGCGTGAACCGGTCCGTGAGGTCTTTGCGTGCTTCACCCGTCTCGCGGCAGGTCCGGATGATCTTATCCTCGACATCAGTGAGGTTCATGACATGGGTAACCTGGAAGCCGCGGTATTTGAGGTGGCGCTTTAGGAGGTCCTGGGCCACGTAGGCGCGGAAATTGCCGATGTGTGCGTAATTGTACACCGTCGGCCCGCAGGTATATATGCCGACTTCGGGCGGATTGAGCGGTTCAAACGGTTCTTTCGTCCGCGACAAGGTATTGTAGAAGCGAATTGCCATGTACATTCTCCGACGGTTACTGTGCTTGATTCGATTGCCCAAGACACGTGACTGGTTCCTTATGCAAACAGTGCGTTGACGAACTCTTGGGCATCAAAGGGCTGGAGGTCCTCGATGGCCTCGCCGACGCCAATGAGCTTGATGGGGATGCCGAGCTGCGTTTGAATTGCGACGACGATTCCGCCCTTGGCCGTGCCGTCGAGCTTGGCCAGCACGATGCCCGTGACGTTGAGCGCCTCGGTGAACAGCCGGGCCTGTTGCAGGCCGTTCTGGCCTGTGGTGGCGTCGAGCACGAGCAACACCTCATGGGGTGCGCCTGGGAGGAGCTTACCGATCACGCGCTGGATTTTCTGTAATTCCGCCATCAAGTTGACCTTGGTATGCAGCCGGCCTGCGGTGTCGACGATGAGGTAGTCCACATCGCGCGCGATGGCTGCGCCGGTGGCGTCGTAGGCCACCGCGGCTGGGTCGGCGCCGTCCTGGTGCTTGATGAGGTCCGCGCCGGAGCGCTCGCTCCAAATGGTCAGTTGTTCGATGGCCGCGGCACGGAAGGTGTCAGCGGCAGCCAGAATCACCGACTTGCCCGCCTGGGTGCGTTTAGCGGCAAGCTTGCCTATCGTCGTGGTCTTACCCGATCCGTTGACCCCTGTAACAAGCGTCACGTGCGGGTGGGGCGCGTCGGGTACTGCCCAGGTCAGGGCGTGGTCGCCCGGTTCGAGGAGCGCGCACAGTTCGTCTTTCAATACCTGATAGAGTTCCTGGGGGGTTTCCAACTTTTGTTCCGAGGCGGTGCGCTGCATATCCTCGATCAAGGCGAGGGTGGTTTCCACGCCGATGTCAGCTTCGATCAGGATCTCCTCGATGTCTTCAAAGACTTGGGGGTCGATGCATGACCGCCCGGTAAAGACCGCCTTGACACGGTCGGAGAGTCGGGTGCGGGTTTTGCCCAGACCATCGCGCAACCGCGCCAGAACGCCGCCTTGCCTTTCTTCGGTCATGTTTATGACTCCATGGTTTTCAAGCGTGGGATCCTACCACGGCGCAACATACACGGACAAGCCGAATAGGAAAACGCCGTAAGGTATTTGTGGGAAGTGGGGTGTTTGCCTCTCAGGACGGCGCGGCGTACTCGTGCGGCAGATTAAGGGGGGGACTGGCATTACTCGACAAACGGCACGCGGTACGCCATGGCTTTATAGGTGGAGTCGCTGTAGTCGCTTCCGCCGAAACACTCGAGCCCATTGTTGTCGCGCCGCAAGGCAAGCCCATAGGCGACATAGTACTCCTTGTCGATCCGGACTGCGGCGGAATCTCGCGCCACGGGCTGGTCCGCAGCTTCAAGCCAGGCATCGCCGCGTATCTCGACATTGTGCTGGAGTTTGGCGACGAAGCTCAGCTTTTCACCTTGCTGGCGGACCAAGACCTGGCCGACCTCGCGCCTGCCAAGGACCGGGTGATCCTGCATCAGCACGTAGCGGCCGTCGTACATGTCGCCCATATGTGGTTCCGTGACCGCCCGCTCGACTTCCTTTTCGGTGATCGGATTAGCCTCGAGCTTCCCGAGCAGTTCGTCGTACATCTTACTGCTGGGGCCTGTCCAGAACATGTGAGCGTTCGACCCGCTGGGCATTTGAATGCTGATAAGGAAGTCTTCGACCTTCGAGATGTTGGTAGCCACCCAAACCACAATGAGGATGCCGAGCAGCGCCAAAGCCTTCGACAGCCACCCAGAACGCTCGCCTCCGATGGTCGATGTGCCAGCTAACTGCGCCGCGGCCAGGCGCGTCTCGCGCTGTTCACGCAGATTGTTGCCGCAGGTCTTGCACAGCAGCGTGCCCTCGGGGTTTACCGTGGCACATTTCACGCACACTGCATCCGCGTCAAAGGCCGGCTGCCGCGCACTCGTTCCGCTGACCGATTCAGAACCTTGGTTCGCCATTGTCTTCACCATCCTCCAGGTGGATTCTCGCACAATCGCCCGGCTGTGTCCAGTTATTTCTTTTCCATGCACCGCGGCTGAGACTTCGGTATGCAGGAATCCCCTTTTGCCACGCAGGGCGTGCGTTTCCCGCGCGCACGATAATGACTGCTGGCCCGCGCCGGATGGCTAATCGTAGATGAGCACGCGGGTGCCGCTGGGGCAGAGGCGGAAGACGGTTTTGGCATCGGCGGGGCGCATGCGGATGCAGCCGCGGCTCATGTTGCGGCCTATGGACTTGGGTTCGTTTGTGGGGTGTATGCCGTAGCTTATGGCATGGGCATCGGTCCCCAATCCCATCCAATAGTCGCCGAGCGGATTGCGCGGGTCGTCCGCCTTGACCACCTGACCGCGGTTGTACCAGTCGGGATTGCGGATTTTGTTGACGATTTGGAAGGCGCCTGCGGGGGTCGCGCCGTCCTGCCCGAGTCCTACCGGAAAAGCTTGGATCGGCTGTCCATCGAGGTAAATCGTCAGCACATAATCGCTTTTGTCTACGACGATGCTCAGCTCGTGGGCAAGGGCGAGACTCTCCACGGGTTTCAAGACCGGTGCGTCTCGCAGAGGTTCGACGGGCATCGGCCGCAGGCCGCGTTCGAGCAGCGTGGCCTCGAGTTCGAGTGCGGCATAAATCCAAGGCTCGGGCACCCCTTGGACGACTTTCAAGGCCTTGCGCACCAGGGCCAGCGCCAAGGCAGGCTCGTCCTGCGCAGCCAGGCTCTGCGCATATCCCAGTCGGACCAGAAATTGTTCAGTAGGGGATGGGAGGGTGGCCAAGGACTCGTGTGGAGTTTCGCCTTGCTGTGCCAGGGCCAGCCGAAACGTTCGCGCCGCGTAGTCGATTCGGCCTGCGGTAAGGTATTGCTGCGCGCGTCTGAGGAGTTGTCGCGGCGACTCGGCGTTGCCCGAGTGTTTGGACATCTCTGGTGATTCCACCAGAGCCGAGCGATCTTCAGAGCTGGCCCCACGCTGCGCCGTGATGGGTGTCCCGGGGTGCGCCGCCCAGATGAGAGTCCGGTGGCCAATTGGTCCACCGAGCAACAGTAGTAGAAGAGAAAGGAAAATGACCCACGCGACCTTACGCCGGGATTTCGTCTGGTCCTGGTCCGCTCCCGCGGGCGTACGGGCAGGCAGCTTAGAGCTCTTATTGCGTGCCGTTAGCCGAGGGCCGGCCATCAGCGTCCCTGGTGACGCCACGCGAGTGCTGGCGATGGGCCTTGTTTTGAGCGCCAAGTCTCTCCAGAGAGGCATGTGTATGCGCACGCCCATGGCGAACTCGCCAGTGCCTAAGTCCGCGACGCGAACGACGCGGCCGCGCATGAGAATCGCCCGACTGGCCGGGTCGCCGGGTTTGGGGTTTAGTTCGATTTCGGCATACGTGTCCGGGGGTTCGGGCTGGAAGGTGCGGATTTGCACGCCGGTAAGGCTGATGTCGAGCGCCGTCCCTTGACGCAGCAATCCCGGGCCGGCCAAGGCGATGAACACGGCATCGCGGAACGTTTTCACGCGGGCCGCAGCACGCCGTTCACGCGGCAACGCTTCCCGCGCCGCCTCTGCATCCCCGTGCTCCTGTAGCGCTTGCAAGGGCCCTCCATAGTCCACCTTGCGCCACCGTAAGCTGCGAAACGGCGACATCCTGAGCCTGTCATTCGGTCTGAGGACTGCCCGGTTACGGGGAATTGTATGTGCAGTGCCCATCACCAGGAATTATACCATAGGGGTAGCCCTTTTTCTGCGCGGCGATGCGGTAACGCAAACGGGTTCCCCTCCAAATCCTACGGGCCTGCGTCAAATTTGTGGGTTTTCATGCGGCGAAATCTTACTGTTGACGCTCCGGCTCATAGGTTTTATAATGTTGGGTGCGGGACAGTTAGTCATTATTTGACAAAGTGTTACAGCAAAGGTGTGTGGCAATGGACCAGGTTACGAAAGAGGACCTCTTCACCAGGCTTGAATCGACCATCGCCTCGTGGAACATAGAGGTAACGAACGCGCATCAGGGCCTGGCGCGCCAGATCGCGCGGGCTAAGGAACATCTCGATTCGCTGGTCAGCATTCTTTCGACACGCAGGACAACTTCGCCTACGCTGGCTGCGGCCAAGGCTAAGATGGAATCGCTTAAACAGGGTCTGGTACAGCGAGAGGCAGCGGCCGAGAAGGCCGTGTCGTATTTTGCCGAGATCGAGCAGGATTTGGCCGACCTGCGCGGGGATGTCGAAACGTTGCGCGCGCGCGAGGCTAAAGCGAGCTCCGCGGAGCGGGTGCTGACGGCAGAGCTGGAAACGCTTCGCGCGGAGAAGGGAAGCAGTGACGCAGCGTTGGCACGGACGCGCTCCGAGCTCGAGTCGCTCGAGGAGACGCTGGTCCGGCGTGATGCGGCCATTGTGGCGGCCAAAGAGCGTGCCTCGGAGTTGGAACAAGCGGCTACGGAGCGTTTTGCCAAGCTCGATGCGCTCCGGGCGCAACAGGTCCGCGCCGCCTCCGCGGAACGGATTCTTAGTGCAGAGCTTGCCGCTGCTGTGGCCGAAAGAAACGTAGCGAACGAAGCCCTGAAAGCCACCAGCAACAAACTTGAATCACTCAGCCAGTTGCTCGCGGAACGCGACGGCGCGGTCGACGCCGCGACCCACCAGGCGGGCCAATTGCGCAAGACAGTGGCACGGTTGCATGCTGAGTTACAGTCGCTGCTGGCCCAGGAGGCGCAACTGGCCGCGGCGGCGGACATTTCGGAGGAGTTAGCCACGGTCCGTGCTGAGGAAGCCGAACGTTATGAGACACTGAGCCCGCAAATTGAATCCCTAGGGCAGGCTTTGGCCGAACGTGATGCAGCGGTTGAAACCGCGACTCAAGAGGCAGTGCACCTTGAACAGCATGTTGAGGAACTGAACGCCGAAATCGGGCGCTTGCGTGCGAAAGAGGCTGAACGGGCCGCAGAGTTGGACGCGCTCCGTGAGGAGAAGGACGCCATAGCTATGGCGCTCGAATCGCTGAATGCAACCATGGGCAAGCGAGACGATACGCTCGAGATTGCCTCGCAACAGGCTGCGGAACTCGAGGAGCATATTGCCGCGCGGAACGCCGAACTCGACCTGCTACATGCCAAGGAAATGGAACTCGTGGCATCCGAAGGAGAGCTGGCATCGCAGTTCGAGGTCGCACGCAGCGAAAGAGATGTTGCAACGGCGGCCCTCGAGCAAGCCCAAGGGGAACTCGAAGCGATTCGTAGCGAAAAGGATGC
>Ga0315541_1004202_pt1 | contig 10670 bp, 18 predicted proteins | sample SalMarSW160190MG_FD_203095 | JGI IMG/M metagenome (GOLD analysis project Ga0315541, IMG submission 203095) | Salt marsh sediment microbial communities from the Plum Island Ecosystem LTER, Massachusetts, United States - Salt Marsh Sediment SW1601-190 ...
TGTTCAGTTTAATAAACAAGGATATTGGATCGGCTCTGATGAATGGGAAGGAACGGTTTCAGGACATTATTCGGAAATACCACGAGAAATGACACTCCATGTCATTCTTAATGAGGAGACTCAAGAAGGTGAGGAAGAATGAGAAAATATAAGCATGAGATTAGGAATATAATTTCATTCGCTAATGGTATGACGGCGGTGTTCGACCAAAATAACGAGCAGATGCCCGCATTTCAGGGCCGGACTGAAGAGGTCGAGGACAAAATCATAAATCGGTTGATCCGGCAAGGGATGAGGAGAAAATATGCTATAGTTGCTGTGAAAGGAATGGAATTAGAAGGTGAGGAAGAATGAAACCTATTGAATTTTTTTCTCATATTAGGAAACTTCGTTGTCCAAGATGCCACAAGAGCTGGACACCCAGAATTGAATTTCCCATGAAATGTCCTTATTGTCAGGCTAGTTTTGATTGGAATGATATGGGAAATGACCCATTGAAATCGGATGAAAATGAAAGTTTTGAGGTAATGGATAAGGTGAAAAAATGATGGATACAATAGTAATGAAAATAAAGGGACTAGAAGCCAAGAAGCGACAATCCCTTTATGATTTGGGTTGGATAGATGCTCTCTATTGGATTCTTGAAGAAGTTGATTTCTCTGAAGAAGAAGGAGAAATAGATAGAGGGGTATACAGGGAAGTCTTTTAAACCATTTAAATTTCTTCTTTTATTTCTAAATGTTTAATTCGATTATAGATTAGATTTACTTTGTATTTGGGATATCCCTGTTGAAGGCAAAAATCTTCTACGATTGCTTTTGATATTCGTTTTCCTTCATATTTATTGACTATCATTTCTGCCACATTATTGATTTCTTCTATATCTTTCCCTTTGTCTGTTGATATATTGAATATCATTCTTTCATCTATGGGGTCAATCTTTTCAAATGTATCATATAATTCATAGTATCTTTCTGCATTTTCTTCAGATAATATGAATTTGTTTATTGGTTTTTCTGATTTTTGAGTGAAAATATAGTATTCAAATCCTATATCGGAATGTTTACATTGAATTTCAATATCGGTCAATAACCTGAACCTTCGGTCAACGGTATTGTAGATTTGTGAAGTTAGGAGAAAATCAATATTTCTTTTTCTGGATTGAAATAAAATATAGCTCATGTATCGGTTCAATTGTCCGCCACTAGTTCTTGATTCGAGCCATGCGTATGCTTCATCAATTATTATCAGTGAAGGCTCATTTATGATTAGTAATATTTCAGGTTGGAGAATGCTAAAATTCTTTTGCTTGATTCTGTAATTGGCATATACTTTTCTATCTGATTTCGTGGCCAATATGGTTGTTAATAGTGTTTTGCCTGAACCAAGTCCACCTATAACAGAAACTAACATTTAATCACTTTCATTTTTTCCTAGCATTTTATCCGAAAATGATAAATCCTTTTTGAATTTATTTGCAATTGCTTCAATAATTTCTTTTCTGGATTGCCTATTATAACTAACCATGTATTTTAGATATGAGTTTATAAATTCTAAAATTACTTTTGCAGATTCTGGGCAATCTTCCAATTCAAAATAAATTGCTATTGTTCTCAATCTGGCCAGATTTAAAGGTGAATGTATTTCTGTTTTCAATTCTATGTCATCATCGGTCAGCATCAGGCTCAAAATTTCTTCGATATCAATTTTATCCGATTTGGTAAATTCATTTAATAGATTGTTCATATGGTCCCTCCGGTAAAAGGTATGAAATTACCTATTATATAACCGATTGCCAGACCAAGACCAACACTTAAAAGAATATATATTATTGATTCGGATAATGGAAATTTTAAATTTTCCAATCCGGTAACTATTTGTTTGATAATTTGTCTCCGATTAATCATATCTTTAAATTCTGGATTGATATCTTCTTTGATTTCTATGAAACTCATTTGTCCAGCATTGATATCAATGGCATAGATGAATTTATTCTTGAAACGATATAAAGGATTCTTTAAGTTAATATCATAAGTTTTCTTATTATAATCAATATGTTTTGTATCGGGTTTCAGTTTTTTCATTTTAATTATTGTCGGTATTTTACTTACTGGATTGATGAAATATAATTTATAAATATCTTTCATAAATATAATAATAGCATAGGAGATATAAATAAATTATGAAAAATTTAAAAGGGTTTTGGGATGGGAGGGAAATCTGTTTAATCCCTCTTTGGAAGGAAATAAAGAGCGATTCCTACCACCGCTAGAATTGGAAGGAGAATTTGCAAAACAGTTACCACTGTTGAATCAATTCCGGTAACATTCGCACCAGCCAATTCCACGAGAGCCACAGGTAAAATTATAGCCGCAATGAAAATACCCATCGACACGCCTATAATTTTTTCCATTATGTCCATGAAAAGTAATATGTATTTCTTAATATATATAATTATAATAAACTGAAAAAATGATTGAAATGCATTCATTATATTGTCGATTTAAAAAAGAATGGTTAACTTTTCCTTATGGAGAAAAAGCCAGATTATGCTCAAATTTCATAATTAATCAATATAGACAGCATCGAAAAATAATTGTTGAACGGTCATGTGTTTTTTGCATTTATTCTGAAGTTAAGGAAAGAAATTAATAATAGATAGACCATATATATATTTATGAAATGGAAAATTTGGCAAACTACATTACCTCTGAGTGTAATTATGATGATAGTTATTCTCTTAGGTGTTTATGTAATGTCCCCTTTTTCTCCGGTGAATCCGACAATAACTGTATTGGCTTCAAAATCGGTTAGTAATTATGAGAATTTTGAAATCATGGAAGTATATTTAGGAAGTTATGCAAATCCATTAGCCCACTGGACGGAAACAGCAGATGATTGGGATGATACTAAATATATACCTATAGATTCTGATATGACTTCTTGTGGTATTTGGTTAAAGGTAGATACTGATTCTGAAGTATGTTCTGATGCGATTAATGATACTAGGGTATCATTAACAATTATTGCACCCGATGAATCTACTATAACTTTTGGTTGGAATGACACAGCATTTGACTATGATTGGGATGGAACTACCTGTTCTGGTTATTCATCAAATTATTATGGGAGTCATCTGGCTTTAGTTCAACATGATGTAGCAAATCAACCTGAAGAACCCTATTTCACATTCGATCAAGATGGAGTTTATGAAATTGAAGTTGTCTTTTATGTTTATACAACATAAGGTAGGTGATATATATCACCTACGAAAAAATTAAAATTTTAATCCCTTTTTCCTTAATTCTAATTTTAATTTTTTCTTCTTTTGATTCCTTAGCTGATTGGGAAGAATGCCAAACTTTTGATTCTGAAGGATATACCGCTCAATGGAAAGAGGCACAAAATTATAAAGGATATACTACTACTAATAATTGGCAAGTTGCACAAACCTATGATGGTAATGTTACTATTGAAGATTGGGAAATAGCACAAACATTTGAAGGAAATGTTAGTTGCCAAACTCCTATTAATTATTGGCGTTATACTCAATGGATTGAAAATAATTACTGGGAAATACATAACAGAAGTACTTATTATGCCATATATACATTTGACCCAAATGATTATTTAGAAATTGAATATCAAGGTCAATCTTCATATGCTTATACTGAATCATGGGGAGAATTCGTTTATGATGATACAATACCATTTGCTTTATTGGAATATCCCATAGATACTAATAATTTTGATTTTACGATAGAATTTAAACCCTATAATAATGCAGGATCGTATCCTTTTTGGATGGGATTTTTATCTAAAGATTTAGATAATATGAGTAATATGAACGATGCTAATATGTCATATCTCATTTGGAAGTTTAGTTATTCTGCAAGTTATAATATGAATCTTACATTAAGATTCAAAGATTATGACCATGATGAAGTTATTTTGTTTTATTCTGTAAAATCACATGGTGAATGGTCTAATAGTCTTAAAGTTGTAAGAGTGAAATATAATTATTATATCACTCCATCGGAATTATGGGTAGGTCTAGGAATAAAAAATGATTATAATAGTTATACATGGAGTATTTGGGAAGAAATAACAAATGCTTCTATTAAATCAGGTATTCCTGATTTATTTCATAACAATTTTTATGTTATGAAACCCAAACTTACTTTTTATTCTAATCCATGGGATACTAGAGTTTATCTCTATGCTATGCAAAATGGATTTCCTGATTATGAATTGGCTCAAATCTTTGCATCGGATATAAATACTGGTTGGTCAGAAATGCAAATTTTCAATGCTAATATTTCTACCGATTTAACTCATGTTCAGACATGGGATTCAAACATTGACACTAAAGATATTTATACGGTTGAATGGAATATTATTGCATTAATATGGTTGATTATTCTTTATTTACCAGCTATTATTTTATCCATGTATTTGGGTAAAATTGGTTTCATATTTGGAATTTCATTAATGGGTATAGTTCTTTATTTAGGCGGTTTAATTCCATTATGGATTACAATAATTATAATAATAGGAGTAGGTATATTACTATATAGGAGGGATGAAGGTTGATAGAAGAATTGTTATTAATAATCTTAGGTGTTTTTATAGCTATGGCTGTTTCCTTCATTTATGCAAAGAATTCTTTTGATTTAAACGTATTCATGATTAATCTAGGAATTATTTTTTCAATGTTAATATACATTGGAAATATTGAATCATGGTTTTTAATAATCGTATCCATATTATATGCTATAGTAATATTCAATGTAAAAAAAGGAAGTGGTGATATTGAATAAATTAATGTTGATTCCATTGACCATTATGATTTTCCTGATGGTTATTAGTTTAACATATTCTACTACAACTATGATAGGAAATTACTCCTCGGAATCTGGAGGTGAAATTGTAATTGATAATGAAACTGGAAGTGTAGATATACCTGAAGCTGGAGAACATGAATTCAATCTGGGTGGTGCTCAAGGAGCTTTAGTTTTATTAATCATAGCAATAGCGGTAGGTACAGCTTCAGGTATCAGAATCTTGGGAAGTGGATTATCTGATTATTCTCAAGCTTTGCTATTTAAGTCAATTGCATTAATGGGTTTATGGGCTATTCTTACGGTATTCACCTTCGATTTGATTTTTACTAATGAAATTATTGGGAGTATTATTTGGATATTATTAACTATAATGTTCGTACTTGGATTTGTATCAAGTTCAGGTAATAATGAATAAATTATGTATATTTACAAATCCACCGATTAAAATAAAAGGAATGATAAAACAATAACTACCAGTTGAATTAATTCTTTTTATTCGATAGAATATGAATATTACAATTCCAAGTACCAAAAATTTAAGAATGATGAAAATACCATAACCATATTTCCGTATAATTTCCAAAACAAATAAATTCTGTTCAAAATTTACATTCTGACCGATACCGATAAGGGTAGTGATTAAATCGATAACACCGATTATAACCAATAGTAAAATTAATAGTAAATGCTTTTCCTTCACAATTTATATATATTATTCAAGCTATATATCATTTGTGAAAAAATTAATTGATTGGAATAAGGTAGCCTATTATCGTGATAAAACAATTATTGACATAGCTGAAAAACAAAAGGGATTGGTGGAAAAAGCCAAAAAGAAATTAGAAAAGAAAGCTAAAAAGAAATTGGAGAAAAAATAATGAAATTGAAAAATTGGTTATTTTTCATAATCTTCATTTCGAGTTTGATATTACTTTTTTCCTTTACATCAGATAATTCTAAAGCTCAAACCTGCTGGTGGGATGGGGAAGGCGGGGACAATCTGGCCTCGACGGCTGCCAACTGGAATTCTAACGGTGGAAATGATATAGCACCCACCACCGGAGATAACGTAGTATTCGATGGGACATCCGTAAAAACATGCACTTGGGATGTTACCGTTACTCTGGGAGATATGACGCTTGCGGCTGGATATACTGGACTCGTTCAATTTACTACGAATATTGGATATGTTAATTTTTCAATGGCTGGGGGAAGATGGTTTGCTTCGACTACCCTTTGGCAGACTTGTTATGGGGATTGGACGAAAACTGGTGGTACAATAGACCCAAATAGGTTAAAGATTGAATTTGCTAAAGACGGTGGAACTGTAACTGGTGGGATATCATTTAAAGATGTTTTATTCTCGGGAAATACCTCATTCACTGGTGGAGTGTATGGATGTACTGTTGATTCGGATGTAATTGTTACATTCCCAGGCCTAGTTAATTGTTATACGGCTGGAGCGGGGTATTCTAATTCAGGTGCAATAACCGGAACTGGACCATTTGTATTCTATCTCAATGGGGATTATGAATTAGCTCTTGGTGTTATAGATTGCCCATTAGAGATTAAAACATCAACCAGTACAACGGTTGATAGGACAGTTACATTGACGGCCAACGCAGCCATTGGTGACACCATGACGGTATATTCTGCTGATGGTACTTACACAATGACCCTCGACACCGCTGGATACAACCTATCATGCACCGGAGCCTTCGAAACAGGGGTCAGAGGAATCATCGACCTCGGAGAAGGAACGCACACCTTTGGGGGCAACTTCGACGGCGTAGCTACTGGCTCCGACGTGACCCCAGGAACGAGCACGGTCATCCTCAATGGGACTAACCAAAACATTCAGCTCAATAGCGATGATTCATTCTATGATTTGGCCATCCAGAGTAATGATACTAATTGCCTTTCATCTATTAATATTAACCATAATTTATATTTCATTAATAGATATCCAAATGAGGACTATACCTTTGATAATGCTACATCAGAAATAGGCAAATATTCATCAAATGGAGAAGGGGAGATACACATAGGGATTATCATTTTAGGTATTGGAAATGATTATTCAACTAGCATCGTCCCTTTCATATTAATTATAACATCAAATCCAGAAACTACAGCATATATTGACATTGATTATTTATATGAAGTGCTAATAAATGCTGGAGGACAACCCACAATCAATTTTACATCAAATGCAACATTTATTTACCTGTATGTCAATGGTATTTATGGAACACCAGAAATATATCAGGCTGGAAGTTATTGGATAAATATAACAGCAGAATATAATACAAAAGAAGCATATCAAAATTATACTTTAGGAGTTGAAGAAAATATGATATTTGAAACAGGCATGACAATGGCTATCGCAATGGTATTTTTGATTTCATTGACGATAATTAATTTAATTGGTTTCATAAAAGGAATTCCAATAGTTGTCTTGATAATTGGAGTTGTAACCGTATTTTCAACGATATCAATGTTAACGGTATTTTCAGATATGGCATATATTCCATTAGCTTTTCTACTGATTAATATCGCATTAATGGCGATAGGACTGGCGAAATTAAGATGATAATAATAATATTATATTTCATTATGATAAATCTCTATTCATATTTAATAGATACAAATCCTTTTTTGATTTCAATTCAAATAGGTACTTTAATAGGAATACCATTATTCATTTTATTGTGCATGCAAGAAATGGAAAATCTTAAAAAATATCTTTCACATAAATACGATGATACCTTTTATAATGATTAAACTTTAAATTTTTTTATAGCTTTTAATTTCCATTCTATCTCTGCTTTATAACCCAATGGAAAATTATATTTTTCAGGAAAATCAAAACTAAAATAATGTTTTAAATGCCACCTGTACCAAAAAGAATATCTGATTTTTTTCTTAATCAATTTAAATAATTTTTCATTTTTTGGTTCTAAACTAGCTGCATTAAAATTAGAATTGTAAAAACTATCCAATGTACCTTCAAAAAAGAATCTTACATGATAAGGAGAATTATTCCATTTACTAGCATTTCCATAAGGTACCTTAATCATTAAAAGACCATCAGATTTTAAAATTCTATACAATTCAAAAATTAAATTTGGATAATCATATATATGCTCTAATACATGGCTAGCCAATATTTCATCAAAACTATTATCATCAAATGGTAAAGGAAGTTTATTTAAATCATGAATTATATCAACTTTATCATGTTCTTTCATATCTAAATTTATCCATCCATTTAAAGGAAATTTTCCACATCCTATATTTAATTTCATATCAAACCTCACACAATACAAATGGTTTAACTATTCCATTATTTTCAACTATCCCTTTTGTGTAATTTCTTTTTAATTTTTTCTCAATCGTAATAACCACGATTTCACCACTTGATACGGTTTGTTGATACTTTGATTTTTTAGTAATGAAATGGTCTTGAAGGAATGTATTTTCATCAATTTTAATATCTTTTTTTCCTATTCCCTTTATTCGATTAATACCATTAAATGAATAGTCTTTAACTCCCCTGATATTGACATTGCCAAAATCTTCCACTTTCAGCATACCCAATTTTTCATCATTCAGATGATTTTTTAAATTATTCAATCCCTGTTCATTGACAAAAAGTGAATCTGTATCACAATAAAATACATTTTTCAAACCAGCTTGATAAATCAATTCCCAAAGATAAATCCTAGCATATGAAGTAATGGCTGATGATATTATCGGTATTGAATTGTTACCCAACCCTTTGGGTTGAAGTAATTTATAAACTTTACCTGAAATTGAAATGAAATTTTCTATTTCACCACTATCAACTTTCATTTCTAACAATCTGTTACTCTCAATTCTTTCCATTGCATCCAGAATATACCAGCTTCGTTCTGTTTCTTCAATGGGATTGAAAAATTGCCTTTGTGCAAATTTACCATATAAAGAATTAAGAAAGAGTTTAGCCATTTTTTCCTCTACCTTTGTTTCAGCATTACGCTTAATATTATAGAAGAAATCTACATAATCTTTAAAAATAATTTCAGATTCATAAAAGACAATCTTATTTAAATTAATAATTTTACCAATTTCTGGATGATTTAAAATATATCTTATTTCTGGATTGGTAATAACCGTTTGAAATTTTCCAATAGGAAAAATCAATTTTCCATCAATTTTTTTACCTATTACTTGTTGATTGATTTCTATCACACAATTAGCCAAAGCAAAATTATCATTTTGCCTTAAATCATCTATTGAATAATCATCCAATAATTGATTCGATAATGGCTTAATTGGTATCCTTTCATCATGCATGACATAAGGATACATTGAATTGACATCAAGCTTATAAATATCATTCATTTTTCCAAGCTTGAAAACTTCCGTTCTTCCACCACGGTAACTTTCAACTTCCATATCAAGAATATCTTGAAAGGTATGAATCAAAAGCTTATTCTCAAGCATGAATCTATGCCTGAATGAAGTTAATGCCTGACTTCCAATAGTCAAACGAAAATTACCCAAATCATTTTTCTGGATAAAATCAATGTATTTTAAAATTGCATTAGTCAAAACTAGAACATCATTCTGACAATATTCCATCAATGAATCATTATCCACATTATAAAAATCAGGTTGAATCATTTTTTCAGTATGAATCATTTTTCCGATTTCAGCCAATGATGTTCTCCAGTAATTCATAGAATCATAAAATGTCAATGTCGTTTGTGTTTCCTGATTTCTGGCTATCACAATAAAAACGGAATCAATGGCAAAAACTTCAACATCAAAATTCCTGGAAACAAGATAATCATCTATACCTAAAATAGTATAATCATAACTCATGTTATGGGCAACCAGATACAATCGTATCTTTGACCGAAGCAAATTATCCAGAATCTTATAAAACTGTTCTAATGAATAATAAGTATATGATGTTATCTTATAATCATCATCTACCAATTGAAGATAATTAGCTGAACCCAATCTAAAAGTATGTATCTGTTTTCTGAAATTAATTTTCTTAATATTTGCCTCAGTATCAATGATTAAAATATTCTGAGGCTTTTCACTTTTTTCATTTTTAGATAGATAATGATTGAATCTCATATCAGACACTTATCGGTTCATACTTCTTACTTTGGTCATAGGTTACGATTGGCGTTATTCTCATATTACTTAGGTCATACCATTCACCTTTATTAGGAAGCTTTTCCCTAATCATTTTCTTGATACTAGAATCAATTTTGGTCAATTCCCTAAATGATAATGCTAGATGAAATTGCCTTCTTTCACCTTCCCCAGTTTTTCCACTAATTTTAACAATAGTCTTATAACGATAATTATAATCTTTTTCAAATACATTTTCTAATTGACCCGCCTTATTTTCCCTGTATTTAGCAAATTCTTCCCTATTATATCGATTATAATCCCTTACATATCTATCCTTACTAGATTGACTGGCTGATGAACGAAGCAAAAAGGAATCAAATTCCTTTTGACTCATTTCAAGTTTTGAAGGTGATAAAACATATTTAGTCATTTTCAATCATCTCCTTTATAGACATATTTAAAATAATAATCTATTAAATTTAAATTATCTTTTGTTAAACTATCATAAATTTTAATAACAAACAATATATTAAAAATAATTAAAAAACCAAATATAAAAAGAAACAAATAAGACATTTCAATTCCATAAGAATCAACAATATTAATTACATCATTATTATATAAATTAATATCATTCATTAATTTAAAAACTATCATCATTAAAATAAATGTAACCATAGAAAAAAATAA
>Ga0315541_1004204_pt1 | contig 10663 bp, 7 predicted proteins | sample SalMarSW160190MG_FD_203095 | JGI IMG/M metagenome (GOLD analysis project Ga0315541, IMG submission 203095) | Salt marsh sediment microbial communities from the Plum Island Ecosystem LTER, Massachusetts, United States - Salt Marsh Sediment SW1601-190 ...
TCTGCAAAATCCTCGACCAAACCTTTGGTCTTGTCCGTGGAACCGTCGTCCACTGTGACGATCTCCCACCTCTTGTCGGTGGAGTCCAAAACATCGGAAAGGCGTTGTAAGGTCTTGGTGGCGTTCTCCTCCTCGTTGAACATGGGCACCACCACTGAGATATCGATGTCTTTCTCTCTTTTCATCTTTTCACCTAAATATTCTCCAATGTTCTTCTCACGTCCTGATTATATGGATCCAATTCCAAAGCCGCCTGGAAAAAATCTTTGGCTTTAGTCCTCTGGCCCATTTTCAGGAAGGCTTTCCCCAATTGGGCATAGATCCTTGCGTTCGAAGGATCGATGTCAAGAGCCCAGAGAAAGCATTCAACCGATGCGGTCGAAATGCCCACATGATTATAGAATACGCCTATGTTGAAGAGCAAATTTCCAAAATGCTCTCTGGTGATGATATCAAATCCTTTATTTGCCAAATTGGCTTCTAAGAATTCTTTCTGCATTCTTATTTCGAAATCAGATAGTGTTACCCGTTCGGGACTATATTCAAAAAGATATCCCGCAGGTATGAGATGACGGGCAAAAGACGTATCCCTTGTGTAATAGTGACAATATATCGGCATTTTGTCTATGTTAAGTGGGCAAAGATCATATGCGATTTTTGGGGAGCTGTCTGATTTGATTTTCGGCAGAGTGACTTGCCTATATTGCTCTTGCAACTGATCTCGATAAGCTTTTTGAACCAAGGCACTCCCACTTACGATTTTAACGTCCGGTCTTTTCCTTTCCGCGTAATTCAGATACCACAGCGTGGTCAGAGTATTGTCATCCTCAACCACGATCAGGGCATCCCTTTTCACCGAGTTTAAAATCTGTTCAGCCTGATGATAGGCCCAACAACTTGACCCCTTGTCACATTGTTCGAGATTCCTGCCTATTTGAAAGATCGGCAGCAATAGGATCAACCCACACAGGAAAACCTCAGAGATGTTGGTTGGGTGCCGATTCCGCCAAGCATGTGCAGATGTCCCACGTTGGCTCTGTGGGCCACGCCCAGATAGGAAGGCCCGGCCCGCTTTCAACACGTTCTCACCGAGCCAGGATATTCCCAAAGCGAACCAGATTGCAAAGATGGCCAGTGAAGGCAGAAGGTAGCCCAAAAGATCGAAGTTTCTCAAAGAGAAATCAGTGGCCCAAGTCGCAGTAAGAAGATTGAGAAGGAAGATCAGAAACGCAAAAGCAAAAAACCGCTTGGATTGTTTGAACATTGCACATGCACCCAATACACCTAACCAGAAGACAGGTAAACCGAATTGAATCACCGGAAATGACAGGCTGAACCAGAATCTGTTCAGATAGGGAACGTTGGAACCTGTCGCAGCCAAACCGGATTGGGATGATCGGGTCAGGTATGAGAAAAAGTTGACCAGACTGTCCGGCCTTCCCCAGTTAATGGCGGGCGAAAGGTGTGATCTTATGGGTACGAATAGATAAAGGGAGATTCCAAGTAAGAAGAATGACATCAGTACCGTCATTCTCCTAAGATTCAAAAAGCGCTTGAAATCGGCGGCCACCAGGAATACTAGGAACGCCGGCACCAAGGCAATGATTAGGAGCGGATGATTGGCCAGGGAGAGTCCTAAGACGCATGAAAACAATATCAAAATCTTGAAACGATGGTCAGTGCCTTTCTCTTTGAAACATTTGATCAGAAGAAAGACCAACGATAGGGTGAAAAAGATGTTTAAGGTGTAAACCTCTGCTCTTACGCTTTGAAGCCAGAAGGCCGAGGAAAAGCCGAAAAATAGCGTCGCTCCGACCATTCCTACCGTAGAAATCCATTTCTTATCCGCCGGCGGAAAACCTCGATTGCCCGCACCGCCGGGAAATCTTGACTCTCCAAAAAGTTCGAGCATCAAGAAATATAAGATAACGAGGGATAGGCTTCCCCAGAAGGCAGACATCAGGTTGGACCTGAAAGCGGGGTTCTCGATCGGAATGAAAGAAAAGACCCTTCCTAGAAGAACATATATGGGAAACCCGGGCGAATGGGGAATACCCAGGATGGAGTTAACCGCAGAAAAAGCGGCCGAGTCCTCCCAATAGACGGTGGGGCACGTGGTTACGGTGTAGATGGCAAAACTGACTACAAAGATTGCCCCACCGATTATCACATTTCTTCTTGTTTGTAACTTAAACAGCCATTGCATATTATTAAAGTCGGAAAAAGGTGCTAGACATTTAATCGCCCAGAGGTCAGACTACGGAGGGGTCCGGTAAATGGAAACACGTTAGGTCATCCCCAACTGGAGAAGGCGGTCTAGCGCCTAAACAAAAAAGGGGACTTCGATGAGTCCCCTTCTTTGCTTGGGCTTCGTCGCACTCCCCATTAGGTAGCTGCATCATCTGATGTGCAGGTCAAGACGCCCGTCTGGTTTATCTGCCACGTATCTAACGCAGCATCGTCGTCCAAACCAGTGGCACCCTTTGATCCCGCGGTGGCGGTGAAGGTATTGGCTCCACCGGTCACAGTGTAACTGTATCGTGCACTGCTCATGATCTCAATGCCCAAGTCTGCGATTGAGGCACCTGGCTGCACGGTGACAGCGCCACCAGGAGAGAAATAGACATCCTTCTCTTGGAAATAGGATCTCTCCATGACATATATCTGCTTCAGGATGTTTTTCGCCTCAGACTGCTTGGATTTGGTGCTCGCTCGCATGAAACGAGGAATAGCCAATGCAGCCAAGATTCCGATGATGACCACCACGATCATCAACTCGATCAACGTGAAACCCTTCTGTCTTCGGTGAAATTTGCTCAGCATCTTTTTTCACCCCCTTCAGCTGTTTTAAGTTTACCTGTTTGCGTCTCAAACAGTCTTCAAAGTTTCGGTCTGACTTACTGCAAGAGCTGTGCCATCTATTTCCTCTTCATCTTTATTCTTCTAAGTCATTGATTTATATGATAGTTGGTCCTTGGCTGCGAATCGGATTCTCCTCTTTGAATTGAATTTGGCTCAGTATTTCGCTTGGTCTTTTGCAAAATGCAAATGCTGCTATCGGAAAAGAGTCTACCCTTGTTCTAACTTGAATGGGATGGTTATTGCTTGGAATCATCGCTAGTGCAGGTCAAAACGCCATTATGATCAATGGCCCAAATATCCAGCGCGGGGTCATCATCCAATCCCGTGGCCCCTTTGGCCCCTGCACTGGCGGAGAAAGTGTTGTTGGTCCCAGTGACTGTGTAGCTATAGTAGGCGGGACTCATTATTTCCACATATAGTGATGGAATGTTCTGTCCGGGTTGGGCGGTGACCGAACTGCCGTCGCTGGGATAATAGCACTCCTTTTCCTGGAAATAGGTCCTTTCCATCACGTAGATCTGCTTCAAGATTTCTTTGGCCTCTGACTGTTTTGCCCTCACCGAAGCGCGCATGAACCGGGGAATGGCCATGGCGGCCAGAATCCCGATGATAACCACCACGATCATGAGCTCAATCAAAGTAAAACCACTTTCCCCCTTGCGTCTTCTTGAATACATAGGCCTCCTTTAGGACGGGCAGTCCTGCTGAATGCAAAAAGCGTGCAATCTCGCTCAGATCTGAGTCAACTCCTTTGGGGACAACGAATAAGCTTTCACCCGGGTCGTGATCCCTCCAAAAAACAGCCGTGATTTCACCAGATGTTTTGCAAAATGCAACACCTCTGGCCCCGCCTGGTACAGAGGAATCTCATCCAATCGAGAGCCCTAGTCGGGAATTGTGATTCCCAAAAGCTTTTGATGCTTCCTCAGTGCTTCTATTCTGCCAAGGAGTTCCTCATTGTACGGGTCAATATCTTTGACCCGTTCAAACTTGTCCAGGGCGCAGGAGAGCATCCCCTTTTTCTCACAAAAGAGACCCAGGCGGTAAAGCGAAAGTGCATACACCCTCTGTGCGTCCCAGTCTCTTTGAAAATCATCGTCATTTAAACCGAGAAATCCGTTTTCCTCCCATTTTTTCTGGCTTGAGAGGATTTCCTCCGGAATCTGGTCTATTCGTTTCTTGCTCAGCTTAAAAACATAGCCGGATGGGAGAAGGTAATTCGCTAAACTCGAATCTCTTTCGGTGAATTCCACGTAGGCCGAGATGTCCCGACCCAAGCAGTTTTTTAGAATGGCATGGAAAAGAGCATCGCCTGAAAGATGGTCCGGACTGTCTGAAAGAAGGTCTTCAAGTTCGTTCCTTTTTTGATCCGCGTACCAGTCGAAACTCAAAAGCTCCCGCTCGATGACCTTCACGTCCTTTCTGATCCCCTCTGCATGCTGAAGTTCCCTTAGGATAAAACCCAAGTTCACGTTGTCGACCAACAGAACGGAATTCGAATCCAGGTGACCGATGGTGTCATAACCGTAATTATAAGCGATGCGGTTGCCTGACAAATTCGCGTAGGTTACGTGTTTGGACAAAGGGATGAGGGAGATGAGCAAAAAAGCGACAAATGACAGATGACGAATGACTGATGTCCGATCTCTGATTCCATCGATTATGAAGACTGCCCCCAGGCCGTACATGAGAGCTAAAGAAAGAAGGGAGTAAAGCAGATAACCGTGGAGATCGGGATTGGTGGAGATGAATTCGGTTGTCACGAATATAACCGATGCGCAGTTCCCGGCAATCAGCAGTAAAAGAAAGATCAGGATTTTCCTGCCGCGTTTCGCCAGAAAGACCATTCCCAAGAAACTTATCAAGAAACATGGCCAAGTCAACTGATCGTAAAAAAGGTTGACTAGGGCAAATGTCTTCTCTTCCACATTCGAGAGAAAATGAAAGTTTAGGTTTTTCAGAGATTCCAAAGCAAAAACGGATGAAGCTGATCCGGAGGCAGATTGGATATTCCCCCAGGCTAAGACAGGATCGGAGAATGAACGGATCGGAAGATAAAGATAGATGCTCAAACCTAATAAGAAAAACGAAAGATATACCGGAAGCCTTCTCCCACTTATGACGGATGACCAGTTATGGATGAGGGGCTTATGCTGAACTGATGAGCCGAGGAGGAGAAGAAAGAGCAAAGCAGGCGCGGTGGATAACAAGCTGAGATGGTGATTTCCCAGACCTAAGCCAAAGAAAAAAAGACAGATGTATTTCAGACGAAGGGTCTTAAGGTATCGAAGGCTTGAGAACAAGAGCAGAGCGAAGAAAAGGATACCCAGCGAATAGACCTCCGCTCTTACCGCCTGTATCCAAAAGGAATAAGTGAAGCCCAAGACCAAAAGGAAGGCCGAAGCTGAAATGATAGCCTGGGTTCTTTTCTGCGCGATTCCCGGGAAAAACAGATTCAAGATCTCAAGAAAGGCAAAATAGAAGGTCAGAAGAGAAAATGCTGCAAAGAGAGCCGACAGGAAGTTGACCTTTAAGGCCAAATTGAAAAAAGGGAGAAGGGAGAAGAATTTGCCCAAAAGGATGTAGATGGGAAAACCAGGGCGGTGGGCTATTCCCAAAACAGCGATATTGGCGATGAATTCTCCAGAGTCCCACCAGAAGACGGTGGGACACAGAGTGAGAGCGTATACCGAGAGGAAAAACAAAAACAAAAGAAAACCCCAGAATGTTTTGGAAAAGAGGAGCTTATCTTTCATTTCTTTCTAAAGACGAGGTCCGTTAGGGTGCCAGCCCCAGTTTCGGGAGGTGTCCCAACCCCCTCGCTGAGGATTCACATCAGGGTCAGTCGCCGTTCTGATACTCAAACCCTGAGATTTTGCCGTTATGTCCAAGGGTATGGTAGTTGATTCAACGAAGATTTGCTTCGCCTTGTCTCTTAGTTATCCTGTCCCATGTTCAGGGGCGATTTAAGATGATATCTCTCTATTTTTCGATATAAGGTGGAAGTATCTATGCCCAAGATCGAAGCGGTTTTGCTCTTTTGCCATCCGGTTTGGCTCAGAACCCAATAGATGTAAGTTTTCTCAATGGCCTCCAAGGTTGGAGTGGAGGGTCTGCTGTCTGTCACTAACTTCAGCGGTTTTGACTCCTTAATCTTCTCCGGCAGGTCCTCCATGTTTATCTGGTCCCCTTTAGCCAACAGGACGGCATGCTCGATGGTATTTTCGAGTTCCCTAACATTTCCCGGCCACGCACATGAGAGGAGGAATTTCATGGTTTCATCCGAGATGGACCTCTTTTCTATCCCCATATCCTGGCAATATTTCTTGATAAAATAAGAGGTCAGAAGTTTTATGTCGTCCTTTCTCTCTCTCAATGGGGGAATTGCGATGGCAATAACGTTGAGCCGATAGTAAAGGTCCGGTCTGAAATTTCCCAGTTTCACCTCCTGTTCCAAATCGGCATTGGTGGCGGCGATCAACCTCACGTCCACCTTTATGGGGGCCGTTCCACCCACCGGGGTGATCTCTTTCTCCTCTAAAGTCCTCAATAGCTTAACCTGAATGGAAGGAGACGTCATCCCCACTTCGTCCAAAAAGAAAGTACCACCGTCAGCCACTCTGAACAGTCCATCCTTGTCCTTCACTGCTCCGGTGAAGGAACCCCTGACGTGTCCGAAAAGCTCGCTTTCTAATAGGTTTTCAGGTAATGCGGCGCAATTTATGGTCACGAAAGACTTGTCCGCTCTCCGGCTGTGATAATGGATAGCTTTTGCCACCAGTTCCTTGCCGGTGCCCGATTCCCCCTCGATCAAAACCGTAGAGTCGGATCCTGCCACCTTCTCTGCCATCTTCTTGAGCTTGACGATCTCCGGCGAGTTGCCGATAAAACAGTCGAAATCAGACTTTTTCTTAAGTTCCTGTTTGAGTCGGATATTCTCGTGAGTGATCTTCTTCTGCTCCAGACACTTCTTTATGGCAATCTTTATCTCTTCCACCTTGAAGGGTTTGGTGACGTAATCAAAAGCACCGTTTTTCAAAGCCTCTATGGCGGTGTCCACCGAGGCGAAGGCGGTCATAACTATGAAGCTCAAATCCGGATCAATGGATTTTGCCTTGGACAAGAGCTCCAATCCGCTCATCTCCGGCATCATTAGATCGGCGACTACCAGGTCATAATTCTCCTTCTCGATTCGCTCCAAGGCGATTTTGCTGTCCTGCGAGACGGTGGTCTTATAACCCTCTTTCTCCAGCATGATCTGCATAAACTTGCACATCGACTCCTCGTCGTCGACCACCATGATCTTAGCCTTGTCCATATTCCCCCTTTGATTCAATGGCAACCGATTAATGATGGATGGCAAATCACCAATGACTGGCGACTGTTGACTAACAACTGCCCTTATTATCGGCACGAAATAAGGGGGCTTTTAGAAAATAGGAATTCCGAGAGGAGGATAAAGGGGAGGAAATCGGCCTTCTCACGCCACTTTCGATAATCTCAATTTGGACACCCAGGCTATCAACAGGAAGATACCCCAGGTCATGAAGGAAAGATATAGGGAAAAATCGTTTAGCCTTCGCCCCACCGTTTCGAAATTGATGAGGTCAACCAAAAGGAAAAACAAAGCCAAGGTAAGGATTGTGAATTTGTCTTTCCCCGGCTTTGGTTTTCGACCCTGAGGGCTCAGACCGAAGGGCGGGATCTTCGAGAATCTGGTCTCAAAAGCGTAGTAGACCAAGATCATGATTGCCAGGATTGCGGACGAGTAGTTCTGAACCCAGCCTAAAGGTGAGAAGAGTGCCATAAAGATTAAAAGAAGCGAGTATTCTATGCTTTGCCTGTTGCGCAAGAACGACGTTCTAGCAGCCTCGGATTTCTTGGATAAAAATAACAGTAAGAAAAGCAATCCAATGATCGAGGTGTAAATGATTGCGTTGACCGCACCATAGCCTAGATCGAGAATATTGACGTGGGATGGTTCAGGAGTTAAGAGCCGGTAGAAAAAGGCAAAGATGGACTGGTTCAAGTCCACGGCCAAAAGCCGGGGAGAGGAGACGGACATTATCGTCATCCAGCCCGAAAGCGAATTTGAGTTTCCTGAAAATCCATAGACCAGAGACGGAAGCAGAAGGAAAACCAGGCTCATGAGCATCGTGCTCGCTACACTTCGGAAATTCTTCCTATACAAGAAATAGGGAACAAAAATCAAAGCAGTTGGCTTTATGAGAACAGCGAAGGCAAGAAAAACGCCTGCCACGAACTCCTTCCCGCGCTGGACGAATAGAAGGCACAAAAATATGAAAAGAAGAATCAGGAAATCAGTCTGCCCCAATCGAATTTCTCTCACCAGAAACTTCGAAGCTAAAAGCAGAGACAAAACATAAAAAAATGCAGGGGGAGCTTTATCTCCCATAATCATCTTCTTCGCCATTTTCATTACAAAGAATAAACTGACACACATGCCCACAAGCCATAGAAAGGACGCATAGGAGAGAGGCAACAACCCGATAGGAGCAACCAGCAGGGCAAAGAATGGCGAATATTTGTAGAGATAATGCCCGTCTTCGAAATTGTATAGATTCTCTGTGTGCAGTACGCGAGTAGCCGCTCGATGAACTACATCAAAATCGTTCATCCCGCGCCGCAAGGTATTCCTGAAGAAACCGATTATCACAACAGCCAGGATCACGTACAAAGCTATTTTGAAATAATTCAGTTTCTTCATCTTTGAAAATTCACCTTCGAAGTGCCGTAAAGGCTGGAGTGTAAGGCTTCAGCCTTACTTAAGCTTTAGAGGATTTTCCGTTGGGGGATTTGGTGGATACATTATTTGGTAAACCTGAAGGTTTACACTCCGGCCAACCTACATTTGGATGTCCTCAACACGTTTTCTCGAGGACGTACTTGCCGGAATTCATTTCTATCTTGGTGGGGTATTTGCCGGAAAAGCAGGCTACGCAGAAATCTCTTCCGTCCAGAGAGTGCATGGAGAGCATCCCCGGCAAGGAAAGATAACCCAGAGTGTTTACGTCCAGATATTTTCTTATCTGATCGACCGACTTCGAGGAAGCGACCAGCTCCTCTCTGGTGGGCATATCGATGCCGTAAAAGCAGGGGGAGATTAAGGGCGGAGAGCTTACCCGGAAATGAACTTCCTTTGCCCCGGCTGCCCTCAGCATCTTTATGAGCTTTCTGCTGGTGGTCCCTCTGACTATGGAATCGTCCACGACCACCACCCTTTGATCCTTCAGAACTCCACGAACCGGATTGAACTTTATGCGAGCGTCTAAGTCTCTTATTTTCTGCTCCGGCTCGATGAAAGTCCTGCCGATGTAATGATTGCGGATCAAGCCTACCTCGTATTTTATTCCCGATTCCTCACAATAGCCCAGGGTGGCGGTGTTGGATGAGTCCGGGACGGAGATCACGATATCTGCGTTTACAGGCTTCTCTCTGGCCAATTGCCTCCCCAGTCTTCTTCGGATCTTATCCACATTATCCCCATATATCATCGAGTCGGGACGGGCGAAATAGATGAATTCAAAGATACAAAAGGCGTGCCTGACCGATTTGAAGGGGAAATAGGACTTTATTCCCTTTTGATTGATCACCACAATCTCACCCGGCTGGATATCCCTTTCGTATTTTGCGCCGATGATGTCGAAGGCACAGGTTTCCGAAGCCACCACCCAGGCGTTTTTGAGTCTCCCCAGGGCCAAAGGGCGAAATCCATAAGGGTCCCTGGCGGCAATGAGGGAATCCATGGTGCTGAAGACCAAAGAAAAGGCTCCTTTCACCTTGAGAAGAGCATCCTGAATCATCTCCTCGACCTTGTCCTTCCTGGAACGGGCAACCAGATGGAGAATTATCTCGCTGTCACAGGTAGTTTGAAATATGGAGCCCTCCCTTTCCATGGCCGTTCGCAGACCATAAGAGTTAGTAAGGTTACCGTTATGTCCGATGGCCAGATTTCCCTTCTTGTACGTGATGAGCAGAGGTTGAACGTTGACTGCAGAGGATACGCCGGTGGTGGAATATCGATTGTGTCCAATGGCCAGATTCCCTTTGAGTTGGTTTAGGACCTCCTTGTGAGAGAAAACCTCATTCACCTCCCCCAGACCCTTGTGTTGATATATTCTTTCTCCGTTGGAGGAGACGATGCCGGCCCCCTCTTGTCCCCTATGTTGCAGAGCGTAGAGTCCCAAATAGGTCAGCTCTGCCGCCTTCTTTGCTCCGCAGATTCCAAAGACCCCACATTCCTCATGTATCAAATTCTTTATCATCTGGCACGCATCCTTAAGCAACCTCTATATACGAGCGAAACGCAAATTTAATAAACCTCAAACCCCCTGTCAAGGCTTTTTGCCGGTTGGTTTGCGTCCACTGGTGCGGTATGGGTGTTTTTCCAAAGGATTGATCATAAGCTTCTGGATGCCATCTTGCCGCGTAGGCAAGCCTTTACGGCTTGCCCGCAGTATCTTGAGACGAGCCAAAGCATGAAGCCTTGGTTATGCGCTCGACCAATACTCTGAAAGCCAAGGGGTTACCAAACCCGTTGTAAGCAAAAAAAACACCAAGCTCTGGTTACCTCCTTTCTCGAAACCTACTATCAACCACACACTTCAAATCCTCTCAAAACCTATAACTTCGGACGCATCCTGCTGGTTGAAGGTTGTTGGTTGTGTGGTTGTTTTTCAATCTAGAATAATCTTGGTTCCTCTTGCCTTATTCGAAGGGGCTTCGTAGCTGATACAAAAGGGGCCGATGGACTGAATAGACTCAACCGATTTTCAACGGC
>Ga0315541_1004207_pt1 | contig 10654 bp, 14 predicted proteins | sample SalMarSW160190MG_FD_203095 | JGI IMG/M metagenome (GOLD analysis project Ga0315541, IMG submission 203095) | Salt marsh sediment microbial communities from the Plum Island Ecosystem LTER, Massachusetts, United States - Salt Marsh Sediment SW1601-190 ...
ATACATTGTGTTCCGGTTTTAATTTACCGGAACTATTTAATAAAAATTTATTTCCCGGAGTGGTACACTTTTGAATATCGAAGGTGGTATACTTTATCGTATCTTTAACAAATAGTAATGATTTTGATAAAATTATTTATTTACTAAAAGAGTTATATAAAAAATCAGATTACCAACTATTCGTAGATTTATTAACTTTTTCTGATATTAGATTTGAGGAGAATAGTAAACAAACAAAGAAAGTATTTAATGTTCGAATTTCTACAGTTCCTGAAGTCTATTTGAAATATTATGAAACAATAGATGCTATCGCTAAAAGCATTAAATCAAACATAGAAAAAATATCTGAACTAAAAATTGATAAGATTATTATTCTACCCGATTATAATAAAATTGAAATTATTAATTCAGAAATTAGACCAGTTTTCACGCCGTGGGATGAAATAAATACAGAACAATCAAAATTGATTTCTTTACTTAAGACAAGCAGTGATTCAATAGATCTTCAAAATATTGGTAATACTTCACGAAGAATTTTAAAAAAGATTGCAAATATTGTTTTCATGCCTGAAAAGCATACACCCAATGAAAAACATTTTGATGTAAATCCAGAAAAATTTAAAAATCAACTCCATTCATATATCAAAACAGAATTAGCAGGTAATAAAAATAAAGAACTAAGACAATTTGCTGAAGCTGCTATCAATATCGTTGAAAAGGCGATTGACTTAGCAAACACATTAACACATAAATCAGAACCAGTTAAAATTATTGCAGAAGTTTGTGTAATTGGAACAATAAGCGCAATTAGTATTATAAAATTTGTTGATAAAAATAAAGGGTAACTCGAATATTTCTCAAAAAGAGTTAAAAGTGTCAATAATGGTTTTATACAAATATTTTCCGGATAATATTTATTCTTTTAAATCTCTATCTTTTAAAGGATTATGGTGTCATTATCCTGGTAATATGAATGATCCTTTTGAATGTTTAGGATACAGTAACAGAAAACTTAATAAAACACACATTGAAAGCTTTAGAAATATATTGTCAGAATCAAAAAATGAAAAATTACAGGCTTTAATAAAGCTCTCAGATAAAAAAATAAAAGAATATATTAATAAATATAGAGGTGAGTTAATTAAAAAGTTTGCCTTCTGTTCATTAAGTGAAACATTTAATGATATACTTATGTGGTCTCATTATGCTTCTAATCATACAGGATTTGTATTAGGTATTGATTTTAAAAATGTAAACAAAGATCATCATTTTCAAAAGGTTAGATATTTAGATAATTTACCGGATATTGATGTTGTTAAATTGGCAGAATTTTTAAAAGGAAATTATAAACATTTATCTTATTTATTATCTGATATATCAATTAAATCAAAAAGCTGGATTGATGAAAAGGAATGGAGAATATGGAGAAAAGAACCTTGTTATTATCATTATAAAGTAGAAGATATTAAAGAGATTTATTTTGGTGTTAACTGTAGCCCAGAAACAAAAATGATAATTCTGAGATTAACTTCTGAATTGAATAAAAATTTCCAATATACAGAAATGGAATTTGGAGATAATCCTGTTAGATTAAAATATTGATTAGTTGAGAAATGAACATTTTGAAAAGTCTCACCAAACCCACAATTCGTGAACGATGACATAAGAAAAATATAGTTAGCTTTTGCTATATTAGGATGTTATGCGTAAGTATTGTGGCATCTGGCAAAAACCTATACTCTAGGATATGAAAATTTATTACATATTGTTGTGTGCCTAAGCGCCTATTAGTTATAGAGAAATATTTTATCAAAAAAACTCCACTTTAGTAAACTAATTAGTTAACTTTGCGTAATGTTTAGAAAGATTATTGCATACAAAGAGTACTTTGTAAAATTTTATAAATCACAGGATAACAAAACTCAAGAGAAAATAGAATATGTTTTAGACTTAGTGCGCTTTGAGAGACAAGTACCTAAAAAATTCTTTAAGTACCTTGATGATACGGATGGAATTTATGAAATACGTGTGATAACAACTTTTAAGAGCATTAGGATTTTATGTTTTATGGACAAAGGAGAATTGATTGTGCTAACAAATTGTTTTCTAAAGAAAACACAAAAGACCCCAAGAAAAGAGATAAAAATTGCGGAGAGATTGAAGAAAGAATATTTGATGGAAAAATATGGAGGATAAAAAAATGAAAAACGTAACTAATTTTGAAGACTTGCTGAAAGATAAGTATGGTGAAAAAGGTACTTCTACCAGGGATAAATATGACGCTGATTCACTAGCTTTTAGATTAGGTGTTATGTTAAAAGAGGCACGCAAAGAAGCACATATTACACAAGAACAACTTGCCGAGAGGACTGGAACTAAGAAAAGTTATATTTCTCGTATAGAGAAAGGGCAAAGTGATATCCAGATTTCAACATATTATAAATTGATTGAAATAGGTTTAGGTAAGCAATTAAATATTTCGATTGGATAATAAGCTACTGCAGGATGGTTGAAATTATTTCCACAAAAACTTTAAGCAGAAAAAAGTCCCACAAAACCCACCCTACTAAAATTCTAAATATGAAAACAAAACTTTTTAAAAATCGATCAATTTATTTATCAGTAATGATATTGTTTCTGTTCTTATCTAATTACTGTAATAGTCAAACTACAGATAATAATTGGTGGAGCGAGATAATAAAAGAGCATAAAATAAACAGAAGTGATTATAGAGAGATTAAAGATGTCATCATATTCAGCGACTCAATCTCAGATACGAAAGATTTAATATATTTTGATTACCCGATATATATTGCGAAAGGAATTGACAATTATTATATCTATAGTGTTGATAGTGTAATTTTTAGTAAACGTGATTCAATTGTGAATTTATATAATGGTATCTCCGTTGGATTTGCTAAATCTGATAAGGGAAACAAACCCATCTCTATTTCAGAATTCAGCAGGGTCATCAATAAAATAAAAAAAAATTTGATGATTTCTGTCCAATCTAAGCCTTCATTCTCCTGGTTAGATCAAGAATATTTCTCTAAAAAAAACAACAATATTGTGCGCAGCAAAAAGGAATAGATTTTAATGATGAAAGTCCCACAAAACCCAGAGAAAGTTTTAAGTATCAAGGTTTGTAGTCCGCTCAAACTTCATTACAGTTTGACAGGGAAGTGCCACGCAATCTGACACTACTCAAACAATTTTCCGTTGTGTGGCTTTTAAATCCGCTCGAGCTGGAATTTGACCGCAGAATTCACGAACTTTACGTTTCGGTTCTTTTCATTGATGTGTCTGACTAATTTGAAACTAATGGAGGTAAATACTATGAAAACATTAATCCGTTTATTCGTATTTTCTTTCTGTGTTTTCCTTTATCTTACGGTTGCCGGACAAACGAATACGGAATGGCTGGTTTCCGAAGGAGACACCACACAGGGAGACAAACCTGAGTATGAGCTGATCGTAATGTTACTTGGCTATGAAACTTACATGGCTACCCAACTCCCAATGGAGTACTATTCAGAGAACTATTATAAGTTATGGAACCAGCGGTATGTGGTAGAATGGAACATCCGCTTTCATTTGGGACCCCGCAGAGATCTCTTTGAGAACGAGATATTTTATAATCCCTTTACAAATTACGGTATTGAACTGGAATACAGTTTATACCATTTCTTCAGGTTCTTTGAAGATAAGTATAACCTTACCCTGGTTTACCGGGGGAGATGAAATAGCGTGGTTTAATTAAATAAAGAACAGACTATGTTTATCTATTTATAAATGGGGTAAAAAGCGCAGTGAGAAATCCTAATTTAAATAAGCCTATAGCCAACAGACAATTTGAGAATGAATATAGATTTGTTACAATAGACAATGCCCTGTCGGAAGATCAATCTTTTAATAAAACAGCAACCAGGGTGAAACTTGTTTTTCATGTCAAAGATTCATGTCTGTTATCCGATGAAGAAAAGGAAACCATACTAATTCAATTAAAGAGAAGGATCAATGATGAAGGTTATTTACAGGTTTTTGCTGATGAGTACAGGGAGCAGACACGAAACAAGCAAATGGCTGCAAAACGCTTCTATAGCTATCTGACCAGTGTATTGAAAAAGAAGAAAAAGAGTATTTCTGCAAAACACACCGAAAAGAAAATTGAAAAAAGAAATCCGTCCTCCGGACAGGATGGAAAAAGAAGAAGAAAGTCATCTGTGCAGAAAATAACCTACAAACCCGCTTATTAAATCCGGTACATATGAACGTTGAACACGAATAAGCCCTAAATAAATCTGATCAAAACACTTGGATGCTTACAACTGATTATATCATTATTTTCCTGTATCTGACAGGAATGATCCTGCTAAGCATCTTTGTTGGAAGGGGACAGAAGAACAAGGAGGACTATTACCTTGGTGGCCAAAAAATACGCCTGCTTGGCGTAGTCTCCAGACTACGTCATTGGAATAAGGTAGTCTATGACTACCTAATAGTAAGGTAGCATAGTTGCAAACTATGCTAAGTTGGGACATATTTATAAACTTAACTTTGATGAAAAATAATCAAATTGATAACATAGTTTGTTGCTTTTGTGGGAAACAACTTAATCACAAAGATTCCGTTCAGATTGTTTTAAGTTTGATTTCAATTCCTGATGAGAGTCAAACTATATTTGGACATAAAACTTGTCTTGATAAAGTTTTAGATAAAAGTGTACCACGGCATCATGAATTGATTAAAAATGAATAAAATAAAGTCCCACAAAGCCAGGTTTAATTTATACACACCTCCTCTCATTCGGACATACATTATATAATTGTTATTCTGTAATAACGAGATCATGGAGCAAGGATATTTTTTTCAAATCAGCAAGAAATTGGTTCGAAAGTAACACACTTAGGTTCACATAAATTCGTTGAGTATAAGATTGTTTTGGATTTAATTCATTTACAAAAAATAATTTTTTTAACCTTAATCCAAAAATTGTTTGCAACCTTTATTTCTTACCTTAGTCTCATAACCCCGTTTCATAAATGAATTTCATAAACGAACGTATGAAATTTCCCACAAAACCCAGATTGGGTTTATATATACCTTATTTCATTCAGACTAATATTATACAATTGTTATTCTGTATTACTAGATCGTGGAGTAAGGAAATTTTTCTCAAATCAAAGAGAAATTGGTTCAAAAGTAAAACTTTAAGGATTACAAAAACAGAGTGAGAGTGAACATTATCACTATGAATTTCTTAGATATTACCTGTTTGAATGGCAATAAAAGAAAAAGGGCTGTCTCAATAAATTGAAACAACCCTTTTGGTTTTACCCAAGATACGTTTTGAGCAACTTGCTTTTTGCTCGTTGCCTCAAGTGTTTTATGGCTTTTTCTTTTATTTGCCTTGTTCTTTCACGGGAGATGCCTATTGAATCACCAATTTCCTCTAATGACATTTGTTTGCAACCAATGCCGTAGAATCGTCTGATGACCTTACTTTCTTTTTCAGGAAGCGTATTTAATGTACGTTCAATTTCCTGTTTAAGAGATTCTTCCATCAAGAATTCATCAGTATTTGGTGAGTCAGGATTACTAAGAACATCCAGCAAACTGTTATCTTCTCCATCCTGGAAGGGGGCGTCTACGGAAAGATGTCTGCCCTGTAATTCAAGAGTAGATGCAATTTTTTCTTCAGGCAGATCAAGAGCTTCGGCTACTTCATCGGGAGAAGGTTCTCTTTCATGTTCCTGTTCCAATTGAGTAAAGGTCCGGTTAATTTTATTCAATGCACCGATTTTATTCAATGGCAAACGAACGATACGTGATTGTTCGGCAAGTGCCTGCAATATACATTGTCTGATCCACCAAACAGCATAAGAAATAAATTTAAAGCCCTTGGTTTCATCAAATTTTTTAGCAGCCTTTATAAGTCCTAAGTTTCCTTCATTGATCAAATCAGGCAGACTTAATCCCTGATGTTGATATTGTTTTGCCACTGACACGACAAACCTAAGATTTGCTTTTGTTAGTTTTTCAAGTGCTTCCTGATCCCCTCGCTTGATCCTCTTTGCCAATTCAACTTCCTCTTCAGGTGTAATAAGTTCTTCCTTACCAATATCATGCAAATATTTTTCTAATGAATCACTGTTTCTGTTCGTGATTGATTTTGTAATTTTAAGTTGCCTCATAATAGCTTAAATAATAGCAAATAAATAAGTTCAAACAATATAACAAATTGTTTCCATTAATGTTTTATAAAATCTTATAAATTCAGTCATACAACGCTGAACTGCAAAGATATATTTTATAATTCAAAAATGATTTAACTTTTATTAATATTCTATAGGTTCATATTTCCCCTTTCCCCCAAAATACTCTTCAGATCAGAGGCTTATCTAAATTTAGATTAAATTTACAGAATTTTTTAATACCATCAAAAAGTTGAAATGCAACAGCCCTCACTAAAATAGAATACCAATGAACAGAAGCAGCACATATCTTATGTTAATTGTAGCAATGGTTTTTTGGGGAATGAGTTTTATCTGGTATAAGCAAGCATACCCTGAATTTAAACCCATTACTGTAATTTTGTTCAGGTTGCTTCTTTCTTTCCCTCTGTTAATAGGCTTTTCAAAACTCATTAAAAGATTGAATAAACTGAAAAGGAAAGACATTAAACTTTTCCTTTTGATCGCTCTGTTTGAACCTTTTTTATACTTTATAGGAGAAAGCCATGGCTTGTTGTATGTTTCTTCAACCTTAGCATCCGTTCTCATTGCGACAGTACCCTTGTTTGCTCCATTTTTCGGATACTATTTTTACAAAGAAAAACTGTCTGTTAATAACTATCTTGGCATTCTGATTTCATTTGCCGGAGTGGTGACAATTGTTTATGTAGACGGAAAAATGGGGAATGCCCCATGGTATGGTATTTTGCTGATTATGCTTGCAGTATTATCAACACAGGGATATGCTATCGTCCTTAAAAAATTATTGGAGAATTATAATGCCCTGACTATTGTTTCCTATCAGAATTTAATTGGAACATTCTATTTTATTCCTGTTTTCATGGCATTTGATTTTAAAGGGTTTATCGATAGTACATATACTTGGAAAGATTTTATGCCTGTTTTTTACCTTTCATTTTTTGCCTCAACAGTTGCATTTATTTTCTTTGTTCAGGGGATAAAAAAATTAGGGATCTCAAAAGCAATTGTATTTACTAATTTTATACCAATTGTTACGGCCATTTTGGCTATTCCCTTGCTTGGTGAAAATCTCACTTTCGTTAAACTCCTTGGAATACTTATTACAATTTCCGGATTGTTATTTTCTCAGGCCGGGGGAATTTCAGGTTTCAGAATGTATACCAGGTTAAGAAAAAGATGAATTGTATTGAAATATCGCTTGAAGATCATAGATTAAAGTCAGTTGCTAAACAGAGATTTACCTGGTGCTGCCCGGAATGATTACATCCAGACATTTCGGTTGAACAGTTATCCTGATTTTTTCTTTCCTGATTTTAATGGGTTCACCATCATAATGAAAGCGATATTTTGCTTTTTTCTTTTTGAATAGAATTTTTTCTCCTTTTAATACTTCATAATAGCTACTTTCATCAATAGAGTGTCTGAACAGCATGATGGCAAGAGCAAAGACTTTCATGACAGGAAATGGTTTAAGGATGCATACATCCAGCAATCCATCATCGATTTTTGCGCCGGGAGCAATCATTGCATTATTACCATATTGAGAGGCATTGGCAACAGTAATCAGGAATGCTCTTCGCACGATTTTTTTGTTGTCTATAATGATTTTATATTTCCGTGAGTTGTATCTCCTAAACTCGCGAATAACAGTTTTTACATAAGAGCCGAATCCCCTGACTTTTGTTTTTGAAAATTTCCTGCCGATCCTGGCATCAAAACCAATCCCGCATGTGCAGAAAAACCATTTATTCTCCAGTTTCCCCACATCAATGAGCATTTTGTTTCCTTTGTTAATAAGTTTTATTGCTTTAACAGTATCGACAGGGATCTTCAGATGACGAGCCAATCCGTTTCCTGAACCTGAAGGGATAATGCCCATGGTCATATTCCATTGAATTGCTGCTCCTCCAACTTCATTCACTGTTCCGTCTCCGCCAACGGCCACCACTGTTTTACAGCCTTTTTTGGCTGCTTTTTCAGTAAGTTCATATGCATGACCTGCATATTCAGTATGATAAATCAGGGGTTTAAATTTCGTTTTATCCAGAGTTTTTCTGATGATTTCAGATTTATCAGATTTTTGTTTTCTTCCAGATACCGGATTAATAATGAATGCGATTTTCTCTTTTGGCATGGATAAAATGCTTTCATGTAAATTTCAAAGATAAACATAAGATGAAAATCAAATAATACTAAAAAAAACCTTTTGTCGTTTAATTATCGGGCTTTTATTTACTCAATATTTTTATTTTTACCGAATGGCAGGATAAATTAACCTCTGGATTACTATGTTAAGGAGATGGATCATTTTTTGTTTAACACTTAACTTAAGTGTTGCATTTTCCCAGTCGGGAGGAGATAACACCTATGAATTTCTGAATTTAACAAGCTCTGCAAGAATAGGTGCTTTGGGAGGACAGCAAATCAGCATTTACGATGATGATCTTACTCTTGTTTATTACAATCCATCTTTACTAAATGGCTCCATGTCAAATCAGGTAAGCCTGAATTATGTAAATTACCTGGCTGATATCAATTACGGATATGCTTCCTATGCAAGAACATTTAAAAGATACGGAAATTTTGGACTGGGAATACATTATATAGATTATGGAGATTTTCGCGAAGCTGATGAGTATGCAAACAGATATGGCAATTTTGGAGCAAGAGAATATTCTGTGAATGCATATTATTCAAGGCCAATCCTAGATAGTCTGTTCATTGTTGGAGGTACCTTAAAAGCCATTGGCTCAAAACTGGAAACATACAAATCTTTTGGCATGGCATTGGATGCAGGGATTACATATTACAACGAGGAACAACTATTTTCAGCCTCTTTTGTCATGAAAAATTTAGGAACTCAGTTTACTACATATTACTCCGGAGGAGATCATGAACCTTTACCCTTTGAACTGCAATTTGGAATTACAAAAAAGTTAAAACATGCACCGTTTCGTTTTTCCATATTGGCAAGACATCTTGAAACACCCAATTTAAGATATAAAACTGAGAAGGAGAAAGCTGATGAAGCGGATCCGAATGTTACTACTGATGAAAAAAGCAATTTGGCCAAGTTTGGAGATAATGTAATGAGACATTTGGTTTTTGGTCTTGAAATACTCCCAACAAAAAACTTTCATATCCGGCTGGGATACAATTATAAACTCCGACAGGAACTAAAAATCCCGGATAAAACAGGATTTGTAGGATTTTCCTGGGGATTTGGCCTGAAAATATACAAGTTTCATATAAGTTACGGACGTGCGGCATACCATTTGGCATCCGGAGCAAAAAGCAATCTTTTTACGGTAAATGTTAATCTTTCAGAATTCAGTAAGAAGTATTAGAAACATTACTCTTGTTGTTATCCCCTGTTTCCTTTTCTTTTTCAATATGTGTATTCTTTAGAAAGGTTAACTTTGGTCATTAGCATATTTCTTCATGACAGAATTGGTGAAAGAAATAATCATTGCCATTGATGGATACTCATCTTGTGGTAAAAGCAGTTATGCTAAACTTATTGCTAATGAACTGGGATATCTTTATATTGATAGCGGAGCAATGTATAGAGCAGTATCCCTTTTTGCATTACAAAATAAAATGATTGAAAATGGAGTTATTGACAAAATCAGTCTGATCAGGAATTTGACGAAGATAGAAATATCATTTCAAACAGATGGGAATGGCACTTACACTTTACTTAATGATGAGAATGTTGAAAAAAAGATACGTAATCTTGCTGTTTCTTCTGTTGTAAGTGAGATTAGTAAAATTTATGAAGTTCGTGAGCGGTTGGTGCAAATGCAGAGAGAAATGGGTAAAAATAAAGCGATTGTTATGGATGGAAGAGATATTGGCACAACAGTTTTTCCTGAAGCAGAATTGAAGATTTTTATGACAGCGGATCCAAAGATCAGAGCAAAGCGCCGGTTTGATGAACTGAAATCAAAAGGCATACCAGCCAGTTTACAGGAAATAGAATCAAACATTGAACATAGAGACGATAAAGATGTGAATCGGGAAATCAGTCCTTTACGTAAAGCAGAAGATGCATTGGTTCTTGATAACAGCTATATGACTTTCGGCGACCAAATGCTCTGGTTTACCCGGAAATTGGCTGAGAAGGGTTTATTGAAAAAAGACTAAATGGAAGTAATAGTAGATAAAGATTCAGGGTTTTGTTTTGGAGTAAAACGTGCCATCGAAATGGCTGAACAGGAAGTATCAAAGGAAGATAAATTGTTTTGTCTTGGAGATATTGTTCATAATACGGAGGAAGTAAAACGATTAAGTGAGAAAGGAATTGAATTCATCACTCATAAGATATTTTTAACTCTTAAGAACTGCAGGGTTTTAATTCGCGCTCATGGTGAACCACCGGAAACCTATAAATATGCCCTGCAGAATAATATTGAATTAATAGATGCCACATGTCCGGT
>Ga0315541_1004209_pt1 | contig 10654 bp, 6 predicted proteins | sample SalMarSW160190MG_FD_203095 | JGI IMG/M metagenome (GOLD analysis project Ga0315541, IMG submission 203095) | Salt marsh sediment microbial communities from the Plum Island Ecosystem LTER, Massachusetts, United States - Salt Marsh Sediment SW1601-190 ...
CGCACGCGAGCAGGTCAACCATCGGCGCAGCGGCGCATCACTGCGCGAGGGCCAGCGCCTCCGCGCGCACCTGGTCCAGGCGCTTCAGCAGGCCCTCGCCCTCGCCGATGCGGTAGCCGAAGTGGATCGCCAACGGGCCGGTCCGCTCGCAGCGCTGCCCCGGCGCCAGCTCGACGTCCACGGCTTCGCGGCAGTCCGAATGGAACCCGTCCCTATCCTTCCAGTAGTTGACGGCAAGCCCCTCCGACAGGGCGGTGACCGCCTGACCGACGCCGACTTGCGCGTCCTCCCACGCGCCGACGGGCACGTAGAAGTTCGGCACGTTCAGCTCCGCCTCCTCGTCCCCCGCCGGGTCGCCGCCGATGGCGGGCGCCGTGTAGTGGAACAGACCGGCCAGTCGCCACGGGCGGGCGTCCGCGTTCTCGACCCAGAGGCTTTGGGCTGCGAACCAGCCGCAGGATTCCCTGGGGATCCAGAAACGCCATCCCGCCCGGTATGCCGGAGGCCCGTCCGCCTGTGGCGCCCTTCGGCCGGTCTCAGGGTCGAAGGTCCTGATGGCCTCCCCGCCGGCGCGGCGGCTCACGGTCACGTCGACCACGACGAAGTCGGTGTCCTCGCGCACGGCCGTCACGGCGCTGGCGTCCGGGCGCGTCCACAGGTCCCCGGGCGCCTGCTGGTGGATGAGCGGGTGGTAGGCGCCGAGCGGCACGCCGTCGTAGCGCATGATCCACGCGTCCCGGCCGCTCGTGCTCTTCAGCTCGAGCGGGCCGGTGCGAACCACCAGCGGCAGCGGCGCCCGCTCCTCCGACACCGGCGGCGGCCGGCGGGTCCAGTCCTCAGAGCCTTCTTGCGCGAAGACGGCCTCCAGCTTGCCGGCCAGGTGCAGCTCGCACGCCCGGGGATTGAGTTCCGCGGCCGTGGACGTGAGCTCGGGCCAGGGCTCGTCGCGTTCGTTGACCAGGCCGTAGTTGCTGTCCTCCGGGAACGTGCTGCTGATGCCGAGCGCCGGCTCGTCCACGTACATGAAGTAGTCCGAACCGACGAAGAACGGCAGGCTGAACAGCATGCTCTGGAAGAAGCGGTAGCATCGCGCCTTCTGTGTCTGCGTGGCCACGCGCATCCCGGCGCCGTGCTCGCAGGGCAGGCCGCTGTCGAGCGCGGGGAAGCACCATTCCGTGAGGAACAGCGGCTTCCGTGCCTGTGCGTAGATCTCGCGGTAAGACTCCACCAGATCCTGCGGCACGCCCCGGTCCACGTCGATCCGGGGGTAGCTGTTGAACGAGACCACGTCGCAGTACTTCCCGGCGACGTCCCAGAGGCCGGGCGACCAGCCCGCGAACCGGCAGCCCAGGATCATGTGGTTCGGGTCGTGGCGCCGGATGGCCTCCGTGCATTCCTTGAAGTAGCGGTCGGCCACCAGGCGCACATACTCCCTCGCTATCTGCCGCGCCTCGTCTGTCGCGGGCTGGGCGGGGTCCGTCGAGGCGGCCAGTTCGTCGAAAGACGCATAGCTCGTCTGGAACGCGCGGTTGAACGCCTCGATGGTGGGGCAGTGCTTGCGCACGATTCCCATCCAGGCCCGCTTGGCGGAGTGGTCTGCGGGCTTGCGCCATGTCTCGGTCCATAGGCCGAATTCATTCTGCCAGTTGCCGAGCCCGCCGAACCACTGCAGCTCGTTGTCCAGAAAGTAGCCGATCAGCCACGGATCGTCCCGGTTCGGGGCGCAGACCTTGCGCGCCGTCACGTCGCAATGGCGCGGCCATCGCGGTGAGAACACGTTCGGGAAGCCCGTCCACGTCGTGCGCGGCACGATGTCGTCGATGTCGGCAAAGCTGCGTCCTGCGCCGAGCCACTCCGTGTGGGCGAAGTGCGTGTGGCGCAGGTGCTTCGAGTGGCCCGCCGGGAGGGCGTTGAAGCCCCACGCGCGCAGGCGTTCGGCAACGGCCTGCGCCCATTTCTCCTCGCTGCCGTACTTCTGCTCGACGAACCGGTGGTGCGGGGCGTAGCCCAGCTTCTCGCACCAGTGGGCGTTGTAGTTGATGTGGTCGGTGCCGACCATGAAGAAGCCGAGCCCGTTCGGGTCGATCAACCACCAGGTGTCCCCGTGCTTCTCGGCGTGGCAGAACCCCGTCTTCCGCCCGTGCACCTGCGGGCAGCCGGGCACGTTGTAGGGCGGGAACTGCCGGACTGCCTCTTCAGTCTCGGGAGCTGGAACCATGTCCGTAACCTCCGCTTGCACGTCGTCGAAAACGCCCGCCAGAAACGAAGCCTCGAGGGCGGGGGCGCCGGCCTTTACGGCGGGCCTCCCCTCGTCGAAGGCGAATCCGAGACGCCGCCGCACCGTTCCGTCGGCGTTTGCGACCGTCCCTTCTATGCCCTCGGGCGAAAGCCTGATCCGCAGGCGGTAAGGGCGGCCGTACTCCCACTGGAAGCCGGACCCCTCATCATGCGTGTGCCGCAGGGTCGTCGGCCCTTCGTAGTTGGCCAGCCAGCGTCCGTCGAAGCACTCGGTGAGTTCGACGAAGCGGCCCATCTCGTTGCCTTCCGGCGCCTCGACCAGTGCCAGGTGCCAGTAGTTCCCGTCGTCGCGCCGGACGGCCAGGCCGGCCACGGCCCAGCCCGTGCCCTTGCGTTCGGCGATGCGCACGGTCGCTTCGACGACGACGTGGCGGCCGTGCGGGAGCCTCTGAAGGACCAGGAAGCTCTTCGCGCCGCCGTCGAACTGCATCTCGCCGTCCCTCACGGCCCACGCGGCCGAGTCCGCCGCCCAGGCGGGCTCGCCCGCCGACCAGTCGGCGTAGTCGAATCGGTCGGCCCACTCCTCGGCGGCACAGGCCGAACCGACAAGGACGAGAATCACGCACGACTTCAGCAGCAAGGCCGAGGTGTTTGTCATCGTTCTGTCCACCAGGCGCTATCCCTTGGGCTTCAGTGCCCGCTATGCTAACTTGGCCGGGGTCCGGCGGCAAATGCAGCACAAGGAGCCGGGGGAGCCGTTCGATTCGAGCGGCGCTTCTTGATATGTTCTGTCTGCTGAGGAGTGCTCTTATGCGGGAGGCGACCGATGAAGTTCTGCCTGGCACTGGCGGGATGGCTATTGTGGACGGTAGTTTGCACCGCAACCGCCGCAGGCCAGGACGTCCCCGAGCAGTACCGCGTGCGCGGTCGACGCGCGGCCCCGCACCCCTACCTCGGCGATCCGGGCCTGGGCGTTCCCGGCGCCGTGCAGGTTGAGGCGACGGACGCCGAGACGGCGCGCGGGTTCGTGGTATTCGCTCGGCCGGCCACGGACGTCGTCATGCCCGATCACGTGCCTGCCGCCGCGGACCGATGCCACGTCCTGCAGGCGCGGGACTGCCCCGGGCAGTACGGTCCGATCACGTTCTGTGTCCTGGCCCTGCGGGCGGGCGAGTTCTGCGTGCAAGCGAGCGACCTGGTCAGCGCAGGCGGCGGGCGCATCGGGGCGTCGAACCTGGACGTGCGTGCCGTCCGCTACGTCGGAGTGGCCGCGGAAGGCGAGCCCCAGACCATTCCCCTGCTCATCGAGGCAGCCGAGCGCACGCGCGTCGCGGCGAATCGCCTTCAGCAGTTCTGGATCACCTACTCCGTCCCCGAGGAGGCAGCGCCCGGCGTCTACGAGGGGCAGGTGCATGTCCTGGTGGACGGCGAGCGGCGGCTGGCGATCCCGCTGCGGCTTCGGGTGAATCCCTTCAAGCTCGTCGAGCCCGACGTGTCCATTTACATCTACTACTCGCCCTCGACGGACCCGTCGAAGATCGACCTGGTCCGCAGGGAGCTGATCGACCAGCGGTGCCACGGCATGAACATGGGCATACTGGCGCCGCCCGTCACGGGCGATGGCGACCTGAGCGGCGAAGCGTTCGCGCCGTTCCTGGACGTCTACGCCGGCGTGGGTTTTGCCCGGCCGAGAGTCTACGTGGAGCTCTGGAACCGCATTACCTCGGAATGGCTCAACACGCCGGACCGCACGATCGGGATGTACTGCCCCTGGTTCCGCTATTATCCCTTCAGCCGGGAGCTGGACGAACGCTACGTCAGCACGGTGGAGATGATGCGCGATGAAGCGAAGGCCCGCGGGCTGGGCCTCGTGCTGGCCGTGGCGGACGAGGCCGGCAGCCACCCGTGGACCATCGAGGCCGCGCAGCACTACAACGACCTGCTGAAGCGCGAAGTGCCGGATGTGGTGCGCGAGCTGACGGTCGGCGGCGGGTGGGCGATGGGCCAACCCGAACACGAGCTGTGGAAAGGGCGCATCAACGTCTGGTCCACCAACCGATGGCTGCCCGACAACCTGGCCATCGTGCGCAAGGGCGACCCGAGCGCGAAGATCCAGCTCTACAACATGGCCGGCAAGGGCTCGGCGCCGGGTGGCCTTCAGGCCACGCGCGTGTTCTACGGCTTCTTCAACTGGAAGGCCCGGGCCGACGGGGTCGCGCAGTGGGTCTACTGGCATCCGTCTACACCGGAGCACAACTACGTCTGGCCCGCCGAAGACTCCGCCGAAGGGCGAGTGCCGACGCTCTGCTGGGAGGCCGTGCGCGAGGGCGCCAAGGACCGCCGCTACCTGGCCACGCTGGAGGAGCGCTTGAACGGCCGGACCGACGAGACGGCCGCAGAGGCGCGCAGGTTCCTGGACGACATCGCCGCGCAGATCGAACTGCGGACCGGCGACTACGATCCCATCGACGGCGGCCGCGTGCCCGCGCATCCCCCCGGCACCTACGACCGCTGGCGCGAGCGCATCGCCGACTTCATCGAGGCGCTTTCACCGTGAAGGCAGACGCCCGGCGTCACTGACCTGAAGCGCGACGTGGCCGTGAAGCTGTCCTGCCGGACCGGGCCCGGATGGGCTGGCTTGTAACGACGCAAGGAGATACCTATGAGGCACGTGTCGGAGCGGACGGCGCGCTGGCTGGCTGTGGCAGGGGTCCTGCTGGCCGCAGGAGTTGCCGGCGCCGATCAGGACGGGCCACTGCTCATCGGAACCGACTGGCCTCATGACGCGACTGCGGAGGTCAAGCAGCTCTTCCACGAGGCAGGCTTCAACTACGTGCGCGTGGCCGGCGGCGGATACGCATGGTCCACCCCCCGAAACAAGTCGGACGTCGAGGAGCTTGAGAGAAGCGGAGTGAAAGTGCTGCTCCAGCTCGGCAGCCACTATCCCTCCGCGGACTACTTCCGGTTCAGGGATAGCTGGCTCGTCGACCAGAAGGGCGAGAGCGGCGTCGAGGACCGCAACGCGTGGGCGATTTCTTACTCGGGCAAGAACTGGCCCCAGTATTCCTACGCCAGCGAAGAGGTGCGCCGGCAGATGGAGGTGGACTTCCCGGCCTACCTGAACGAGCTCAAGGGCTTCGGCAACGTCATCGGCCTGAACCTGCACAACGAGCCCGGGCTGCACTGGCTGACCGACCGCATCTTCGACTATAGCGCGCCGGCGATCCACAAGTTCCGCACCTGGCTGAAGGAGCGCTACGGGACGATCGAGCTACTGAATGGAGCGTGGGGCACTGCATTCGACTCGTTCGACTCAGTCGAGCCGCCACGCGAGGAGCCGCCCGTGGACAACTTGGCCGCCTGGCTCGACTGGCGGCGCGCGAACGTGGACTTCATCGCCGACTTCCTCCAGTGGGAGATGGCGCTCGCCCGGCGCACGTGGCCCGGCCTGCCCATGACCACCAACATGGCCGGCCCAGTTGACTGGTGGCACCCCTGGCGGTGCGCGGACAACTTCCTGTTCACCGAGGGCATGGATGTCGCGGGCATTGACATCTATCCGAGCGAGTGGGTGCCTCGTCACTTTGCCGTCTACACCATGGACATGACCGCCGGCGTGGCGCAGGGCCGGCCCGTCCACGTGCTTGAGTGTGAAGTCTACAGCCCCCAGAAGTGGCCCGACCTGACGGAGGAACAGCGCGCCGCCATGCTGCGCAGCGAGATATGGACCTACATCGGCCACGGGGCGCGCGGCGTCCTGCTATGGGGGCTGACCGGTCGCGGCGAGAACGATCTGACGCGCGGCGAGTACAACCCGCGCGTTGGGGCCATGCGGGAGATCACGCACCTCTGCCGGATGCTCCGTCTGGGCGGCTTCCACAGGCGAAAGGCCGGCATCGCCGTCGTGGTCGATCCGGATTCTTACCTCTACTTCTGCGGCAAAGAGGGCCCGCCCTACTTCCTCGACAAGGCCAGCATGGGCATGTACGGCGCCGCCAGGGACAATGGCTATGAGGTCGACGTAATCTTTGCCGACCAGGTGCGGCGGCGCGTGGCGGAAGGCTACAAGGTGCTCCTGCTCCCGTGCCAGGTGATGACGGATGGGATGCTCGCACAGCGGGTCAGGGAGTTCGTGCGCGACGGGGGGTTGCTGGTCGCCGACGCCCCGTTCGCCGAAGTCGACGGGCACGGCTGCGCCCTGGAGTCTACGCCCGGATGCGGGCTGGACGACGTCTTCGGGGTCCGGGCGAGCGAGGGCGAACGCGCACCTGAGATGATTCAGGCGGCGGGCTGGGAGATGAGCGCCTCGCGCCTTCGCCGAAACGTGGATCCGACCGGTGCTGACGTGATCGGGCGGTTCGCCGACGGGGGAGCGGCCGTGACCGTGAACCGGTTCGGCCGCGGTCGTGCCGTCTACGTTGCCTCGTGCGTGAGCACGTCGTACTGCGACGGCTGGGGCACGTGGGCCCGGCCCGGCTTGAAGGCGCTGGTCCGGTCCCTGATCGAGAGCCATGCGCCGTCCATGCCTCGCGTCCAGGTGACGTACGAGGGGGACGCCTGCGTGGACGTCAGCCTGCTCGAGGACTCGAAGGGGAACCGGCTGATCGTGCTGACCGTCCTATGCGACAAGGGCAAGCCGATCTCGCCGGTCTCCCGGGTAGAGGTCTCACTGCCGGTCGATCAGATTGAGGATGTGAGGGAGGTGCTGGCGCTTGGCCCGCCTTCTGAGGCAGATGGACACGTCCGACACCTGCCCATGCCGCTGGCGGTCAGTCGGGAGGGCGGCCGGGCCACGATTGACGTCGGCGCCGTGGATTCCGCGGTGGTGGTCCTGCTGGCCAAAGACATGCTGCCCACGGGAGGGCTGGTCGTCCCTCTTGAAGTGGAGACGGGAAGTGAGTTCAGCGTGTTGGCTGGCTGGAGGAATGCATCACCGGTTCCTGTTGCCGGGACGGCGGACCTGATCTTGCCCGAGGGGGCGGAGAACCTGACCGGCCCGCGCCACATTCGTATCGAAGGCGGGGGGACCAGCGATGTCGAATTCCGCGTTCGGGCGCCCGACGCCGCGGAGCGAATGGTGGTGAAGGCTAACCTGCAACTGGCGGAGAGCGACGCGGAGCCCTTCGTGAGCGTCCCTCTGGACGTCTACGTGAAGTGAACGCGTGGGCGGCGCATCACGCTCTCGCGTAGCCTCGCTGCTGCGTGACAACGTCGATGAAGGCGACCATGTTCTGAAGTGGCACGTCGCGCGGGACGGCGTGAGCGGGAGCGAAGATGTAGCCTCCGCCCCGGCCCAGTTCCAATAGGTGCTCAGTCTCGCGCCGCACGTCGTCCGGCGTGCCGTAGGGCAGCGTCTTCTGGGTGGACAGCCCCCCGTGGAAGGCCAGCCGTCCGCGGTACTTCCGCATCAGGCCGTCCACGTCCATCACCTCGGGCTGAAAGGGATTGAAGCAGTCCAGCCCGATCCCGATCAGGTCGTCGAATAGCTCGTCCACCTTGCCGCACGAATGGATCGTAACGAACTTGCCGGCCTGGCGCACCACGCCGTACATGCGCGCGAGCACCGGATAGATGAATTCGTGCCAGGTCCTCGGCCCCATCTGAAGGCCGCGCTGCTGCCCCCAGTCGTCGCCGAAGTGCACGGCGTCGACGTCGTACCTCAGGGCCTCCTCGACCTGCGCGATGTTGTAGTCCGCGATGGCGTTCAGCAACTCGTGCACGAAGCCCGGGTGGTCGTAGAAGTCCATCATCAGGTTGGCCATCCCCCGGAGCGTCCAGGCCCGCTCGTAGAGCGAGAAACCGATGCTGAAGACACGGAACCGGTCGCCGTGCTGGCGGATCCCGTCCGAAATGCCGTCGAAGAAGCGTGGATCGCGCGGATCGGGGAACTCGTAGCCCTCCAGCGTGGGCTCGGGCAGCACGCAGCCCTTCACGTTGCCGATGTCCTTGTCGATGCCCCTATCCCAGACCACGCCGAAGCCGTCCCGGACGCAGTCGTCGCCCATGTCCGTGAAGGACGCGCCGCCCAGATGCAGGAAGTGATCCTGAAGCACGGGATCCTGATCGGGCGTGCCGAAATGGTCTACGAGCTTCCGGCCGGCCTCCACGGTGAAGCCGAAGGACCACGGCACGTAAGGCGGCCTGCGGCCCTCGAGCACCGTCCTGACGACTTCGCGCTTCGTCATCGTCGCCGAGCCTATACCTGTCCGCCCTGGACGAGTTGGGCGAACCGTCTGAAGCTCCTGTCGTAGGTCCTCTCTACGTCGTCAGGGAAGCAGCAGCCGGGCAGTTCCCCGCGCGACAGGTGGTATTGCAGGCACTCGCAGCAAATGCCCTTGTGCGAGCAGCCGGGATAGGTGCAGTTGCATCTCTTCAGGTTCGTCTCCTTCTTGCACTCCATCGGCACCGCCTCCTTCTTCTGGATCTTGCGGCATGCCCGGCCAAGAACGGGCGCGAGCGCGCATTCTATTGGCGCTCTTCCAGCTCCGCAAGGCCACGCGAGGCGGCCATCCCGAGCTCCGCCACGGCGGGAGGAAGTCCAACCGGCCTGCGGTTGTCTTGACATGCCGTCGGGCTGGTCGTAGATTGGCGCTTCGTTTTGCGTTGGGCAGGCTTCTCTGATGCCAAGGGGATAACGATGGCCGAAGGCAAGATGCCGCTCGGGGTGTTTGCGTCCGTAGGCGCCGGGCTGGGCGCCTCGATCAACCGGGTGCTGGGACTGGGCGTGCCTACCGTGCAGATCCACGCTCCCGGGCGGGACGGCCGGAATGAGGAGCGGGCCGAGGAGATCAAGAAGGCTTTCGCCGACGCCGGGATCGAGATCACGCTCGTTTTCTGCGGCTACCCGGGCGAGAGCTACAAGTCGATCCCGATCGTGCGCGACACGGTGGGCCTGGTGCCGCCGGCCACGCGCGCCGAACGGCTTGCACAGACCAAGCGTATCGCCGACTTCGCTTCGTGGGTTGGGGCGCCCGGCATCGGCGTGCACGTCGGCTTCGTCAGCGAGGATCACGCTTCACCCGAGTTCGGGGAAGTCGTGGACGTGCTCGGCGAGGTGGCCGATTACTGCGCAGCGCTCGGTCTGACGATGAACCTGGAGACGGGCCAGGAGACGGCCGACACGCTCCTGCACGTGCTTCAGACCGTCGGACGCGATAACCTGGGAGTGAACTTCGACCCTGCCAACATGATCCTGTACGGCAGCGGCGAGCCGCTTGAGGCGCTGCGCAAGGTGGGCGCCTACGTCAAGAGCTGCCACTGTAAGGACGGCACCTGGAGCGACCAGCCCGGCAAGGAATGGGGCCTGGAGGTGCCGCTGGGCCAGGGCGCCGTCGACATCGGGAAGTTCGTCGCCATCCTGGCCGAACTCGGCTACACGGGACCGCTCACGATCGAACGTGAGGTCAGCGGCGAGCGGCAGATAACCGACATCAAAGCCGGCATCGAACTGCTCAGGGACATCAAGGCGGGGCTCGGGATCGGGTGAACTGCGAAGGCTGAAGTCTGAAGGATGAGTCGGGCCCGCGGCCCGACGTGCGCGGACGGACCTGCGGCCCTGGCTGTCATCCCGAGTTCGCCGTACGGAGAACGAGGGATCTCGACCTGCCAGTCGTCTATGGCCCGCCAAGGCGGATAGATCCCTCGTCGGCCGATGCGCAAAGCGGCCTCCTCGGGATGACACAGGTGGTGTTGGGGCGCAACCGGAACGGCAAGTGCTAGAAAGGCGGATTGCGAGGAGGGAGCGTTGGCCAAAGGCCTGACAAAGCGCACCGAGGATTTCGCCCGCTGGTATAACGAGATCGTCCAGCAGGCCGAGCTGGCCGACTACGCGCCCGTGCGCGGCTGCATGGTGATCCGTCCGTACGGCTACGCCCTGTGGGAGAACGTGCGGGCCGGCCTGGACCGCCGCTTCAAAGAGACGGGCCACGAGAACGCCTACTTCCCGCTCTTCATCCCGCGGAGCTTCCTGGAGAAGGAAGCGGAGCACGTCGAGGGATTCAGCCCCGAGCTGGCGGTCGTCACCATCGGGGGCGGCAAGGAGCTGGAAGAGCCGCTGATCGTCCGCCCCACGTCCGAGACGGTCATCGGCCACATGTACGCGAAGTGGATTCAGAGCTACCGCGATCTGCCGGTGCTTATCAATCAGTGGGCCAACGTGGTGCGCTGGGAGCTGCGGCCCAGGCTGTTCCTGCGCACGACGGAGTTCCTGTGGCAGGAGGGCCACACCGCGCACGCCACGCGCGAAGAGGCCGAGGCGGAGGCGCGGCAGATGCTTGACGTCTACGCGGACTTCGCCGAGAACGAGGCGGCCGTGCCCGTCATCAAGGGACGCAAGAGCGAGAGCGAGAAGTTCCCCGGCGCCGCCGTCAGTTACACCATAGAAGCCATAATGGGGGACGACCGTGCGCTTCAGTCC
>Ga0315541_1004215_pt1 | contig 10644 bp, 11 predicted proteins | sample SalMarSW160190MG_FD_203095 | JGI IMG/M metagenome (GOLD analysis project Ga0315541, IMG submission 203095) | Salt marsh sediment microbial communities from the Plum Island Ecosystem LTER, Massachusetts, United States - Salt Marsh Sediment SW1601-190 ...
CAGCAATGTCCAGGATCTTCAAGAACACATCCAAATCGCCAAGGCCGATCATGAAAAATGGCCCATCCAGCGCCAGATCGACGCCACAGACAGGCAGATCGACCAACTGGTCTACGAGCTCTACGACCTGACCGACGAAGAAATCCGCATCGTTGAGGAGACAACGAAGTGAGAGTCGGACCCCAGAGGCCCACATGCCGGCAACTTTCCATGCACTGATACGATTGTCAATATCTGGGCATCCAATATCCCAAGAGATGACAGGAATAGAGTTGACACCCGCCGCTCTTCGACATACTATGTTGCAGAGTTGCACAATAATCATTGTTAGACATCGCTGAGGTGCAAAATGCCTGTTAAGAATGTCCTCTTCTTCGGCGCAGGGGCAAGCCACGGATCTGACGCAAGTAATGTGCCACCTCTCACCGCTGATCTATTCGACGAACTCTGTCGATTCAGCCCTCATGCTTGGGGCCTCGTTGACCAGGTTCTTGCGGATCAGTTTCGAGATGATTTCGAACTTGGCATGACTCAGCTGAATCCTCCAGCAGCGGCCCCTCTACTAATCGCCATGGCCGAGTACTTCTACACGTTTTCGCCCAGTAGCAGCAGTCTGTATATGGACATGGCAGCTCGTATCAAAGCCGCTCAGAGATGGTCCGGAGCCATCTGCTCGATTAATTACGAGAGACTGGTCGAGCTCTCACTCCTTTCTCGCGGCATAATACCTACTATTGGCGGGGAGCCGACAGTCAGCGACTCGATTGAGCTATGCCTGCCGCATGGATGCTGCCATTTGTACTGCGAAGCAGTTAAAGGTAGAGCCGGCGCCGTGAAGATGAATCCTTGGCTTATTAAGACGAACGGCCCGGTAATTCCACTTGGGAACCCTGCGGAGTTTAGAGCCCGTATAGTTAGGGAGGCTTTTCCTCCGGTTATGAGTTTCTTCGCACCCAACAAACACACAACGTCAGGGCATTCTTGGATACAGATGCAGCGTGACCGATGGAGTCAGCTTGTTGCTGAGGCTCAAAATGTCATCGTTGTTGGAGTAAAGGTGAGACAGCACGACGCTCATATTTGGGATCCAGTTGCTTCTACAAATGCTCGTATCATCTACTGCTGCGGAGCCACCGCCGCTGCAGAATATAGAACGTGGTCAGCATCGGCGCGAAACGGCTCCAATGATCTTGTATTTGACGAGTACTTCAGAGACCGATATGCAGACATTTGCGCTGAACTCAAGCTATGAAGGTCCCTAACTGGGCGATGTCTAACCAAACGTTGCAGCAGTCGGCGCTGCGCGCCGCAGCTGAGCGTCGGAACGTTGGGCGGCGCAAAACGCCTATCGAAGAGGGGAATCTAAAGGCTGAGGTGGGCAGCATTTCTTATCTCTGGGAGGGTGGTCATGAGGGTAAGTGAGATCGAGAATGACCAAGAGTTGCAGCGAATACTTTGGGCATGTTACAAGTACTGGCAGGGCCAGTCGTCGTCGCCGGGCGAGAGAGCGATTTGCTACAATTGGGTTCTTAGGCCCTATGAGGATAGATTCGGCGTCAAGTTTCACCAGGCCCGGTTGCGTCGTCTGAAAACGCTTGGACTTCTGGAGCAGGAAGAGACTTCGAGGGCTGGACACAGGCGCTATTACAGAATAGTAGATCCTGATCGAGTGCGTGCTCTCTTGCGGAAATGGGATCTGTTTCAGGAGTCATAGTTTGTTCTGATTCGCTGCCCAATAACTCATTGGAGCGGACGCGGCTGAGCGCGGGGCTTTCGCGGCTTCTTGCGGGCGAGGTTGATTGCGCGGGCGGAGGTGTCTCGTAGGCCCGCCGCGCCGCTCAATTCGGTGCTGTTAGACTGTCGGCATTGCAGGAGGGCCAGATGAAGTTCCAGTCGTACGACTTGGGGAACCTGAAGGGTGGTAAGATCGTTGAGGTCACGCTTTCGGGCAACGCCTGCAATGTCCGGCTTATGGATAGCAGCAACTTCAGCAGCTACAAGAGAGGCGGGAGACACAGGGCGTATGGCGGCTACGCCAAGCAATCGCCCGTTCGCCTTCAAGTGCCGCGGGGTGGGCATTGGTACGTCGTCCTGGATCTCGGCGGGTACAGGGGCACCATTCGCTCGTCTGTTCAGGTTTTGCCTGGGCGGCTCCAGCCGATCCGCCAGGCTCCTCTGGCCTCGGTTCCCAGCCTCGTCCATAGGCATGCAGAGGGACCGCCCGCCGATTCCGGGGAGGATATGGCCAGGGACTTCGATGTCTTCATCTCACATGCCTCAGAAGACAAGGATGAGGTCGTTCGGCCGCTCGCTCATGCGCTCAGAGAGGCTGGGCTCCAGGTCTGGTACGATGAGTTCGAGCTCAAGATTGGTGACAGCCTGCGACGTAAGATAGACAAGGGCTTGGCGAAGAGCCGATTCGGGGTTGTCGTACTCTCACAGGCGTTCTTCGACAAGGGATGGACGAACTACGAACTAGATGGGCTTGTTACCCGAGCTGTCACGGGAGAGCAGATTCTGCTTCCTATCTGGCACAACGTCTCGAAGCAGGAAGTCATGAACTACAGCCCTTCGCTCGCGGACAAGCTGGCGCGGAGCACCTCGGTGAACACGGTTGAAGAGATTGCCGCCGAGATCGTGGAAGTCGTAGACGGGGAATGAGACGCTGCCGGGGAATTCCGGGGACGCATACCATGGTTCCTCAAGGAGCGGCTTGAAGAAGGTTTTGTGTCGAGCAAGGAGGCGTGAGCACGGGATGGGACATGAGCCCAAAGAGGCTCGAGTTTGTGAGTGCGACACGTCTCCGGGACAACCTTGTGCTGCGTGGACAGCGAAGAGATGACTCCGGCAGACTGGGTTCGAAGGAAGGATGTTGACAAGGCAACTTCGGAGGTGAATCGAGAGATATCCACTTGACACGGCGCGCGCTTTGAGAGATGGCCTTTGATTCCATTCAACATACTCTATAATAGCGTAGCTAACAAACTTAAGGAATAAAGCTCATGGAGAAGGACAAAAAGAAGAAGATTGAGAAAAGCCTCGCCAAGGCTTCGGAGCGGTATGCTAACCAAATAGAGTTGAGGGCTGCAATACAACTGATACCTCATGTTGGAGGTGCCATCGATACTCTTCTCTGTGGAAAAGGAGCGAAGATACAGCGCGAAAGAGTGTTTCACTTCCTAGAGGAGCTGAAGAAGCGCTTACAAAAAGTCGAAGAGGTGATTGGCTTAGGAGACGAAGAGGATCTCTTTGATTTGATGCTGGACGTGTTTGACGCCGTGATAAGGACGAAATCGAAAGAGAAAAGAAGGAGATTCGCCGCCTTGGTCACCAATCAAGTTGTAGAGAAGAGACCGTGGGAAGAGGCAGACATGGCTGTTTGGCTCCTTGGAGGCCTCTCGGATGTGCACGTGGAGATCCTGAAGCAGGCAAAGCAGGCCCCTCAGTGTGGCCGACCCTTCGAGAACTTGAAAGTGCTAATACTAACGCAACAGGCCAACGGCGTGAAAGGCGGTACAGGACCTTTGTCTCTTGTGGCCTCTTTGCCTCAGCACTCAGAGGCAGCTCTTCGAATGGCTTGTGCGGAACTTGTTTCGAAAGGATTACTGCTCGATGAGGGCGTCGGACACCTTGACACAGAAGCAATGGAGTACTTCGTGGAAACAAACCTATCTGAATGGCTCCTTAAGTGGCTCGAAGAGCGCTAGAGGAAACACGAGAGTGAAGTTATACACTCTGAAAATCGGTCGATATATCACCTATTCCCGACTCTCGTACTCTTCGCTTTCTTCCGGGTCGACGTTTGACTGGGTTCCGACTCGTCGCCGGGACAACCTTATGCTGCAGCGAAGAGATGACCCCGACAGACCGGGCCCGGAGGAAGGATGACAAAAGAGCTGTCATGGAGGTAAACTGAGAGATACCCGCTTGAGATGACGCGCGCTTTCAGAGACGCATCCACGGAATCAAAAGAGGGAACGACGTAGCACAACGACTTTCCCAGCGACAAACGATCCGGCCCAGAACAGGGTAGGATAATCGCTGCAAGCGACCTTTCAGCTGATCCCTACACTCTTTAGGCCCTTTTAACAGGTTCTCTTCGTCATTGAGAGGTTTGAAACGTTATGAAACAATAGCCACAATCTTAGGAAGAAACCTTGAGAGGACAAGGAAGGGGAATGTCCGAACCTAAAGGAGTCAAACGGCTCGTCGAGCGATTCGAACGCAATCGCGATGCCTATCGCTCCAGTGATTACAACGAGGCCCAGGCCAGACACGAATTCATCGATCCGTTCTTCAAGCTTTAGGCTAAGCGGTGAAGGCTTGTTCCACCATTTATTCTCGTTTCTTAGACTGATGTTGATTGAGGTGGAAAGATGGAGGTGAGCCTGAAGTCACAGACAGGCTTGAAAACCTTCAATCCCTTGGGAGTTACGAATTAGCCTCCATTCAGCCGCATTTGCCGGGAAGGACCGATCACGCTATTATCATGTAGTTGATACGAAATCACGCATCAGCTAGGAACGGCGAGAATGTGAAAACGGTGTTTGTGTACGGGTTGTCATGTGTAGTTTCCGCCCTGGGGTTAAGTGCCCACGGGGCGGTCTGTTTTTATTCGTAGGTGGCGAAGGAGCAGCGAGAGATGGCAGAAAGGACAAACACCAACGGCGCAACATTGGGTTTCGAAGAGACGCTGTGGCAGGCGGCGGACAAGATGCGGGAGTGAAGAGGTCATCAGATGAAAATTCCTCCAAAAGAACGGATCAAACCTCTCCTGAGATGGGCAGGGGGGAAGACTCAGCTCGTTACCCGGCTTCTTGACTTTGTTCCATCAACTGTAGTTAACACCAGGTATTGGGAACCATTTCTAGGCGGTGGCTCTCTATTCTTCGCTCTGCGGCCGAGCCTCGCCTATCTCTCCGACGCCAACGAACAGCTGATTGACTTCTACATGCAAGTCTGTTCTAATCCCGACTTGGTTCATCGATACTTGACCGAGGTTGCTGGCCGGAATTCCAGAGAGACCTACTACGCTGTTCGAGAAGAATACAACAGGTCGGTGAGATCCCCGAGGCAGGCTGCACGCTTCCTCTACTTGAACAAGCACTCCTACAATGGGGTTTTCCGTGTCAACAGAAGAGGGCAGTTCAACGTGCCCTACGGAGAAAGGAGCAGGTACGTTCTCCCTTCTCGGGAACACCTCCGTGCAGCCGCGAAGGCGTTAGGTGCTACCACCCTCATGAGTTGCTCCTATGAGAAGGCACTTATCGGTGTTGGACAGGGCGATTTCGTATACCTCGACCCGCCCTACCCTCCGCTGAATGGAACATCGAACTTCACGCGCTACACGGTGAATCGCTTCTCACAGGCAGATCAGAGGCGGTTGGCCGAAGTGTTTCGAAACCTTGATCGAACGGGGGTGAAAGTGATGATGACCAATGCTGATATCCCTCTTATAAGGAGCTTGTACAGAGCCTATCCCCTTCATCCGCTACTAGTGACACGTTACGTAACATGCAAGAAGAAGAGGCACCGTGTTACGGAGTTGGTGGTCACCAACTACGAGGTGCTCTCCGAGGAGGCGACCTGATGATCCGAAACATACTGCCAGCTGAAGAGCTTGCAGGACTGGCTAGGAAACGTCGCAGGGCGCTGGAGTTTATCACTGTGAAGCCGGACGAAGTTCCCGACTACGAAGCGAAGGGATGGGAGTTTAGTAAGAAGAACAAGAAGAGCATACGGCTTTCTCGCCCGAAGGCGAAAGCCACTCTCCTTGAAGACAGAGTTTGGTCGTTGCTGTACAGCATGGGATTTACACACCTATCAGGAAGCGGAGGGGCTCAGCTAAGTGTCAAATCCAAGGATGCAGAGGGTCCTGCGAATCAGATCGACGTTGTTGCCATTGATGAGGAAGTTGCTCTCTCGATCGAATGCAAGAGCGCCCTGACACCTAGGCGTAGGAGCCAGCTTCAGCAGGAAATCGAGCATCTGTCGAGTGCACGTTTGCGTTTCATCAACGCGATCCAGAGCGGCTTTCCTGTCGACCCTAAGCGTACGACGGCGCAGGTGATGTTCTTGTGGGACGTCTTGCCTAGCGAGCGGGATCGCAATACCGCACAGAACCAGGATGTCGTGCTCTTCGATGCAGATGATCTGGACTACTACGAGGCGCTCGTTTCTCACTTAGGTCCCGCTACGAAGTACCAGTTCCTAGCGGAGCTACTTGCAGGACGTCGCATCCGCGGTCTCGAGATTAGAGTGCCAGCACTGAAGGCGAGCATGGGGAAGCTCATTTACTACATGTTTGCGATTTCGCCTGAGTATCTGCTGAAGATCTCATGTGTTGCACGCAGAGCTGGCGGCCAAAGAGCCGACTTGGGGGCATACCAGCGGATGATCGAGAAACGTCGCCTTAAGCAGATAGCCCACTACATCTCTCATCTTGGCATTTTCCCAACAAACATCGTTATCAACCTTGAAGGAGACAAGACAGCTCAGTTCGATCTTCGAGAGCAAGAAGGCAGCCCTGGGGGGGCGAAATATGGAACGCTTTGCCTTAGGCCAACATATGGTGGCGCATGGGTTATCGACGGACAGCACAGACTCTACGCCTACTCAGGACATGAGAGGGCTGCGACAAGCTACCTAAACGTGATCGCGTTTGAGGGGCTCCCCATACAGAAACAGGCACAGCTGTTCGTAGACATCAACCATGAGCAGAAGAGCGTGAAGAGATCTCTGTTGGAGGAGCTATTCGCCATACTCAAATGGGGGGAGATCGACGAGGTAGAGCGCGTTCGAGCTATCATCTCGAGAGCGATCGCTGGGCTGAGCCAGAACCCCGAGTCTCCCCTCTACAAGAGAGTCCTCTTCGCGGGTCAAAAGAGGACTGAGACACGTTGCATTACGATCAACAGCGTGTTCTCCGCCCTCAACAAGGCTGGCATGTTTGTGCTTAAACGGAATGTTGAGTACGGCCCCCTGTGGGACGGGCAGCGTGAGAAGACCGTAGAACGCACGGTTGCCGTGCTCACTGCCTGGCTTGGCTTTATAAGGTGCCATGCAGCTGACTGGTGGGATCTGGGCGCAGCTGAAGGTGGCGGGCTTGCGATGAACGATGGAGTAGCGATGTGCATTGCGCTCCTGCGAAGCGTTTTCCAACACTTGGAGAGCAAAGGCTACCGCCTGACACGTCTCTCTACCGACGAGTTGGTTTCCGAGCTCCAACCGTTCGGAGATGAAGTGGGACGTTTCTTGGGAAATCTCTCAACTCGGGAGCGAAAGGACTTCCGAGATGGCTTGAGGGGCATACAGGGTCAAACGGCTCGGCGACGAGAGTGTGAGGAGGTACTCCAAGCGCAGTTTCCCGACTTTGATCCTCCGGGGTTGGCCGAATATCAGGCACTACGAAAGGCTCAGACGAACACGCAAGCGTATGAGCTGATCCGCAGGATCGAACTTAAGTTGAAGAACACGATCATCGCTTCTCTACAAGAACACCACGGTAGTGGGGACGTATGGTGGTATGAGGGCGTACCCGGGGACATCCGAACAAAGGCCAGCACGCGGCTTGAACAGGAGAAAGGAAAAGGGGAGCGGCAAGATCATCTCGACCTCTTGGACTATCGCGCCATCGCAAGGCACAACTGGCAGCTGTTTCGGCCTATCTTGGAGTTCGGTGGGAAAGGGAAGGAGAAGGGGACAGCGTGGATCGCAAAACTGAACGAAGTGAGAAAGATCGTCATGCACCCCAGCAAGAGTTTGCCCGTCACCTGGGACCAGCTTGAGGAACTCCGGCAATGCGAGCGAATGCTATTCGGCACTGGTCCTGGCAGCTGATTCGATGGATAGCGGGGTCGCGTCTTGCAATCCAACATGGTCAACAAGACCGACCATGAGAAATCCCTCATCCAACGCCAGATCGACACCACCGACAAGCAGATCGACTAACTCGTTTACGAGCTTTACGGCCTGACAGGAGAGGAAATCCGCATTGTCGAGGAGGCAACGAGGTGAATGTCGAACCGCAGGGGCTCACATGTCTACATCTGGGCATTCAATATCCTAAGAGATGATAGGAATTGAGTTGACGCCCGCCGCTCTTCGACATACTATGTTGCGGGGTTGCGCAATAATCATTGTTAGGTGGATGAAGAGAACGGTCAGGAGGGGCGAATTCGTTGACGGCTCGAACTCATGACTTGGACCTCACCGTGCTGGAACCGAAACAGTTTGAGGAACTTGTCTACGACCTCATGCGCGCAGAGGGCTTTCAGAATCTCGAATGGCGGGACGGTGGTGCTGACGGCGGCCGCGACATCACCGCAAATACCGAGGAGACGGACGGAAGTGGTTTCCGGGAAACGCGTACTTGGTTCTGTGATGCCAAGCGCTACTCGGAGGGAATCAGTTTCGACGACATCCACTCGACGCTTGCCAAAGCGACCGCGCATCCAGTCGACTACCTGCTATTCGCAGTTTGGCCCCATTTGACACCACCATGCAAAGATGCCCTCGACACATGGATAGAAGGGAATAAACCACACTTCAGAATCCGGCGATGGGAGAAGAAGTACATCGAGGAGATACTCTTCAAACACACGGATATCCTCAAGAAGTACATGCCGAATGCTTGGAGTCAAAGCCTCGAGATGGATGCCTACCTGCGTGAAGCAACGACTGTCTTCCGGGATTTCCAGTCTCGGGTCTCTGTAGTCTGGAAGAACCCAGACGCTCGACCGTTCACGGACCTGCTCCGGTTCACTCCAAAGGGGGATCAGGAGTCCGTCACCGCGATTGATAAGTCCCAAAGGGTGACCGACACGGAGCGTACGTTTCTCACTGCCCTGCTTGATGCACGGAGTGCCCTCGACGCCGTTCTGGCCACAGCGTTGAATGTCCCTGAACCGACCGTTTTCATGCCTGGCCAATGGTCGGACCACCCTGGAGTGAAGTTGTTGATCCTGATTCCGCAGGCGCACCTGGCAAGTGTTGAATTCAGAGATGCTCTCGGGAGAGTACTTGGCCTCTTTGAGCGCGCAGAGAACGAAGGGGCCGAGCGCGGAGTCCTCACTGGTGCTAGCAGTTGGGTGCCCTTCGGTGACACGGACCGCGTTTCGGTCTACGCACTGTTCACGAACCGTATGTCTGCTTCAACGGAAGACTGACCTGCTTCAAGATGTTGCTGGACCGCCTAACCCGCGCATTCAGCAGACGCGCATGCGCGCAGCTGATGCGCAAACACGTTAGGCCAGAGAATTGAGAAGACGGAAGAATCGAGCAAATCGGAACAAGGCTTTGCTGAAAGCAACCACTGGTGCGATTTTTTCGGGTGAATTCCGGGGACGCATACCATGATTCCTCCCTGCCTGTGCCGGCACGGCAGACAGGAAGGAGCAGCCTGAAATAGGGGCCATGTTCCTCGAACCGCCGTGCTCAACGCTCAGGTTCCTCAGGGTCATTTGTGCTGCGCGATTATGTCACACAGAGGAAAGGGTCATTCCATCAAGGTTTATTGCGTGAATTGCCGCTTCCTGCTTTACAAATACCACAAGGCAGGGCCAGGCCATCTCGTTAAGTGTTACAAGGACAGAATCATTGAGGATTACACAAATGGTGACCTGAGGTGTCCCAACTGCGGAGAGATGTTTGCCAGGGAAACGATGATCCGCGGCCAGCCAGCCAACAGGATCATACAGGGTAAGGTCTTTGTGAGAAGATAAACGGACCGGGTTAGCCCACTCGGTTTAATTCCGGGGACGCAAACCATGATTCCTCAAGGAGCAGCCTGAAATGAGGTTTGTGGTCCTAGAATTCCAAGGAGGAAAACTGAGAGATACCTATCAAAAACGGCGCGCGCTTTGAGAGATGTCCCTTGAATAGACCGTAATGATTGTGTGCGTTTGAGCCACTCAGAAACGTGGCAATGAAAGATCCCAATTTTCCGACGCCTTGAGAGATGTCCCTGGAATTCTCCCTGCCATTTCTTCCAAGGCACTTGGAGCGAGTGGTTTGTGACTTGGAGAGTCCCTGAGTTACACTTGCGCTAGATGAAAATGAGAGAATACGAGGAACAGCTTGCTAACATCTCTGCCACTATAGAGGATCCCAGTGAAGTTGTTCTTCTAGTTGGAGCAGGCATTTCTGTTCCTGCCCCCAGCTCGTGCCTAACTTGGAAGCAGGCGACAAAAAAGGCTCTCGCTGAGGGTAGTCTCCATGATCTCAAGCTAGGAGCAAAAACCTATGCTCAAGAGGAGATGGAGCAGGGTAACTACTACAATGTTTTCCGGCTTCTCAAAGAGCAGCTAACGGATGCATTGTTTGCTCAGATACTCTCGCATGTCTTTGGTGTCGATGGCAAACGTCCGAACCACATTCACAAGCTCATTGCTCAAAGCGGAGTCTGAACCGCCCCGGGATTGCCGGAGACTTTAATTCTTGAGAGGATGGAGTCATGACAAGAACAAGTAGGTATTCCCCAGAAGTGAGGGAGCGAGCGGTGCGGATGGTGCTAGAGCACGAGCGTGAGTACGACTCTCAGTGGTCGGCGATCGTCTCGATCGCGAGCAAGATTGGTTGCACCCCGGAGACCCTTCGGAAGTGGGTTCGCCGGACCGAGGTTGATACGGGCCGGCGCGGAGGTCT
>Ga0315541_1004220_pt1 | contig 10641 bp, 7 predicted proteins | sample SalMarSW160190MG_FD_203095 | JGI IMG/M metagenome (GOLD analysis project Ga0315541, IMG submission 203095) | Salt marsh sediment microbial communities from the Plum Island Ecosystem LTER, Massachusetts, United States - Salt Marsh Sediment SW1601-190 ...
TAGACGGAATCGCTCTGGCTCCGGTTGATCCGGATGTTTTAAGTAACGTAATTGACAAAGCTGTTGATAGTGGGATTCCTGTGGTAACTTTCAACACGGATGCCCCGGAAAGTCGAAGGATGTGTTTTGTTGGACAGGACTCATTAACAGCTGGTAGAGTAGCAGGAGCGCTAATGGGTGAATTCTTAAATAGAGAAGGAAAGGTGGCTATCATCACTGGTTTTCACAGGACTCTAGGGCATCGACAGCGACTTCAAGGCTTTAAAGGACAAATCCAAAAGTATTTTCCCAATATGGAGATTATAGGAATATACGAAAACCACGATAAACCTAAGGAAGCGTATAATATAAGCAAAAAGGTGTTAAAATCTTGTCCTGATCTTGGAGGTATTTATGTGACTGCTGGCGGTCCTTTTGGAGCAGGATATGCAGTAAAGGATGCTGGAAAAGGGGGGATCGTAAAGCTGGTTTGTTTTGATCTCCTTGAAGAGACCGTTCAGCTTATTCGGGAGGGAATAGTACAGGCAAGTATCCAGCAGGATCCCTTTTTCCAGGGCTATGAGCCGGTCAGGATATTGCACAACTATCTTTTAATGCATCGTAAGCCTTCAGAGGAGTTTGTGTTTACCAATCTCACCATTGCTTGCCAGGGAAATATTGAAATGCTAGCAAGACAGCATATTAAAAATGCAGATATTGTAACTAGTCAAGTTCTAGAAAAAGTATCTTATGTCGGAGGCTGACGAGGAGCTAATTCGGCTGTTGTGGTACTTTACAGTAACCGAAGGATTTGAATGAAGGAAGGCTCGTAAGATCTTTCTTAATGAGAGGATATGAGCTGGGAATCAAAGGCCAGGAGGAGGTGAGAAAGTAGGTAGGCCGTTAGCTGGAGATAAAGGAAGATTTTCCAATAAGAGAAGTGTCGAAAGATTAGTTTCTCTTTTTGGGTTTCTACAGAAAAATGAGTCAAGTCTATTAAAATATCAAGGGAGGGTAATACGATGAAACGAATTTTTGTCTTTTTTGTTCTTGTGTTGATAATTTCAGGTGTTTTTATGTTTGCAAGTGAAAATAAGGGAGAAGCGCAGAAAATCACTTTACTTTACTGGACATTCGAAGATCCCACCCTAACAAGACTTGAAGAAAGATTTATACAAGAATTTCAGAATAAATATCCGGATGTTACCATTAAACGGAGTACCTATCCATCTGGAGAAAACATTGAGCAAAAGGTACTTATTGCTTTTGCTGTAGGGGAGGGTCCGGATATAATCAACTTGGAAATGAGAGCTTCGTTTCCGTATGTCATCTATGGGCGTCTTGCACCGATTGACCCAGAAGCTGTTGGTTACAAAAGCCAAGAGGAGATATACAATGATTATCTCGAAGGAACCCTTAATGTAGCTACCCACGAAGGGAAACTCTACGGGTTACCAGAGCAACTTGGCAGCTACAATCTTCTTCTCAACAAAAAGTATTTTCGTGAGGCCGGTCTAGATCCAGAGAAAGACTACCCGAAGACCTGGGAAGAAATGCTTGAGGTGGCTGAGAAAATAACGATAAGGGAAGGCGAGATTATTATGCGACGTGCCTTTGACTTTCGTTATCCACAATACCTTATATCTTGGCTCCCCATGGTTCAGCAGTTGGGTGGCTCTTTTTTGAGCAAGGACGCTAGCCGTTGCGTAATTAACTCAGAAGCAGGACTGCGGGTCATGCAATACATGGCCGAATGGGGACCTAATGGTCACAATTTTGGTTCCCCGACCTATGTTAACGCTCGTAAAAATTTTAATAAGGATGATGGATCGATTGCCATGTGTCTGACCGGTCTTTACCAAACTGCTCGGCTTAAGGTTGAGAATCCTGCGTTTTATGAAAGCAGGGAATGGATGTTTGTACCTTATCCCAGGTTTGCAGATGCTGTGTCTGACAACGGATGTAACTACTATAGCCATTTCTTTATGGTGAATGCCGAGAAACCAGATTATAATCAGAAAAGTGCCTGGCGTTTTATCGGCTACATGACAGAACATCCAGAAGAGTATATGGCAGAGTCTGCTCTGATCCAGCCCAGAAAATCACTAATGAAATCCGATGTCTTTAACAAATATCCTTACGCCGATCTATTCATTCAGGAGATTGCCAAATCGTACCCTGTTATACATCATATGAATGCCCTAAAATTTGAAGAATTGATGAAGGAAGCGATTCAATCTGTAATGCTCACTGGTGTAGATCCAAAAGAGGCGCTTCAGCGGTTAGAGCAAAAAGCTAATGAGGTAATACTGGGGGGTTAAAACTGGAACATTTCACCGGGGAACCGAGGTATTAAGCTATACCTCGGTTCCTCTTTCATAACGGGGTACCTGACATGAAATATAATTCTCGGAGGGGTAGTCTTGGAAAATACAAAGCTATAGGGGGCTGGATATTTGTAGCCCCGGCTTTATTCTATTTTGCTCTTTTCAGTTTCTATCCCATTATCAATGCTTTTTATACTAGCACATTACAAAAAGACATCCTTTCGTTACAGCCACCGAAATTTATTGGCTTAGAGAATTATGTTTATCTTTTTCGTTCAGAAGATTTTTGGAAATCAGCAGAAGCAACAGCTGTTTTTACCTTGGGCTGTTTTATCCCCCTGGCTACTGTTAGCCTGTTGCTTGCGGTTTTTATCTACTCTCGAAGTAAACCGTTTCAGAATTTCCTACAAATGGCCTATTTTTCACCAGCAATCCTTTCCACCGTTGCCGCCGCAGTGGTCTGGCTATTGGTCTTTGACCCTCGCGGGCTGGCCAATCAATGGGTTAATTTTATCGCCAATACCCCAGGGATTGATCATAAGTGGCTAGCACTATCGCATATGGTTCGCTTCTCAACGGTCATTATCTATTTTTGGAAATATATTGGTTATTTTACCATTATTTACTTTGCTGGTCTATCGAACATTCCAAGAACCTATTATGAAGCGGCAAAGGTCGATGGAGCTAGTTCCTGGACCCAATTCTGGTCTATTACTCTCCCTTTAGTTAAGCCAACGATAGTTCTCGTGTCTATTATAGCAATGATTCAATGTATGAGAACCTTTAGTACTCAGTATTTATTCACCGAATCAGGAGCTGCAACAGAACCGATCAATGTGATTACCCTTAATATTTACAGGACGGCGATGCGTGACCGTTACATTGGCCGAGCTTCAGCAATGAGCATTGTTCTCTTTTTTATTATATTAATTTTTAGCTGGTTACAGCTTAAGGTTTCGAAAACTGAAAAGATAAGCTACATTTAATGCAATGAATAAAATAAGGATGATTCAACCAACCAGAAAAATCGGTAAAAAGAAACAAGCTTATCATGGAGTTGGTTGGCGATTTTCATACCCGGGTAATTTTCTGATCTGGGGGATTCTCGTCGTAACCATGGGATTAGTACTAACGCCGTTGGCCTTCATGGTGGTATCTTCAGTTATGCCTTACCGTGAAGTAATGCGAATACCCTTTCGCTGGATTCCTACTAGCTTCCACTGGCAGAACTACTGGCAAGCGATTCGTGGCAATGACGGTAGTTTCATTTATTTACGCAATATTCTCAATTCGTTCTTTGTTGCCTCTATGGTGACTCTAACCACGGTTTTTATCTCAGCCATGGCTGGGTACGGACTTGCCAAATTACCGTTCCGCGGAAGAAACTTAGTTTTTATACTGATTATGGCAACGATGATGGTTCCCTTTGAAGCGATTATGATACCCCTCTATTTGATTGTAACTAAATTCGGCTGGCAGGATAGCTATATAGGACTGATTATTCCTTTAATGGTCAATGCTTTTGGTATCTTTCTCATGCGACAGTTCCTGATTAGCTTTCCGGATGCAGTTATTGATTCTGCTCGGATTGAGGGTGCTAGTGAGTTTCGGATATTTTGGAACATTGTTCTTCCTAATGCAATCCCGGCAGTAGTGGCCTTGGGAATTCTTACTTTTCGCCAGCAATGGGATAATTTGATCTGGCCGCTATTGATTACCCAAAGTGAGGAGATGAAGACTATTCCACTTTATATTGTCCGGTTCAATTCAGAAAAATACACAAATGAAGGAGCCCTGATGGCTGTAGCGATGATTGCCTCTTTGCCTATTATTATTCTCTTTTTTTCTATGGCAAGATATTTTACTGGTGGCTTAACTATTTCTGGGATGAAGGATTGAATTTAATGATGGTATTAAGAGAAAAATTGTGAATAGAATAAAACTTTGTATATTTGATATGGGGGGTGTTCTACTCAAAGGCAGATTTGATGTCATAATTGATATATCAAGAATTTTGAAATTGCAGCCCGATAAATTCTTATCCATAGCCGGAGAGAATCTACATCTTCTATATAGTGGAGAAATTAATTCTCATCAATTTTGGGAAAGGTTTTCCAAGAATTCCGGTCTTGAAATTCAAGATGATCTGTGGTCAAGGTTCTTCCAGCCTACCTCAAATGAAAGAGTTGTAAATTTAGTATTAAAATTGAAGAAATTTGTAAAAGTTGTGGCAGGGACAAATACTACAGAATCTCATTATTGGCATGTTAAGGAAAAAGGATATTTTGATATTTTTGATGCTGTGCATGCATCATACAAAATAGGTTTTGCGAAACCCGAATCAAAGTTTTTTAATTATATTATGGAGTCCGAAGATTGCCGGCCTATGGAAACCATATTTATCGATGATCAAAAAGAAAATGTTAAAGCTGCGGAAGAATTAGGCATAAATGCAATTCTTTTCAGAACAGTTGAAATTTTAAAAAAAGATTTATCAAAATTTTTTCCGGTCCCGAAAGAACCAATTTCTTAAAATTCACTCAAGTTTGTGACAAAAAAGCTTAAGCTTGGATTCAGCGATTTAAACAAGACTTTTGCAAAAAGTTAAGCAAAAATTGGCTCTTTCACTTGTGGATACTGACAAGACTTTGATGTAGGTAAGATAAGTTTTGAGTTAGTCAATGATAGGCCCCGGTTTGAAAACCAGATTAAATGTCCTAACTGTGGGCCATTGACCTTAGATGAAGTAGAACTGACAGAGATTGGTCAAGCAGAGCTTACTGAAATTTACCTATAAGATGTGGAGTTAGAAGATTCGGAAGAGGAAGATTAAATAAGATGAGAGTTTCATTAGAAAGCAACAAGGGGAGTTCGGGGGGGGGGGCAAAGTCCCCTGACTATCTTGTATCGTAGGCGACTCAGGTCAAAATCTTGAGTTGCTAAAAACTAACAAGAAAGGGGGTGAAAGACAGCTTGTTGTAGTTGGGTAATTCCCTGACTACAATATACAAGGTGAGGAAATAAATGTCTGACAAATGATCCAGAAAGAAACATACTAGAAAGTTAAAAGAGAAAAAGGAGTAGAAAAATGTATAAATATAAAAAGGTAAAGATAATGGTAATAGGGGGTGTGGTTTTGGCACTTTCCTTATCTTTACTATTCCCAGCATTGGCGGTAGCAGAGCGTGCAACGCTCTTGGGTTGGGCCGTTTTCCCAGCGGATACCTTCCTTGAGGGTCCTACGTCCGGACAATACATCGGCGCCGGACCCTTCGCCGGGAGGATTCCTCCTTTTAAGAGCAAACAGCCCGTCGGGGGTATCTCGGGGATCGTTCCTCAGGAGGACGGTTGGTTTTTAGCGGTGTCCGATAACGGGTTCGGCAGCAAGGCCAAATCGCCGGACTATCTTCTGGCGGTTTACAAGCTCAGGCCGGACTTTGAAAAGACTGGGGCCGTGGGGAAAGGGACGGTGGAAATTGGAGAGATTATTCGACTCAGAGACCCTTACAGGCACATCAATTTCTCCATTCAAAATGAGAATACCCCCGAGCGGTATTTGACCGGGGCGGACTTCGATCCTGAGTCGTTACAGGTAGCACCCGACGGTACCTTCTGGATTGTGGATGAGTTCGGTCCTTTCCTGTTCCAGACCAACTCTCAAGGGATTGTGCTTGGGCCTCCGATTACCCTCCCTGGAGTTAAATCCCCAGACAACCCATTTATAAAGGACGAAAAGGAGGCGAATCTTCCCCGCAGCCCCGGGCCTGAGGGATTGGCGTTAAGCGTGGATGGAACAAGGCTTTACCTAATGATGGAAAAGGTATTGGTGGATAGTCCCCACCGGGACCGCCTCCCCATCTTCGAGTTCGACCTGAGGACCCGGGAGTTCACCGGAAAGGAGTGGTACTATCGGATGGAGGACGCGACGCATGGTATAGGTGATCTCGTTACGATCAGAGAAGAAGAGTTTCTGGTGATAGAGCGTGACGTCAAGGAGGGTAAAGAAAATAAATTCCATAAAATCTTCAAGATCAATATAAACAGGCTAGATAAAGAGGGGTTTGTTTATAAAGAAGAAGTGGCAGACTTGTTGAACATCGCCGACCCCAAAGGCATTTCAGCTCACGGCAGGAAGGGCGATATCGGTCTGGGTGAAACGTTCAAGTTCTGCTTCATATGCCTAGAGGCGGTGGCGATTATCGCCCCCGATATTCTTGTCGTGGCTGACGACAACAACTATCCGACTAGCACCGGTCGTAACCCGGACCAGTCAGATGACAACGAGTTCATCAAGATTCGGCTGGCAAAGTGGCTTTGAAATTAACTAGAAAGCCTGGCGACCAATCTACGGCGGGAGCGTAACCTTGAGGTGTTAGAGATTGTTTGGTTTATTACCTCTAACACCCTAAGTAGGTGATGCGAGGATAAGAAGCCTTCACCAACTCATATGACGGAGCTCCCGCCGGGGTGGGGTGGCATTCTTTCCCGCGAGTATAACCTCAATGGCTTCTCCAGGCGAGAGAAGTCCATAACCATCATTCACCTATGAGTATTTTAAAGCATCGGAATCTGAATAGTTTTTTAAAAAGACAAAAAGTAGAAGAATTTAATAGTTTTTTGAAAAATTTTCTCGGAAAGGGAAGAAAGGAGAAAAAATCGAAATAAAGAAATGCCCCTTCATATTGAGATTCGGATGCTCTTTGTTCTTTGACAATCTTTAAGAGAGGAAAACTTAAGGAGGCTTATAAACCACAATTTTTCCTCCTTAGAAGAGAAAAAGGCAACTTCCACAAGTTTCATCTCTTTTCCACAAATAGGACAAAGTAGGGGGTCTTTTTGCGTAGCGAAGAATGTAGCCTACGGTGAACTTTTCTGGCTCTAACTCAGTACTATCACAAACATACCAGTTTATCTCTAAGAAAGGGTCAAAGAAAGCATCTAAAACTTGCTTAACTCTAAATACTTTTAATTCTCCTCTTTCCTCAGGATGTTTTTTTTCAGGTAGTGGGTGATTCTTTCTTTTAGGTGTTTAATTAAAAGAAACCTGTATCTTTTATGAAGCATTTTAAAAGGAAAAAAGGAGTGATTTTTCCATGTATTTTGCCTTTTTGCTTTTAGGTCGATACCACCAGAAGAGATGAGCATATGAATATGAGGGTTGTCTTTAAGGTCTCTTCCAAAGGTATGAAGAGAAGAAACAATGGCCGGGAGAAATTTTCTTTCTTTAGAAAAAGAGAGAACCGTCTCTTTGGAGGCGGTAAAAAGACAGTTAGTTAAGCAAAAACCTATACTCTTTTAGAAGCTTCCTTAACTCTTTGGGAAGGGTAAAACAAAGCTTCCTATAATGTTGTCAAGTGACCCCCGATAGAAAAAAAGTTGTGAAAGAACAACAGCGATCTTTGTCATCTCTTGCGATATTTTGCGGTGGGTATCCTCACCTTTTTATGCTCCCTGCCTAATCTGGCGGATATACGTGGTATTCGGGTATTTCCTGATCCATAACTTCCTTCATTCGGGCTTAGGGAGCGGGTGGGGGTTCATATGCTTTCTCTCGGGCTTACCACTTCCTTTAAAGGAAGTGATGCCAAATGAACAGGAACTGAATCCCTCACCGCAATATTAGCAAGCTACAGGCTGTAGAAGATGGAATTTTTGTATAGAGATAGTCTTTGTTTGTCTCAAAAGGATTCTTCTCTTTAGCTTCTCATCATAGCCATAGTCAAAGGGCTTTTTCTCGGTAAGCATTCTATAGATTACGCGAAGCAGCTTACAGGCTATAGCAACTAGTGCCTTAGGCTTTACCTTCTTTTTGTTGAGCTGATTAGCCAAGAGCTTAAGGTAGCAGGCTTTAAGATGAACATTGAATCTAACACAGCTAACAGCTGCCTGATAAAGAACGGTTCTTAAGGTTCTTCTACCTCTTTTGGTAATATGCCTTAAGCTGTGAATGCTTATCCCTGACTCTGAGCCATAAAGGTTAAAGCCAGCAAGCTCGATGAGCTGTTTTCCTGAGGAAAAGTTGGCGATGTTTCCAATTTCAGCTGTGATTGAAGAGGCAGTAATTGGACCAACTCCGGGGATGGTAATGAGGAGACGGTAATCATCTCTATCTATGACAAGGCTCTGCACTCTAGCATTGACTTCGGCTATATTCTTCTCAGGTTCCTCAAGCTCATTTAAAAGAAGCTTGATCTCAAAGAGAATTGCTTTCTCCTCCCCGCTTATTCCCACGGAGTGGTTGGCAAGCTCGTAGATTTCCGCTATCCTTTTCCCGGAAAAGCGAGGGTTTCCTCTGGCTAAAAGGGAAACAAAGCGAGATCTTCCCATTTTCTTTATCTCCGAAGGAAAAGAACAATTTTTCAGTATAATCGTGGTGCTTTTTGCCAAAATATCCTGGAAGTAATGTTCTAGCTCAGGGAAGATGTATCCCACTGCCCCTCTCAGTCGGCATCTGAGGGATGCCCTTTGACCAATCAGCCGATAGTAGATATTACTGAATCTCTTAGGCTCTCTTATCTCCTTATCCCGATAGATAGGAAGATAGAATTTACCTTGTTTCATAAGATCAGCTATGTTATAGGCATCCTCAGGATCTGATTTGTCTTTGGATACATTGATGGTCTCTCGATTGCGATTGACTGCTAGAGGGGATACCGTCACCACTCTTTTTTCTCGAAGTTCAAGATACTCGTATAGATGTATCCAGTAGTAGCTTGATGGTTCCATACCGAATAAAGCATGTGGCAATTTTTCTTTGTTCTGATAGAATTTGGTCTGTCTCATGAGATTATTAAACCCATCGATGGTGTTGGTGAAAAAGAATCTTCGTCTGAATACTTTTCCCGAGGAACTGACAAAACAGGCACAGTGTCTTATCTTCCCAACATCTATGGCAATGATCAAGGTATTCTGAGAACTTCTTATTTCTACTTTCAGATCTTGCAGAACCTGTTTTACTGATCTTTTCTTTTTTTCTTTCGATGAGGGATAATGTCCTTCATCGAAAGCTTTCTAACTACGGGGGTAAATATCCCAGTAGTAGATGATTTGTGAGAGGAGAAACTATGCTCATCGGGCTAAATGGGGCTACTACTATGAAGAATGCAGACTTGTTCACTGACATATATCTTGCCGAGAAAGCTGAGTACGACTTACTGGAAATTTGGAAAGCTAAATTAAACGATTATTTAATTCAGAAAGATTTAACCAGTTTAGTAAATTTATTTGCCGGAGTAAAAATCAAACCCTACGCTATCAATTCTATAGAAAATGTCACTTTTAGAAACAAAGAGGACTTTGGCCAGATTAAAGATGAGACTTTACGTTTAAGTGAAATTGCTCATAAAATTAAATGTAAATATCTTGTGGTGGTACCCAGTCATAAACCACCTGGCATAACGAAAAGAGAGATCATAGAGGAGTCGGTGAAGAGTCTGCGGCAATTATCCAAAATAGCACTGGATTACGACGTAGCTATAGCATTTGAGTTTATCGGAAGAGAAGATTCTTCAGTGAACAACTTAGCTACCTGCTGGGATATAGTTGAAACTGTGGATCTTGATAATGTGGGTTTGGTTATCGACACTTTTCATTTCTATCTTGGCAATTCGAGTCTAGAGTCTTTACAAAAAGTAGACCCTGAGAAAATTTTCATCTTCCATATCAACGATTCTGAAGATTTGCCAAAAAATGAGCTTGAGGATAAAAATCGTTTGCTTCCCGGCAAAGGTATCATACCCTTACGGGAAATCGCTAAAGGACTACAAGAAATCGGATACAATAAAATGGTCTCTGTCGAACTTTTTAGACCAGAATATTGGAGGTGGGATCCAGAAAAGCTGGTTAAAGAGGCGCGACAAACAACAATTGCTGTACTTAAAGGATTGTTCTTCTAATTTTCTGCAAAGTACGAAAGCAACCCTTACCTTATTCCTGCCAAGGATTTTTTACCGTTAGATTCCAGGTACTCAAAGCAAGGTAAAGGTATTCTTGGCATTTTTGTAAAAGATTTGATGAAACTACACTAAAATTCTATCAAGGAAGTGAAGTATAAGAAGATATTTAAAAATTAGGAGATGCAAAAATGGGACTTAAAGTTGGAGTAGCAGGAGCAGGGCATATGGGAAAAGTTCACGCTCAAATGTTAACTGAGGATGAGCGAGTTACTTTAACAGGAATAGTGGATATTAAAAAGGAAGCCAGGGAAGCTCTGGCAGCAGAATTCAAAACTAAAGCCTTCGCTTGTTTAGATGATCTTTTTAGCGAAGGCGTAGATGCTATTTATATTACCAGCCCTAATACTACACATACAGAGCTTACCTTGCAGGTCTTAAAG
>Ga0315541_1004224_pt1 | contig 10629 bp, 12 predicted proteins | sample SalMarSW160190MG_FD_203095 | JGI IMG/M metagenome (GOLD analysis project Ga0315541, IMG submission 203095) | Salt marsh sediment microbial communities from the Plum Island Ecosystem LTER, Massachusetts, United States - Salt Marsh Sediment SW1601-190 ...
CGGCTTTCTGGCTCTTGTCGCCGGGATGATACTCCTGATAATACGGCGTACAGTCGCGGCGGGCAGGGTGGTGTCGCTGGTCGGTATCGGCCTGTATCACGTGGCCGCTCTGGGGGTTGTTGTGGCGACTTCGATAATATGGGTCTTAAGCGGTTTCGGCCCGGAAATTATCTATGTATTCGCCATAGTGGCTGTGGTGGTTGTCCTGCCGGCGGTCTTTATGTTCCGCAGATTGCGGCGGGCACAGTAGCCCCCAATCCTTACCTTAACCCTCCCCCCTAAATCCTCCTCAAAATAGCCCGCGCCTGGGCGGCGTCGCCGTGCTGGATTTTTATGGGCAGGCAGATAATCTCATACCGCCCCGCCTTCACCGCGGACAGGTTAATCGTCTCAATCACCCAGATGCCGTTGCCCACCAGCACCTTGTGCACCTCAATCAGGTTTGCCCTGTCCTTGAAGCTGCCCACGGCCAGATAATCTATGCCGACAACCGATACCTTCTTATCCTTCAGGTAGTGCGCTCCCTCGGTGGAGATGTAGACAAAGTCCTCGACGAACTTCTCCTTCTGGTAGTACGATGAGTTCACCGTCTTGAACAGGATGCGTTCACCGGGCTGGATATTGTGGGCTTCCAGCTCCTCCGGCTTTATCGATACGGTGTCCTTGATTTCGATGACGCGCGCCGGCCCCATGATGGCGTCGAGGGGCATCTCGTCGATGGTCGTGCCGTTGGGGAAGAAGTGGCGGGGGGCGTCGATGTGGGTGCCGTGGTGCGTGTTTATGGTCATCTGGGACATGGTGATAGTGCCCTCTCCCTCAAGCTTCATCGAGTTTGATTCCACGCTGGGCGGGACGGGGTCCTGGGGCCAGTGCAGCATGCCTTTGTGTAAGGGGTAGGAGATATCTATCCACTCCGATTTTGTAGCCATTGTTTTCACCTCGCTATCGAGTTTACCCCCTTCCACCCCAATCCGCAACCGCCCCGGGAAGGTGTGGACAGCTGTCGCCGGTGACGCTATAATGGTAAGACGGGGTTTTTCCTATGGACGATTCCACCAGACTGCGCAGAGTAGAATATCTTTTGGGCACGCTGCTGTCGCTGGTTGTTGCTGACGGTCTCATCAGCCAGTTCCTCATCAAGAACGGCCTGGGCCAGGAGGGCAACCCGCTGCTCAAAGTTCTGGTCACCGAAAACAATTTCCTGGTCGTTAAGATGTGCGCCGCTATTCTTTGCGTCATAATCCTCTGGAACATAGCCAGGAGGCTGCCCCGGCTCATCTTTATCTTCAGTGCCTGTTTTGTAGGGCTGTATACCGCCCTGGTGCTGTGGAATGTAACCGTCTTCCTGATTTTTGGAACTTAAATCTTTTTCCCCACCCCCGTTTTATATCTTTACCCACCCTCCACCCTTATATTGAAGGGTTACGCCTCCTGAAGGAATTGATAGAGGTATCACTTCTATAGGGTGGGAGGGTGGGAAATAAAACACCCTCTAAAAGCGGGACGAGGCCTGTCTTTCTTCCCTCACTTTACCTGCCCGCCGTTTAGTATTAATATATGGGGTGCAGTAAGCGTTAAAGAGAAGGAGGACAAAATGGGTCGCGTAGAAGGCAAAACGGCTATCATAACCGGCGCCGCTAGGGGTCTCGGCAGGGGGATGGCGCAGTTGCTGGCTAAGGAAGGGGCTAATGTTGTCATCGCCGATATCCTCGAAGATGTCGGCAAAGAAGCCGCCGAAGAAATAAAGAGTTCCGGGGGCAAGGCTATCTTTATCAAGCACGATGTCACCAGCGAAGATAGCTGGGAGGCGCTAATAAAGAAGGCTCTGTCCGAGTTCGACAAGCTGGATATTATGGTGAATAACGCCGGCGTCCAGCTCATCAAGGAGATTGCCGAAACCTCGCTGGAGGACTGGCGCAAGCTTATGAGCGTTAATCTGGACGGCGTTTTTCTGGGCACCAAGCACGCCATAAGGGCGATGAGAGAGAGCGGCGGCGGCTCTATTATTAATATATCCTCGGCGGTCGGTATTATCGGTACCGCTGATGATACGGCGGCGTATGCTGCCAGTAAAGGTGGCGTGAGGCTGTTTTCCAGGACGGCGGCTATAGAGTGCTCCAAGTGGGGTCACGACTATAACATCAGGGTTAATTCGGTGAACCCCGGCGTTATCGAAACGGATATGGTAGCCGATATGATGGCTCATGATGCGGCGTTCAAGAAAAAGCTGGAGTCCGCCCACCCCATCGGTTTTCTGGGCAAGCCGATAGATATTGCCTATGCTATTCTTTATCTTGCCTCCGATGAGTCGAGGCTGGTCACCGGCACCGATTTTGTTGTTGATGGGGGCTGGACGGCGAGTTAGCTTTAGATTATCCCACCCACCCGCCCAATAAAGAGAGGGGGCTTGAAAAGCCCCCTCTTAAACTCTCTTCTCTCCCTCACCTCCCCCACGCCCCCCTCCTCTCGTACTGGTTAGCCGCCTCCACCGCCAGCGCCAGGCTCATCAAAAAATCGTCTTGCCCCTCACTTGGCGACACGTAAAAATTCATCGTCTGCGACGCCCGGAACTGGCTTTTGGCGCGCTCTAATTCCAGCCAGAACTCCTGCGCCTCATCGGAGCCGTCGCCCTTATAGACCTTGAGCCGCCCCCCGTTGATAGCCGCCAGCAGGTTAAAGCCGAGCTCGGACTTGGCTTTAGCGGTGAAGGTGAAGGCGGACACCCTGGAGCCAAGCGCTTGCTTAAGGAAAGAGCTTACCGGCTGTCCCATGCCGGTGGCGTCGACCGCCACCCTCCGGCAGCGCCAGACGTTTTTTAGTATGTCCACCAGCCGGGAGTACAGCTCGGCGTGCTTTTCGCCCGTCCAGCGGTAGTGCTCCACCACCCTTATCCGGGGCTGTTTCTGGATATCGTCGCATACCGAAAAGTCCAACTCACCGATGGTGACCACGGTGGAGTCCTGCCTTAGCTTTGGGACGGCTGAATAGTCGCCCTCTGCTATCTCGGCTTCACCGGCTATATCTATACCGGCGATATATACCTTGCCCCGTTCACCCCGGTGCTTTCGTGTGTGCCTGCCCTTCATCTGGGCGAGCTGCTGTTGGCTCAGGAAACCGCCGCCCCCCCGGAGGGGCAAAAGTCTGTACTGGGTCAGGAACAGGGGGTGGTTCTCCCCCAATCTCTCCCTTTCCCCCTCCACATAGGCGAGGTAGTCGGGGTTGTGTTTGGCTATCTCCTGCCAGTCGTAGCGGAAGTGGCGTTTAATGCCGTCCCGCCTCTCCAGCTCCAGGTTGCTCTGCTTGACCTCCTCCAGCAGGGTGGTGTCGTCCCAGGTGGTGCCGTAGTGGACGGTGGTGACGTTGGTGGTGGCGCCCATCGGCTTGAACTCCTTGGTGTATTTCTCCTGGCTCACATCCTGCGCCTCGTCTATCTCGAGCAGGATATGGGCGGTGTTGCCGACGACATTGGCTGTCTCATCGGCGGAAAGGAATATAGCCCGGGCGCTGCCCAGCCGGATGATGTAGCCCATCTCGGCCGTCCAGATGCCGCTGAATCCGGCGTCGTTGAGCCGGTCCTTGAGCCGCATCAGGGATATGACCGTCTGCGGCTTGAAGGTGGGAGCGCACTTTATCAGGTTTTTGGGGTAGGTCATGTTGAGGGTGAGCAGCAGCAGCTCAAGCTGTGCCGACAGCTCGTTCTTGCCCCCCTGGCGGGCAATCTCCACGGAAAAGGTCAGCCCCTTGCCCTTGAAGACGCTGTCCAGTACCGCCGAGGCAACCTCCCGCTGGTAGGGGCGCAGTTTATTCAGGACTTTTATTGACATAATACTATTACCCCACCCCATTTTTATCTTTACCCGCCCACCTGCCCTTAATGGAAACGGGCTAAAGCCCTTTTTACCCCACCCCCCAGAGGGGAGAAATTGTACCCCCCCTTGCTTAAGGGAGTTTTAGAGGTCTAACCTCTTAGGGTGGGTGGGGGAGAAAGTTTTAGAAGCGCAGCTTCTGTAGGGTGGGAGGGTGGGAAATATAACCAACGCTAAATAATGGGAGGGTACAGGGCTTTATTTCGCTAAATTCCCGATGACCTTGATGCCGAGCGGGATGGCGATATCCCTGAGGACATTGCCGATTGCCTCCTTTAAGCCCTTCTTCTGCTCCCCGGTGATGTTGTACTTTGCCTTGACCAAGCGGACCAGGGAGTTGGTTGCCTGCATCAGCAGCTTGATGTTCTCCGGGTCGTTCTCCAGCAGGGACTTTATCTTGACCCTCAGCAGGGCAATCTCGCCGTCAAAGCCCTCGACGCCGCTAGCCAACTCAAAGTCGAGCTGTTCGGCTTCGTCCAGCACTTTAGAGTAGAAGCCGTGCGTACGGGCGTTCTGATTACCCTTTGGGGCGCCTCTTTTTCGCTTTGCCTTTTCCGCCATCCGGTCTGTCTCCATTCTTTAACACTCTGGCGCTCGCCAGCACGATGGTGTGGGCGGCAAGGTCCCACCGCTTGGTTTCCACGGCTAATCGCAGCAGCCTCATAGTCCTTCCCCTTTTTATTAAATGTTAGCACAAATGTTCTATTAAGGCTATGGGCTTTTGTCACAATTGCTATTACAGCCTGGTCGTTATAGAATAGGCGGTAGCATGAATCTTGCCAGGCAACTCTACGAGCTTCAGGAATTAGACCTAGAGATTGAGTCCGATGAGCAGGCGCTAAAGCGTGTTACCGGCCAGATCGGCGAAAGCCGGGCGGTGCTTAAAAGCCAGAGCCAGCTTGAGTCGGAGCAGAAGCGTCTTGAAGAGCTGAAGCACCAGCAGCACACGGCGGAGTGGGAGATAGACGATATCACCACCAAGATTGCCGCCGCCGAAGAGAAGCTGTTCAGCGGCCAGGTCAAGAACCCCAAGGAGCTGGCAAGTCTCCAGCAGGACGTCGATATGCTCAAGACCAGGCGCGGCACACTGGAAGAAAAGGCGCTGGGCGTAATCGAGCAGGTTGAGCAGTCCGAGGCCGCCGTAGCCAGCATAAGCGGCGAGCTTAAAACCCTCACCGCCGACTGGAAGCGCCAGCAAAAGCAGCTAACCGGGGAGATGAAAAAGCTCAAAGCCGCCCTCACCGACCTTAAAGGTAAATGGCAGAAGCTTTCGGATGGCATTGCCCCCGAAACGGTCGACTTTTATAAACAACTCAGAAAGCGCAAGGGGGGCACGGCGGTAGCCAGGGTAGAGCAGGGGATATGCCGCGGCTGCCGGCTGTCACTGCCCACCACCGACCTGCAGCGGGTGAGGGGCAACAATCTGGTGTATTGCAGCAGCTGCGGGCGCATCCTCTTCCTGGCATAAGGCGCAAATGAAGCCAAAAAGACTCACAATCTATACCGACGGCGCTTCATCGGGCAACCCGGGACGGGCCTCTATCGGCGCCGTTATCCGGGACGGGCAGGGCAAGACCGTCAGCCGTATTTCCCGGAGCATCGGACACGCCACCAATAACCAGGCGGAATACCGGGCTGTAATCGCCGCCCTTGAGGAGGCGGCACGCCTCGGTGCCGGAGAAGTTGAAATCAGGTCGGACTCGGAGCTGGTGGTGAAACAGCTTAAAGGCCACTACCGCGTTAAAAAAGCTACTTTGCGGCCGCTCTACCAGAAAGTGGTCCAGCTCGCAGGCTTGCTGGAAGCCTTCACCATAACCCACATCCCCCGTGAACAAAACAGGGAAGCCGACAGGCTGGCGCACCGGGCTTTAAGTTGACTTCTAATACCTTCTATACTACAGTGTAATCAGGTCAAGTAAACCGGGTGACCGCCCTGATTTTTTCGGGGAGGAAAGTCCGAGCTCCACCGGGCAGGATGCTGGGTAACGCCCAGGAGGGGTAACCCTACGGATAGTGCCACAGAAACATACCGCCCTTTCCTCTGGAAGGGGTAAGGTTGAAATGGTGAGGCAAGAGCTCACCAGCGGCCGGGTGACCGGTCGGCTGGGCAAGCCCCATTCGGAGCAAGACCAAATAGAGGGACATAAGGACGCCCGGCCTGTCCCCGGGTTGGTCGCTTGACCCTGATGGCAACATCAGGGCTAGATAGATGGTCACCGCTCCGATTCGTCGGAGTACAGAACTCGGCTTACAGGTTTACTTGGCCTGATTGCTGCAGATTTCCCTCCTCTCTGGTAAGATAGCCCTGCATGCCTGAAACGCTTTAAGGGAGAATGAGTCCGATGTCAGAAAGAGCCAAAATTATAGCTATAAGCGTGTTGCTGGCGGTTGTCATCGCCGTAACCTTTGGTGCCGGCTGGGTGGTGGGCAACAGAACCTCTTCGGAACGTGGGCTGGATAGTATAGAGCAGGTGTGGGACATAATCTTTGAGAATTACGTGGATAAGGGCAAGCTTGATGCCGGGGCGCTGGCCGAAGGCGCTATCAGGGGAATGGTGGAGGCACTGGATGACCCCTACACCGCCTATCTTGATACCGCCGCCTACGAGCTGAGCCAGGGGAGTATGGAGGGGAAGTTTGAGGGCATTGGCGCCCATGTTACCGCTAATGAGGATGGCCAGGTAGTGGTTATTGCCCCTGTTGCCGGCTCGCCGGCGGATAAAGCGGGCATCAGGGCGGGGGACGTTATACTGGAAGTCGATGGCGAGTCTACTGCCGGGCTGAGCCTGGTTGAGGTGGTGCTCAAAGTCCAGGGTCCCAAGGGGACGGTGGTTGCCCTTTCCATCCTTCACGAGGGTGAGACCGAACCGGAGTTAATCGAGATAGTAAGGGCTGAGATTGAGCTGCCCAGCGTCCACTTCGAGATGATGGAGGACATCGCTTACATCAATATCACCCATTTCACAGAGCGGACTGCCGTAGAGCTGTCCCCGGTGCTGGAGGAGGTAAACCAGCGGGCTTCGGGCATTATCCTTGATATGCGCAGCAATCCCGGCGGCTTGCTGGGTACAGTGGTTGATGTCGCTGGCTTTTTCCTGGAGGAGGGCGTGTTGCTTGATGTGGTGGATAATCAGGGGAATCATTTGCCTTACTCAATCGAGCCCGGTGGGATGACCACCGACCTGCCTATGGTGGTTCTGGTGGACGAGTACAGCGCCAGCGGCAGCGAGGTGCTGGCGGGGGCTTTGCAGGACTATGGGCGGGCGGTAATTGCCGGCACTACAACCTATGGCAAGGGCAGCGCCAATGTCCTTTACCCGCTCAGGGGCGGCTCGGGGTTATACATGACCAACGCCCGCTGGCTCACCCCCAACGGCCGCCTGATAGAGGGCGAAGGATTACCCCCGGACTATGAGCTTGACCTGGAAAACGTTGACGCCGTCCAGTGGGCGATAGACTTCCTGAGGGGTAAATAGTGAATCGATTACCTCTCAAGATATGGCTCATCGTGACTCTTACGCTCGCTCTTATTGCTGGAATTATAAGTCTGGTGTGGAATGTCACTGTCACCACCTCGGCGGGCAGTATGGTGGTAATAATCCTGCTCATACTTGCCGTGCTGGGAACCTATGCCCTTCTCCTCTACCTCACTATCGGGCCTAGCCTGAAAAAGCTAAAGAGCCTGCCGGCGGCGATATTGTTTACTCTGATAGCTACCGGCGCTATCACTGGTGGCGCAATTCACTTTTTCCGCTTTGTTCTCTCATCTGCCCCTGTTTTTCCCCTTGGCGTAATAGTAGCCATCCTGCTCCTTGCGGTTCTCGTTAGTGCCTATCTGCTGGTACTCTGGTTCATCTGGTCTCTCTGGAAGGCGGGAAGAAAAACGCCATCTAAAAGCGGGTAATCCTCCCCCAATTATATCTTTTCCCACCCCCCTTTAACGGGTCTCTTTCGTCCCATACCCACCCGCCCAAAAAGGCTTCGCCTCTTTAGACTCTCTTTCCCCTCCCCCCAGAAGAGAGAGCTTAACCCCCTCCTTGTCCCCCCACCCAAGAAACGATGGATTAAGGGTATAGCCTTATAGGGTGGGTCAGGGTGGGAAATAAAACCCCCTCTAAAAATCAAGTTAATTCCTTCCCCCCTCTTTTAAAAAGGGACTGGCCTAGCGGGGTGTCCGAGAGGGGGCAGAGCCCCCTCTTTTTAAAAAAATCTTCCCCCTCCCTTACAAGGGAGGGGGATAAAGGGGGCAGGTTGATTGGATTTAAGGTGACGATAACCCTGGCGCCGTAACCTTTAGCTCCTTAACCATATAAGCCCCCTGCAGCCTGTAGCCGAATTCACTGCGGTAGTATTCCCTGGCGCCGATACCGCTTAAAATGCTCATCTGCGGCGCCTTAAACTCCTTGAACGCGACTCTCTCCGCCTCCACCAGCAGGGCTTTACCCAGCCCCTTATGCTGGGCGGCTCCTTCCCGCTGCTCAGCGAGGGGGACTTCAGGCCCGTAGACATGCAGTTCCCGTATCACCGCCGTATTTCCTCCGCTTTCCGCCCCGGGCTGAATCCTGAGCCGCAGCAGGCCGAACAGGGTTTCAGTTTCATCCTCAAAGGAGAGAAATATTTCCTTCCCCCCCGAGGCTTCGTAGTCCAGCCTGGTCAGGCGGGGCTCGCCGGTCTCCCGGCCCTCCCGTGCCCGGTGGCCATACTCCCGACAGCGGATGCACCGGCACTCGACGCCCTTGCGCTTCATTCGCTGCTTTACCACCCCCCTTAAGGAATCCTTGCAGCCGGCGGTGATAAACTTGGCTGGTATGTCACGCAGCACCCGCGATATCCGCACATACTTGGGCACGATGGTCTTGATATCCACCATCAGGTTAATCATGGTGCTGATTTCGTAGGGCTGGTAGCGGTCTTCCAGGTACCACTTCTCCAGCTCGGTGCCCTCCACCACCATGGTGGGGTAAAGCTTCAGTCCGTCGGGTTTAAAGCGCTCGTCCTCAAACAGCTTTCTCGATAGCTCCAGGTCGTGCTCCGGCGTGGAGCCGGGCAGCCCCGGCATCAGGTGGTAGTGTACCTTAAAGCCGTTTTCCCGCAGCCGGGCGGTAGCCCGCACCACGTCCTCCACCTTGTGCCCGCGCCGGGTCAGGCGGTAGATTTCGTCATCCAGGATTTGAACGCCAAGCTCCACCCGGGTGGCGCCGAACTCCAGCATCCGCTCTATTTCTTGCTCTCGGCACCAGTCCGGCCTGGTCTCGATGCACATTCCGGTGCAGCGGTGCTGAGCCGTTTCGTTGATTTTCTTGGCTTCTTCCAGGTCGGCTGATTCTTGGCCGTTCAGCCCGTCGAGGCAGCCCTTGATAAACCGGTACTGGTATTCTTCGGGGTAAGCCAGAAAGGTGCCTCCCATCACTATCAGCTCGATTTTATCGGTGGGGTGCCCCATTTCGCTGAGTGCTTTCAGCCTTGAGCGTACCTGCTTGCCGGCGTCGTAGTCGCACCTTATCGCCCTTAAGACCGCCGGCGATTCCGGGGTATAGCTCTGGGGTATGGATGGGTAGGTGGGGCAGAAGATACACTGCCCCGGGCATTTCAGGGGCTCGGTCATCACCGCCACCGGCGTCACCCCGGATATAGTCCTTGCAAATTTCCTCATGGTGTGCCATAAACAGTGTAGCAGATTTAAATTACAAACAGAAACATATTTTTTATCTTTACCCGCCCTCCGCCCGTTAAGGTAAAGAGGGGGCAAAGCCCCCTCTTAAACACCCCCAAAAGCAGGGAATTAGGGGTGCCAACCCCTGTAGGGTGGGAGGGTGGGAAGAAAAACAATATTTAAAAAGCGGGGATAGGGTGACTAATAATCAGGAAATCTTCGATAAGATAGCCCCAAGCTGGTATAACTTCCGCCACTGGTCAATATTCCGCAAAGAACTGGAAGCGCTGGCAGAGCGCTGGCAGAGGGGCAAACTGCTCAACGTCGGTTGTGCCCACGGCCCCGATTTCCTGCCTTTTAAAGACGGCTTTGAGCTATACGGGGTGGACTTCTCCGCCGGGATGCTTGAACTCGCCGAAAAGTACGCTAAAAAATTCGGCTTTGCCGTAGAGCTGACGCTGGCCGATGTCCGCCACCTCCCTTACCCCGATGATAGCTTTGACCGGGCAATATCGGTGGCAACCTATCACCACCTGATGGGCGGGGAACACGAGGAGGCTTTAACTGAACTCAGGCGGGTATTGAAGCCGGGCGCCGAGGCCTTTATCACGGTGTGGAACCGCGGCCAGCCCCGTTTCTGGCTTAAACCCAGAGAGGTAGAAATCCCCTGGCGTAGAAAGAAGGGCGAAACCCTCTACCGCCGCTACTACCTCTTCTCCTATGGTGAGCTGGAAGAACTGGCCAAGAAGGCGGGCTTTGAGGTGTTAAAAGCCTTCCCGGAAAGCGCCTACCGCTTCCCGATAAAGCTATTCTCCCGGAATATATGCCTGCTGGTGAAGAGCCGGTTTTAGTCTTCAGCGGCTTTGGTGTAGATGACCAGCTCGCTGCGGTGAAAGCCCAGCTTCTGGAAATAGTTATGAAGCTCCCAGTGGCGCTCGTCAATAACGGCGCGTACCGTATGAACTTTCTTCTCCTGACAACGCTTCAGCAGGGCATCGACCAGTTTGCCGGCGATACCCTTTTTCTGGTATTCGGGGTCAACGATTAGCATGTAGATGATGCCCACTTCGTCAACCGGTATGCCCACGTAAGCCAGCCCGCTCCAGATAA
>Ga0315541_1004228_pt1 | contig 10624 bp, 6 predicted proteins | sample SalMarSW160190MG_FD_203095 | JGI IMG/M metagenome (GOLD analysis project Ga0315541, IMG submission 203095) | Salt marsh sediment microbial communities from the Plum Island Ecosystem LTER, Massachusetts, United States - Salt Marsh Sediment SW1601-190 ...
TGAAACCTGCAAAGCGGTTATAAACAGCATCAAGGCTGTTTCGGGTATGGACATTTCCGAGAAACGAAGACCTCAGGACGGAGCGTTCATAGCAAAAAAAGCCGACACAAGCGCTTCGTTTCGAGTAGCAAGCGCCGGCGTCCTCAACGGCGAAAAGCTGTCGATACGGGTACTGAACCAGGCAGCAAGCTCGTTTACACTGGCTGATATGGGACTTACGAATAAGCAATATTCAATGGTTCAAAGTGCCATAAAAAAGCCATTCGGCATGGTTTTAATGTGCGGCCCTACCGGCAGCGGCAAAACTACTACTATGTACGCAATGCTCAACGAGATTGACAGGTTTACACGAAATGTCATCACGGTGGAAGACCCGATCGAGTCGATGCTGCCGGAAACCAGTCAGATTGAAATTAATCCCAAAGCCGATATTACATTCGCAAAAGCCTTGCGCAGCATCCTCAGGCAGGACCCGGATGTTATATGTGTAGGCGAAATACGTGATGAGGAAACCGCAGAGATTGCACTTCGAGCATCGCAGACCGGCCATCTTGTGCTGGCAACAGTGCACTGTCATAGTAACTGGGCGGCCCTGATCAGACTGCTGGATTTGGGCGTATCACCCCTTTTGTTGTCATCGGGACTAAGTCTTCTGGTCTCACAAAGACTGGTTCGCCGGCTCTGCGAACATTGTAAAACACCGGCACAACTTACAGAGGGACTAATCCGGGAATTCCAAAGTAAAGACGTTGACTACACAAATATGTTCGATGCTCAAGGTTGCCGGCGATGTAACGGAACCGGCTATTTTGGAAGGACGGCGGTTTTGGATATTCTGCCGGTAACCGACGAATTGAAGGCCGATATTGCCGATAACAAAGCACTGATTGATGAATTGAAAAATAAAGGCAAAAGAAAGAGCAAGACTAACCTAAGAAAAGAAGGCTTAAGAAATGTATCATCAGGGATAACAAGCCTCGAAGAACTAAAAAGAGTAATAGGATAGAATTTATGGTTTTGTTGGCCGGCATATTAGCAGGTGGATTTTGCATTTGGTTTGCTGTCAAAATTGGCTTCTATGAAACGTGGGCTATGCTGTTCAATATCGTAATGGCTGTCTACATAGCTCTTTTCCTGGCCCAGCCGGTCATGGATTTTTTACCTGAAGAAGCGAGCAATATTCGATGCTGTGAGGCACTGACTCTGACAGTTCTCGCGATAGGATCTTTTTTAATCCTGCACGGAATTACCTACATATTATTTACAAGCCAGTTCAAGGTAACATTCCCAAAATTATTCGACATTCTCTTCGCAGGCCTGCTGGGTTTCTTCGGCGGCTTCCTTCTCCTGAGTTTCGCAGTACTAATAATCTTCCTTACACCCTTTGGCGCATACGCGGGCATAGAAGAGGACAGCGTGGAGTACAATATGTCAAGTGCATACTGGTTGTTCGACGGGATTCACTCGGTAGTATCCTCGCCGGACAACGAGATAATAACCGAAAAGGTTATCAAGCAACTACTAAACAAGTCACAATCATCTGCTCAGAATAAAAATCCCCAACAATCAGAACCGGACAAGCCGATAAAGCCCAATGAAGATTAAACTAATATTTGTTAAAAACTCAGCCTGCCCCCCCTGGGTCTGATCCTGAAGATATTCGAGTGCGGGAACTTATTCTGAAACCAGGTATCCGTATAATCAGCATATTTAATGCCGTACACAGCCTTAATACCTATAGATTAGCTTAATTTAGATCAAGTCCTGTCCAGTACAATTGTACATTTTTCCGGCATTAAAAAGCAAAATATGTAAAAATTAATTTGCCTATTTCGGAAAATTGTATTAATATATTGTTGTATGTTGAGATCGAATAGTCTCGTTATGCTAGTCAGCAATATACAGGCATTTAGCGTCGGGTATCAACATGGAAGGAGTTGCCTTTTTTGGATAGAGTGTTGCAATGAAACTCAAGTCTATGCAAGTTAAAAATTTCAAGTGTGTCGAAGACTCTACGCAGTTCGATATTTGCCCTGTGACGTGTCTTGTTGGGAAAAACGAAGCAGGCAAAACCTCGCTGCTCGAGGCTCTGCACAAGATGAATTCGGATGTAGCCGAACTGGGTGAATTTGATGTTCTGCTGGAGTATCCGAGGCGGCGGCGTAAGGAATATGAGCGCCGAACAAGTGCCACGCCTGACGAGGCGTTAATCACTCGATGGGAGCTCGAAGATAAGGACGTAAAAGCGCTCGTGGATCAACTCGGTACCGGTGCCGTAAAATCCAGAATTGTGGAAATCCGCAAAGGTTACTATCCGGGACAACGATGGGTATTTGTAAACGACGAGACTTCGCATAAAGATTCGATGCCGGCATCAGTCCAGGTAAAAATGGAGAAGCTTTTACCGAAGTTCCTTTATTTCTCCAAGTGCAACATCATGGATGGCCGAATCGCTATCGACTATATTATCAAAAAACAGGAGCGAGGCAAGCTCTCGGGCCCGGAACGCGTATTCCTGGCACTGCTCGACCTGGTGGGGACAAAACCCAAACACTTATCGAGCATCGATAATTCCGAGGAATTAATTGCGGACCTGGAGGCTGCCTCGGCGCCGATTACCGAGCAGATTTCCAGATACTGGAGCCAGAACACAACTCTGCGAGTTTCCTTCCTGCTACACCCCGGAAAACTACAGGATCCGCCTCCATTCGACCAGGGACAGATTTTGGAGACGCGTATCCTCAATACCAGACATAACCTGACGCTGAATTTCGACGAGCGGAGCACAGGCTTCGCATGGTTCTTTTCCTTCCTCGTGTGGTTCTCCCAGGTCAAAAGGACCTTCGGGGACAATCTCTTTGTATTGCTGGACGACCCCGGTATCGGGCTGCACGCAAAAGCGCAGGAAGACCTTCTCCGATATATTTCGCAGGAACTTGAGCCGAATTATCAGGTGATTTACACGACCCATTCGCCGTTCATGGTCGATCCCAATAACCTGCAGCGGGCCCGAACGGTCGAAGACATTATCTCGACAGGAGATGACGGCAGGGAAATATACCTCGGCACGAAGGTCGGCGAAAAAGTCCTCAGCACAGACACCGATACCCTTATCCCGCTGCGTGCGGCGCTGGGCTACGAAATGATGCGGTCGATGGTCACGGGGCATAAAACGCTGCTTGTCGAGAGTATGACCGAGGCGTTTTATCTCAACTGGTTCTCAACCCGGCTGAACGAGAAAGGCCGGGCCGGATTGGATTCTTCATGGAAGATTGTGCCATGCGGTGGCGGCGAGAAAATCGGCGCCTTCCTGGGCCTATTCGGAGCCAACCAGGGCAACGTCGTAGTGCTGATGGATATGGACGGGGGACAAAAGAGACTCAAGCAACTCCGCGAGTCTGAGCTTTTGCGAGACTGCGGCATTCTTACGATGGATAAATATACCAATAACGGGGAAGGGAGCATTGAGGATTTGATTGGCTGGCCGACTTATTTCGCGCTCGTCAATCTTTGCTACAAACTGCCGCGAAAAAAGCGGTTGTCGCTGAGGGCACCGGGCGAATCCGTAAACAACGACGGTCAGGCGATACGCCTTGTCCGACAGGTCGAAGAGCACTTCGCAGCCGCAGAGTTAGATTTAGGCTCGTTTGACCACTACAAACCGGCAGAATTCCTTGTTGAGAACACCGGCAAATGCCTCAAAAAACTGCCCGATTTGTCCAATGCGCTCGAACGTTTCGAAAAGCTCTTCGCAGACATAAACAACTGCCGGGAAAACCCGCAGACATTCGATGCTTCGGGCTACACGCAGGCCCGCTCGATTGTCGATATCGAGACGAGAAAAAAAAAAGACCAATTCACGGAAGTTGAAAAAGCGTGATACCCGGGTAAATCGTACGGTGTAGAAAGACCGCGATCAAACCGTTTATGAAAAGCAAGTGGCGGATTTTCGCCGTTATAGGCTATTAGGGCAGAAATCGGTCGGACATGGACCGCTCGAACACGTCTCGCAGGCATGGCTTGTTGATTTGCTACGCCCGACGGCAAAGCCCGAGAGCAGCTTTTGCACATCGGAACTGTTGCACTTATCGCAGGTATGTTTTTGAGGAGTCCGTGTCTTTTCGAGAAACTCCATCGTATGTCTGCATTTATTGCACATGTATTCAAATATCGGCATGTTTTAACCTCACATGAAAGAACGCCGGTGTGTCACTCTGAGAATAACAACTTTAATAATTTATCCTGCTGCGAGAAGTCGGGAACGATGATATGAGCACCGGCTTTAACGAGTCGAGTTCGTTTTTCCGGGTTCAGGCCGTGGCGGCGGATCTCATCGGTCGCGATACCGACAGCGATGCCGTCACGCTTGCGGCATTCCCGTATCTCTACGGGGCCATCGCCGAAGACGGCTAATTCGGTCCCCTGAAGGTTGTTTTCGGTCATTATTTTTTCGATGACCATCTTCTTTGAATATTTGGCCACGTCGCCGACGCTGCCGTAAATCCCGCCGTCAAAAAGCTCCGCGTAGCCAAGCGCTTTGGACTCGGCGACAACATCGTCGCAATCGGTCCCGCTGGCCAGGTAAAGTTTTATGCCCTTATTCCGCAGGGCTTCCAGGAATTCCAGGGCGCCCTTGATGGTGTAGTCATGAATATCAAGCTCGCTGCGTTTGAATTTTTCGATGCGCTTGTTGACAAGCTCCATCAAAGCGTCATTGTAGATTTCCTTGTAACCGAATTTGTCGCGGATTTTGTCGCCGGGGACAAGGCCGAATTCTTTGACCATCTCGACCAGAGCTTCCATCTGTACAATTGTCTGGATGCCGGTTGACTGGTCGATGTAGTCAAGGACGCGGTTTCGCACCTGGTGATAGAGGGTCTCATCGGCGGTTTCGTATTTGTCGCCGAGTATCGCCCTGATCAGCACCGGGGCCATTACCTGCTCCCAGCCCTGCCGCAACGTGCTCACTGTCCCATCGTGATCGAAGACGGCGTGCTTTATCCGGGCCTGGGGCATCGATTTCCAGCATAGTTCTATTTCCGTATCATCGAGATAACGGGCGCCTCGCCTGTCGGTCGCAAGCTCCGGCTGATAGATATAATCGGCGTCTTTGCCGATTTCGAGGATCTCCGGACCCGATGCGGTGCCCGTCTGGAACAATTTCTGGACGGTGACAGCGGCGGCAATATTGGCGAACTCAGCAGCCTCGTCCGGACGAAGACCCGCTCCCAGGCATAACGCCAGCGCGCTCGTCACCGTATCGCCCGCGCCGACGATATCGAGCTTTTTCAATAATTGAATACCCGGCACCTCGTGGTAGCCGTCGGAATCTATCGTGATGATCCCCCTTGAGCCGCGAGTGAGAAAGACCGGCTTGCTGAACTGACGATAAAGGTTCCCTGCATATTTTTTCACATCCGCCAGTGTCAGGACATCGTCCAGTTTCACTTCGACATTATTTAATTGGGCCGCTTCCAAATCATTTGTTTTGCGGTAGATGTCCCTGAATTTGCTGCCGTAGTGCCGGGAATCGAGCAGGACCACTTTGTCCCTGAACTTTCCAAAAAGCTCGTTAGCGGAGTCTATGAAAGATTCGTTCGTGATACTGCCCGGCACCTGCTGGTTGAATATTAAGGCATCCGCCGTCTGCAGGGCATTTTTTATGCCCTTGAGGAGTGCCTGGTCGGTTGCCTCGGTTCGTTTGTTAAAAAAACCGAAGTCCATCCGCGGCAGCTCGTTGCCCTCAAGATACGGCTTGCCGAACGTGACCGTGTCGAAATTATCCTTTTGAACGACTAAATAGGTCGTATCAACGCCCAGCTCTTTGAGCTGACGAGCCAATTCTCTTCCGAAGATGTCATCTCCGACGACACCTATAACCTGAATCGACGCCGGCTCGAGAGCGGCAAGATTGGCGACAACGTTGGATGCGCCGCCGAGCGAATAGTTATGCCTGGCGACCGCCTGGGCCTGCAAGCCGGTTTCGAGCGAAACTTCCGAACCGCAGGGATCAAGCAGCCAGTAAGCGTCAACACAGAAATCGCCGTAAACCGCGACTTTGACATTCTTAATGCGAGCCAGGATTTCGCTGATGCGCTGTTCTTTCATTGTTCGACACCTTTTTGCTGCGACAGTTGTATAGTCTTCTTATAGAGCAACGCAAAGGTCTGTTTCTGGTTGCCCTGTATGTAAAAACCTTTTCCGGCAAATGCCTGTGGGATTCGGATGACAACGCTTTTCTGGTCGCGGAAATAATAACCCTGCGAAGATTCGTCGCTTTGTGTCGAGGGCGTCCCGTCGTGTCGAGGGCGTCCCGCCCTCGAATCGCGGGCAGGATGCCCGCGACACATGGAAGCCCGCGACACATCGTCACGCAGATCGAAGTCGGCGGTGAGAATGCCGTTAGGGACGCTGCCCGTGTTGGCGGCGATCGAGATGGCCTTGAGCAGAACTTCCGGCCCGGTTACGGCGCTTCCGATGTTGAGCACCACTCCGCCGTCGGTAAGTCCGGCAATTTGGTTCGTGTAAATAAGGAAATCTCTGCCGGAACAGCCGCCCTTAGCCTGGCCGTCAAAGGATGGATGCTGGTCGATTACGTCCGTGCCTAATCCGACGTGAATCGTGAAAGGAACATTGTTCTCATAGCAGGCGACAAGGAGGCTAACTTCGGGATGAGCAAAAGTATCCGGCAAATCGCCCTCCGCAGCCGAGGCAAGAACCTCCCGGCGGAAATCTTCGTCGCATATTGTCCTGCCGAGCGATTCGCCGAGCCCGAGTTTATATTTGTTGCCGACTGTCATAGCGTAATTCATGTAAGCAAATTCACGGGCCATCCCGAACCGGCCTTTGCTCAGGGCGTCCGGGACATTTTCGCTGGTTTGGCCGATCAGGGCCAGCTCGAAATCGTGAATTGCCGTAGCACAGTTGCCGGCAACAAGACTGACAAGGCCGCGCTTTACCATCTCGGCAAGCAGAAGGCCAAGACCGTTCTTAATCAAATGGGCGCCGGTAAAAATAATAACGGGCCCGCCGGTCTGCCTGCACGAAACAATCGCCCGGGCAATATTCTCAATCTCGCCACATGTCTTGTCGGGCAGCTCAATAGCCAAATTGTCGATGCCTTCCGGCCGGACAAGGTCATCAAGCGTAACCTTATTCGAGCGCGTATTCAACGGATACGTTTTGACTCGACCAAGGTCAAAGGCGTTGTACCTGCCGTCGTAATCCATATAAATTCCCGCTACCGAAGCTTTTCGATGAGTTTTTCGAGCCGCTTGATGGATTCCACCATACACCGGATGGTATGATAGTTGACTTTCCATGAATGGCTCATGTGTGTCCAAATAGGCTTGCCTTCTCTGGTCAACAGCGGCCACCATTCGCCGACGGGATGATTTATCATCTTGTCGAAAACGAAACGGTGCACGTTTTCATAGGCGGGCCAGTATTCCTCGGGCCCGAACCTCAGGCACGCTTCCAACATTCCTATCATGACTTCCGCCTGCTGCCAGAACTCCTTTTCCATATCGTAAACACCGCCGGCGTGCGGGCCTTCGACATAAACGCCGCCATATTCCCAATCGACGCCGTTATCACGCCCATGATCTGCCGCCTTCTTGATGATGTCCCTGTACTCTTTAAAGCCTGTTCCCATGATGTCCGTTGCGTGGGCGAGCAGCCAGGCAAACTCGACATTGTGTCCCGCGGAGGTATTATCCCCGGCGTTGTCTTTTTGCCCGCCTTCGGCAAAGCGATCCCAGCCCCAGACGATATCGAACTTTATCTGCGGAGCGACTTTCCAATCGACGGTGAATTGCGGGATGCCGGTGGCGTATTTCGGGTGAAGGATCCGTTCGTTGAGCAGGTCGATGTCCTCGACGAGCGTTCGCCGGTGGATGGATTGGCCGGTGCATTCATAGAGCGTAGTGAAGGCCTCCATAAGGTGCATGTGGACATCGAGGGTTTTTCGGTCGCCGCCCTGCGGGCCTGGGCCGCAAAGGTCCCAGTTCCTCTCGAACATCTCGAAGTAGCCGCCATACATGGTGTCGGCGGCATATTTCTTTAGCAAGTCAAAGGTTTTTACAGCGTATTCTTCGCCTCGCTGGTCCCCGGTGGCCATGGTATATTCGCTGAGGGCGTACATTATGAAAGACAGGCCGTAGAGGATTTTCTTGTCGCAGGTGACATTACCGGCACGGTCGGTAATCCAGAAGAAACCGCCATGTTCGCTGTCCCACATCTTGTCGATAAGAAAATCGACCCCGTGGCTTGCGTACTCGGCACATCTGCCGTCACCGTATCCCGCCCGGTGAGCGGACGCCATGGAATAAACGGTGCGGGCCTGGGCGAGCATGGATTTCTCATCTTCGCAACTGTCGTTGCCGTCTTTATCGAAATGCGTAATGAAGCCACCGTTCTCATCGTCCCTGCACCTATCCAGCCAGAACGGAAGCAGCTCGGTCGTAAGGTGCTGCCTGCACTCTTCGAGGCACGCGGATACTTTATTTGCATCGACAGCCATTTTGCAATCCTTTCAATTGGTCGATCAGATATTTATCGTCAACAGGTCCAGGTACTCATGGAATCCGCACATAATAACAAAAACGCTCACTGACAGCAATGGGCTTTTAGAGCGAATTTTCCAATCCAATCTTGCGAATCGGACGCCTATTCAAGACAATAGATTGGCCCCGGGGATAGCAGGAATGAAAATTTTTAGATTGGATAGATCGGGATAACGACACTATAAATCAAATTACGCCCGTACGGAGATAACAAGCAAATTTCAACCACTTACTTTAACAGAGAAGTAAAGTAATTTTACTCCCTCATCAGCTTTTCGCCTGGTCGAGGATCAGGTCTTTTGCTTTTCGGCTGGGCAGATTCAATGCTCCATAAGCGGCGGCGGCCGTACTGCGAAGCTCGGTGTCGGTTGCGTCCGAGCTGATAAGCGCATAAATAGCATCAATCGTCTCATCAGGCAGCATATTGGCGTTCAGCTTGGCTGAAGTTGCAAGAGAAATAAAGGCAGATATTCGCACATCCGGTGCGTTGTTGGCCTCAAGAGCCATTGCGGCGATTGCACGCTGGGCACCGGGGCTGTCGAGATAGGCCAGTATTTGTCCGGCCAGAGTCTGGATTCTCTCGTCACGCACGGCACTTTCAAGAGCAAGCTGAGCGGCAGACAAATCAAGAACGGAATTCCTGGCCTGGGCCAATGAGAGCATGGCTTCGGCCGCTCGGACGGCATAGTTTTCGGCTATCTCTTCGCTCCAGCCGTTCGCACCTCCCGCAGAAGTCAGCGAACTCTGGCCCAACGCTTCGGCGAGATTCGCAACGACAAGCTTGCTTTCGGCAAATCCTTCCTTGGGGCCGGCCGCACCTATGGCTATCGCGGCACTATACCTGACCATCCGGTCATTGAATGACAGGGCTTGAAGCAGCGGCTGAGACGGACCCATTTGATAAAGCAATGACTTCTCACCGGCGGTTGTTGCCAACGCCTCGATAACACCAAGTGCGACGTGAGCATTATTGTCTTTGACGGCACGAGCAAGCGCCTGATGGAGATATTCAACGCCTGCTGTCGTAGCATAAACAAGTGCATCGGCGTGACGTTCACCGAAATAGGCGGGCATCGTTTCAACGCCGGCGGACTCGGCCTTGAAAAAGGCCGCCAGCCAGAGCCCAATGGCCGAGCCGAATCCCGAATCGGCCTTGAGAGCCCACTCGCACGTCCGCATTGCCATAAGCTCGTTGAAGTAACTTTGATCAACCTCTTCCCGAACCAACTTTTCGGCGTCGGAATCCCAGAACCAGACATTTGCAAAACTGGCGTCCTGGGCCGGGGCCAAAGATTGGGCATGATAATAATATTTCTCGGCAAGCTCGTAGAACAACTGGGCGGCCGGAACTTGCAGCATATCCTGATTGATTTGCCTGATGCTTTCCTGTGCCATTGCACGAAGTTGGGCTGAATCTTCATTCTCGATAACGTACTTCAAATAGGCCTGCGATTGCGGATAGCCGATCTTGCCGAGAGCCGTTATAATCTGGGCTTTGAGCGGCACATTATCCGTCTGCAGGGCGGCGGCAAGCGGCCTTATCGCATCTCTGCCGATCTGTGGGAGTGCCCGGACAATATCCGACAGCTCTTTCTCGCGGGAGCTGTCCGCCATTGCATCAAGCATAAACGGGATAGCGTATTCGCCGGCATTACGCAGTCGCTTTACTGCCGTAAGCCAGCCACGGTCAGTACCGCTTAATCTTCTTACTTCCTCTGCGATAATTCGAGGCTCGGTCCGCTCTATGAATCTGCCCTGCTCGATGAGGGCAAGAACTTTCCCGCTCAAATCGGCTAATTCGGCATCGGGGGCGACATCGTTGACTCTGACCAATATCTGGTAACCCTGTTGATTGGCCCTGCTTAGTTCGAGCAGCTTAACAGGATCGGGATTACTGCCGAGAATCGCCTGAGCATGCCCTTTGGCCATATCGAATCGGCCTATTTTCGTATAATGCAGAAAATCATTCCAGTTCTCCTCCAGTGTTTGGGCAGAACAGGTGCTGAATCCAAGATATAGTATTGCCAAAATTGCTATGGCTGTTTTTGCTTTTAACATCA
>Ga0315541_1004231_pt1 | contig 10616 bp, 10 predicted proteins | sample SalMarSW160190MG_FD_203095 | JGI IMG/M metagenome (GOLD analysis project Ga0315541, IMG submission 203095) | Salt marsh sediment microbial communities from the Plum Island Ecosystem LTER, Massachusetts, United States - Salt Marsh Sediment SW1601-190 ...
GGGCCATCGAGTGGTTGCCTGAGGAAAAAAAGATTAAGGTGTTTATCTCACGCTGTTGTTTCTGTGCCCAGTGTGTTGACGTTTGCCCGGTGAATACGCTGGCTATGACGGAAGAGTTTCTGCTCTCTAACGATGATAAGTACGCCGACGAGCTGGTAGTCGTGGACAGCGGCGAGCTCCCGGGCTCGGTGAAGAGAAAGAAACCAAACGCCGGAGCCGCAGAGAAGCCGGCTGAGCAGAGCTAGCTCCTTTACCCCAACAGCGGAATTTCAGCTATCTGTCCTTCCAGAATAGCCTCAGCCAGTCTCTTCACGCTTTTGCGCACCGCTTTTGAAATGCCCCCGCCCGTCTCTGTTCGCTCAGGCTGCACGCCGACAAGCAGGACATTTCCGCAAAATTCCTCTAAATAAGATATAAACATGGAGAGGGGCATGTGGTGTGTGGAAAAGGACAAAATGCTGATTTTCTCTGGTGTGATTATGCGCAGAGCACCCGGGGGTAAACCCATATCGGCGGCATCCACCATTATCAATAAGTCAGGCCGGTGCCGGCGGATAACCGAGGTATAGCTTTCTGGAGCAGTGCCGGCGTCTATGGCCATAATCTCAACGGGGAGGAGAGCCTTGGCTCTGTGCCGCCTCTGGTTAAGCATGTCCACCACACAAATGCCGGCGGCGTCATCACCGCCCAGCCGGTTGCCGATGCCCAGGACTATCGTGCCGCCCATTTGTTGTCCATAGCCCATAACTTTCGACCATGCTTACTTTTGTGAGTATTCTATTCCCATTTCACGCCTCTTAGCAATAAGACTTTTCTTTCAAACTAGTTAATACAACTCGCTTCTTGGTAGCTTGACTGTGCGGGAGGGATATACTATAGGCTAGGATTTCGGAAAAACTAAACTGCTACCTTTTAGCCGTTGACGAGCCACCGTTGTGGGTGTTAACATTCTTTGTTTCTAGTGGTGCGGCGCTGTGTGGGCTGCGTGGCTTAAAGGAGGTAGTATAGCGATTTACTGCATTAAAGAAATCACGGTGCCGTTGAAAAATCTCAAAACAAGGAGGGTCTCATGGCTTATGAGAATTTAATTGTAGAGCGGGAGGATAATATCGGCATAATCGCCTTGAACCGGCCGCCGGCAAATCCCATAAATCTGGCTGTGCTCGATGAGCTGGATGTGGTTCTGACCGAATGGGAAAAGGACAAGGCGGTGAGAGCTATAATCATCACGGGCGCCGGCGAGAAGGTATTTTCCGCCGGCTTTGACGTGAAAACTATCGGGACGCCGGAGGGTGAGAAGGCTGCAGTCCGGGGGCGGGAGGTATTCAGGCACATCGAGAGATATCCCAAGCCCGTAATCGCCGCCATGAACGGCTCTGCCTTCGGGGGTGGTTGCGAGCTGGCCATGTCCTGCCACTTCAGGATAATGGTCAACTCTGAGCGGGTGACAATAGGACAGCCCGAAATTGACCTGGGTATTGTACCTGGCTGGGGCGGCACCCAGCGCTTGCCCAGGCTGGTGGGTAAGACCAAAGCGATTGAAATGCTTCTGCTCGGCACCAGAATCAGCGCCCCCGAGGCTTTGAGCATCGGGCTTATAACCAGTATGTCTCAGCCCGGGCAGTTGATGGACGATGCTAAAGAACTCGCCAGGACGCTGGCGAAAAAGGCACCGATTACTGTACAGATAATCCTCGACATAGTAACCCGAGGACTCGAGACCACTACCGACCAGGGCTTGAAAATAGAAGAGGAAGGATGGCACCGGGTAGAAAAAACGAAGGATGCCAAGGAGGGAATAAAAGCGTTCATCGAGAAAAGAGAGCCGGTCTTCACCGGTGAATAGCTTTCTGCGCGAGGAGCGTCCCCGCTCTGTCATTGCGAGGAGCCGAAGGCGACGAGGCAATCTCGGGCAGGGGGAGGGGATTGCCACGCTCCCGCCTGCCAAGCCTTGGCGGGCAGGTCGCTCGCAATGACAAAGGGCGAAGGCAAAAAAGTTAAAATGGGGGTTTAACATGAAGGTTGAAGAAATCAAGAGAATTGCGGTCATGGGAGCCGGCGACATGGGACACGGCATTGCCGAGGTGGCGCTGCTTGCTGGCTACAAGGTGGCAATGCGGGACATCGAGCAGAGATTTATTGACAAGGGGTTTTCCAGAATCAAGGAGAGCCTGGAGAAGCTCGTGGAAAAGCAGAAAATCACCGAAGAGAACAAGAAGGCGATGCTGGCTAATATCAAGACCTTTATTGATATTGCCGAGTCTGTTAAGGACGCTGATTTTGTTATTGAGGCCGTTCCCGAGATTATGGACCTCAAGGAGCAGGTTTTCCAGGCGCTGGATGCCGCCGCTCCCAAACATGCCATACTGGCTTCCAATACCTCCACTATGAGCATCACGGAGATTGCCTCGGCTACGAGGAGGCCGGAGCAGGTCATCGGCATGCATTTCTTTAACCCGCCGGTCCTCATGAAGCTCGTCGAGGTCATAAAGGGAGAAAAGACAAGCGAGGCGACAATGCAGCTGACATATGACCTGGCGTTGAGGATGAACAAGGTGCCGGTCAGGATTGAGAAGGACTCTGCCGGATTTATCTATAATCGAATCACCGCGCCAACTCAAATCCTGCTTGGCCTCATGGTAGAAAAGGGTGTGGCTGCCCCGGAGGAAATCGATGCCAGGATGAAAAAGGCGGGTGTGCCTATGGGGCCATACGAACTGATGGACTACATAGGGCTGGATGTCTCCTACCACATCGCTCGTAATCTTTCGGACAGGCTATCCCGGGACCACGAGCCAGCCACCTGGCTCAAAGCCAAGGTTGATGCTGGTGAGCTGGGGAAGAAGACGGGACAGGGCATTTACGACTGGTCTAAAGGCAGACCGGAGATAGACTTATCCAGGGCGAAAGAGGATTTCGACCCCGATATCTTTACTGCCCTTCAGGCTAACGAGGCGACAAAACTGCTCGAGGAAGGGGTAGTCAAGAGTCCGGACGAAATTGACAAGGCGATGGTTAATGGTGGCGGTGCGGCGCTTGGTCCTTTCCAGCTTGCCAGGGAGATAGGGTATGATAAATTAGCCCGAATATGCGCAGAGCTTGCCAAAAGGTTTGGTGTCAAAGTGTTCGAGCCGGCTGAGACGTTGAAGAAGGGGAATATCTGATTTTAAATAGTCTCAAAAAACGTCGGCTTTCTAGCGGATTGTTATTCTTACTCCCCATTAACATCACTTCCATCAAGTGCCCTATTTACGATGGCGATTCACAGTACGTAGTGTTGACAACTTCGCTACCAATGCCTAAGATTATCTTAAGAATATAAGGGAGACGGCGAGAACTGACATTCGGAACGAAAGTATATTTTCACCGATACAATAAGAGGAGGAGGGTATCATGAAAAAAAGACACCTTACAACGAATCAAGGCGTACCCGTTACTGATAACCAGAATTCCCTGACCGTTGGCGAACGCGGCCCGGTACTGTTACAGGATGTCCAATTTGTTGAGAAGATGGCTCATTTTGACAGGGAACGCATTCCCGAAAGGGTTGTCCATGCCAAAGGAGCAGGGGCCCATGGCTACTTCCAGGTTTACAAGAGTATGAAGCCTTATACCAAGGCGAAATTTCTTCAGGATCCAGCAATGAAGCCCCCTGTGTTTGTACGGTTTTCGACTGTCACTGGAGGGCGGGGCTCTTCAGATACGGTTCGAGACCCCCGGGGCTTTGCCGTCAAGTTCTATACCCAGGAGGGCAACTACGACCTGGTCGGAAATAATCTCCCCGTGTTTTTCATCCGGGACGCCATTAAGTTCCCCGATATGGTACATGCCTTCAAGGGTGCGCCAGATACCAATATACCGTCAGCCTCTTCAGCACATAACCGCTTTTGGGATTTTATATCCCTGACACCAGAGTCAACCCACATGATTACCTGGCTTTTTTCCGACCGCGGCACGCCGAAAAGTTACCGTATGCAGGAAGGGTTTGGCGTCAATACGTATGTCTGGCTGAACGCCGAAGGCAAAGCGGTATATGTGAAATACCACTGGAAACCGAAACTGGGCGTGCAGAACCTCGACCGTCATGAAGCGACCCGCCTGGCCGGTACCGACCCCGACTATCTTACCCGTGACCTTCACAATGCTATCTCAAGAGGTGAGAAGGTTGAGTACGAGCTTAATGTCCAGTTGATGGATATCGCTGACGAATTGAAACAGGATTTTGACCCGTTGGACCCCACAAAGACGTGGCCTGAGGATAAGTTTGCCCTGATGCCGGTGGGTAGAATGGTGCTAAACCGTAACCCAGACAACTTCTTTGCAGAAGTGGAGCAGGCGGCTTTCTGTCCCGCAAGCATTGTTCCTGGAATCGAGTTTTCGGCGGACAAGTTGCTGCAGGGCCGAATATTCTCGTACGCCGATACTCAGCGCCATCGGCTGGGGCCGAACTACCTGGAACTTCCTGTTAACCGACCCGTTGTAGAGGTTGACAACGATCAACGCGATGGCGCCATGCAGATTGGTCAGTTCAGCGGTCCGGTTAACTACGAGCCTAATAGTCTGGGTGGTGGTATGCCTGGGGAAGCTCTCGAAGAAGGTACCCCGCGTGTATACCGGATTGAAGGAGAAGTCACTCGCCAGAAGATAAGCAAAACGAATGATTTCCAACAGGCAGGAGGGAGATATCTTTCCCTAAGTAAGCTGGACCAGGAACATCTGGTGGATAACCTTATCGCAGATCTTATGCACATTGATAAACCGATACAAAAGCGGGTGATCGAGAACCTGACTAATGCCAACAAGGAGTTGGGAAGAGCTGTAGCTGCAGGTCTGAAACATTAACAGGTGGTGAGGGATGGGCTCACCATTATGCTTAAGACGGTCTTGGCGGTCCTGTTTGACCTAATCACTCCAGGCAAATGCCACGTCGAGAAACTTCGCCAACGTTTGTCATGTGCCGGAGAATTTGCAGCAAAAGGCTAAACAATAGAGCGTTTTGTCAAGCGACCGGTTGGCTTCTCTATGAAAACTGATAACCATGCGCCGGCAACACAAACCTGGCTTCGAATATTGCTAGTTATTGCGGGAACATTTTGTGTGGGGCTAGGAATTGTCGGAATATTTGTGCCAGTATTGCCTACCACTCCTTTTCTCTTACTTGCTGCTGCATGCTATGCAAGAAGTTCACAAAGGTTTCACAGCTGGCTCTTGAATAACAAATGCTTTGGAAGCTACATCAGGAACTATCTAGAGAGAAAAGGGATTACACTAAGGGCCAAAATCATAACCCTTTCCCTACTATGGATAACAATCGGAGTTTCAGTTGCCTTCGCGGTGGAGACCCTCGCACTAAAATTGATTCTGGTTATAATAGCTATTGGCGTCTCCATACATATCCTATCTCTCCGAACTTTGAAGTAATGAAAGAAATGCTAGCCGCAAAGGGCTAGCGCTTCCAATTTTCTTGGTGGAGGCGGGGGAGAGTTGAACTCCCCGTCCAAAAGAAGGTTGCCAGAATATCCTACAAGCTTAGTCAGCTCTTTTTATCTCATCTAGCTTTAATCTGCTGACCGAATCCAGCTAGACCAGCCAATATTTCTTAGCCAACCCCTATCGGCATCAGGATTGGAGCACCTCGATTTTTTCTGACACCTAATCCCAAACTTCGAGGAGAGTTCAGGTTAGATGTGACCCGTTAAGCGTAAACAGGTTCGCCAGTTATTTTTGCCACTTGTTTTATGAGGTTAGTGGCACCTCAGCCTGCAATTCTGTAGGCCTCCCCCTGTCGAACCCACGCGCCCCCATCTTCTAGCCTGCTTTCCCGTCACCTCCTTCTATGCTTCAGCGCCCGCTCCATCTCCCTTTCTGCATCCCGACGGGCGATGGCTTCCCTTTTATCGTAAACTTTCTTCCCTTTGGCCACCCCCAGCTCTACCTTAGCCACCCCATGTTTAATATACAGCTTAAGGGGCACTAAAGTCAAACCCTTCTGCACTACCTTGCCGGCAAGGATATCAATCTCTTTTCTATGAAGAAGAAGCTTGCGAGGCCTGATTGGCTCATGAGTGTTATAGCTGGCAGCATCGTAGGAGGCAATGTGGCTATTGTAGAGCCACAGCTCACCATTTTCTGGCCTGGCATAGGCATCACTCAGATTTACCTTGCCTGCCCTGATGGACTTAATCTCGGAACCTTTGAGAACAATACCTGCCTCAAAGCTCTCCTGGATATGATAGTCGTGGTAAGCCTTGCGATTAACGGTTATTACGCTGGAACCTTTCGCCATAAAGCAATTTTAGCACCGGGACATAGGGCGAGCAATTTATACGGTGCACTTCCTGATAAACGCGGCTTTGTTCCAGAGATTGCCACGCACCTTTCAGGTGCTCGCAATGACAAAAAGCGAAAGGCTCACAATGAAGATTCGCGTTGCTAAACGACCGCAGTTATTCCTTTTTCTTCTCCAGTCCTTGTTCCCTGGCAAATACCTTTGTGTGCTTACTTCTCTCGTCAGCTTTGGCAAGCAGCCAGACGAAGGTACCTATGAGAGCAAGGCCAATACCAAGCCCAATAGGCGAGCCCCAGGATAGGATTAGCCACAAATCTTCCATTTCTCCTCCTTTAATCGACCATTAAGTTTTATTACCAGATTGTATGTGCAGGCTTATAGTGAAGTCAAGAGGGTTACTGAGATTGACCAGTAATATTCACTTGTCATTCTGGGCCCTTCGCTTCTTGCATTCTGACCCTGAACCCTTCGCTTTTTGTCATCCTGAGCGGAGCGAAGGATCTTGTAATGCTCAGGGCAAGCTCCGTGAAGGGGAAGAATCTAATTCCGCTCAGGCTAAACTCTGTGAGGAATCCTTCACATAGCTCAGGTCGGCGTCTTGAGATTCTTCGTCGTGCCGATGTATCGAGACTCCTCGGGATCACACTACTAAACGCTCTCTGATTCGGATCATCTAAAATCTAATCGAGATGTCGGACGAGTTAGCCTTGAAATTGAAGGTGGTGCGCCCGGCTACATTAACAAGTCCCACTATTCCGCCTGGAGCCTTAACTTCCCTTTTAAATAGGTGCAGTGAGCTCTTGTAGGGGAGAGGCTTGTCCCTTCCCAAGCTTTTCTCAAGGGGGGAGGGTAACAATCGACCTGCGGTTTTCCCCAATTCAGCGAACTCTGCGGGCGCTGTCCCTGGCCGGGTTAAACTGGGCAAGGAAGCGAGTAATGTCTTCGCGCTTAAATCTGCGGTCACCCCGGGAAGTAATGCGGTATGCCTTTATTCTTCCGCTGTTACTCCACCGCCTCAGGGTGTTAGGATGGACATGGAGGAGCCGGGCTACTTCCCTCACCGCCAGCATGTCATCCATTCGTTCACCATTTGCCATATCTTTTCCTATCGCTTCTTTAATTAACCTATCTTAAGGGTAACTCACTTCAGCTAACCGCACAATCACCCAAAAGTATCAATTTGATTAGAAAATAGTCATAGGAAAAAAGTATATTGACGTCATTTCAGGATCGGAATGGTTAGGAGTCAAGGTGACAGGAAGGGAAGGTGCTCGCCATAACAATCGCATAGGTGCGGGCCTTGTCCCCGTCCCATGTTTCCTCTCCCTTGATGGGAGAGGACTAAGGTGAGGCTGAGAGAGGCGGGGTGAACCCCGCCTCTACATTTCTAAAGCGCTACTCGGTGGGTGGTCGCTGGAGATTACCGGGCCCCGACAGGTCGGGGCCCACAATCACTGAGAGGGAGGCTCAGTGGAATAGTTCTTCGACTCTCTTGTAGGTTCTTTCGCTCCGGCGGCGAATTCCCCCCACTTCAATACGCTTGTTCTTTTCATCAATAAGGTAGGTCATACGGAAGTCCCCAATTCTTACCCGATATATAGCATCGTATAGCTTCTCACACCCTTGAGGTCTAGGGTCATTCGCCAGTGCTCTTAGCTTGACTACGATACGTTCATAGTCAACTCCTTGCAAGGCATCAAGTTCCCGTTGCACCCTTTTGCTGCGAAGCCTAACCTCGAAGACGGGCTGCTCGTTGGTGCTCATAGTCCTCTAAACTGATGGCTTCCTCGTCTGGCACTGTGAGGGATTCCTTCATGGCCAGTAAATCCTCCAAGTCCTCGAGCTTCCGAAGCAGGGCTTCGTATTCGTCGTAGCGTGCGAGTACGGCCTTTGGCTTGCCATGCTGGGTCACATACAAAGGCACCCCCTGTTCTTCCAGTTCGGCCATCAGTACACCCAATTTGACCTTGAGTTCGCTAACTGTCACGATGCGCGTGGCCATTGAAACATAACCTCCTCTGCACTTATGCTTGTACCAAGATTGTACCAACTTTAGTACAAAAATTCAACCGCTTTTGAGGACTGTCATTGCGAGGCTGACGAAGTCAGCCGAAACAATCTCGTACAAAATCCTCTCCCTCGATGGGAGAGGACTAAGGTGAGGCTGATAGAGGCGGGGTGAACCCCACCACTAAATTTCTAAAGCGCCACTCGGGGTTTCCATTAGCGTCAATTATTAGGCGGCTGGGTGGTCAGTACTGTTTCGATGGCCTGGATGTAGGTGTCCAGTGGTTTGTAGCCTTGAATGGTGAAATTACCGACCAGAAGAGCAGGTATAGTGTTCACACCGTCTGTCTGTGCCATATTCATGTTCTCTTCTACCTCGGCCTTCTTGGCCTCGCTGTTCAGGCAGTCGGCAAAAGCTGTCTCGTCGAGGTCCAGCGCTGCCGCCAGCTGTGTCAGAGCTTCTACTGAGAAAACGGCGTAATCTTCTTCCTGTTCATGCCAGGCGCGAAACAGGGCGTCCTGGTATTCCAAAAAGCGACCCTGGTCACCGGCACAAAGCGCTGCCTCAGCCGCACGCATGGAATCAGGGCTCATTGCCCCTAGCATCCGTATCTCAATCTGCGCCTCGCCGGTGGCTACGTACCGCTCCCTCAGTTCCGGCTCCACTTCCGAGTGCAGTTTTCCGCAGGCACCGCACTCGAAATCCGTATAAATAATAATCTTGAGCGGGGATTGAGTTGTACGGCCAACCACTGCTAGCAGAACTAGCAGCAGCGCTGCCAGGAAAGTTGGCAGCACAAACCTGACGGCCACTTTTCCCATGATTTGTTCTCCCACTTTGCCCAAAGCCAGAACGGGCATGCCAGACTGGGGGCTGGATTAATACTACCAGAGCTAAGTCCAGAAGGGCAACATCAACAAAGATCTGGGGGTATGAGAAGTTTCCATCAACCTCTTGTCGTTTACGGTATTCGAGTTGCCGCCCGCAGAAACGGAAAGGGGGCTGGTTTCCCAGCCCCCTTGGTGTGTTTTTGGTTTTTAGACGACCATTGCGCTATCTAATGCCCTCTTACGTGAACCACTACCAATCCGTCGGCGTCCGCTCCGTCGCCGTCCGGGATTATGGGCTCGCCCTTCTGGTTAATAGGACAACCAGCTTCGTTGTAATCGGCTAGCAGTGTATGGGCGTCGCCTATAGCATCCGGGTCTGGACTCACCAGGGCGTCGTGAACTAGAGTAATGACGTCCCCTGGGCTACCAATGCCATAGGCGATGCCCGGATGCGCGGCATTAAGCAGAGCAGCTACCGCATGGCGAGCGAGGGCATCAACGCCGCCTCCGGTAGCCTGCAACGCCTGTAGCAGTGTTGGGTCAGTGATGGTCCTCCTACCACCAGCCCGAACGGTTATGGTAACACCGAAGACAGAACTAAACTTCTGGGACGGGCTGTAGCCGGTAGGAACCCATGAAACAGCGTGCTTCTTAGCGGCGTTGTTCTTCCAGTAGCCGGGGGTGCAGCCTTCTCCGTCGCCGGTCCATTCCTTGACATTGTCCACTATATAGGCACCATAGCCATCGGTGTCTACATCAATGTCGATACCACCAACATTCACCGTCGCCGTTGCATGAACAGTAGCCGTGCCCGCGACAGCCGAGTTTACGGTGATGGTCATCTGCCCTGCACCATCGGTCAAGTCGGGATTCGTGCTAGTTATCGTGCCGAAGTTGGTGCTGCCGAGAACTGACACACCATCAGCATCAACCCAGCCAGTGCCATCATTCTTCTCAACGTGCACAGTGAAGTTGTGGGGAGTATTTACGGGGTTGGTGCCGCTCTCCACTATCGAGATCCGGGCATCTACCCAGGTCTTCTCATTATAGATGTCGTGTGCACCATAGCCATCGGTGGCTACAGCGACGGGAATACCACCGACATTCACCGTCCCCGACGCATTTACTATAGATGTGCCCGGGTCGCTGGAGGTTATGGTGATGGTCATTTCCCCATTAGCATCGGTCGTGTCGGGATTAGTACTCGTTATCGAGCCTGGGCCACTGCTGATGACACCGGTCACTGATACACCATCGGCATCAGCCCAGCCGGTGCCGTCATTCTTCTCAACAAACACCGTGAAGTCGTGGCTATCACCCACCTTGTTGGTATCGTTCGGTGATATCGTAATCCGGGCATCCACCCAGACCTTCTCATTATAGATGTCGTGTGCACCATAGCCATCGGTGGCTACAGCGATGGGAATACCACCGACATTCACCGTCCCCGACGCATTTACTATAGATGTGCCCGGGTCGCTGGAGGTTA
>Ga0315541_1004235_pt1 | contig 10607 bp, 12 predicted proteins | sample SalMarSW160190MG_FD_203095 | JGI IMG/M metagenome (GOLD analysis project Ga0315541, IMG submission 203095) | Salt marsh sediment microbial communities from the Plum Island Ecosystem LTER, Massachusetts, United States - Salt Marsh Sediment SW1601-190 ...
AAGCAAAGGCGGCTTCCTCGGGCTGACAGCAGCGCTGGAGCAGAGCGCATTCAACGATCGCGCGGCGCCAAAGTACGATCCCAGGTAATCAAGACACCAAGAATGAAGGTTTGACCCCAGTTTCTCCCAAGCGTATCAGAAATGGGGAGACACGGTTCCCCTTCTTGTTGTGGCGAACCATGCTACCGATCATCGGTTGTCTCCCTGTCCACCTTCGTTATGAAAGTGTTAGGTATCCGAGCTTGAGATTTCTCATTTCCACCTTGCTCTGATCCGATCGTCTCGCTATCGGTCCCTTTGTCCAGGGGGAGGCAAGCAAACTTAATTAGAAAAGGTACATTCACCATGATACGATCCTCCATAACATGCTTTTGTATAATTCTACCCCTTACCTAAGGTCTCGTCAACATCTTGAACGTAGATCGAGAATTCGAGGGACATAAACCTTATTTCAGGCTGCTCCTTGAGGAATCATAGTATGCGTCCGTGGAATTTCCTCATCTCTTGGCTACTTCGCCGCCAATTCATGCAGACGTCGGGCGACCTCTTTCATGTGCTCTTGATGAAAAGGCTGACTAGCATGGCACTCCCTACAGAGAGCTACGATGTTGGATGGGTGATGGGCTCCTCCTTGTGTCCTTGGAAGAGTGTGGTGTAGCTCAAGTTTCTCTCTTCTACCACAATGCTCACAGCAACCGCTAGCGCGCTTGAAGACTTCCCTTTGCACGCTAGCAGGAATTGCACCTGTAGTAGGATGAAGCGGGTCCTTCTTGTGAGTCCATCCGCAGGCACACCGCAAGAGCGGGATGATCTTGCTGTGTTTGACTTCGATGATTCTACCACACCAGGGACATTGCACAGTTCCTCGGAACCAGATCGCCATCGGGTTTTTCTCCCTAACTTACTTTATTGCGTCATGAACCTCTGCCCAATCACTAGGGTGATTGCCTGGGGTTGGGCCATCACTTTTGGTGTTTAGATAGTTTGCAACGCACTTGGCCGTGAGATCGATAGTGGATTAGTCCCGTTCAACAATTGTCGTCACGTCTCTCATCGCCCACGCCACATTGTTCTCCTTGTGGAAGCTAAGAATGAAGACCCGCCTTCCTCTTTATCTCAGTTTGTTCCTTGAGGAATTATGGTATGCGTCCCCGGAATTCTCTCAGTCGAGCTCTCGCAGTCTATACAGCTGGACTCGGCGTCAATTACGGCGAGCTTGCCTTTGCCTCCCGTGTATGAGACACTCGTTGTATAAAAATGAGGATACGAGACCCTAGATGAGACTCTACGTCGTGTGCCATTCTCATCCAGATGAGAAGATCTATCTACGGCTCGAGGGGAAAATTCCTGAAGTTAGAAGCGACATCCCCTTTGGCTCTTTTATAGTTGAGTGCCCAACCAGTGGCAAGCGTGCCTCGTACTTAGTGAGTGATGTTATGGCTGAGGAGGGGGCAACACTGCCTTTGGTAGGCTCCGCTGTCGGGGCGCTTCTGTTTCTTTTCGCTCCGCTGGCAGGCCTGGTAGGAGCAGTGGCAGGACTATTGGGGGGCGCTAAGAAGGAAGCCGAGCTCGTGAAGAGGTTCAACGGGTCGGAGGCGCCGTGAACACACCCTTCATCATTTATTTGGGTTCCTATTTGTTCACTGCTATCGTTGGTGCCATAGGCACGAAGGTGTGGTACAGATTGGGATGGATGGATTCGCTCATTCTCTCAAACGGGTGTATCTCATTCTGCGCTCTCGCTGCCTGTGGTATTGCGTATTCGGGGAATCTTACTGTTCCATTCTACCTATCGCCAGCAGCCATCATTTCCGTGGGAATCGCTGTCGGAAACCAGTACACGAGCCATGCGAAGGTGCTCCAGACACGCAGACCGGAACCGAACGACGGTAACGAAGAACATCTGCGGAGGTAAACTGAGAGTTACCCGTCAGAAAACGGCGCGCGCTTTCAGAGATGTCCCCCGATTTACTGATCGAGCGGTTTTGACAATGGCACACTGTATTCCTTAAGATGTTTTTTTGTTGAGAGCTCTCTATCAAGTCCCTGCGAGACGAGTGAGAGCTGGCGACTAGATGGCTAAATCGATATAGCTTAATACTTGTGGAGGGGTCAATGAAACCTGATGTTTCCGATAAGCTAATTTCGCATCTAGATAAAATCCTTGCGGAATTCTATAGCCTTCAGGAACGCGGCGGTAAGGATCACAGCGACCTCTATACGTTTGACATCCAGGGGTTCCTCACAATGGCCCAAGCAGCTATTGAACAGATAGGTGGTTCTAACTCTGTCTATGCGCGGGATGCCAAAGAGATCATGGATGAAAACTATGACTATGACTACGAAGTTGCGTCGATAGCAGGGGTCGTAAAAGCCCTGCGAGCAGGACTTGAAGCAGGGTATCTTCAGGGTATTACTGAACTCATTCATGGTGAACTGTTCGCTGATTTCTTAGACATGGCGAGCCACCTCCTTGACGAAGGGTATAAGGATCCAGCTGCCGTGATTGCTGGAGCTGCTCTGGAGACCCACCTGAGGCAGCTCTGCGACAAACAAGGGATACAGATTGAGGTGAACACAGCCACGGGCATACACGCGAAGAAGGCAGCCCTAATAAACGCAGATCTTGCCAAGGCTTCCGTTTATAGCAAGCTGGACCAAAAGAATGTTACTGCATGGCTCGATCTTAGGAACAAAGCAGCTCACGGGAAGTTCGAAGAGTACACAAAGGAACAAGTAGCGGTGATGCTCCTCGGAATCAAGGACTTCATTGCTCGCAATCCTGCATAAGCTGCTGATTATAATTCGAGTATAATTCGAGAGACACAGACCCTATCTCAGGCTGATCCTTGAGGAATCATGGGTTGCGTCCTCAGAATTCCCATAACAGAAACTTACAACATCATGCGTTTCGAATCTATAGCGAGAAGTGGAGGATTCCGCCGCCAGTATCGGTCGATCAGGAGCTCAATCTCAGTGGCGGCAAAGCCTGCCTCCGTGAGAAGGCACAGGTCCAGCAAGAGCTTGAGCCGCTCGCTAATCGTGAGAATCTCATCGATGTCGAATTGTCTCGCGTCTTCTTTTTGGTGCACAAGGGCATTACGGATCTCGACTGCGGTCTCTATCCAAGATCCCTTTCGTGAGATCCGATTCATGATTGCTCTGTACTTTTTGCAGATGTCGGACAAGCGAGTTTGGAGATTCGGCTCGTTGGAGTGCTTCAGCTTACGCGCTAGCCACCGTGCGTACTTCTCTGGAACAGCTTCCAGTATTTCTTGAACGCGCTTTTCATGCTTCTCTTCCGGAAGCTCCGTATGCTCTATCTTTCGCCGGTGATAGCCCTCTAGAGCCTGGATTAGGCGGAGGAAGCGCGGCTCAAGGTTTATTCGAGGTTGACTCAATTCTGCGAAGTACAAGTTGAGAACAGACCGTACGGCCTGCGTTGCATCTTGCCAGGAGCGAATGTGAAAGCTGGGATCACCCAAGACATCTGTAAGAACGAATAGCATGTCGTGGGGAGGTACAAGCTCTTTGGAAGGTCTTTCCAGCTCAGGGACGTAATACATGACATCAACCGAAGCACCCGAGTCATCAACAGCTTGTTCGCCACTTGAAACACACGCTCGCCCCGTCAAGCGAAGCGGGAACACAGTTTGTTGCGTAGCTAGACTGACAAGACTCGAAATAGTCCAGAGTTCCCTTATGAGCTTCTCAAAAGGACATGGAGCCGGCGGGACCAGTTCAATACATGTTCTCGACTCGACACTAATGCCCTTTTGTGGACGAGAGAGCGCTGGGCCGGAGACTTCGAGCGCGAGTCTGATCTTCCAATGACCGTTCAGTTCTATCTCAAGAGGTGGAGGGATTTGATACAGAACGGTCTGTGTCCGCGCTTTGGAATCGTACACGCATTGATTGGGGTCAACGACGAACAGGTTGGCCCACTCGTCAAGATGCGACAACTCAACCGTGATCTTCGTGAACTGAATGTCTTCTTCGGTGGCGAAGTGTGCTCCTTTGAACAGAGCGGAAGCTTCCATCCACTTCTCTGGCGTTCCTCCGTATTCGAGATCGACGGTCTTGCCCGCGTCTTGGCATTTATACAGTGTGATGTTCCGCGCCCGAGCGGTTCTTCCAAGAACGATCTTCTCCAGAGCCGAGGCCTTGAATTGTCCAATCGACTGGATCTCCTCCTCCAGTGACCGAAAGGATCCTGTCAACCTAAGTTTCGGTCTCTCCCCCGGGGAATAGCTGACTGTACCACCCACTTTCACCGATGGATTATCAGGAAGCCAGAACTCGCCAGTATCTTCAAAGAGCTCAATCATAGGATTCGAGGGATATAGAACTTATTTCGGACTCTCCTTGCGGAATCATGGTATGTCTCCCCGAAACTCAACCCCGGAATTCAACCTATATATCCATCGCCCTGAGCGTGTCTGGGCGCACGTAGTCCAGTGCCCAGCTAAATCCCTGGTAGAAGTCCAACAGCCAAAGCACATCTTGTATTGCAAGCAGTAGTTCAATGACGTCCCCCAGAGGAATAGGGATGGATTCGCGGCCCACATGCACGATCTTGTTCCGGAGTTCTACACCACGAGCGAGGGTCCTTCTTACATGTTTTGGGGGCACCCTTATCTCACCCTGGATCATATTCCGAACTGGTAGTGTGGAAAGGTAGTTCTTCAGCATGCTGACCACAGGCGGAACCTGGGTCTTCTCAAGCAACCACCTCGCCTCCGGAACCAGGATGCCTATGAACTGTTTCACCCCAGCTTCAAGCGCTGCAATGCCTATTACGATGGCACTCCTAGGGTTCTGAAACCGTTGGTGCCAAGCCTCACGAAAAAGGCTATGGCCTATGGGTTCATCCACTTGGTCTGCTACTAGGTCTTGTATCTCATTCTGAACATCATCCCTGAGGGTAATGGCTGAAGATACTTCGCCATAAGATTCAACAGTACCCGGCATGCTTTTCCAGTTCTGCCCCTTGAGAGACCAGAAGAAGCCGAGGAGGCTAAAAGGATTGTGAGGGCCTTTGCAGTTCATTCGCCATCGCATGATGCCAACCGTTTTCTGTGCGGCGTCAAGCAGTTCCGCGTGCAGAGCACGTTCGAAGTCGCGAAAAGATTGAGGCAGCTGATCGAGTAGTCCACCCTCTTTGCCTATGACTCGATCCTCGCGGAGATCCACAGTCTCTGCTCCCAGGAAACGAAGAGCGCTTTCCGGCTTAAGGGCGAGCTCGTCGAACTCAGTGCGCACGTCCAATGGTGGCTCCCGCACACATGTCGCTATGCAGTCCATCCCGATTCCGTCCCTATCTTTCCTCTTAGTCTGCACAAGCTGAACGTCTATGTCTTGCCCCTTCTCTCCACCACGAAATCTGAGATCGGGGTTCTCAAGCCAAAGTTCTTGCACTCTCAGATGTAGCACGAAATGCACCCCACACCTCCCATCTCTGCGGACTGCAATCCGACACAAACCCTGCGTGGCAAGCTAGTCGACACGCGAATATGAAGTCCGATGCGGCACAGCCCCCGACCTGCTCCTGCACAATTCACTTGGTTGCCTCCTCGACGGTGCGGATTTCCTCGTCGGTCAGGCCGTAGAGTTCGTAGACGAGTTGATCAATCTGCTTGTCGGTCGCGTCGATCTGGCGCTGGATGAGGGATTTCTCGTGATCGGTCTTGGCGACTTTGAGGTCCTTGTGCAGCTTCAACATGGTCTCGACAAGTTCGACCATGCGATCGTGAATCTCGAAGTCGTCGTCTTTGAACGCAATTGGAAGAGATCTCAGTTGTCCCACCTTGATTTGCGGGAATGCGTCGTGAGCTTCGTCGTAGTAACTCCTGATGAAGAAAGCAACTAGCTTGCTGCCGAGAATTCCCGCAAGGAACTTCGCAGAAGGCAATGTCTTAAGAGGCTTAGAGATATAAACTTGCTGATCAGCGACCGAATCCTTCTCCTCCACTGTCACGATCAAACGCTCTCCCAGGATCTTCCTTGAGTATACTCTTTCTCCCTCAAAAAACCTTTCTTTCCTTGGTTCTGCTAACCATGGGCCATAGCTGACGAATTCTGTTGGAACAAGAGGCGAGAATCTATCCAAATCCCTTCCGTAGATGAATGTCCGCATCCCTTTCTTCTTCACCTTGCTGTGATAAGGTCTCTCTTCTAGATCACGACGAGTTTGCGGTCCAGAGCCATAAGCTGATCGGCCATAACCTCCAAGTCTATACGGATGAACACCCCTTGTTAATTCGGCAAAACCCCCCAAAGAGGGAAACTCGCTCTTCAACCGATAGACAATAGAAGACGTCGCGGTATCGAGAGTGGTTGAGATTGGCCTTTCGCCATTACTGTAATCACTGGTCTTGTGTTTCGCTACAAGAGTGACTTCACCACTACGGGCAAGCATCATGATCTTGAAAGTCCTTCCAGGGCGGCAGGATTTCTCATAGGAGTAGATGCTTGTATCGACAATCAGACTTACAAACGTGCCTGGTGGTGGCGTTGCGATACAAAGATCAGTGGCGTGTCCTAAGACAAAAGCCCGAGTTTTCGATGAATACTCATTTGTCAACCAGACGTTCGGGACGATTTGAGATACTCGCCCCGCGTCCTTACATAAATTCGCGGCCCTTTCGATGAAAATGGAGAACATGTCTAGTTGGTATGGCGAGCTCTTGTATTTCATCCCTAGATACGATTTCTCACTATCCGTGATTCCAAGAGACTTCCAGTCTCGACCATATACATACGGCGGATTCCCGATCACGGCATCGAAGCCGTCGGCCTTCATGATCTCGGGAAACTCGGCGTTCCAGTCAAACGCGTTGATGCGGTAGCGCTCCTCCTCGTCGATGAGGGCCAGTTGCTTTCCTTTGTAGAAGTCGGGACCGATAAGCGAGTTGCCACACTTGATGTTCTCGCCGAGATCGGGCAGGGCGCGTTGGTGGAAGAGCTTGAGGTGCTTGACCAGCGTCTCCTCGTTCTCGCCTTCGAGTACCTTGAGCAGGAGCGACAGCTTGGTCACCTCGACGGCCTGCGGGTCGATGTCCACGCCGTAGATGTTGTTGAGGAGAATCCGTTTCTTCTCGGAGGTGGTCAGACGCCAGTCGCCGCCCGGACCTCGGAAAATCTTCGGGGATCGCCCTCTGGCGTGTTTCTCCGGATCGTGCTCGGAGTACCATTTGAGGTGCCAATCGAGAAGGGTTTGGTAAGCACCCAGCAGGAATGAGCCGGAGCCGCAGGCGGGATCGAGCACACGAAGCTTCGCGACCTGGTTCGGCGTCTTCCCGTCGAGGAGCTTTCCCACGGTGTGTTCGACGATGTAGTCCACGATGTAGGTGGGGGTGTAGTAGACGCCACCGGCCTTCTTGACCTCGGGCTTGTCCTCGACCACCGCGCGGTGCGCCGGGGTCAGCCGGATGACCTTGCCAAGGAACTGCTCGTAGATATGGCCGAGGATATCAGCGGGAAGCACGGAGAACTCATACGGACTATCCGGATAGTAAAGGTCTTTTAAGACCTCTTTTAACACCTTGTCATCGACGGTCAAGCTGAGGGTGAGTCCGTCGGGGGGCTCGGGCCGTTCCTTTTCCTTTCGGAAGTGAAATAGGCCGGAGTTGTAGCGCTCATCAGCACGGCGAAGGATTTGGCACAGGCGCTTGTAAGCCCGCGGTCCGCTCTCTAACGCCATCAACTGCCCGTAGTCTTCGATCCCCCGATCCTCGCAGATGCGCAGGAAGATGATCCGGTCGATCGTGCGCTGCACAGCGAAGTTCAACTCGCGGGTGGAAAGATCAGCGTTACGTAGCGCGATGTTGCGTGCCAGCACGTCACGCCAGTTCTCGATCTCTTTTAGGAAAGCATCGTCCACCTCGGCGGTCCCGCGCTTGCGCTTGGTCGATTCGACGTAGCGGTCGAACGAGCCTGTGAGGATCGCCTCCTGCGAGAAGATCAAGGCGATCTCGTCCCAACGCTCGGCGTATTCGGTGTATGTGAGGTAGAGGATACGCGCAGCGGAGGCTTTGTCAGTCTTTGAAGGCTTTACCCGACAGTCGTAGACCGCGAACTCCTCGAAGTCGGTGAGGATGGAGAGCGGCAGCTTGGCCGACCAGGCATAGCGGCGCAGTTGATAAGCCGGGATGGGATCATCCTTAATGCCGACAGATGGACGTTTCGCTTCCACAAAGAACTTGCGCGTACCACCGGTGCGGAAGCAGTAATCAGGAGCCTTGGTTGCCCCGCCGACCTTGATCGCGTCCTCGTGGATAACCTCTTTGTACGCCTCGGCGTAGCCTTTCTCGTTGGTAACGTCCCAGCTTAAGGCTTTGAAGAACGGATCGATGAACTCGCGCCGCGCTTGAGTTTCGTTGTACTCGTGGGAGCGATAGGCATCGCGATTGCGTTCAAATCGCTCGATAAGCCGTTTGACTCCTTGCGGTACGGACATTTCCCTTCTTTGCCCTCTCAAGGCTTCTTTGTAAGATTGTGGCGATTGTTTCATAACGTTTCAAACATCTCAATGACTAAGCGAACCTGATCAAAGGGCCTAAAGAGCGTAGGGATCGGCTGAAAGATCGCTGGCAGCGATTGCCCTATCCTGTTCTGGATCGTTTGTCGCTGGGAAAGTATCGGTCATGGAGTCCTCTTCTCGCGTAAAGGCGGATTTGCTGGTTTGGAGCATCCCAACAAGACGCTGAGCGGCGCAGCAGATCTTGCAACGCGCCTTTCCCTACCACCACTCCCGTCAAAAACGAAAGACCTGCCGATCCCACGCCAAGGGCACGGGTCGGGTGCATGCACAGGTTACGCAGTCAACTACTGCCTGTTGAGACACTCCCTCACGAACTCAAGTGCTCCCGGCGTATTCTTCCAATGCGGTCCTTGCTCAATCCAGTAGTAATAGGCTTGGTCTGCACCGCCATGTGTGACATAGCCCGGATGTAGATCCTTGGGCTTGCGGTGTCGGCCCTTGACCAACTCTTGAGCGACTAACGGCAGGAACTCCATCGCTTCGCTCAGCGCTTCCTCTGCTTCAACCCTCTGCCCTAGCTGATACAATGCCAGTGCGCGCCCGTACACCACTTGCTCCATTCCATCGTCAGGATACTGTTCACAGACAGCCAACACATCGCGCGGGCGATTCAGACGGAAATCGCAGTCTATGACAAGCGCCCGTACTCCTTGGTTATCGCCTGGGTTCATGGCCAAGATGTTGCTGAATATCTCAAGGGCCTTCTCAATCTCATCTCGCTCCAAGTACTCAAGCCCAAAACTATGACATGCCCGTAGAAAAGGACGATTCTCAAGGATTGACCAAAAGAGAAGATCGCGCCCCATCTCAAATTCCTTCGGCAGACAATCCAAACCCATAGCCACAACGTCCTGCCATATCCGGAATGCTTCCTCTCCTCGCCCCGTCTGGCTGAGCAATAGAGCAAGATGGTGATGAGCATCGATGAACTCGGGATAGTCATCGATCATCTGACGATACACCTCCTCAGCAAACGCGACATCCCCCATCCGCCAGTGTTCGATTGCGTCGTGGAACTCTTCCAACACTTCCCAGTTCAACCTCGGGTACTCGAACATCCACTCTTTCTCACCCACTTGAGCCACCCCAATCGCCCCTTCTGGGTAGCACATCCTGTTGTTGTGTTCCATCATAACCCCCTATGAATTTGGTTTTCCAGCGGGAGGCTCACCTCCAGTTCCTGTATTCCATTTCCGCAAGAACGTCTTCGAATTTTCGCTTCATCCTGTATGACCACTTGGAATCACACAGGAGGTTTTCGAATCCATCCCTGACTAGTTCTAAGGGCATTCTTCGGAGCGCCTTTAGTACAGCGTTGATATAGCCTCTCGTCGAGTTTGAGCTCTCCGTTTTCTTGAGCTCCTCAAACAGCAAGTCCGCGGATTGATGCGTCCGCACGGTTCCGAGAGCTTCGACCACCGATTCCTTCTTGACCCTGTTGTCTCCACAGAATCTCAGCAGGCCGTACAAAAAGACCCCGGCTTCCGTTCTTCCCGCAGACACCATTGAAGCGAGCACACGACAAGCCGAGCGGAATTGCTCTTCGTTGTCGCCGACTGCCTGCGTGAGCACGGAGTCAATCGGCAATTTATTCAAATCAAGGTATCCGTCTTTCGTAAGCCAGGGAACGTTTGGCATCTTCGGTACGTTTTTGTCTTTGCGGGGCAAGTTTCCGCCTTCCGTGGTTAGGGGCCAGGATCAGCCGGGGCAAGATGCCATCAGCTGAATCCGGTTGCTGAGCTTGAGCGCAAGCTACCACTTCCCAACTACCTATACTCTCTCGAAAACATACTTACGGACCGAATTCAGAGATTCAATCCTTTTCTAATCCCAATGGTCTCCTATGCGATCTTCAAATGCAATCGCAGTTCCTGGCACCTCAATATGAAAGCCCATAACCCTGATTAGATAGCTCCAGAACACGGGCGACGGGGTTACGGAAATCAGGGGACGCATATCATGACCCGAAGCGCATACGGTTTCTGTCAAGGCAGATGGCTAAGCGAGTGACCGGTTGGGTCATGAAGAAATCCAGGCGCAGTCTTAGGTTGAGAAAATAAGATTT
>Ga0315541_1004237_pt1 | contig 10605 bp, 11 predicted proteins | sample SalMarSW160190MG_FD_203095 | JGI IMG/M metagenome (GOLD analysis project Ga0315541, IMG submission 203095) | Salt marsh sediment microbial communities from the Plum Island Ecosystem LTER, Massachusetts, United States - Salt Marsh Sediment SW1601-190 ...
TTAATGCCACTGCGAATGCTGAAAAGATAACAATTGAGGCAGCAGCCAGAGCAAATGCAACAGTTATCGAGGCAACTGCAACAAGGGAAGCTATAGAGCTTGTTCTTGAGGCTGCAGGAGTAGATTCAAGTAACGAAACTAGGGTTGCAGAACTTTACCTTGTGGTGCAGACTCTCAAGCAGATAGCTCCGGACATTGACATGCTGATAATGGCTCCTGACGGAACTCCTATACTAATACCATCACCAACATCATAAGAATGAAACAATAACCCCCTTTCTCTTTTTTTTCAAGAATAATATAATGCGGTTAGCTAAAACCTGCCACGCATTCAAATGCTAATTAGTTCCTGTTGATTTTCTCATCATTTGACTCGCTAAGGATTTCAACTTCACGTAAGCCTCATCCGAGCTTCCAGAATCCATAGCCAGTTTTTCGAAGGGGCACACATCATTTTTGTTGCGGTTCAGGATGTTCGAAACTTTCTTTTCAAACAGATATGTAATATTGTTGTCTTCAAGCACCCTGATTCCCTCCTCGCTGATGGTCAAGGCAAACACAGAATCCACTCCAGCGTAGACACAGAGCATGGCTGCTGCAACCCCAACAATCTTATCAGCTGCTGAGGCTGCAACCAAATTTTTATCCAGCTTCTCGATGGCTTGCAGAAAACCGCTTATTCCTTGCTTTTTTGTTTCAAAGATGACCTTCCCCTTCTTCACGATCACTAGGCTGAGGTCTTCCTCTATCAGCTTCAACTTGGCAAGCTCTAAGTCTTGGTTTTCCACTTTAATCACTAAGTAAACAGTGAGAACCTCAGAAAAACGTTTACCCTCTACTTACCATGAAGAGCCTCTTCGGGTGTAACGGCAACGAGCTGAGCTAGTTCCCGAAGACACAAAAATTAGTCGTAGCTATTTTATGACCTGAATAGTTTGTATCTTTGTAATCGTGGCCAGCCAGTTTTTGCGTATTTCAACATATCTGGGTTTTTCTTCAGCCAATTCATCATGTGAAAAAAGCTTTTTGCTCTTTTGTTGTCTCTTTCTTCAAGAGGTTCGTAACCTAAATTCCTTAACTCATCAAGGTAAGCAATTTCTGTAAGGTCTTGTGCTTCTCCTACCACTTTAACTCGGCGAATTCGATCTTCACCATATTTCCGTTTTAGTTTCTCGATAACCTCATCAAAGATGTAACCTCTACAAATGTGAATTTCTTCCTCTGACTTTGGTTTCATCTCAGCAAGTAGCTTAGACACAATCTTTGAGCATTGCTTCAGGTATGCTTTACGTGAAAAAAATCTAGCTTTAAAATATTTTACGCCAATAACATCGTATCTGAATTCGCGGGTTGAATCACGGAATGCACTAATAACAACGCCAAAAAGCAGGTCACCAGTCCCCGCATCATCCATAATAATGGTCATTCAATAATCCCTTTTTCTTTCAAGGGATTAACTAAGGCTAAAATAAAAAGGATACGTTGATTTTTTTGTTTATAACAGCTCTTTGGACGATTATCTATGTCGAAAAGCTGAAGTGCCATTGAAACCACTTTGTTAGTGGAGGTGAATACTATGCCTGTTGTGAAAATTATTGAGTTGATAGGTAGTTCACCAGATGGCTGGAACGAGGCTGCTCAAAATGCTGTTACTGAGGCAGCGAAGACGGTCAAGAACATCAAAGGAGTTCATGTTAAGCGATGCACTGCCAAAGTAGAAGATAACAAGATTGTGGAATACAATGCCAATGTCAAAATCGCTTTCATTGTAGAAAGATGAAACTTAACGCGCGTACTAGGTTTGAGAAAAAAAGTTTTCTATCTTCTATCTCAGAAATCTATGTTTTCCTTTCAGAGGGAGAGACACGCAAATCATAAATAGATACTTTCTCTTCAAAATAACATCCAACCGGAGATAGAAATCTTTGGGCTTCTTCAAAATGTTCAGGAAACCAAAAACTACGGTCAAATTTGAAATTCCAAAAAGAACCTTGGCTTTGGGATCAAGCATAAGCGGAACAATCACTGTATCCTCCAAGGAAGAATTTGACGCCACCGAAATAAGAGCAGAGCTCCGATGCATCGAAAAGAGGAGACGAGAAAGGTGGGTTTACAACGAGCGTCTTCGACGCGATGTGCGGCATGTATACTGGGATTCAGCTACTCTTCTTTCAGATGATTTGAAGGCAAGCGGTTCACTGCATATTGTACCGGGATTCAGGAAGACGTTCCCAATCAAAGTGAACATTCCCGCCAGTGGACGTGAAACCTTAGATGGCATAGATGCAAATGTCTCTTGGTTCATCAAAGGAGTAGTGGGAGTAGATGACCGTCCTGACCCAACTAGCGAAACAATCGAGCTTCAGATAATCAGGGCTGCAGCAGGCGTAATCAAAGAAGAGGCGGAGATGGTGCCCTGTGAGTACTGTAAAGCTTTGATGCCTGCTAACTCAAGCTCATGTCCCATCTGTGGAGCACCCAGAAAAAGTTTATAGGCGAAAGCTTAGTCTGAAGCTGTGATGGAAAATGAAGCCGAAGGTTAGAAAGCCAACTGAGAAAGAGTTGCAAGAAGCTGAATCTTGGTCAATCTGGGAAAAAGAGGAATCAGAGTTTCCTTGGGAGTATTTTGAGCAAGAAACTTGCCTGATATTAGAGGGGAAGGCTGTTGTGAAGACCCCTGAAGAAACTATCGAATTTGGAGCTGGCGACTACGTTGTGTTCCCTGAAGGTCTCAAGTGCACTTGGGAAATAAAAAAGAAAATCAGAAAACACTACAAGTTTGGATGATTAGGTCTTAGACTGTTTCTTGGATTAATCGCTTCGTCGTAGTCTTTTTGATTCTGAGGTTCCATTTTAAGCCCTCGAATATGAGTTCTCGACTGGAATTTAAAACGGTTATTCTAGAAGTAATCTGGTCATTACTTCCACAAATTCAGCACACCCAAGAGTCATACAGAAAACAACATGCGAAGCGAACGGAACTAGCGCAGAAATTTGAAAGATAAAGGTTTTATGATTAGTGAGCTAACGGTTAGCTGGGAATCAAATATGACTAAGATTGTTCGTGTTGGCGTCACTTTTCCCCCAGAACTGCTGAAGGAGTTAGATGAAACCGTTGAGGAGATGGGGTATGATAGCAGATCAAAGGCTATTCAGGATGCAGTTACGTCTTTTATTGCAGAACAACGGTTACTTCACAAGCAGAAGGGAAAAAAGGCTGGCGTATTAGTTATGGTTTATGACCATGAAATCAAGGGTCTAGAAGACGATCTCATCGAATATCAACACCACCATCGAGAAGTTATAAATTCCGTTCTCCACATTCACCTAAGCGACAGAGAATGTCTTGAGGCTGTTGCGGTTAAAGGCGACGCCGAAGACATAAGAGAACTGGCTCAAGAGCTAGCAACAAGGAAGGGAGTAAAACAGCTCAGGTCAATCATAATTACCCCATAAGACGAGTGCACAAGTTTTTTGTTATCCAGTTTATTTTCTATACACAACTCTTTAGTTATGAAGCAAAGAATAATATTACCTGCACAAGCCCTCTAAAATTGAAAAGCAAGGTAAAAAACAAAATGGTTGTCAAGAATGTCCAGATAACAGTTCTGATTGAAGACTCTCAAAGCTCAGCTAAACCTCACCTCAAAAGCAAACATGGCCTCTCGTTTTTAATACAAGCAAAAATTGGCGACGACAAAGTGACTGTATTGATGGACGCTGGGCCATCATCAGAAACGCTTCTACACAATGTGGATGCGATGGGCGTAAATTTGGAAGATGTTGACGTAATTTCGCTTAGTCATGGTCACTACGACCACACAGGCGGCTTGCTAGAAGCCCTGAAACGGATGAAAAAACGTGTTCCAGTTATTGGGCATCCAACGGTTTTCGAGCCGAAACTCTCGCTAATGCCACATTTAAGGTTAATTGGCGCACCATTCAAGGTCTCTGATGTTGAAGCTGTCGGTGGTGTGCCTCTTCTGGCTGCTGATCCTGTGAAGATTGCTGACGGAATTGCTACAACTGGAGAAGTTCCGAGAACAACAGCCTTCGAAACGGTTAGAGGCTTCTGGGCAGTCCACAATAGAAAGTTCTTAGAAGACATAATGCTTGACGATCAATCCCTAGTCATAGATGTCGAAAATAAGGGATTGGTTGTTGTAGCGGGATGTGCGCATTCAGGGATAATCAACACTATCAAACATGCACAAAAAATAACAGACAACAGCAGGGTCTACGCAGTTCTGGGAGGCTTCCACCTCTGGAATGCGGAAAACAAGAGAATTCAGGCGACAGTAGACGAACTAGAGAAACTTGACCCCAAATTCGTTGGACCGTGCCACTGCACAGGCAAAAAAGCGATCAAAAAGATTGCTGAAGCATTCGGAGACCGCTGCCATCCTCTTCACACTGGAGACATTATTGAATTTTAGATCTGCAATTTTTTTGGAGGCTATTTGTCGCTAGTCTTGCTGGGTGACTATTTTTCATTTTTTTCTTTTTCTTGGATGTACGTCTTGAGTTTTTCCACTATCTCCATGAAGGCTTTTGAGGCAGGCGAATCAGGATGCTCCATAATAAATGGGTGCCCCAAGTCTGAGGCTTCACAGACTCTCGGATCAAGAGGTATGCTTCCCAAAAATGGGACAGAATAGTCTTGAGACACTTTTTCGCCTCCTCCAGTCTTGAAGATATGAGTTTCGGTGCCGCATGTGGGGCAGACGAAACCGCTCATGTTTTCAATTATCCCGATCACCGGAACATTCAGTTGTCTGGAGAATGTGATGGCTTTTCCCACCACATTCTGGGAGACCTCCGAGGGAATAGTTACTATAACAACACCATCCATCTCTGGAAGAAGCTGCATGACACTCAAGGGTTCATCTCCAGTTCCAGGAGGCAAATCTATAAGGAGAAAATCAAGCTCACCCCAAACGATCTCAGACAAGAACTGTTGAATTGCCCTCATCTTTAAGGGTCCCCGCCATATAACAGGAACCTCCTTACCTTCAAGCACAAACGCCATAGAAACAACCTTCACTCCAAGAGGACCCACAGCTGGAAAAGCTCCTATCGGTCCCACCCTAAGTTTTTGTCCTTCCATGCCAAGCATCTTCGGAACACAGGGACCATGAAGGTCAGCGTCCAAAAGACCGACGCGGTTTTCGTGGCCTTGCATGGCAAAAGCTATGGCTAAATTGACCGCGGTTACGGTTTTGCCGACTCCTCCCTTGCCGCTGATGACAGCTATCTTATGTTTAATTTTTTTCATTCTTGTTTTGAGAATGCTCTGCTCATCAAGGACACGCCTTTTGGTATCCTCTGTTGTTTGCATAAAATCACCTTCAAGAATCTTTCTTGTTATGCTTGAGGTTTGGTGTTGCGGTTTAATAACGATTTCCTTGTTATAGACTTCTGGTTCCATTGGCTTCTTTGACATAAAAGAACTTAAGGTGTTAAGCGCATTTACTAAGAGTTAGAAAGTGATTGAAAAATGGATATAAAAGGATTCATCGATGTCAGTTTCGTTGATTGGGACGGAAAAATTTCCTCTGTTATTTTCCTCCCAAACTGTAACTTTCGTTGTCCCTTCTGTCACAACTTAAATCTTGTTTTTAATCCTGAAAAGCTCGAGACAATTCCATTTGAATACGTGGAAAAGCAACTTAAGAGGCAGAGAGGCTGGACCGACGGAGTGTGCATCACAGGTGGGGAACCAACTCTTCACAGTAGCCTGCCAGAACTATGCTCCCGATTAAAGAAGATGGGTTTCCTAGTTAAAGTGGATACGAACGGGACCAACCCCACTATGCTGAAGGAACTTATGAAGAATGGTCTCATCGATTACGTGGCCATGGACATAAAGGCACCATTAACTGTGGAGAAATACTCCAAGGCAAGCGGTGTCAAAGCAGAAAAATTGCTGGAAAATGTGAAGGAAAGCATTGAAATCTTGTTGGGATCCAACATGGATTATGAATTCAGGACAACTGTTGTTCCTATGCTCCATGAAAAAGATGACATAAAACAGATATGCCGCAGCTTAGTGGGGTGCAGAAAATACGTTTTGCAGAAGTTTGATGTCAGCCTCGGAAAAACAACTATAAATCCAGACTTTATAAAGATGAAACCTTTCACAGACGAGGAAATGCAAAAGTTTCTATCTGTAGCAAAGAAGTTAATTCCAAACGCAAAACTGAGATAAAATCTGCAATAGGTAGCAAACGGATAGCCAATAACAAGTTTTTCAGACATGATTTGTACACGAGATGTGCTCTCACCATAGCCTGTACCACGCCACCCTTGAAAGGACAAATTTTGGGTATCTCATTATGAGATGATGCAGGTATGGGATTTATGCGTGCAGAGCAGGTCTTCTTTTCGGTGAGAGCACAACATAATTATGACAGCCAAAAACTAAAAGTTTGAACACATGAAAGGCTATATTCACGCGAAAATCAACCTCTAAATTTTACAAGGTTAGTTTTTTCTTCATACAGAAATTAATTGTTTAATAAAGCTCCAGATATTATGCTAAGGACAGAAAATGGTAAAATGTGTTTAAAAGCCAGTCTGTAAGGATTTTAGCACGTCACGTACAGCGAACGGGACGAAGTGGCTATATACAGGAAAAGAAAATGAGTAATATTACTTAGGGCTCCGGTAGTATAGTCCGGTTAAGTATGACGGCCTCTCGACCCTTAACAAGTGGAGAAAGCCGCCGACCCGGGTTCGAATCCCGGCCGGAGCACCACGATTTCAAGTTCATTTTGGGCATATTTTAGTTAGAAAAGCTTGATTTGAGCAGTTTGGAGTTGCCAAAATTGGAGCATGAATTTACTGGTAAAAACATTCCACTTTGGAGCCTGGGGGTAGGTTCAAATATGAGTTTAAATTATCGGCTTCAAATTCTGCTCTCGCACCAGAAAATAATCCCATTTTAATGCTAATTCAGCAAAACAAGATTGTTTTGGGGTGTTAAATACTGCGTGTAGTGCCATTTCGTGCCCTCATTTTCGCACTCTGATGTACACGAGGAGCAGTAGCAGGAAAGCCGTGATCAGCAACAGTTTGAGGAGGGTACCGTTTCTCTCCCAGATCGCAAGGGTAGCGTTAAGCCTTGTGAACGGATTGCGGGAGGTTAACATCCTGAAAAGCTGTATGGCCTCCTCTTTTGAGAACAGCGCGTTATCAATGCGGATATCTTCGGTTCCGGTCTTTTCAAATCGATGTCCCCTCGTCCAGAACGATTCAATGAATTTCGTTTTTAACCACAGGTCAAACTCTTCTTCGGTTGTTTTTTGATTCCTCTGATGCATGGCGTCACCTGTACTGGACACTTGTATAATAGAGTTTCATGATGTCATCTGAGGTTAGAATGCCGAAGTTTATCGTGTGGTTACCCGTGTTCCAGTAGTACACCTCTGTGCTGCCGTATTTCTGAACGTAGTTTTGGATGAAATCGTTGATCGTGACCTCCGTCTGATTCCATTGTTCCTCACTTGTATAAGTGATGGTGTTAACTTGGATCTCGACGTTCGCATGAATCTCAGTGGTGTTCACTAAGTTGTATCCGTTTGATGCAAAAACATTCTTCAGTTTATTGAGGCTTTCCTCTGCTCCTACCTGTGGACTTGGTATAGTTCCTGTGAGCGTGTAATATGCCTCAACAGAATCTAACCCTGCGGCGACTTGGGTTCCTGTGGCCGCGTCTACGACGCCAATGAAAGCCATCTTTGTGATGACTGCCGTTGCAGCTGGTATCGTGATGTAGACTGGGATGAAGTAGTAAAGCTTGTTGCCTATTGAATATAGTAGAATGTTACCAGTCCTCGGGTTTGTGAGCAATGTTAGCTGTTTGCGAACGTAGTCGTCGGTTTCAAGCGCCTGCAATGCTGCAGACGGCCCTATAAACGGTTTTGTAGCGTTTTGGACTCTGTAGAGGTCAATTCTGCCGAGTTCTGGGCCTCCGTAGGCCACGTAAATCCCGGCGAGGTTCTTGCCATGCGATCCTAGGAACTCTACAATCTGGAGACCTATAAAGTGGGATTGATTTTGAACTGTCATCAGGATATATAGAGCCTCGGTTGCAGGTGGTCTCTCGTAGAACTGTGAACCTGATCTCCAGACAAATGGATCGCTTACATGATACCTGAAGTCGACATCCAGCTGACCTGATGCGTCATGCTTGCCGAGGAGGGCCTCAGGGTAGCGGAGTTGTGGGACGAGCCAGCTTGGCAGCGGGGCTTCCCATGATGGATAGTAGCCCTTATAGAAGTCAACGAAGAATCCGTCTGGTTTACCGACGATGTATCCATGTATGCTTCCGTCTTCTATGTCCACGAGGACGACAGCGAAGTATCTCAAGTATTTGCTTGCCGAGAATCCGGAGTGCATCGGGTAGTCTATGTAGACTTGAACCGCGTAATAAACTCGGTTTCCGTCGCTTACTAAATATGGATCAGGGTCAGCCGTTAGTCCGTTGATGAGTGTGCTTCTCACCCGCTGCAGAACGTCTCGGTTGTAGAGCATTTTGATACTTTCCTGTGGAGGCGAGAAGGCAAAGCCAACCTGTCCTTGCAACAGGAACCATAGCATTCTCTGCCAGCCAGATAAAATATAGTCTGGTTGTCCGGAATATGAAACGTTCCCGATCTCGTCGAAGCCTTTAACGTTTGTGTAAACGGGTGCGTTGAATCCCTCTCCGTAGTAGATTAGCGGTTCAGCTTTGACTCCAAATGCTTCGGTGACGGGTACGAACTCGCCGGTGTGGCTGTCGACCACGATGATCTTTGAGGAGTGAGTGTAGACTAGATGAGCGCTGATCCAGTCCGTGCTTGGGTATACAATACTGGTTGGGGCCGCCCAGTATTCGTGGCCGTTTATGTAGATGATGTCAGAGTCGCTTAGGGTCATCCAGTTGACGCCTATCTGATTCTTCATTTTCGTGTAGGCAGCGCTTTGATCCCACTGTCGAACTACAGACAAAATGTTGCTAATATTGCCCGTAGGCACCTCCGACACTAGATACGGCTCTACTCCTTGGATCCCGGCTGACCAACGGGTAACGTTGATCCGCTTTTCAGTTAATGGTTTCCATTCATATTGAATCCAATTGTTATTCCAGTTTAAACGGTAACCCGCAATGATCGCGGCATTGACACCCAAAATGACGAGGATGCCTACTGCTGCTATAATGAAAATTATTCTTCGCCGTTTGGCGAATGAGAGGTTTCCGATGCTTCTAAACTGGAGGAAAACAGCTGTTAAGAGAAAACTGGCGAAGAGGATTATACATAGGATGTAATCGAAGGGTGTTGTGGCATCCATGGCCCAATATGGCGCCCCAAGAATGATAGCTAGCATGATGCAGGTCAGTATGACGAAGATGTCTCTGGCCCAGGTGTTCTGGGGCTTCCTGAGGAAATGCCTAACCAGTTTGAGGCTCATCCTTACCGCGATCACCGTCAACACGGCGGTTAACACTACATATAAGAAACGATACTGGATCTCCATGGTGGGCATCAACGCCACGAGCTCAGAATCCGACGCCGGCATAATGGGTAGGGCAAAGATCCTAGAAATCAAACCCCAGTTGCCGAACCCCTTTAGCATCATGTAGAAGACAAGGGTAACATCTCCGAGAAAGGGGAGTCCGTTGATGGAGGCTATTACGCCAAAGGCAGCCGCCCACTTTACTAATTGCCAGAATGCCCAGAGCATTTTTCTCCCTTTTAATGAGAAAAGAGGCGGAGGCGGTGTCTCCGCTGGCTCTGGTACATACCCGGATCTTGCTACGATCTCTTGAAATGCCATGAATGCTTCATAAAGATCGCTACGTCCCGGCAGTGGATTTAAAATTAACAGTGAAAAGATGGCTGCTAGAATAAAAGTGTAATTATGGTAGAAAACAATGTTAAACCAGTCGAGACCCGCTTTCTGATCATACATGGCCTGCAGAATAGTCCAATTAAGGTAAACGGATACTCCATAAAAAACCACGGCAACTACGATGATGAGCCACAATATCCACATCCAATATCTTTTGAAAAGCCGCGGCTTTTCCTCCATGCTATCGCTACCTACGTTATGCTCACAGAAGCGGTGCATATAGGCATTTCTCTATGGTGCGTTCTATTCATGTGAAAGTAATGTTACCATGAAGTTGCTCCAACCAAGACGCTTTACGGTGATCATAATATGGTTGAATTAACTTAATAAAAAAAGGAAAGATGTAAATCCTTCTGTAACTGCGTGAGAAGAGGAAACTTGGAGATTCTGGTTCAGGAGAAAATCTCAGAGCCTCGATCGAGAAAGGTGTTCGCGAGTCTTTCGACTGAAGTTTTGAGCTTGGAGGATGTTGTTCTGGCGCTCAGCGAGGTCATCGACGATGAGGCTAATGGATATTTTAGGCTTCCCTTCATAAGTGCGAGAAGCCAAGGGATGGAGAGGCTCGACGCCTACACCTCCCTACGTAAAAGGAGGGCCGACAAGGTTTACGTCATGTCCAACGGTAAAAACACAATTTACGCGCTGGATTACGTCGTGAAAGCCAAAAGGGTGTACCACGACCCTGTCGTCTATACAGTTGGTCCTGACGCT
>Ga0315541_1004238_pt1 | contig 10604 bp, 9 predicted proteins | sample SalMarSW160190MG_FD_203095 | JGI IMG/M metagenome (GOLD analysis project Ga0315541, IMG submission 203095) | Salt marsh sediment microbial communities from the Plum Island Ecosystem LTER, Massachusetts, United States - Salt Marsh Sediment SW1601-190 ...
TCAATTTTTTACTTTCTTTAAGTCTTTCCATAAAACTGATACCGTAATGCTGTGATTGCATAATAATCCCGTATTATCATAAATAGCACCAGTCATTCCACCCATCATAATTTTTTCAGGAATATATAACTCAGGGAAAGTTGGTCGTCGAATTTTTACTGGTACTCGTTCTGTCGCCCATTCAAGATATTTCTTTTTTTCAGTGCAATATTTTTGAATCCATTTTGCTTCTATATACTCTCGAGAGTGAATTTTATCTTTTTGATCGGAGATCAAATCTTCTTTTTCAAATTCTCCTTTTGCAATGTTTTCATGTGCATTTAAAACCATTCCCACGCTCATATAACAAATTTCACCCCAACTTAGAGTATTACATAAATCACCTAACGGTTTGCTTTTAATTTCCAACTTAAATGTGTTTTGGCCCATTTCTGATTGTTTCTTTGAAGACAGAACAATAAAATTATTCCATTCGCCTACATGTTTTATTCGTAACGGAATGTGATTTAAATTTATCTCTTTTTTATATTCAATTAGAATATTTTTAACAGCCGCCTCAAAAATTTTTAATTCTGAACAAAAATTAATTCTATTGACAGTTGCATTCTTCAAGAAATAATCATGAGATTTTATTGCATATTTAGAGGCCATATAGGCATCCGGAATAATAAATTCAAGAATTCCTTTCGAAGCAAGTATATTATAACCTTTTTCAATGAATGCTACATATAAATCCCATTTTTCCCACAAAGTTTTATAAGCTTTTGACTTTTTTATACCTTCGCGTTGCTGTTTTATATCAGACCTATCAGCCCTCACATACGGCGGATTCGCGATCACCACATCAAAGCCACCTTTTTCGTGAAACACTTCCGAAAAATTAATTTTAAAATCAACGGTTACTCTATAAGCAAGGCTTTCTTCTGTGCTCTTGAATAAATCGTAGATAGAGTGATTGATCTGTTCTCTTAATTCGTTTTTTTCTTTTGGGCGAGTTTCATAGAAAAATAGTTCTTTTAATTTCTCAATTTTTTCAAGCCCCATTGGAGTATATGGATAGCCCAAAAGCGAATTGCCGCATACAATCTTATAATCCAGGTTAGGTAACGGCTTAATCTGTTCAATATCTTCCTCATCTACCAGCAGCGACAGCCACAAACGAAGTTTGGCAATCTCAACCGCGCCGGGATCAATGTCCACACCATAAAGGGCTTTCTCTATGCATTCGCGTTTGAAATGATAAATAGTTCGGTCTGGGTCATTTATATATGCAGACAGCATATTTCTGGTTTTGACAATCTCGTGCATCATGCCCACGGGAAAGGCGGCGCTGCCAACAGCAGGGTCGCAGACTTTGATATTAGCCAGCTTTTCGTCAATCACTTTGGCATTTTTGCGGATGTTTTCGGACAATTTGTAAAAATAGGTGTCGGTTTCTTTTCCTCTGGCTTCTACGGTCGCTTCGTTCTCACCAAACTGTTCACCATATTTAATCAGGGTTTCAATGTCTTCCTTCGTTATTTGCGGACCTGACTTATGTTTCACAGTTAAATCTAACTGACCAACTTTTGTTTCGTTGCCAAAAGCGTTTGTTTGAATATCGCCAATATTTTGATATAGAGTAACACCTTTATTTAGTTCTGTATTGAGATAATTGATTAAACTCTGCTGGCACATATAGTGAACGATTTCCCGGGGTGTGTAGTAACTTCCTTTGGATTTACGGTCTTTGACTTCCAGCAGATTTTCAAATACTTTTCCCAACATTTCCGGGTCAACGGCTACTTCTTTTTCCAGTGGTTCGTCTTCTTTTACAGTAAAATTATAGCGGTCAAAAATGTCCAGAATACCATTTCCTGTGTCGCCTTCTTTGGTTTTGTTCTGATTGGAAAACAGCTCGTTGGGAAGAAGAATATCGGTATGTACCCAATCGTACCCTCCAATGGGGTCAAACAGCCCACCATTGAGAAAAGGGATTTTGCAGTTGAAACGGCTGTAATAATCATCATCGTGGCGGCGATCAATACGGAGCGCCTCATAAAAGAGAGGCTCTAAAATGTCGTTGAAGAAATTGCCGTATTTTCCATGTTTGCCTTGAAAGAGTTCTCTTAGGAATTGTTTAGTGCCCGTTCCCCATTCCGCATCGCGCTCAACACCAAACCAGCCTTTTCTCTGCAAAAAGTAGAGAAAGACGACTTGCCCTAAAAGTTTCTTGGCAAAGTCAATGGTGTTGACACCCTTGGCCTCAAAATCCGCTTCAATCTTAGCGTCTTGTTTAACAATCTTATCCAATGTTTCTTTTGTCCACAAAAAGAGCTCACGGTATTTTCCAAAGAACTCTTTGGTAACTTTTTCAATGTTGAAGGCTTCTTCCATTTGGGCAAGTGTGGGATTGTGCTCATCATCGGCGAGACGAGGAACAAGGCGGCTCTGAGCTGTGTGGCTGGATTCGTTTTTGCCGACCAGAAATGACCAGCGTCTGGCGGGCGTAAATTCGTCTTTTACTTTAACTTTTCCGTTTCTCGCCTGCTCAAAGCGGTAATCCATCTTTACCAGCGAGAAGCGCCAATCTTCTTCATTAGGGGAAACAAAGGCTACCAGAGCGGCATCTTTGCTTACATCACTGCCATATTTACCATCAAGATAGCCCGCAATAAAATTTCGCTGTCTAGTGCGTGCGCGCTCAATGGACGTTCTTCTATTAAGATAGACAATGAGAATATCAATTCGTTTTTCGCCATCATTGTATTTACCAATGCGCTCATACCTGCTAACAAAGGGTTTATAAGCATCGGGGATATAATTGCCTTGATAGCTAAATGGAGCATCCTCAATTTGATTGAGAAGATTTTTGATGAATCCATTGAATCTGTCTTTATTAAAGGACTTTTCGAACGTTTCTTTGATAATTGTCTGTGCCTGTTGTTTATCCACTTTACTCTCTGGTCAAATACAATGATAAAATCACTTCCCGCTTACCGAAAACCCGCGGATTCTGTTCTGCATAGTGTCCTTCTAAAAGACGTTCGGGAATGTGGCTGTGCAGCGTTGCCAGCACTTTGAAGGGATTCATCAAATCCTGCTTTAGTGCGTTTAATGCCTTGAGTGATTCTTTGGCTGTTTGTTTGGGCAGACCGCCTTCTTCTAGCTGTATTTTAACTTGTTTGAGATACAACTCTTGCTCATCGGTAAACTGCTGCGTGTTCTTCAGCGTTACTTTGAGAATCTTAAGCATTTGCATTGCGCTGTCGCGGCCTCGCCGTTTTCGTGGCTCTGACATTTCCTCAATGGTGGCAAAAATAAAACCTTCCTTGTTTTTGTCCAAAAAGCGGTAAAATGCTTGCGGCAGTTTTTGTCTTTTTTCATCAATCGTGCTTTCGAGTACATTGGCAGCACTCATAAAATCAAGTTCCTGCGCATCTGGGTTCATATCGGCCATAAAGAATTTCTGGATTTTCCCGCGTCTGAAGTAGGTAATGAGCGAATCTTTAAGACTGTTATTCGCTTTTGCTGTGCGGGCTTTTTTGGGTAGGCGTTTGATTTTTTCAAAGAGATCCGGGTTCTTATCACGGATATCCTTGATGACTTGTAAATATTTCAGTTCACTCTCTTCGGCTTCATCTTCGCCAGTCAGAGTCTTTTTGGATATTAAACGATTAAAGAGTTCATGTGAGCTGACCGGTTCTCCTTCGGTCAACAGTGCGGCATCGCCACCTAACAGGGTTAAAAAGGCGTTGATTTTGGCTTCCGCCACCTCTTTCAGTTTAATCAGGTCATTGGATTGTTTAGTAGGAAAGAAATTAAAAGTATAAATCGTATCAAACTCGGTATCGACACGATTGACACGCCCAACTCTCTGCATCATCCGTGTGGGATTCCATGGTATGTCATAATTTATGACCACATTGGAACGGTGCAGGTTAACACCTTCAGACAAAACCTCGGTGGAAACCAAAATGCGATAATCGTTTTTGGGATGGCGCACTTTAGCGTCAAAATTGTCAATGACTTTATCACGAGTTGCCTCTCCTGATCCGCCGGTAAAACACAACGCGGTATCGGCAAGCTTGTCATTTATGTTTTTAGATAAATACTCGGCTGTTTCCTTGGATTCGCTAAAAATGATGAGCTTGCTCTGTCTCAGAATTTTTCTCTTTGAGAGTTCATCCAAAAATTTAAGCAATTTTGGGTCTCGCTCAACTTTTTGCCAGAGAGATTTGATGTTTTTCAATATGGCACGATCGTTCTCCAGATCTGAGATAAACGCATCCTTAAATTCATCACTTTTAAACTGTGCAGCTTTACCTTCATCAATCAGCCTTTGAATGGCCTCGTCATCGTCATTTTCCAGACACTCAAAAATTTTATAAGAATATTTTTTGCTCACATAGACCTTACCATTTTTAAATTCCTTAATGAACATCTCATAGGAATAGATGAACCGATCCACAGAGTTCCTAAAAGCGAAAAAACTGCTCTCCAGTCTTTTAACCAGCAAAATTTTCATGAATTTGCCCATGTTCTTCTGGGATTGCTCCTCCAACTGGTCTATTGAACCTTTATAATATTTCGGCAATAGAGGCGTATAGCGGGCGTAGATGAATTTCTTTGAAATCAGCTCAATGGTTCTATTGAAGATTTCATCTTCCTCATCATTGAGCTGGTAAAAGAGTGGTTCTGGATTATCAATATCAGGAAACTTGAGGCTTTGTTTTTGCAGATCATCGGCAAAGTATTTTGTGATTTCGGTTCTGGTGCGGCGCACCATCAAATATTTAAGCACTTTTTCGCGGATTGCTTTGGCGTTCTCTTTGACGGTTTTTATGTATTCGGAATAATCCCGTTGTCTGTCCAGATTTTTTAACTTCTTTTCTAATCCATTGAAGAAAGCCTCAAGGTCGGGTAAATTAGGGATAGTGCTTTTCCTCGCTTTTTGAAATAATTTTATCTGGCTCAAAATATCCTTTGGAAAATTATTATACGGGGTAGCGGTTACCAAAATTACCCTTTTACCACGGCAAATCTCGGCTAATTTCTCGTAGGTAATATTCGTTTCTGTTCTAAAACGGTGGGCTTCATCAACGATGATATTCTTATATTTTTCCGTTCCTCTATCAAGTATATGATCCAATTTCCCAATTGATTCAAAATCGGCTGGTACTCTAAAATCGGAAAAGACATTTATCCAGGACCCGGGATTCTTTTTGTCAAGGAGAACGGGAGGCGCTATTACCAAAGTTCTCCCGTCAATCTGCCCGGCAAGCATGGCTGAAATGTAAGTTTTTCCAAGACCCACCACATCAGAGATAAACACGCCCCCGTATTCCTCAAGGATTTTCTTTGCGTTTAAAACTGCCTGTTCCTGATATTCTAGTTTTTTAAATTCTTGCGGCAGATATCTGAGAAATAGTTCGTCCGTCTGGCTCAATTCGTCTTTGAAATATTCGTATAAGAATTTTAGGTAAAGCTGATAAGGCGTAACATTTTGGTTAAGCCAGGTTTTTTCCTGAATTGTTTGAATGTATTTTTCGCTGACATCTACGGAATTCTTCCAGAACTCTTCAAATTTTTGATTGGCAAATTCATAGTCCGCGCGATTTTTCAGTTCGACATTAAATTCAAGATTATCCACCAAGCCTGCTCGGGTAAAGTTGCTGGAACCGGTAATCACCCTACCGACATCGCGGTCACCTTCAGCGAAAGTCATAATGTAAATTTTTGCGTGTATATTTTGTGATGGATAAGCTCTGATTTCCAGTTTCTTACTGCGAATCCATTCGATAAACTTTACCACACCTTCCTCGACTTCCCGTTTATCTTCCGAATCCTCCATCTCTTTTTCGACAAGTCCTGAATATTCCTGCTTTGTTTCTGCATGAGAGAATTGCATTGATTGTTGAGGATTTTGGTTTGCTTTTGTTAATAGATCATAGGTCAGTTTACTTGTGCTTATGCCAATCAGAATTCTAATTCTTTCTGTATTTTCTAATGATTTATAAATGGCATGAAAACCGCTTGTATAAAAATACCCGACAAGGCAGTCAAAGAATTTTGTATCTTTTATTAAGACACGAAATCTCGCTTTAAGATTTTGCTGTTTTTCGTTGGTAATGAAAGTTAAATCCGTGTTGGTCATGCTTGAATTACCTTTTTCGTAATGCACTTCTATTCTTAGAATAGGCCCACGCAATTATATGCCTAAACTTGGGGTTGAGCGACGGTGCGGTTTACCGCGTCCACTGGATTGACTTATTAGGCATAACCTTATTCGAGCATACAGATTTCATAATTTTATGGTCGTCCCTTTCTTTTCCTCAATGCTACAAAAGCATAAATCCTTTTCCTAATTATGTCTTCTGTTGGTAGTTCAATAAAAACATTCAGGCATAACTTCATTCCCATCAGAATCATAAACTAGATAAGGCGGCACCTTATATTTCTTATCCAACTCTCTATAACAAATTTTGAATTCTAAATTAAGCCACTTTCCGATTTTCTTATGTAATTCCTCAATTTTTCTTGTTATTATTTCATCAAGTTTGAATCTAGCTAAAGTAGGTGACCACTGACAGTGGAAAACAGCATTACGGAAGTCACGAAATGGGCTGCCCTTTATTGCAGGAAACTTCCTGATCTCTGTGGGAATTGGAGGTAAAACTTTGCCTGGTTTGATTTTATCCTCTGGTGGTGTACCATATGGATCAAGGTTCTCTGTTATACCTTCATGTACACTCCGTAGCAAAGCAATCCATAGACATAATTTCATATAGCCCGGACCTGGAGTTAGACTCCAACATCTTGCTTCTACTACATCATTTCCAGCACGATCCACACGTTCATAAAACCAATCAGCCCATTTCCATTTCCTGCGCAGTTCCCAAAGTGCCCAAAAACGTCGCCAAATTATGTCGTCCTTATGTTTTTCCCATCTATCTCCAAAATTACCCTCTGACTTAACTTGCAAATTTGAAGAGTTCATTATTATTTCTTCTTCATAGTAATATACCTGAATATCTGGAATTCTATATCTATCAGGTAATTTCTATACTATATTGCGAACAAAGATTCCGATATACCATCTTTGGCTGAACTACCACTTCACTCTCTTTTTTGATCTATATTTAAGCTATCCAATGGCCTCCTAATTTTGCCCATATCTTTATTGTTAACATCGTACATATCTCGGTGGTTTTACTACTCTTATACCCTGAGTATAGCGCAGATCTCTTCCGCTTTCAAGGAGATGTGTTGCAAAACTATGTCTAAGACTGTTAGCTGACACTCATTTCAGTATTTTTACTGCTCTACAAGCATTTAAAATATCTTCCCAGCAGTCCGTGCTGTTATATGTCTTTCTTTATCCTGGCCTGAGAACAACCATTTTTTGGAGAAAATAGGGAGAAAAAATGGTCGCTGTCCCTATTTTTCAAAGTCCAGCCAAGTCCAAAGTTTTTTACATCTTTCTCCAAGATGAAGGAATTGTTTCTATCTATAGTGAGATACCTCACTATCAAAATGATTTTCCAAAGACAGTTTTGGTTTCTTTATTCTTAACGGAAATTTTTTCCGTTAAATTTCCGTTAAATTTCCGTTAAGATATCTCGTAATACGTGGTTTTCTTACTTCTCCCTTTCTGAATTACTACATTTTTATCTACAAGCTCTGTTAAGTCATTCCTTGCCATTCTATCTGTTATCCCAAACAAATCAGCATATTTCTTGCTCGTAATTTTTTTATGCTCCTTGAGAAATTCTATCGCTCTTATTTTGCACCGCATTTGCACCGCATTTGCACCGCATTTGCACCGCATTCTATTTAATAGTATAATAAGTTCCTCTACCGACACCTTTTTGCCCAATTAAACCAAGAGACCTCAATTTTAATAATTCCCTGAGAGCAGTGTCATTAGAAACATTGAGTAAATGAGCACATTGACTGGTTGTCATTCTCTTGTTTTCTTCAATAAATTTAATTATTTTCTTCTGCCTCTCATTTAAATCCATACCCATAAGTTCCAGTTTTTCAGGGGAATAGATAGTTACTATTACGCTCAAACCAGTATCTTCAATCTTTGGCGCTTTAGGTTTCAAGGGATGATTTTTTGTTTCCTCGATAACCCTATCCCAACCTTCACCTATTTCTTCAACATATTTTACTTTGCTCAAAACTTTCATTAAAATAGGATTTCTATGGTAGACTTCTTCTGTAATATTTTCTGGGGTTATTCCTTTGGGTAAAGGACCGGGGGACTGATACTCAATTCTATCTTCAAAAATCTTGATAATGGCCCTTGCTCCACTAAGATTATAGTCCCTGTGGGCAACTGCATTTACCAAAAGCTCTCTAATCACAAAATATGGATATTGAGGAATTGATTCTCTGGGCACTTGCTTCTTTTTTAGGTAAGAATAGGTGTGGATATTCTTCTTTATAAAATCATCAACATCATCTATTATCTTAAATAGCGTTCCCTCAAAATCTCTTAAATCTATATGTTTTGTTCCAATACTTCTACCAGGGTAGATAACAACTGTAACCCTTGAATTCGGATAAAACTTTTGAGGATCCTTGCCAAATAGAAGAACTCCCACATTTGTTAACCTTACTTCTTCATCAATTTTTGCTAAACAACCAAAAGATTTTACTAGTTCTGCACCGGAAAGATGAAGCTTTCTCCCGATTAAAAACTCATATCTTTCTATAAACCAATTTACCGTACTTTCATCTATATCATCGTAACTTGCTTCCTCACAAATCTGATTATCAAATCTTAATTTCTCTTTGTGTTTCTCTAAGATAAGCCTCTCGTATTCATCCTTGCTCATCCTCACTGTTGATTTACCCACTCTTTTATAAGGTCTGCCAAAGGCAAGGACTAGCTTGTCTACACCCTCTTTAACATCTATTACTATTATCTTTTTCTTATTAATTTCTTGTATGGAAATCCTCGGTTGGACCTTGGGGTCTGTATTTTGAGCTATTTTGTTGGTCAATCTCTCAACCGTATCCTTACCTATCTTAACACCTAAAATTTTTCCATTATTGCTAACTCCAATTAGAATCTTTCCGCCTTTTGTATTTGAAAAGCCAGAGATAGCCTCAACAATTTCCTCAAGTTTGGATAAAGAGGATTTTAATTCTATACTTTCTGTTTCCCTTTGGTTAACTAATCTTAGCACATCTTCTTTAAGCATAATATTCACTCTCTTTTATTAGCCTTCCTCTCCCTCCAAAATCTTCTCCATAGTTGTCTTTCCTAGTTTAGCAATCTTAAGAAGAATCTGCGCTGGAGGAATAATTTCGCCATTCTCATATTTACTTACCATTGGCTGGGTGATCCCTAGCTTTTTCGCGAATTGCTTCTGATTTAAATCTAGATCAATAACTCTGATTTTCTTAATTCTTCTTCCGGCGTTTTTCTTATTGATATTCATGATACCCCTTGACAATATAAATATTTAGTATATAATATAAGTAATCGGTATAAATAATAAACAATATTACTCATTCATAATCTAGTTTATACAAATATTCGCCATTGTCAACCCCAGGAGCTCGCAAAAGGCTCTGGCATTGGCTGGAAGGAAAGGGAATGAACAAACTCCTTATAGACGTGAAAGAGCTCTCAGAGTCAACAGGATTAAGCGTTTTTACGCTCTATTCCTGGATTAACCAGAAAAAGATTCCCTATGTTAAAGTGGGAAGGCTTGTTCGGTTTGACCCGAGAAAAATTGAAAAATGGATTGAGGGAAATAGCGTAGAAGAAAAGAACCTGTAGGGAGGAGCTTTATGTATACTTTTGAAAAGAACGGAGTAGTTCCTGCAAGGGATCCCGGCAGATTGTATGCGAAGGCACGCAGCAAAAAAGAGGCTCTTGAAAGGCTGGCTGAGTACCTTAGAAACGAAAGGGGCTATTCTGGGAAGGAAATTAAGAAGTTTATCGCTGAATCCTTTATAGAAAAGATAAACCGCTGATTTCCGGCGATTTTACTGAATCTGATCCTCCCAGCTAAACACATAAGAGGAAAAGATGGGTGTCTACAAAAGAGGAACAATCTGGTACATAGATTACTACGCTGGTTATAAGCGAAGAAGAGAAAAAATTGGACCGAGCAAACGACAGGCTGAAACAGTATTAAAGAAGAAACTGGTGCAGGTCGCCGAAAATAGATTTCTTGAGGTTGAAAAATATGAGAAAATCAGATTTGAAAGAATGACCGACCTTTATCTTGAGAACTATTCAAAGCCAAATAAAAAATCAAGCAGAAGAGATGTAACAAGCATTAACAACCTTAAGCCCTTTTTTGCAGGAAGATACCTGCATGAAATAACCCCTCTCGATATGGAGAAATATAAGAGAGGACGTCAGAGCCAAGTAAGTAATGCAACTGTGAATAGAGAAGTAGCCTGCCTTAAGCATATCTTTACCAAAGCTATTGAATGGGGAATAGTGCAAAAGAATCCGGGAAAGAAAGTCAAACTTCTACGAGAGAGAAATACACGACTTAGATATCTCGATGAAAAAGAAATAAGAAGACTTCATGATGCTTGTGCTGAACACCTTAAACCAATAGTAACAGTGGCATTGAATACGGGCATGCGGA
>Ga0315541_1004239_pt1 | contig 10602 bp, 9 predicted proteins | sample SalMarSW160190MG_FD_203095 | JGI IMG/M metagenome (GOLD analysis project Ga0315541, IMG submission 203095) | Salt marsh sediment microbial communities from the Plum Island Ecosystem LTER, Massachusetts, United States - Salt Marsh Sediment SW1601-190 ...
GCCGGAAAACTCGCCGCTTCAATGGGGCCGCGACCTGTTGGTCGCGGAAGTTTCGGGCTAACAGTGGGAGTACGATATGCCTAGCTGGCTTCAATGGGGCCGCGACCTGTTGGTCGCGGAAGTCACGTTGATCTGCGCCTGGCTGTACTCCGGGTCCTGGCTTCAATGGGGCCGCGACCTGTTGGTCGCGGAAGTAGCGCCGGCGAGCGTGAACCAGGAGCGGGTAAACCGCTTCAATGGGGCCGCGACCTGTTGGTCGCGGAAGTGGCCCACCCTCTTACCCGTTGGGGCAGGCGCAGATACGAAGCTATTTTCGAGCGATCGGCTGTCCGTAGAACTTCATGGGACGCCGACGCCAGGCTCGGACCCCCACAGGACCAAGTGATTTCAAGCAACACGAGCGCCTCCCGGGATTGCTTCACCACCTGACCGCTCGAACCGACTCGTCTCATCAGATCACCACGGTACGGACCAGAGGGCTGTAGCTCTTTCCGATCACCTCCAGGCCCGCGTCCAGCGGCTGAGCCGCCCGGCCCAGGTCCACCAGGATGACCTGATCTTCCTGACTATTGATGGCATCGCGGAGCCTCCCTCGCAACTGGACCAACTCACGCTCGCTCAACTCGCAGAAGAACACGCTGTATTGTGCATGGTCCCCGTACCTGAAGAGCATCGTGAAGACCTTCGTCCGCCGCTTGTCGTCCGCTATGTCATACGCCACGACATAATGCCGCCGCATCGGACCCTCACCGCGTCGTCATGCCAGAGTAGTGGGGAACGTCTCCCCGGAGCCAACGGGACAGCAGCCGCGCCTGAAGCCGGACCATCACGCGCCAGGAGCATCGGTACTGGAACAGGGGGTGCGTGACAAGTTGATCAAGGCGGGCCTCATAGGCCCGGATGAAGGCCTTCCGGCCCCGATCCGTCAGTATGCACGAGGCCTTCGTCCGCGTGAAGGCGGTGTTCTTGACCATCCCGGTGTTGACCGCGGTGATCACCGCGCTGTCCACAACAAGGGGGCGGAACTCCTCCATCAGGTCCAGCGCCAGTGCCGGACGTCCGTGGCGCGGTTGATGGTAGAAGCCCCACCAGGGGTCCAGCCCCTCGCCGAGGAGAGCCACGGTGCACTCCTTCGCCAACATGGCATAGCCGAAGGAAAGAAGGGCGTTGACGGGATCCTTGGGTGGCCGCCGATTCCTCGCCTCGAAGTCCCACGCGGCATCGAAGTCGCGGGGTTGGAGCAGCTCACTGAAGCGAGAGAAGTACTTCGACGCGAGGGCGCCTTCCAGCCCAAGGAGTTCCCCTGCGTCGCGAGCGTGTGGCACCTTCCGGAGCAGCGCAGCCATCTCCGTGGTTTGCGGCTCTGCCCGGCTGCCCGCGTTGCGCACCAGAAGTCTGCGTTGGTTCGCCGCCTTTGCAGCCACCACCGCCCGGGCGAATTCCAGCGTCCTCCCTCCATCAGATGCCGTCCGGAACTGAGCGGCACGGTCGAAAGCGTTCCGGAGCGTGATTCCCGTCGTGATGCCGTAGAACCAATGCCCTCGCGAGAGATGCACCACCGGCACGTTCGCCTCGCACAGGAGTTGGACGGTCTGCGCCGAGATCCCCACGTTGCCACAGAGCACGAGGTGGCTCACGTCCTTGAGGCGCGCGCTTCCCAGTTCCTCCTCCCCCTTGCTCACCACCAGGACGCCCCCTCGCTTCCCTACGCGGGCACCCTGTTCCTGGATGTACAAGGGCAAGGCCTCGTCACGCGCCGGGTAGAGGCGGCGTACGGCGTCCACCCCCGCCGAGTGGGCTGCGGCAGGAACCTGCTGGAGGGCGAGTGTCTCGTCCGGCAAACAGATCCCTGCCAGGGAGCATCCGTCGCACTTCGGACTATCGTCCAGCGGCGGGGGGAAGTCTGACGAGAGGACCGCCGCCTTCGCTTCTTCGATCAGGCGGAGCGTACGACCCTCCAGATCCGCCGTGAACGGCACGTCTACCCGCGTGCGGGAGCCCGCATAATAGAGCACGCCGTGATCGCAAACGTACCCATGTTCCCTCAGGAGCAGGCCCTGCGCCATGAGTTGTACCCGCTCCGGCTCCCAGCTCCGCTCCTCGTTCCGGGGCACACGGCCGCGTTTGGTCTCCACGGGCACCGCGTCCTCGCCGGCCGTGGCCACGAGGTCGAGCTTGGCCGTGATCCCGAGCGCCTCGGAGCTGAGGCTGACGGATCGGCTGACCGTGGGCCGTTCGTCACCGGGCTCGTCGGCGACCAGCTCGTCCGCATCGACATCAGGCGATCCCTCGGGGTCCGGGAGAACATGTTCCAGGCGATCCACCCTCCGGTGGACCTCTCGCCCTTCCTCCGTATACGTGTTGTCCGCCCAACGTCCCTCCACGAGCATGAGATGGAAGAGTCGGGGGCAGTAGGCGTATTCATTCAGCATGCGGACGGGCAGAAGGCCGTCCTCGGTCGGATTCATGATCCAACCGCCGGTGCCGAGCGGGTCGCCGATCCCCGAGCGGATACCCATCCCCTCCTTTGCTGACCCGACGCAGATGATATATATTGGTATATACCATGTGTCTGAGGGGAGGTGGTCATGGCAAGCTCTGGACTCGAAAACGGCGGCGGATCGTCACCGCGTCGGGCCAGGCTCTTCTGGAATGGCCGGTCCCAGGCAGTGCGGCTCCCCAAGGAGTTCCGCTTCGCAGGCGAAGCGGTTGAGATCCGGAGGGAAGGGAGCGCGGTCATCCTGGAGCCCGTGAGAGCAACGGACTGGCCGGACGGCTTCTGGGACTGGGTCGCCAGCAATCGCGAGGGCCTGGAGATCGGTGATGCCGTCGGTCTGGGCGCCAGCCTCTTGGCCGTGGAGCTGGACGACGAGTGATCTGGCTTCTCGACACCAACGTCTTGATCCACGCGCAGCGCGGGCGGCCGGAGGCAGTGCGCCGCCGTCTGCAGGCCGCGTCGCCTGACGACGTGGCGATCTCGACGATCACCGTCGCGGAGCTCTGGTACGGCATCGCACGCAGCGACGATCCGGATGCCAAGCGCGAGAACTGGTCGCGCTTCCTTGCCCCGTTCGACGTGCTGTCCTTCGACCGTGCCGCCGCGGAGCTCCACGGCGGGTTGCGCTTCGCGCTGAGGCACCATCCCATCGGAGAACGCGACCTCCTGATCGCGGCCGTCGCGCTGGCGAACGACCTGGCCGTCGTCACGGCCAACATTGGCGAGTTCCGCCGTGTGCCGGGGCTGCACGTGGAGGACTGGGGGGAGTAGCCACGGCTGGCGGTGACACCTCGGGCGCGGTCACCGGCCCAGCACGCCACACGGCCTGGGCCTACACGACCTGCGCAGGCGAAAAGCCGCCATACCCACCCTGCTCCGATCGCGTGATACGGGATGAGAAGACCGCACCTATCCCACGGATTGCTCGCTCCCGGATCGACACCCCTTGAAGGTCCTGAAGAGCGAGGAGGCTGCGCACGACACGGCCCGTCAGCGAGGGAGTCCAGACCGGCCACGTGAATAATCCGTTCTTCCAGCCGCCACGGACACCCGTCGTGAACAGAGCACCGCGGTGAGGCACAGCGGAGAGGAACCCAAGCCCAATGAACGCCAGCCAGTCAGCGCCGGGGTTGCTCCCGCGCTTCTCGCCGGATGGGTCCGACGCACGTAGCGCGTAGATCCTGGCGACTGTGGCGTCCCACGACATGCTTGGAAGCTTGCTGGCGCCTCGCCACGGACCAGACAGCGCTTCGGCTATGTCGGCTTCGCCGATCCCGCCCTGGAGCTGCGCCACCGCCTTGAGGAACGTTTGCTGGCCCGCAGAAAAGTGGAGCGCGAATGGCTTGGTGTTCCCATTATTGTCCTGAACCACTTCGCTCCCGTAGAAGCCGGCGGTTTCCAGCGACCGCTGCACCGCCAGCCGATGAGCGAAGCCGAGGTCGGGGTCTTCGGCCCTCACCACCAGTCGCTCCAAGAACAGCCGCATCCCGGCCGGCCGCGGCTTCAGGTCCCGGACGACCCCCTGGCTTCCTGCACGCGGATCAAGGAGCTCGTTTCCGGTGCTGTCATACGCCAACATGAGCGCAGGGTCATCCGCCCATGAGGCCTTGTCCTCCAGGATAGCGGCAATGACGTCATCCAAGCCCACATCCGCTTCCCCTTGGATCTCAGCTTGCCAATACCCGGCCTCGACCCACCGCAATCGAGGCAACGGTCGGTGCCGACCCCTGGCCGCATAGTCGAGGGTCCGCAAGACCCCCAGCGCCGCCAGAAAACCCAGCGGATTCGATCCATCCAGGCCGGGAAGGCGGACGGAGCCCGTGGTCCGTTGGCCGCTCATGTCCCTTTCCCCCCGCCCTCGGCCTCGCTGGCCCGGTGGTCCGCGAGTCGCACGATGGATTCGAGCCAGGCCAGTCCCCACCAACCGTAACGCTCCACAAGGCCCCAGAATCGGTCGGCAACACCTGAGTCGAGCCGGGCGAGGCCATGTGCTGCATCTGCGCGAAGGACACGTCCGCCCAGTTCGAACTGGACATCTTGGGAGGGTCCGGGATCCACGGCCGGGGCGAAGGGCCGGCACCAACCGTGGTGACTCCCGATCAGGTGCAGGACAAGCTCGCGGTCCCTGGCGTCATCCATGGCGGCGGGTGTGCCCTCCAGCATGGCGACGGACAGCAGTTCGTGACGGTACCCGTCAGGGTATCCCGAACGATGGCGGGCTTGCTCGCGCGCTGCGGCGCCAGCCGCCGCCCCGCTCGATTTGGCCAGTGGCTCATTCTGCAAAGCCAGGCGAATCTCGCTTCCTCCGGCGAGCATCCGTTGAAACCTCGCATCCGCCTTTCCGACATCGTGGAGAGCCCCGGCGAGTGCCAGATCGGAAACCAGGTCGGAGCCGAGGCCGAGGTGTGCCGAGAACTCTCTCACCATGCTCTCGACGTCCTGCAGATGGCTGCGAAGCGTGACGTTATGCTCGGTGAACGAACTCGAATCGTCATCCTCGGTGGGTGCTTCCGCCGTGAGCTCCTCCGACACGAGCAGGAAGCGCCTCGGATCCATGCGCTTCGTCGAGACGAGGGCAAGGCAGCCCCCTGCGATGGCGATCCGGCGGAACCGCCCCGACGCACCAGGCGGGGCGAGTGCGTCCAGGATCATCTTCAGTCTCGTGCCGGATCCCGCCCGCGCGGAGCTGATCCACGTGTGGACGGCATCCGGAAGATCCACCTCCTCTTCTTCGCCACCGGGGATCCCCGGAGCAACTTGCGCCACGCCCGGAGAGCACCAGTACGCACGCCCCGACAGCGTAGCTGAGTCCGCCGCGGCCTCGTCCCGCCCGTCTGGGCCGCCCAGGACCTCCCTCACCAGACGTAGCGTGGGCCTGCCTCGGTGGACCAGTTGCGCCCAGTCTCCCAGGTCGGGTACGAACGCTGTCGCTCCCGGGTCCCAGGTTCCATGTCCGATCCCTCCATACGTGGAAGGCACGATGAGCGTGTCGCCGGGCCGGAGATCACGCGCCTCGACGATCTCGGGGCCGCGACGTCCGACGCGCACGCAACGCCGTGCGCTGCGCACGTTCGCAGCGCCCTGGGCCTGGTCCTCACCACCCGCGGCTCCTTCGACATCGCCAAAGTCAGACGCCTCACCGCCGGCCAGCCAGGCCCGCGCGGCGTGGATCGGAACGGAGATGCACTCGAGACTGCTGGGAGGACAGATATCGATTTGCGCCCCCCAATCGCTCGCGATGTCTCGCTGATCGCCGGTCGGCCCCGGATCCCCGTTCAGCAGTCCAGCATCAAGGTCGGCGCGCCAGACGATCTGCACGTCCTTCGCATCGCGCCGTGGCCCGTGGAGCCAGAGCGCGACGTCGGGATCGGGTTCAGGCCTGGGGTTGGTCTGAACCCAGGCACCCAGGTGCGCCGGAAGGAGAACCGGCGCGCGCACCACCGCGGAGCACAGCGCCCCGAGCGTCTCGGGGTGCCGTGGCAGCTCCGGGAATCCGGCAATGCCCAGGTCCAACCCCTCTGGCGCGTCCGCCGCTCCCGTGCGGGCCACCAACCAGTTCCACGTGGTGGCCAGGGCCCCACCGTAGATCGGGTCCTCCACGTCCGGCTTCACCTGGTCGGAGCGCGCAAGCACCGTGCACGGGGTCACGGCAAGTTGACCCAGCCGATCCAGGCGCCCGAGTCGCTGCCTCAGAGCGTCCAGGCTCGCGCATTCCGTCACCATCGCGTCGAAGTCGAAGTCGGCACCCGCCTCGATGCACTGGGTCGCCACCACGACCAAGGGCCGCGCCCCTTTCTCCCGGAGCCGCCCGGCCGAGATCCGGTGGGCGAGCGTGCCCGGCGTATCCCGATCTCCCAGGAGGTCCACGCGGTCCAGGGGGCGCATGCGGCCCGTCAGCAACACGACGTCGCAGGGCCTTCGGGCGTCCCCGTGCAGTACGCGGCGCACGCGGCGAGCCGTGTCCACGCGGTTGACGACAACCGCCACGGTCCCTGCGCCCGCATCCACATGAGCGCGCGCTGCCTCCGCGGCGGCCGTGGCGAACGTCTCCGCGCGCCGGTCGGCATCACCCGACACGGCCACGAGTCGCGCCGTGGTCATCTTGCGAGCCCCGAGCCGCTGTGAGAGGAGCGGGTGGCGTCGGTCCTCTTCGTCGAGCCGGAACGCGCTCCCCTCCGGCTCCTCGTCCCCCAGCGGCGTGGCCGACATCCGGACCACCCCCCAGCGGTCTGGTAGATCCGCACCGGCGTTCTTTTCATGCCAACCGCGCCAACGGCGGCGAAGGGCACGAAGGGTGTCGGCGAAGGCGGTGGAGAGCTGTACCTCGTCCAACAAGATGAGACTGTCGTTCCCCAGGAGCCCCGCATGCACGGGCGCCATCCTGGGCGAGACCCCATAGCCCCGGAACAGCAGCCGTGACCCCACCTGATCCACGGTAGACAAGGCCACGACGGCACGGTCCGGCCGCCGGGTCCAGGTCTCGTCACGGGGCATCCCGCCCCGGAGCACAGAGACGGTGAAGGGCTCGTCTTCAGCCCCCCCTCCGGCGAGGGCCCGCAAGGCGGAGGCCACGGCCCCCTCCACGCCCCCGGTCGCCTCCTTGAGCTTGGTCCGGATCCTGCGCGCATGCTCGGCACCCTGATCCACCACCACCCGCCGATCCACGACGAGGACGATCCGGCGGGGGAAGATGTCGGGGCGGTGCGCCAGCGCGAAGAGCGCCACGTCAATGGCAGACGTCTTGCCTACGCCCGTGGGAAGATCCAGGAGCTCGGGCCATCGGCCTTCGCCCAGAACCTGCTCCGCGAGCCTGATCTGCCATGGGAACGGGGGACAACCGTGGACGTAGTTGAAGAACGCAGCGAAGTCCGAGGGGCTCACGGCGTCGCCTCCCCCGCACCACCCACGGGGCGGAACAGGCCCAACCCGTAGTATCGCCCCGCGCCGACCAGAACCGGGCCTTGCACTGGCTCGGCGAACACGAGAAGGGCGTGGACCTTCACTCTCTGGGGCTTCCTACTGTCCGCCGGAAAAGGCGGAAACGCGCGTGCCTTCCACACTCCCGGCATCGCCACCGAAGGAAGGACCTCGACCCTCTCTGGCCGGGGTAGGCCGATGCGCTCGCAGGCCACAGCGATGATCCCCGCCGCGTTGTCGTGGGCCGCGCGCGCCTCGACAGCGTCGCGGGCGTAGAGGTTCCCGGGGTTCCGGTCCAGGGCCACGGGTGTCGCAGACAGCCATGTGCGGGCCGCTCGGCACCACGTCGCGGGCCGAAGGTTCGCCAGCGGCGGCGTCCCCCATAGGACACGCTCCAGCTCAATCACACCGCGCGCGCCCAGCCGGACCTGGACGGGTGGGGCCTCCACCTCTTCGTCGCCGAGGTGGATCCGCGTGGCCGCCTCCCACGTTCCGATAGCCCGAAGGAGCGCCCTCCGGTCTTCGGGCGTGATGCCGCGTGGCACCACCACCGCCATACCCAGGATCACGCCGGTGGCGTGCGCGCTTCCCACATACGGAAGCGCGAGCGTCGCAACGTGGGGCACCTCCGACGGCGCCCCGTCCTCCCGATGCCCCGACAGAGTCTCGGGGGGGGGATCCTCCGCGTGGGACATGAGCGCGGCGCGGACGGCTTGCGTCACTTCCACAGTCAGTGTGGAAGAGAAGCGGGGACCACCCACCTGCCGAAGCACGATCCACTCGTCCGTGAACACCGACGCGTGAACCGGACGAACCCCCGTGTCGGCCGGCGCGCCATACCGTTGGAACCTGCACGGCAGGACCCGGGGCTCCACCTGTTGGTGCAGGCGGTAAGCATCCACGAGCTTCTCGACCTGCCCGGCCGCAGGGACACGCAGGGTCACGGGGCCGTCGTCGCATGGCACGAGGGTCGCGGCCGGTGCTGCCTCCACGACCCGACACCACACCAGGCTCGAGGAATGCCCGAGGCGCACCACGCGGCGCGCGAGCGCATCCAGTGCTCGGTAGTGGCCGCCGTTCGGGTCGGGCTTCCAGACCAAGTGGACCACGGGCTCGTGGGGTGTGACGGACGGGAAGGTGCGTGGTTGTCTGGTGCGGGCTTCCGGCAGCACGCTGCGGGCGCGCTGGATCGCCGCAGCGTTCGGCGCGTCGTCAGGCCCCTGGTCCTTCGCCAGCAACGAAGCCAGCCCGGCGCGCTTCTTGTCGAATGCCTTCATTAGCTTCACCGCCTGGCGCTCCGCCGCCGTGCGCTTCCTGGCATCACCGACGGCTGCGGCCGCCTCCAGGGCAGTCTCCGCCGCCGCGAGCTCCGCCCTCGCCGCGTCGAGCTTGTCCCGCTGCTCCGCGAAGGCCTTCAGGACGCCCACGTCGTTCACCGGCACGAAGTGGGGCACCACGGTGCGTTCCGATCTACCGCTCGCAGCGATGGCCGGGGGTGGCAGTTCGGCGAGCCAGTCGAGGGCAGCCCGCTCGCTCGCGTCCGGCGGATCCCCGTCGGCCCAGGCATCCACGAGCGCCGAGAACACGCGGGCCGGATGGGGAGGCCACTCGGCGGTGTTCCGGTCGTTGTAGCTCGTCGCCGTGCACCGACCCGTCAGGTACTCGATGCGCAGCGCGAAGCTCACGGCGAGGTCTCCGGCTCCTCCGAGCCCTCGGCGGCTGCGCGCCTGCGGCTCTCACGGATGAGGCCTGCCAGCTTCGGCGCAGGCTTCAGGGTCAGCGGCTCACGGTCCCAGGGAAGTCCCAGCTTCGTTGCCTCCGCCACCGCCGCGGCGAGGAGATCCGCGGCGCTCCGCGCGTTGAGCGAGAAGCGTCTGGGCTCCCCGCCCTCGGCGGGAACCCACTCCAGGGACAGCGGCCCACCTTCCTCGGGAACGAGGAAGGACCGTGACCGCAGATCGTATCCCTGCTCCCGGAGCTCCGTGATCGCCACGAGCGCCAGGGCGGCGAGCACGCACCGGGCAGCACGCTCGGTCACGGCACGTCGCTCGCCCTCCAGGAGCATACCTTCGGCGTCGAATGGGAAACGCAGGCGCCGCAGGGCGGGGAGGGAGAGCACCGTGGTCTGAAGGGCGTAGTCCAACGTGACGCCACCGGCCAACGCATCGATGCTTGGCGCGACGTTGCTATGGTTGATAGCTGACGGCTTGCCCTTCCCCTCCGCGCCCTTGCGGCTGAAGGGAACGGGCTTGCCCCTCTCCACCAGCGCCTCGGCCACGTCCGTGGTCCACTCGTGCGGGTCGTCACGACGGTGGTAGACCTCGACGTTGCTCTGGATTCCGGCCGGGTCCAGCCGGCTGGACGTCTTCACGCCCGCCACGGCACCCACGCCCACGACCTCGGAAACCAGGGCGCGCTGAATCTTGTGCCCCAGTCCGCCGCGTGGCCCCGTCGAGTCCCAAACGCCGAAGACGAGCGCGGTGGGACAGTACCGGAAGATTGCGGTTGCGTTCTTCGCGCTGGCGTCCGTGAACGCCGCGCCGACGGGGGTGTCGCGGAAGCGCGTACCCTCCGCGTCCACGCTATCCCGCAGCAGCGCGTCCGCGATCCGGTGCGGGGCCTGCAGGGTCGTGATCCTGCCAAGGTCGGAGATCCCCTCCTCCCCGGAGAAGTCCACCGAGATCACCGGCACGTGGATCCGATGGTCCTCCCACGCGGAGAGGAGGGCTTCCTCCATCCGGTTCGCCTGCGAGGCCACCGAATCCAGGAGGACCGTGGGCGCGTCCTGGCCGTCCACGCGGCGCATCTCGAAGGCGTACTTCGTGGTGGATCCCCGATCCGTGGCGTAGGTCGGTGGGAAGACTTTGTCGCCCTTCCCTCCCGCGGGCTGGAGCCGGGTCACGGCGCGGACCGCAGCCGCTTCTCCCGCCACGGCGCTCTGAAGGTCATCCAACGTGAGGGCGGGGAGTTCGGCCATGGTAGCCTCCGTCTTGGCGTGGTTCGGGCCGGGCGGAGCTATGGTGCCCCGTCCTGATGCGGCGTGCTCCAGGAAAGCCTATAGCCCCCCTGTGACAGTACCGCAGGACCACCGGCTCAGGAATTTCGGAAGGTAGGGGATGTGGGGCGCAGTCTGGGGACCTGGAAGGTGTGGGCGGGGGGTGTGGCCGCGTCGTTGGGCCCTGAGGGGG
>Ga0315541_1004242_pt1 | contig 10598 bp, 4 predicted proteins | sample SalMarSW160190MG_FD_203095 | JGI IMG/M metagenome (GOLD analysis project Ga0315541, IMG submission 203095) | Salt marsh sediment microbial communities from the Plum Island Ecosystem LTER, Massachusetts, United States - Salt Marsh Sediment SW1601-190 ...
ACAGTCGGCAACTCGTTTGTCAGAGATGCTCTTCTTAGACAGGTGCCGGACATCGAAAATCGGACACGACTTATTACGATTCCAAACGGTGTCAATCTTGATAAGTTCAAGTTTGTTGGCAGGCAGCACGGCAAAAATCTCGCATATGTAGGTTACCTGAATATGAGAAAAAACCCTATGTTCCTTTTGCAATGCATGCAAAAGCTACACTATATTGACCCGGAATACAAGCTGTTCTTTGCAGGGGCTTTTCAGGACACAATGCTTGAGCAGTATATAAGACATATGGTGCAGGTACTTGAGCTTACAGATGTAGTGTTTTTTGATGGCTGGCAGCAAGATTTAAATTCCTGGCTGCAAGACAAACACTATATTGTCTCCTGCAGCATCGGAGAAAGCCAGGGTATGGGAATATTGGAAGGGATGGCCTGTGGCCTAAAACCAGTCATTCATAATTTCCCTGGAGCTGACCAGGTATTCCCATCTGAATTTTTGTTCAACATATCTGAGAATTTCTGTCGACAAATTCTTTCCGAAACATACGAACCACAGAGGTATCGCAGATTTGTCGAGGAAAACTACCCGCTGGAAAATCAGTTGAGAAAAATTAACGACCTTTTCATTCAATTCGAAGCTGAAGTAGATTCGAATAAAATGTTGATTGAAAGCTGACTTGGATAATCTTGCAATGGCAGAGAAAGATGACATAAAGGTTGGGCCGGTTGTGAGCGTTCTTATCCCAACTTTTAACAGGCCCCGATTCTTAGCTGAGGCCATCACCAGTGTCTTACAGCAAAGCTACACAAATTTGCAGGTTATTGTAGTCAACGATGGCGGCAAGGACGTAAGAGATATAATTGATTCCTTTAACGACTCCCGGCTAAATTACATTAATGGAAAGGAAAACCTTGGAAAGGCCTTTTGTCTCAACCAGGCCCTAAACAGGGCTGAAGGTAAATATATCGCCTATCTTGACGATGATGATTTATATTATGCCCATCATATCGAAACGTTGGTCGATGTCCTTGAAAACCAAACCGATTGTCAAGTTGCATATAGTGACTTGTACAAAGTGTGTTGCAATGTTATGCCGGACGGCAATCGGCAAATTCTCAGCAAAGTTATCGAAGTAAGCAGAGACTTCGACCGCTTTTTAATTTTGTATTTTAATCATGTTCTGCACGTGTCCCTCATGCATCACAGGGCATTAATCGAAAAAACCGGCCCATATAACGAAAAGCTTAACGTTCTAATTGATTGGGACATAATCCGAAGATTGGCCTTTTTCTCAGACTTCCAACACATATACGAAATCACAGGTGAGTATTGCCATCCTATCGGTGAATGCGACAGGATATCGATTCAGCAGCGGAAGGATAAAAACGAATATCTAAGAAATGTCCTGACAATACGAGCTACAAGGCCCACCAAACCCTGGTCGAAAATCAAAGATTTATCTATCATTTTTGTTACTGACCAACTGGACGAGCAGGCAAAGCAAACTCTTAATTTTATCCGGCATTATACCTTCTATCCGCATGAGATTTATCTATCTATGCCACAGAATGATTTTGAGCGTCTAAACATAGATATGCCGAACATAATCAACGTACCAATAGATTCATCTGCAACTCAGGCCCAGCAGGTAGATATAGCTCTCAACCGATGTGACGGCGAATATGTTGCAATAGTACCGAGCGGATTTCCGATAAGAAATTTTTGGTTGGAAGATTCTCTTTATGCCCTGATTAATGGCTCATTTAAGCGAGAAGGGCTTGAGCTGGAAGGTTCAACAGAAAAGCTCTGGTCAATTGTAATAAAAAAAGATGAGTTTGTGAACGCACGCAAAAATTTTTCGCCTTTGGCAATTCATGAATCTTTAAAAGCGGCTGGCATTTTAATTAGACGTGTGGTTGCCGAGGAAATTCCTTTCCAGTTTGACCAATTACTCGAACAGACCATGTCAGCAGAAAAAAACGGCAGATGGATGAAGGCAGCCCGGATGTTTGAATATATCGCAGAGAATTATCAAAACCAACTGTGGATGAAAACCCTCGCAACAAGGGCTTTTTTTTACGCTGGCAACTTCAATAGAGCAGAGCAGCTATGCTATGAAATCAATCAGCAACGACCTATAGTGGACACACTTCTATTAGAAGCCAAAATCAAGAGGACAAAAAAGGAGTTTGAGCCTGCGATTGAATTGCTTGAACAAGCAGAACAAATACTCGAAGGAAAAGAACTGTTATGGATATAACAAAAAACAACCTCAGCCAGGGAAACCCATTTTACAATAAGTCGCAAAATGAGAACTCTCAGCAAGATGACACAACACAGCATTATGAAGCCCTGCAGGAACTCGGTGATTGCTACAACTCCGTTGGCAACTATATACAAGCACAACAAAGCTACGAAAAAGCAGCTACATTAGCACCTGATGAATCTGGCCCCTATGTTGGTCTTGGAGTAGTGGCCCTGCAGAAGAATCTTTTGGATGATGCTGAAATAGCTTTCAGAGTTGCTTGTAGATTGGACTGCAATTGTGCCAAGGCCTATGCAGGTCTGGCTATGGTCGCTCAGCAGAGAGCCGATTACGAGAAGGCCTTTAAAATGTATCTTAAATCTCTGGAGCTGGATAGTAATAACCTGATAGCTCTTCTTGGCCTGTTTCAGACGTCCTGCCAAATGGGCACTTTCGCAAAGGTCACCTACTATCTGGAAGTGTATCTGAATATGCACCCGGGCGACACTTCCGTTATGTTTCCACTGGCGGCATTATATATGAAAGACGGCAGGTATGAGCAGTCCAAAAAGCTCCTTGTAGACCTTTTGGTTTTGGACCCTGACAATGCTGACGCAGCAAATCTGCTGGAGGAGGTCGAACACAATTTGGCAAAAGCAAGACAAGCAGGAGCACAAGTCGAATGAACTTTAATAGTGCTGATGCTGTTTCGGCTCAACAAACACACCTTTTAGATGAGCTACAGAATCTTTTGAAAAAGCAGGTAGAGCTGACCCAACAAGGTAACATCACTGCCGTTGAATCTTTATCTGAGCAGGCCAATTCTCTCGTGGAAAAAATTGCACAGACCGGGATTCTTGAACTGGCTGAATTTAAGAATCAACGTGAGCATTTAGCAAAATTATACGATAGTCTATCCTTGGCCATCACCGCTCAAAAAACCGAAACCGCCGAAAAGCTAAACCGCGTTTGCAAAGGCAGAAGGACACTTCACGTTTACCATAGAGGCATATAGCTGTAGCTGGGGTGGTCTGCATGGAAAATAATAATATTAGATATCACAGTAGAGTGGTATTTTCGTTTCGGGAACTGTTGTTATCAGAATAGAAACTGATAGCAAACCGGATGTGATCTCCGGGGAGATGCTATCGGCAGATCAGACAAGTGTAAAATGGATAAATATAATGCGTTAATCTTAAACGGATTGTTGAAATGAGCAACTCCTCAAATAATCTGAGTGAGAAAGAACATTCGAATCTTATCGACCTTAGAGAATTTTTCAAAAACATTGATGACTATGTGATATTAAAACTATCTGATAGTTTTCCTAATTATTTTGATTATAGCGATGTTGATATACTCTGTAGAAATAGAGATGATTTTTCGACACATATCCTGAAGGTGGGCAAAGCATACGAAAAACAGGGTTTTAAAATAGAAGTCCATATGGAAGATAAAAATCTGCAGGTTGATTTCTATCCCCCAAAAGCTCAAAGATTAAATCTTAAATTTGACCTGCTGGATACACTTTCCATATACGAAAATATCGTCGTAGGCCGACATTATTCCGATGTTGTTTTAGATAGCAGACAGAAGATTAGTCGGGACGGTGTAGATATTCTGGTACCGTCTCTGGAGCATGACCTCGCAATCAGATTTCTCGAGTACGTCGAATACAAGGATAAACAGCCAGACAAAATCAAGCACTGGAAATACGTTCAAAAGTTTAACAACCTTGATTTTATTAATGTCCTCAAAAGATATACAAATCTGAACATTTCAATCGAGCAGGTAAATGAGAAAAACAATCTGAATGTTTCCAAAAATGAATTAATCACCGATGGCTCGGAAAATAAGCAGCGTATTGACTATTTTCTAATCTGGGGACATGGCCTCCAGTATACCGACCAAATTTTGGATATTTTAAGGAGACAAAATGATTTTGAAATTATCGCCATAGAAAAAAAGTATGTAGCTGATATCAGCAAGTTCGTTGATGGTATTTATTCCTGTGATTCAGTTCCATTACATCATTTAATCGCTAAAACACGCTATCTTTTAAATACCAAACCTGAAATAATCTTAATCTTGATAAGAAATAACAATCCACAGGAAAGATTCTTCGGTGAAGGTGAGTTCAGGCATGTCCAAAGTCAACTCATAGTAGAGACAAAGGAGGGAATAAGAAATAAATTTAATCCGAGAATTAATGGCAAAAGAACTGAAGACCATGTAGTACACGCCTCTGATTATGAAAGTCAGGTAGAGCACGTTCTAAAAGTTTTGGGCTTACCGCCTCGGGCGTATTATACCAGACAACCAAACACGGATTTGGATGTACCTTTTCATATAGAACCTTTTGACAATTATCTCGTTAAGGAAGTTAATACAGATAGTCTATATGCCAATATATTGGGAGCTGGGGTGGTACAAATAACGCAGACGCCACACTATAAGTATTTAACTGGAGATAGGGAAGTTTATCTGAATTATCACAAAAAATATTTTGGAAAACAATTAACGGAGGACCACTTTACTGAAGCTTACGACCTAATGCTCTCGAACTTTAAGTATGACTATGCAACCAAGAATGGCAGGAGAAGCTTAATTCTTGCCAAGGCGCTCGGTGACAATAAATATCAAATTCTCGATGGCGTTCATCGTGCAGCTATTTTGAAGCATCGAGGTGTTAAAACCGTCACCGTAGCCGAACCTGTATACAGAGCTAAACAACATATCAAACTGCAGAACGGCAAAAAATATGATACGATTGGCCTTATCTTCAGTAAAGACAGAGCGATGCAGTTACAAGCGACCATTGAATCGTTTTTACTGCATTGCCGAGACCATAATAATGTACATTTGACCGTGCTGTACAAAGCGTCGAGTGAATTGCATGCCGGACAATACGCTGAATTAAAGAACAGGTTCCCCGGTGTAAATTTTATTGAGGAGGACAGCTTCAGAGACCAGGTTTTATCCGTATTGGAGAGTTGCGACTACATCCTTTTTCTGGTTGACGATAATATCTTTACTGGACATTTTCGCATCGGCGATGCCGTTGCTGCTTTGGGCCGAGAAAAAGATGCGATTGGCTTTTCTCTTCGACTGGGGAAAAACACGACGTACTGCTATATGGGTGATATCAGACAAATACAGCCACAGTTTAAAAAGGTCATGGACTCTATCCTTAAATATGATTGGACTGTGGCTGAGCATGACTACAACTATCCGCTTGAAGTATCAAGTTCGATTTATCGCTCGAAGGAAATAGCCGATTTTCTGTCCGATAAGGATTTCCTGAATCCCAATACACTTGAGATGCAAATGGTCTCAACTGAGCAGTTCAAACAAACCCAACCAAAATTGCTGTGTTATCACACGAGTGTAACCTTCTGCAATCCTGTCAATAAGGTTCAGCAGGTATATGAGAAAAACAGGTCGGGCACGAATGAGAACTACAACTCTGAAAGTTTGACGCAAATTTATCAGCAGGGAATGATTATTGATGTAAGCAAGTATACCAACTTTGTGAGCAATGGAGTCCATCAGGAAGTCAACTTCGATTTCAAAAAAGCCGGTGACAACGCAATCGGAATATCTGTAATTATTCCTTGCTACAATCAAGCTTGTTATCTTCCTGAGGCAGTTGAGTCTATTATAAATCAAACATATAAAAATTGGGAATGTGTTATTGCTAATGACTGCAGCACTGACAATACCGTTGAGGTCGCAAGGCAGTTAATAGAAAAGTATCCAAATCATAATATTCGCCTTATCAACAAACCACAAAATATCGGGTTGGCAGATACGAGAAATACAGCAATATCGGCTGCCGTAAACGAGTGGATTTTACCGCTGGATAGCGACGATATGTTTGAACAAACCTTCATGCAAAGGGCAGTGGATATAATTCAGCAGGAAGAAAAAGTGGATATCGTCTTTGCTAACCTGCAGGAATTTGGGGCTACAACCGGAAAATGGATACCTGCCGAGAGCTCACGTTTGCGGCTTATGTCTGAGAATACCTTGCCTTACGCATCTATTTACAGAAAGGAGCTCTGGCGTAAAGTTGGTGGGTACGACAACCTAATAAATGTTATTGTTCAGCCGGAAGACTGGAATTTCTGGATAAGCTGTTTCAAACATAATCCCGTTGTTCGGCGGATAAGTGAGCCACTTTTCCTCTACCGTGTAAATCTTCAGAGCATGTATCATAAGACAATCAAGCATAACTTAAAGTTAGCTTGGGCATTTATCGCTACCTGCCATCCTGATTTGTATCCGGTTACAAGCCTGGTTCAGGCCTGGCAGGAAATTGCGAATTGTCCGGATAGCGTTTATGAAAATATCCTTAAAGCAGTTGAAAAATACCCTGAACGTGGACTGCCATACTTCTGGCGGGGATTAATACAGAGACGCAAAGGGCAGGTCCGTGAGGCTTTGGAAGATTACCGGATAGCTGCTGAACGGGCTAAGGAAGGGGATTGGCAGGCGTCCTTTGCCCTTATGATGTTACAGAAAAGTCAGGGCGACCTTGTGGGAGCACGCAGCAGTTTAGAGAACCTCTTAAGCATCAGGCCTGATTTTGATTGGGTACGAGATTTGGTATCGCCGCGTGTCGGCCGGCAAAAGATACTGTTCTATTACGATAGAATAGGTAATCCCAGTGAAACCAGTCCTGCAGGAACGGTAATAGCGGTACTGAACTTTGCAAAAATGCTTCACAACAACACCGATATGGAAATTCACATAACCGGTGACCTAATAAATTATCCTGAGCAGTATAAATCCTTACAGATTATTCCTCTACCGAAATTCAACAAAAGAGCCGAATTCCTTGCAAACTATGATGTGGTTTTTTTCGCAACGCACATTCGCTATTTCAAGGATTTACCCAAGCCACGTGGTCAAATTTGGATATTATGGCAGCACTGTTGGCGAGCTGACGACCTCGTATCATTGTCATATATGAGCGACTTCGACGTAGTTGTTTGTCTATCAGAGTTACACAGGGTCTCACTGCACAATGACGGCATCGGGAGCGAAAAGCTCATGATTATGCCCAACTTTATTGATACCAATCTATACTCGCCGAAAGATGCCGGCAGGAACGACCACTCCATAATGTATGCTGGTGCATTACATGAGCATAAGTGCGTTGACATTCTTATTGATGCTTTTCGATTAGTCCGCCGCCAGATAACCGATGCCGAGCTGCATATTTACGGTGATGGTTCAATGTGGCGCGGCGGAGACGCCTACGGGGATAACCTCAAGAGTACAAAGCCGGAAGGTACATATTTTCATGGCTATGTTGACAGTAAAGATATGCCGGAAATCCATCCAAAGCACAGCATATTCTGTCTTCCATCCAAGTTTGAAAGTTTTGGGCTGGTGACTTTGGAAGCACAGGCCTGTGGGTGCATTCCGGTGGTACACGATGGCGGTGGCGCCGCTGTTACTCTGGCCGATGGGCAAACCGGTTTATTATATTCACCTAATACGCCCGAAAAACTTGCAGAGACAATAATCGCTGCCTTGAAGATGGTCGATGAAGATCCCTCTATTCGGCACAGAGCTGTTGATTTTGTACGAGAGAATTTCAGTACAGACATAGCTGGGGAATATATTTCAAAGCTCTGGGACAGAATCAATATTGCCGGGGAAGTTAATACTATCAGAACGTTGCTCGAAGATAATGATGTCCGGCAGGCGGAACTGAAATGCGAACGATTGTTGCAGAAATACCCCAATCATCCGGAGGCGCTGTTGTTGCAGGCATTGATTATGAACCAGCATGGAGATGAAAAAAGCGCCAGTGCACAAATCACAGAGCTGCTGGAAAAATTTCCCAACCACGTCGGAGCGCTAAATGATTGTGGGCTGATGGCAATGAAGGCCGGAGATACAAAAAATGCTTTAAGCTGCTTTACCAAGGCATACAAATTCAACCCGTGGGACAAAAAAAACATCACCAATTGCTATACGATATTGAAAACATCCGGCAACTACAGGCAGGCCAAAACACTTCTCCTGAGTTATTTGACAAATGTCGGTGAAAATGCACAGATGCTTTATCTGCTTGGAGAAATTGATGCTCTTCTTACGAATGCCGATTCTGCAGTTAACCTCGTCTCCCAACAGCAGGTAAATGAAAAGCAGGGTGTCTTTTTTAAGGAAAGCACAAGCGAGCCATTGGTTAGTATAATAATGCCTGCTTACAATAGTGCCCACTATATTGGGCAGGCAATCGAAAGCGTCCTTAGCCAGGACTATAAAAATTTTGAACTTTTGATTGTTGACGATGGCTCCACCGACAATACCAAAGAGATAGTCCAGCAGTTCAATGACAGCCGTATCAAATACATTTATAAGGAAAATGGCGGCGTGTCAAGTGCGCGAAACCGCGCAATAATCCGGTCCAAGGGGCAATATATCATGCCTCTGGACGCAGATGATATGATGGCTCCGAATTTCATTACTTCGCACCTGCAGGAATTTGAAAAGCATCCGGAGGCCGACCTCGTTTATTGCGATGTCTCGTTGATTGACGCTGATGGTGAGCCGATAAGGGTAATGAAGAAGCCCGAATACCATAATCACAGGCATCTCATCAGAGACTTGTTCCGACAAGGACATCCTATAATTCCGTTTAGACTCGGTATAAGAAGGAGCGTTTTCGACAAGATAGGTCTTTACGACGAAACACTCGTGGTAGCCGAAGACTATGATATGATGAGACGTTTCGTAAGGGCCGGCCTCAATGAACATCATCTACGCCAGACCCTGCACCTGCGACGAATGTACCCGGAAAGTTTGTCAAGGACTATGAATCTCGATAGGGCCAGGAGCCATTTTGAGGTTATCAGGCGGTTTACGGATACTTTTGAATACGACGAGCTGTTTCCAGACGTGGTTTGGGACGAGATAGTACCGCAGAGACGCCAATTACATGCTAAATGTCTTGCTTCTGCAACTTATCTTACAATAGGGCAGTCTTACATAAAATCAAATTCACTTATCTGTGCCAAGACAGCTTTTAACCTGGCCCATTCACAGCTGAATGAGTGTCTCAAGGCAGAGCCGGCAAACCAGTTTCTCCAACAGCTATTGCAAAAGTCCGAACTTCTACAAGCCAAGTGTGCCGAGACAATACAACAAGCTGACCGTTAATTATTTATAAAAATACATATTCAAATACAAGGTGAAAAGTTAAGCAAACGTGTTTTTTAGCGATAATTGTTATATGAAAGTGTATTTATACCGCGCATCTATGAACTTTTATAAAACCGTAGGAATACAAAAGGTAGCTTAAAGATGTCAACTATACAGCTCCCAGGCCTTTTATCGGGCATTGATACAAAAACCCTCATTGCCCAGCTAATGGCAATCGAAAGCCGCTCGCTTAATCTGTACGAGAACCGTAAAAGTCTATGGGAAGAAAGACAAGATGCGTTGAGTACCTTGGAGTCCAAGCTCGAGACATTTAGAAGTACAGTGAGAGCTCTTTCCGATGCCGATGAACTTCGATCCTTTACCGTTACCTCAAGTGACACCGATAAATTGACCGCTGAGGCATCCTACAGCACTTTTGAAGGCAACCACACAGTCGTAGTCAATCAGTTAGCTGCCGCCGAACGATGGGTTCATTCAACCGGCAAAGAGTATATCGAGGATTTCGTTGGCGAGGGTACCTTTATTTACTCGTATAATCATCAGGAAACAGCAATAACAACCACCGACACAACAACATTGCAAGACCTGGCTGGCCTGATTAATAACGATGCAAACAATCCCGGTGTTACAGCCAGTCTGTTATACTATAACGATGCCTACCATCTTGTGCTAAATGGCAATGATGCCGGCTCAGATTACAGAATCTCCGTTAATGCAAGCAGCACAGAAGTCTTGCAGGCCAACATCGCATTTACAGTTGACAATGATAACGCCACACTGAGCACCCGAATAACAGAACTCGACCAGTTCGGTGAAAATCCTCTTGAAGGCGTTGAAACCATTAGAATAACCGGAACCGACCGTTATAACAACAATATAACTCAGGTGAACCTTCCCCTTACCGCAAATACTAAACTCAGTCATCTTATTGCCGAGATTAATGATTCCTTTGATGGGAACGTTAAGGCAACACTCGAAAATGGCAAAATTATCGTAACGGACAGTTTCTCAGGTTCAAGTGATCTTTCAGTGATTTTGACCTATATTGACAATGGTTCTTCTGCAGCCCTGAGCTTACCGATAATGGTCGTTCCAACGCAAGGCGGCAGCACTGAAGCAGACCTTGAAGGTTTTGCGGCATCGGACTTTACGAAAAGCCAGTCGGCCCAGGACTCGA
>Ga0315541_1004247_pt1 | contig 10592 bp, 7 predicted proteins | sample SalMarSW160190MG_FD_203095 | JGI IMG/M metagenome (GOLD analysis project Ga0315541, IMG submission 203095) | Salt marsh sediment microbial communities from the Plum Island Ecosystem LTER, Massachusetts, United States - Salt Marsh Sediment SW1601-190 ...
CGCAGTCCCCGGCGGGCGAGCGCTGGACGCCGGAGCGCCCAGGAGAGGCCCCTGCACAGGCGGGCGGCCGCACCGATGCTCTCCTCGTACCGCCGGTCCCACGCCCCGACGAGCTCCGGGCGCCAGTCGCGGATCCCCTCCAGGGCGATGGGCGCGAGGGTGCGCGCACCCGAGAGGGCCCACGCCATCCCCTCTCCGGTGAAGGGCTCGACGTAGCCGGAGGCGTCCCCGACGGCTAGGAGCCGGTCCACGCCTCGCGTCGTGGCCCGGCGCGTGAGCCTGGGGGTCCCTCGCCACCCCTCCGTGGGGGTGCCGTCGAGCGCCGGGAACCCTGCGCGCTCCAGCAGGCCGCGCACGGCTCCCTCGGGACGCGTGCCGCCCCCGAGGCGGGCGGGATCCAGGGCGCCGGCCACATCCAGGGTGCCGTCCTCCAGGCGGACGAGGCCGACGTACCCCTCCGGCCCCACCGCCATGTGGATCACCCCGGCCGGGTACCACCGGGTCGCGGCCGGGAAGAGGGCGCCGAACCCGATGCGGGACCAGGGAGCGATCCCGGCGTCGCGCCCACCGTGGAGCGCCTCGGCCAGGAGCGAGCTTCCCACGCCGTCGGCGGCGATGACGACCCGGGCGCGCACGTCCGTCACCGTCCCCGCGATCTCCACGAAGAGCGTCCGGTGCTCGGCGCCGCACGGACCGAGGCGGGCGCGGGCCGGCGCGGCGAACGTGACGCCCATCGACACGGCGGCCCGGGCGAGGGCGTCATCCAGCGCGGAGCGCGACATCGCCACGGAAGGGCCCAGCGGGATATCCGCTACCGTGGACCACCCGGCCAGGCGGAGCGTGTGGAGGGGGACGGTGCCGGCCTCGTCCAGGATGCGCGCCAGCCCCGCCTCGTGCAGCACCGACTGCGTCCCCGGGCTGAGGCAGCATCCGCACACCTTCCAGCGCGGGAACGCCTGCCGGTCCACCAGGAGCACCTCCGCCCCGGCCCGCCCCAGCTCGAAGGCGGTGAGGGCGCCGGCCGGGCCGGCGCCCACGACGACGGCGTCCCAGACGCGGGCATCGAGGTCGCCGCCCCACGCGTCCGCGCTCATCGGCGCCTCCAGGACAAGGCGAACCGCTGGGGCCAGCACCGCGTCACGACGGCGCCGGCGAGTCCCGCCTCGACGGCCATCGCCTCCACCTCCTCCAACGAGAACGCGCCCGCCACCGAGCGTAGCCCGTCCACCCTGGCCACGTCGGAGCGCGCCAGCGTGTGGAGCGTGACGCCGGCCAGCGCCCACCCCAGGCGCGTGCGCCGCAGGTCCTGCACGAGAAGCGCATCGACCGAATCCGCCATCGCCGAGAGGAACGCCACGGCCTGGTCCTCTCCGAGATGGTGGAGGAAGAGGGACGAGCAGAGGAGGTCGTATCCCTCCGGCAGGGGAGAGGCGAGCGCGTCCCTCTCGAAGAACCGCACCTCCACCCCCGCCCGCTTCGCCGAGCGTCGGGCGTGCCCGAGCGCCACCGGGCTCCGGTCGCACCCGTGCACCTCCAGAGGAAGGCCGGACCGCCCCGCGCGGCGCGCCAGGGCCACGGCCACGTCGCCACCCCCGCATGCCAGGTCGAGCACGCGGACGGGGCGGCCCCGCGCCAGCCCCGCCCGCAGGAGCTCACGCCACACGCGCCCCGCGGTCCCTGAGAGGAGGTTCACGGTGGTCAGCGCCTCCAGGGCCCGGATGTGCCGGACGGGCTCCAGCCCAGGGTCGTCCATGAGTTCCGCCTCGAGGCGACGCCGCGTCAGATCAGGGCCGATCAGCGGACGTCCCCGGGCACCATGGTGAAGCCGGCCGTGGCGAAGTGGCGATCCAGGGTCAGTGCCTCCGTGACCCCCCGCGCCGACATCACCGCGAAGCTCACCCCGTCCGTCAGGGAGAACTCCTGGTCCTCGAAGCGCACGAGCCATTCCTCCGCCGCGCGTACCTCCAGGTCGGAGGTGCTGGGCTCGACCAGGAGCGGCTCCCGCCTGACTTCCCGGACGAACCGCAGCGCCGCGAGCCGCCCCGCCTTCCGCAGCAGGAGTGCGTGGGTCTCGGCCACGACGAGGTTCGTGGTCACGATGCGGACGCCCTCGGCCACCCGCCCCCGGAGCGCGCCGGCGAGCGCGGCATGGTCCGGGTGGCGCGCGTCGGCGAGCGGATACCAGGCGCTCGTGTCCACGAAGAGTTCAGCGGCCACGGCGGCCTCCCCCCCCGGTCCTGCCGCGCGGCGCGGGGTGCCCCCAGGAAGCCTCCTCCGCGTCGGCGAGGAGAGCGTCGTGGCCCCGTGCCGGGTCGCCGGTCTCCGCCGTGCCGGATTCCTCTCCGATCAGCCCGATGATCCGGAGCGCGGGGTGCGTGTCCGGATCGGAGAGCTCCCGCTCCAGCGCCTCGAGGGCACGGCGGAGGACATCGGACTTGCTCGCCGCGAGCTGCAGGCGGAGGCGCTCGAGACGCGCGCGATCCCCGGGGTCGAGGTAGACCTGCACCGGCTCCCGGACCCGCAGGGGCGAGGCGGGATCACGACGGCGTTTCATGATTCATGATAGAACATCATGATCCCGCCCGCCAGCTCCTCAGCTCCCCCGCTTCCGGTTGGGCGTGTACGGCGAGCCCGCCGCCTCCAGCCGCGCTTCCAGGGCCTCCAGGTCGCGCCAAAGGGCGTCGATCTGCGGCGTGAGCTCGCGGTACTTCGTGAGCGCGTCCCGCACCAGCGTGCGCTGGGCGTCGCCCGGCGCCTGGGTGGCCGAGTACGACGCGTAGATCACGAACCCGATGCGGTCCATGATCGAGGGCGGCGTCTCGAACTGGCGCGCCGCCACGCTCCCGTCCCCGCTGAGCGTGATGCGCATCTCGGCGATGCGACGCTCCAGCGCGCGGGCGTCGGCCAGCACCGCCTCGGGGAGCGTCGGCGTGAGCCGGATGGCCTCCTTCGCGTGCCGGATGCGTCCGGACGCGTCACCCAGACGCCGCGACGCCGCGAGGATCTCGCGGTACGCCGCCCCCGCCTCCTTCTGGAAGGCCAGGAGCGCTTCCTTGTCCTCGGCGGCCAGCGTGGCGTTGTTCAGCGGAACCACCTCGAGCTCGCGCGGGCCCGCCAGCGCTTCGGGCACGCCGTCCACCACCTCCGAGAGCGACACCGTGTACGTCCCGGGCGTCACCAGGGGGCCCACGTCGGGATCGGAGAAGGGGTTCTCCTCGCCGGGGCCGCTCAGGTCCACCGGCACCTCCGGGGGCCAGCGCAGGTCCCAGGCGATCCGGTTCACGCCCTTCCTCGGCGCCGTCTTGAGCCGGCGCACCACGTTCCCCTCGTCGTCGGAGATGGTGAAGAGGAGGTAGGGGTCCTCCTCCTGGTCCTCGGCGCGTATGGCCTCGAACGAGGGATACGGGACCGGCTGGCCTGCGTCGGCGAGCTTCTTCTCCGCCTCCTGGCGCTTCTCCTCCAGCGTCTGGATGTCGTCCTTCAGCCAATACGTGACGACGGCGCCGAAGGGCGGGTTGGCGGCGGTGTAGTACGATTCGCCCTGGAAAGACTTGTCGGAGAGGCCGAGCTTGCGCGACGGCACGTAGAGGAGGGCGTCGCGCGCGCCGAAGACGTGGGCGTCCTTCGCCAGCACGTCGGCGGTGGCCTCGCGCAGCGGCGCGTAGTCGTCCAGGACCCAGAACCCGCGCCCGAACGTGGCCAGTACCAGGTCGTTCTCCCGCGGGTGGATGGCCAGGTCTCGCACCGCGGCCACGGGGAAGCCGCCGCCGGTGAGCTTCACCCAGTGGGCGCCGCCGTCACGGGAGAAGAACGCGCCGAACTCGGTGCCGGCGAACAGCAGGTCGGCCACCTCGGGATCCTGCGCCACGCTGTACACCGAGCCCCGCTCGGGGAGGTCGGAGGCGATGGACGTCCACGTCTTCCCCAGGTCCGTGCTCCGGAGCAGGTAGGGCTTGAAGTCCCCGTTCTTGTGGTTGTTGAACGCGGCGAAGAGGGTGTTGGCGTCGTGGCGCGAAGCCAGCACCATGTTCACGTACGTGCGCTCGGGCACGCCCGGGAAGCGCTCGATCTTCCGCCACGTGGCGCCGCCGTCCTCGGTGACCTGGATGAGCCCGTCGTCGGTGCCGACGAAGAGGAGCCCTTCCTCCAGCGGCGACTCGTCCAGCGTGACGATGTTCCCGTAGATGGTGGTGGACGCGTTCTTCCCCACCGCGTCCACACTCCACACCTTCCCCATGACGGGGAGCGTGTTCCGGTCGAGCCGGCGCGTGAGGTCCGGGCTCACGACCCGCCACGAGTTCCCGCGGTCGTCGCTGCGGAAGACCTTCTGCGCGGCGTGGTAGAGCCGCGTGTGCGAATGCGGGCTGATGAGGAGCGGCGCGTCCCACTGCCAGCGGAGCCCCGGCTCGCCGAGCCCGGGCTGGGGCTGGATTGGGACGATCTCCCCGCTCGCCTTGTCGTAGCGCACGAGCCCGCCATACTGGGACTGCGCGTATACGATGTTCGGGTCGGTGGGGTCGGCCTGGCTCTCGAACCCGTCGCCCCCGTTGGTGATCTCCCAGTCCTCGTTGACGATCCCGTGCTGGCTGGTGGTCCGCGAAGGGCCGGCCAGGGAGAAGTTGTCCTGCGTGCCGCCGTAGACGTTGTAGAAGGGGAGCGCGTTGTCGAGGGCCACCTTGTAGAACTGGGTCACGGGCAGGTTGGCCTTGAATTGCCACGTCTTCGCCCCGTCCCAGGTCTCGTACACGCCGCCGTCGTTCCCGTTGAGGGCGTGCTCCGGGTCCTTCGGGTCGAGCCAGAGCGCGTGGTTGTCCACGTGCTTGTGGTGCTCCCCGTAGCGCCCCCAGGTGGCCCCGCCGTCCTCCGTGACCTGGGAGAAGACATCCATGGACACCACCCGGTCGCGGTCGAACGGGTCGCACATGATCTCGGTGTAGTAGAGCCCGACCGTGGCGTAGCCGCTCCGCTTCTCGAAGGAGCCGCCCCGGTCGGTGGAGCGGAAGAAGCCGCCCGCGTCACCGGCGGCCTCGACCATGGCGTAGACGTAGTCCGGGTCCGCCGGCGCGATGCAGAGCCCGATGCGCCCCACGTCGCCGGAGGGGAGCCCGGCCGTGATCTTTTCCCAGCTCTCGCCCGCGTCGGTGGACTTGTACAGGGCCGATTCGGGCCCGCCGCCGATGTAGGTCCACACGTGGCGCCTACGCTGCCAGGCGCTGGCGTAGAGCACGTCGGGGTCGCGCGGGTCCATGTGGACCTCGTTCACCCCGGTGTTCTCGCTGACGTCGAGGATCTTGGCCCAAGTCCTCCCGCCGTCCGTGGTCTTGAAGAGCCCCCGGTCTCCACCCGGCGCCCACACCGGGCCCTGCGCGGCCACGTAGACCACGTCCGAGTCCCGGGGATCCACCGCGATGGCGCCGACGTGCTCGGAGTGCTCGAGCCCCACCTTCTTCCAGCTCGCGCCACCGTCCACGGACTTGTAGACGCCGTCGCCGTACGACACGGCGCGCTGCGCGTTGTTCTCCCCCGTGCCGACCCACACGACGTGGGGGTTGTTCGGGTCCAGGACGACGACGCCGATGGAGGCCGCGCCCTCGTTGTCGAAGACCGGCTCGAAGGTCGTCCCGCCGTTCCTCGTCCTCCAAACGCCGCCGCCCGCCGTGGCCACGAAGTACGTGGCCGGGTCGGCGGGGTTCACGGCCAGGTCGATGATCCGCCCCGACGTGAGCGCAGGTCCGATCTCGCGGAGCGCCATGCCCCGGAACGTGGCGGGAGTGAACGGGGACTCCTGGGCAGCGAGGGCAGCGTGCGGGGCGAACGGCGAGCCGGCCGCCGCGGCGGCCCCTGCCGCGAGCAGCGCGCCGGCGAGGAGCAGGCGGGAGGTCCTCATGATGGCATCCGTCGAAAGGAGGGAAGGTCCGTGAAGATGCCCCCTGGCCCCGGGGCGTCGCCAGGCCCATTCTGGGAATGGGGGACCCTGCCGCGAGGACGCCCATGAAGGCCAAACGCGCTGAAAAGCTCGCCTCGCTGGAGCGTGAGTTGGACGCGCTCATCCGCGACGCCCGCTCCCTGGAGGAACGTTACCGGCCCCAGCTCGACCAGCTCCATCCCGACCAGCTCCGGAGCGGCCTCAACCTCCTCCACTACCTGGCGCTGCGGGAGCGCGACGAGAGCGACCTGCAGGAGGAGTTGGGCGCCTTCGGCCTCTCCAGCCTTGGGCGCTGTGGGGCCCACGTCCTGGCCACCCTCCACGCCGTGCGCCACGCGGTGCGGGCGCTCCAGGGGCGCGCCGGGAAGCGGAGCCGGGGCCCGGTGACGTTCAAGGCCGGGCACAAGCTCATCAAGCGGCATACCCGCGCCCTGCTGGGAAAGAAGGTGAAGGGGAGCGCGGCGCGCATCATGGTCACCCTCCCAGCCGAGGCCGCCGAAGACCCCAGGCTGGTGCGTCACCTCGTCGAAGCCGGGATGAACTGCGCGCGCATCAACTGCGCCCAGGGCGGCCCGGTCGAGTGGGAGCGCATGCTGGCCCACCTGGAGCGGGCCCGGAAGGCCACGGGACGCTCGTGCCGGACCTTCATGGACGTGGCCGGACCCAAGATCCGCACCGGGCCGCTGGCGCCGGGGCCGAGGATCCTCTCCATCCGCCCGAAGAAGGACATCCGCGGCGTGGTGGCGGCGGCCGAACCCGTGGTGCTGGTCCCCGAGGGCGAAGCGCCGGGGCGGGCAGCGGGCGCCGAAGAGGGTGGTGACCCCGTCGTCCCCATCACCCCTGCTCTCTTCCGAGCCCTCCGTCCCGGGGACCGACTCACGTTCATGGACACGCGCGGCCGCCCCGCGTGGTTCGAGGTCGGCGACGTAGGCCGGACCGAAGCCCGGGCCGTCTGCCCCTTCTCCGTCTACCTGGAGACGGGGCTCCCCGTCATCCTGGAGACCGGCGGCGGCGCCGAGGGTGGCGCTGCGCACGTCGGCGGCGCGGTGGGAACGCTCCCCTCCCAGGACGACCCCATCGTGCTGCGCCCCGGCGACACCCTGGTCATCCACAGGGACCTCCGCCCCGGCGAGCCCGCCCGCAAGGCCTCCCAGGGGCTTCCCGCCGCGCCCGCCCACGTAGGGTGCACCTTCCCCCAGATCTTCGACGACGTGCGCGCCGGCGAGTCCATCCTTCTCGACAATGGGAAGGCCCGGGGCTTCATACGAGAGGTGCTGGACAGCGAGATGGTCGTGGAGATCACCGGAGCGCCGCGGGAGGGGATGAAGCTCCGCGCCTCCAAAGGGATCAACCTCCCGGACAGCCGCCTGCGCATCCCCAGCCTCACCCCCCAGGACAGGACGGCCCTGCGCTTCATCGCCGAGCACGCCGACGGCGTGGACGTTTCCTTCGTGAACCACCCCGACGACGTGGAGGACCTTCTCGACGAGCTGGAGAGCGTGGGCGGCGCTCACCTGGGGCTCATCCTCAAGATCGAGACCAAGCAGGGCTTCCGGAACCTGCCTGGGATCCTCCTGGCCGCCATGGAGTGGCCGCTGGTGGGCGTGATGATCGCCCGGGGCGACCTGGCGGTGGAGGCGGGATGGGTGGACCTCGCCCGCCTCCAGGAGGAGATCCTCTCGGTGTGCGAGGCCGCCCACGTCCCCGTGGTGTGGGCCACCGAGGTTCTCGACCGGCTGGCCAAGAAGGGGACGCCCACGCGCTCGGAGATCTCCGATGTGGTCATGGCCGAGCGGGCGGAGTGCGTCATGCTGAACAAGGGGCCCTACATCGTGGACGCCATCCACACCCTGGACGAGGTCCTCCACTCGGTCCAGGCCTACCAGCGCAAGAAGATCACCCTCCTCCCTCCCCTCGCGCTGGACGCGCCCGACCCAGACGAGGTGGGACGGGCGGTCGGGACGCGCCAGGGGAGATGGAAGGAGTAGGGGCCCGCAGTCAATACGCTGCTGCCAGCATCCCCAGCGTCACGAGATCCGCGGCCACGAGGCTCCACCCCACGCGCTTGAGGTGCCGTGGGTGCACGTCCAGGGCGGCCACCGCCAGGACCAGGAACGCCTTGGGTGCGAGGGCCGCCGCAGCCGCGGCCAGGGGGTGGCCCACGGCCACCGCGGCGCCGGCCGGCGCCAGCGCGATCAGGGCGGCCGCCGGCGAGGCCACCACGACCCACCGACCCGGGCCCCGTCCTCCCTGGTTCTTCCTCTGGAAGCGTGCCTTCACGGCATGGACGGCGAGGGTGGCCAGAGCGAAGGAGGCCGCCCACGCCAGCACGGGGATGACCACGAAGGAAGGCCCGATGCCGAGCGCGAGCATGGCGGCCTCTGCCCCCGTGCTTCCGGGAGGCGCGCCGTGCCCCGCCGCGGCCACGGGCGCGTGCACCGACGCGAACGCGGCGGCCACCAGGAGCTCGCCGGTGATCGACTTGGTCCGCCCCGCCAGCACGAGCGCCATCACCGATGCGCCCAGGAGCGCCGGCGGCACCGCCCAGGCCAGGGCACTCCCCTGCGCCGTCACGACGAACAAGACGCCGGAGGCCAGGGCGACGGCCCCCAGCACCGCCAGACGCGTGCGGGCGGCCGCGTCCGCCGTCGTTCGGACCCGCTCGCCCCGCCGCCCCAGCACCACCAGCATCGCCTCGTGGGCCAGGAACCCGGCCACCGCCAGGAGGGCAAAGGCCAGCCCGGCCACGGACACGCCCCCTACCGCGAGGCCCGAGGCCACGGGGAAGGCGAGCATGGCGTAGGCCCCGTGCTCTCGGGGGCGGAGGTCGAGCGTCGGCGGTGACATGGGAGGCTTCAACCCCCTCAGCCCGTCGCCGGGTCCACCGCAGGCGTCCGCCCCGGTGACGTTGAGCCGAGCCAAGGCGAGTCCGGCGACGCCGAACCGCGGGCCCACAGCGCACCGCGCCGTATCTCGCACCCCCTTGTATTCATTGAAGATTAAACTATCTTGTCTCAGCACACCGGAGTATCCCGCCGCCGAACGACGACCGGAGACCCAGGAGACCGTCCATGACCCCCCCTGCCCTGTCCACCCGCGGCTTCCACCATATCACCATGGTGTCCACCGACGCCCCGCGGACGCTGGCGTTCTACCGCGAGCTCCTGGGGATCCCCCTGGCCAAGAAGACGGTGAACTTCGACGACCCGGGCGCCTACCATCTCTACTTCGGAGACGACGGTGGGCGCCCCGGCACCCTCCTCACCTTCTTCGAGTGGCCCCGCACGCGGCGGGGGCGCTGGGAGGTGGGAGGCGTGCACCACCTGGCACTGGGCGTGGCCACCCCCGAGGCGCAGCTGAAGTGGAAGCGGCGCCTCACCGACGCCGGCGTGCCCGTGTCCGGGCCCATGGACCGGGGGTACTTCAAGAGCATCTACTTCGCCGACCCCGACGGGCAGATCCTCGAGATCGCCACCCGCGGTCCCGGCTACGCCATCGACGAACCCGCCGGAGCGCTGGGCCGTGAGCTCGTGGTCCCGCCGTCGGAGCGCCTCCCCCGCGGGCGGGACGAAGCGGGCATCGCCGCCGCCACCCACCCCGAGCCCGTGCCCGTGGTGACCGCGGACATGCGCCTGGAGGGGATCCACCACATCACCGGGATCACCGACGACCTGGCGCGCGCCGACGCCTTCTACCAGGAGGCGCTGGGGCTCCGGGTGGTGAAGAAGACCTACAACCAGGACGACGCGAAGACCCTCCACTGGTTCTGGGCCGACTACGACGGGGAGAAGGTGGGCCCCCACTCCGCGCTCACCCTCTTCGCCTGGCCCGACTCCAACCACTACGCGCGGCCCGGCGCCGGGCAGACGCACCATGTCGCCTTCCGCGCCAAGGACGACGAGGAGCAGGCGGCCTGGCGGGAGCACCTCCTCTACCTGGGGGTGGACGTGAGCCCGGTGATGGAGAGGAACTACTTCCGATCCATCTACTTCCGGGCCCCGGACGGGCTCCTCCTCGAGATCGCCACCGATGGCCCGGGCTTCGCCGTGGACGAACCCGCGGAGTCGCTGGGCTCGGCGCTCAAGCTCCCGCAGTGGCTGGAGGCGCGGCGGAGCGGGATCGAGGGCTCGCTGGTACCGCTCCCCTGACGGCGACATCTTTCACAGCCCTCCTCGACCTCCGACCCGTCCCACCGTCCACCCCGGGCTGACTGAACATGCTGGGCTTCGATCTCAGCCGTCCATCCACCGTCGTAGACGGCTCCACCGTCCTGGTCCTCCTCCACGGGAAGGGGAGCCACCGCGGCGACCTCCAGGTGCTCCGTGCCCGCTTCCCGGAGGAGTGGGCACTGGTGACGCCCCAGGCACCCCACCCCGGCCACCTCTGGGGGTACGGACCCGGTTGGGCCTGGTACCGTTACGAAGGAGAAGACCGGGTGGAGCAGGGTGGCCTGGACTGGAGCCTGGGGGCGCTGGACCGATTCCTGGCGGAGCTTCCCGCCAAGCTGGGTTTCAGGCCCGGCCGCACGGTGCTGGGCGGCTTCTCCCAGGGCGGAACCATGAGCACCGCGTACGCCCTCACCCGGCCCGGCGCGGTGGCGGGGGCGCTGAACCTCTCCGGGTTCCTGGTGGACTCGCCTGCGGTGCGGCCCGAGGCCGAGGGCGCG
>Ga0315541_1004249_pt1 | contig 10585 bp, 8 predicted proteins | sample SalMarSW160190MG_FD_203095 | JGI IMG/M metagenome (GOLD analysis project Ga0315541, IMG submission 203095) | Salt marsh sediment microbial communities from the Plum Island Ecosystem LTER, Massachusetts, United States - Salt Marsh Sediment SW1601-190 ...
GCTCTGCCTTCGGTTATAGCCCGGCACATATCGCAGCTGTTGCACGGTTCGCCCTTGCCGTCGCTTAAGCAGTTGAGCGCCTTGGCCAGGATGCGCCCGGTGCTGGTTTTGCCGGTTCCCCGGGGGCCGTAGAAGAGATAGGCGTGGGATACGCGCCCGCTTTTGAGGGCGTTGCTTAATGTTTGAGTCACCTGTTCCTGACCGACTATTTCGGCCAGGGTCTGGGGGCGCCACTTGCGATAAAAGACCTGGGATGTCATATTAGCTTGTTCTTATTATACCCTAATATTGCCCTCTTGCCCAAGGGGTTTTAGTCTTAAATAAGCGCCGATTTTTTATTTTAATAAGAGAAAGCCAGCTTTACCAGTTTGCACCAGTAAAGCTGGCTTGGGTGAGCTACTATTTCAAGCTATAGCAGCGAGGGCAGGTCTTTTGATGCGTCCTCGATTTCCTTGAGCTTGCCCTCGAACTCCTCCCGTCTGCCCTTAAGTTCGTGGATAACGCCGCTGGCTTTGGTGTAGTAGCCTTTGACCTTTTCCACAGCATTAAGCTCGGACAGGAGCAGGGTGATGTCAATCAGGCTTCTCTCCCTGGGATAATCACCGTTCCTTATCACCGCCTCCGGGCTGATGGTCCTGAGATAATCTCCCAGCTCCTTGACCAGGTCCATGTTCATTTCTTTGGCTGGCGCTGAGACCAGGTAGATAGCCCTGCCCGAGTCTGCCGGATTGCATTTGAGCGACAGCTCGCTTAAGGCTTCGTCCATAGCCTGGATGCCGCGGTGGGTTTCGGTGCTCTTCTTTATGAAGCTGTTGGATAGGAAAGAGAACCACTTGAAGGCCGGCACCGGTGTTTTACCGTAGCCGATTACCGTCCAGCCTGCCAGGCTCTGGATGATGTCACCGGCATCAACTATCTTGGCTCCGATGTGCTTGGGTTTCTTCTCCTCACCGGCGCAGAGCAGGTTGTAGAACGGCTCAACAATCAGGGCGTTAATCTGGGTCAGGTTGTTCCTGAGTGAGAAGTCCTTCCTGACATACCTCTGGTTGTCAATCAGGAAAATAGCGTCGACTGTCGGATACAGGGACTTAAGACAGGTGGCGGTATTATAAACGGTTCTTTCTTCAGTTTCCTCTTCATGGGAGAAGGGGAGAACGGCCATGGCGTAGATGGGCTTGTCCAGATAGCGCTCTCTGAGCATCTGGGCGACTATCGGAATTGCCCCTGAGCCGGTACCGCCGGCAACGCCGGCGATAAGCAGGAAGGCGTCGGTTTCGAAGAAGTGTCTTGCCGTCCTGATGGCGTCTACGACTTTATCGCTGTCCTCTTTAGCCACTTCGGCGCCCAGCTCGTTTATCTTGCCGACGCCGTGGCCACCTGTCCTCCGACCTCCGATGAGGATTCGGTGCTGGTAGTCACCGCTTATAGTTTGCAGGCCGCTTAGGTCGGCGGCATCGGTGTTTACGGCGAAAGCGCCGGTAATTATCTCAATGCCGCGCTGACTGCGCGCCCTTTTATTTAACCGGGCAAAATCATCGGCGAGCCTGCCGCCGCACTGTCCTAACCCCACAACCACTAGTTTCATATTTCACCTCAAAGTTTAAGAATACTGTCATTTTAGCATGTTATTTAGTCTTGTCAACATATCTAATCCAAAGTAGGGAGCTCGTCGCCGGTGTGATGCATTTCTTTCACTTGCTCCTGGGTTTCTTTGTCTATCTCCACCTGCTTGTCGAATAATTCGGTAGCATGGCTGAATAGATGTTCCACCCGGCCTACCCTGGCTAATCCGGAAGCCAGTAATGTTAGCGAGACTTCCTTCCCTCTTCGGGGGTAATCACCCATTCTGACTACTGCTTTAGGAGCCCGCTCTTGCAACAGAGTCGCCACCTCTTCTATGGCGCTCAGGGTAATAGTTCCTCGGGGGGCGGTGAGCAGGACCAGGATTCTCCTGGCCTCTGCCAGGTCAACTGATACCGACAGGTTGCTTATGGCTTTGTCCAAAGCTCCGGCTACGGAGCCGTGTTCCTTGGCTTCCTCCCGGAAGTGCGATTTATTGAGGCGGCGGAAGGTGCCCAGTTGAATTTGCCCCCTGCCGATGGAGGTGATGCCGTCCAGGGTCTGTTTGATATCGCCGGCATCCAGCACTTTGCTGCCCAGGTATTTTAGCCTTTTCTCCTCACCGGCGCAGAAAAGGTCGTAGAAATTATTAACGAACTCGATGTTTATCTGGTACAGATTTCGGGAGAAGCTGTTGTCCCGGCGGGCGAACCGTTCGTTATCAATCAGGAAAGTGGCGTCAGCGTACCGGCTGACCGTTTTTAAACAGGTGGCGGTATTGGTGACGGCATAGGAAGTAAGCCCGTTTTCTTCGTAGCCAAAGGGGAGCACTATGGCGGCGTAGACCGGCTTCTCTATCCTTTCCTTGAGTGTCTTGACCACCCAGCCGATGGAGCCGGAGCCGGTGCCCCCGCCGCCGCTGGCGATGGCCAGGATGGCATCGGTTTCGTGGAATTTTCTGGAGTCAATGATGTTATCGGTGATGACCGAGTGACTTTCCCGGATAATCTTGGCGGCATCGACATTCATCTTGCCCACGCCGTGGCCGAAGGTTCTCACCCCGCCGATGACAATCCGGTGGTGCCGGTCGGTGGGGATATGGCGGAAGCCGCCTAAATCGGCTTCATCGGTGTTAACGGCGAAGGCATCGGTCAGAATTTCAATCCGCCGGGTAAAGAGTGATCTGGCGTGACTGTTTAGGGCATAAAATTGGTCAGCGATGTTACAACCACACTGACCAAAACCTACAACGACTATTTTCATCGTCCACCTCGCAAAGGGGAATAGTGTTCTATTTTAGACACGGTTGGCCTATATTGTCAATTCCCACCTTGGTACTGCTACTTACCCTTTCCCACCACATATTGTGCCAGGTCGGCCAGGCGGCAGCTGTAGCCCCATTCATTATCATACCAGGACAGCACCTTGACCATGTTGCCGGCGATGACCATGGTGCTCGGGGCATCAACTATTGAGCTTGCCGGGTTGCCCCTGAAGTCCATGCTGACCAGCTCTTCCTGGCAGTATTCCAGTATGCCTTTTAGATTTCCGGCGGCGGCTTTTTGGAAGGCCTGGTTGACCTGTTCTGCGGTGACCTCTTTTTTAAGGTCGCAGACCAGGTCGACCACCGAGACGGTTGCCGTCGGCACCCGGAAAGCCAGGCCGTGGAGCTTGCCTTTTAGCTCGGGGATGACCTGGGTTACCGCCCGGGCGGCGCCGGTGGTGGTGGGGACAATGTTCAGGGCAGCCGCCCGCGCCCGGCGGGGGTCTTTGTGAAAGGTGTCCAGCAACCGCTGGTCGTTGGTATAGGAGTGGATAGTGGTCATTAAGCCTTTCTCAAAGCCGAAGCTCTGGTACAGTACCTTGACCACCGGGGCGATGCAGTTAGTTGTGCAGGAGGCGTTGGAGATAATATTATGCTTCTGGGGGTTATACTGCTCTTCGTTGACGCCGAGGACGATGGTGATATCCTCGTTTTTAGCCGGTGCCGAGATGAGCACCTTTTTGGCTCCCCCTTTGAGGTGCGCCGCCGCTTTGGTGGCGTCGGTGAAGAGGCCGGTTGATTCCAGGACTACCTCTACCCCCATGTCCCCCCAGTTGATGTTAGCCGGGTCGCGTTCCGCCAGAACCTTTACCGGCTTGCCGTCAACCATGATGCTGTCATCGGCGGCTTTGACCTCGCCGGGGTAGGGGCCGTAGGTGCTGTCCCATTTAAGCAGGTGGGCGTTGATTTTGGCATCAGCCAGGTCGTTAACGGCGGCTACCTCCAGCTTGCCTTTGTGGTACTGGTTAACCGCCCTGAGGGTTAATCGTCCCACCCGCCCGAAGCCGTTAATGCCGATTCTGGTTGCCATGTCTATACCTCCTGGAGCGTTTTATTCCTCCGCCGACTGCGCTGGAGCATATCGAGGAAGGCTTCGACCCTGGTCTTGAGGTGATGGGTCAGCAGAAATTCGTCGTTGCCTTCCAGGGTCAGGATGGGCAATTTTAACATGTCTCTAAATATAATATCACCGATGCCGCGGTGGCAGAAAGCCTGTACATAGTGGATGACCCCGTCCACACGGCGCTTTTTTATTTCGGCGGTGATGTCTTCTAGTCTATCATATATGGAGTAGGGATAGGTATAGTTTGAATATTGTTCGGCCAGGGAGGTGCCGGGGTGGGGCATGGCGAACTGGCGCTGGACCTCGTTGAAGACAACCCTTGCCCCCATGGTTTCCATATATCTATAGAGGTCCTGGCCGTAGACCGAGGGTACCCCGGTATAGGCTATCCGCAGCCAGTCCTCCGGATAGGGCGGGCGCTTGAGGCACTTTGCCACCAGTTCTTTCAGCTCTTTTCGGTACCTATGATAGTCCTGATTAAAGTCCGAGGTGGAAACCAGCCAGAGGTGGTTTTCCATCCCGCTGGCCACACCCTGTTTCCAGGTAAGCTCGTCCAGTTTTAGCGCCAGCCGGCGGCAGGATTTAAGCTCCTGTTTGACCTGTTCGGCGGCGTCCAGGGTGGTATTTAAACTTTCTGCCAGCTCTTCCAGAGCATTTTGCATTTGCTGGCTATCGGGGCGGTCAGGGTAGGCGAAGGGTATGGTCTTGATTCCCTTAAGTTTTAGCACCTCCATGAGCATGATGGTGTTGGAGCAGTCGCCGGTGGTGACGCAGAGGACGGTGTCGATTTTATGCTCCATGCATGCCCCGTAGATGCCCTTAATCCAGCTGCAGCAGTTTAAGGGGAAGCCGGCCCGTTCGGCAATATTTATTAATCTTTCCGGGTTGGGGTCGGTGATAAAGACATTATTGAGGTCTACCGGCTGGTAGCCGGCGGCTAATAATATTTCTATTGGCACGGTGGTGGTAATGCCTATTCTATTCATTTTTCTTTGCTTTTTGGGGCAGGCGGTAGTAGCGGACATCGTCCCGGTTGAACCTTTCCAGCTCTCCCTTAGCCCTCATCGCTTCCAGGTGTGCCGCTGTTTCCAGTATGGCTATTCTCCTGTCCCAGGTGCCCAGCTTGTGCCAGCCGACTCCTTTAATATCGTGCAGCCAGGTAATCTCGGTGGTCAACTGGAAGGCCGTCTTGGATTCGTAGCCTAGGGCGCCCATGATTTCGGCGTTCCTCATCCGGTGGTGCAGGATAATGCCCTCAATCCTGTCCTTGAATTCGGTGAAGGGCTGCTCGTGGCCGGGCAGGACTAAATCTACCTCCAGCTTTTTTAGCTGGTTTAGCGAGTCCAGATAGTCGCCCAGCGGGTTGGAGCCCGACTGCGGGTGTATGCCGACATGGGGGGTAATTCTGGGCAGGATGTGGTCTCCCGAAAACAGTATTTTCTTATCAGGCTCGTAGAGGCAGATGTGCCCCGGCGCGTGCCCCGGCGTGGGTATGACCTCGAAGTTGAAATCGCCGACAGTTATGGTCTCGCCGCCGTAGAGGGTGGTGTCGGGTAGGGCAGGGGTGACGAACTTCAGCATCGGCAGGGAAGCCTTCTGGAGCTCTGCCAGGCGGTCCGGCGGCACCCCGTTAGTGTGCAGCCAGCTGCCCAGTTCCTTGAGGAGTTCGTCCATGCTGACGTACCTGGTTTCGATAAAGTCCTTTTCCAGCTGGTGGAAAGCCAGGGTGGCGCCGAAGAGGTTTTTAAGCTCTCCTGCCAGCCCGTAGTGGTCGGGGTGGGCGTGGGTGACCACTATCCGGTTAATCTCTTTGCCGTCGATGCCGCCGTCGGCAAGCTGTTTTTTGAGGGAGTTAAGGGCATCTTTGGTGTTCCAGCCGGTGTCAATGAGGAGATAGCCGTCATCCCCTTTGACCAGGTAGGTATTGATATGGCTTAAGAAAGTGATGGGTAAAGGCAACGGCATACGATAGATACCCGGTGTGACCTCAATCATATCTCACCTACGGCTTTAGTGGTCAAAGGTTTCCGTGCCGGCGAAGGTAGCGTCTTCCCCCAGCTCTTCTTCAATACGGAGCAGTCGGTTGTACTTGGCGGTGCGCTCGGAGCGGCAGGGAGCGCCGGCTTTGATTAAGCCGGTATTTAAGCCCACCGCCAGGTCGGCGATGGTGGTATCCTCGGTTTCGCCGGAGCGGTGGCTTACCACCGCCTTCCAGCCGGCCAGCTGCGCCATCTCGACGGCGGCTATAGTTTCGGTGAGGGTGCCAATCTGGTTTGGCTTGATAAGAATGGCGTTGGACGCCTTTAGCTTGATGCCCTTGCTTAAGCGGTTGACATTGGTAACATAGAGGTCGTCGCCCACCAGCAGGACTTTATCGCCCAGCTTTTCGGTCATCAGCTGCCAGCCGGCCCAGTCGTCCTCAGCCATGCCGTCCTCAATGCTGATAATAGGGTACTGCGATACCCATTTGACATAATATTCTACCATCTCCCGGCTGGTGAGGGAGACGCCTTCCCTTTCCAGGACGTATTTCTTGTTCTTATAGAATTCGCTGGCGGCGGGGTCCAGGGCGATGAAGCAGTCTTTGCCCGGCTTATATCCCGCCTTTTCTATGGCGGCCAGCACCGCTTCCACCGCCTGATTATTGGAGGACAGGGCGGGGGCAAAGCCCCCCTCGTCGCCGACATTGGTATTAAGCCCCCTGTCTTTGAGGACTTTTTTGAGCGCCTGATAGACCTCGGCACCCATCTGCATTGCCTGGCTGAAGCTGGCTGCCCCGGCCGGCGCCACCATGAACTCCTGCAGGTCGGTTGAGTTGGCGGCGTGCCTGCCGCCGTTTAATATATTTAGCATTGGCACGGGCAGGCTATAGTTGCCCCAGCCCAGGTGGCGGTACAGGGGCATATTAAGGAAATTGGCGGCGGCGTGAGCTACGGCTAAAGAAGCCCCCAGTATGGCATTTGCCCCCAGCCGCGATTTGTTGTCGGTGCCGTCAAGCTGGATGAGGTTGTGGTCTATCGTTGTCTGGTCGGTGGCCGGCGTATCGATTAGTTCCGAGGCGATAACCTCGTTGACATTGGCTACCGCCTTGAGCACCCCCTTGCCGCCGAAGCGGGACTTATCGCCGTCCCTGAGCTCCACCGCTTCGTGTTTGCCGGTGCTTGCCCCGGAGGGCACCGCTGCCCTTCCTATGGTGCCGCCAGCCAGTTCGACCTCGACCTCCAGGGTGGGATTGCCCCTGGAATCTAAAATTTCCCTGCCGGTGACCCTTTCTATGGTTGACACTTTATGACCCCCTCTTTTTGGAGGCTAAATCGAGGGCTTTTTCTACCGCCTCGGTGGGGCTCTGCGCCGGGATGATGGAGTTGTCCTCCTTGCCGTTGCGGGATATTGTCCAGGTGCCCAGACCGATAACCGGCGTGCCGCCCTGCAGGGCGTAGCTTATCTCGGAGAGGGTGCCGTAGCTGCCGCCGACGGCGATAACCGCCCCTGCCGACCTGACCACGGCGATATTGCGTGCATAGCCCATGCCGGTGGCGATGGGAATCTGCACGTGGGGGTTGGCGGCGCGGCTGTCATCGCCGGGGAGGATGCCGATGGTGGTGCCCCCCTCGGCGCTGGCTCCGCGGCAGGCGGCTTCCATAACGCCCCCCAGCCCGCCGCAGACCAGCACGGCGCCGCGCTTTGCCAGCTCACGGCCGACCTCTTCGGCCAGTTTGGCTTCTTTTTTGGTGCACTGCCCGCCGCCGATGACGGCGATGGTTTTCTTATCTGCCATGTATAGCGATTATAGCACCTGAGGCTGGGCTGGGCAAAGGGGGTTTTTAAGAGGTCGTTTTGCGTCCCGCCCTCCCGCCCTACAGAGGCTACGCCTCTAAAAACTTTGAGTGGGGGGTAATTCCACATCCCTGACCTGTTTTGCGGGTGTTTTTCTTCCCACCCTCCCACCCTACAGAAGTGATACTTCTATCAGTTTTTTTTGGGGGGGATAAGGACGAGCTAATCTCTCCTCTCTCTGGGGGGTGGGGGTTAAAAGATGTAAAAAGGCATAGCCTTTTGGGTGGGTGGGTATGGGAAAATAAAGAACCGTTAGAAGGGGGGTGGGTAAAGATAAAAAATATCTAGTTATACCTGTTCATTGCCGGTGTCAGCCCCTCGGTGAGCAGGTAGAGAATTGCCTCACTCACCCGGGGTATAACTAAAGAGATTGCCTCCTTTTCCGTGGGGGTAAAATCGCTGAGCACATAGGCGATAATATCATCCTCGGTGGGGTTAGGCTTAGCCGGCCGCCCGATGCCCACCCGGAGGCGGGTGAACTCCCGGGTGCCCAGCGCTTCGATAATGGAGTTAATGCCCTTGTGCCCGCCGGAGCCGCTGCCGGAACTTATGCGGATTTTAGCCGGGGGCAGGTCAAGGTCGTCGTGGATGACCAGCAGGTCTTTGGGGCTGACCTTAAAGCTGCGCAGCAGGCGGCTTACCGATTTGCCGCTGTTGTTCATAAAGGTCTGGGGGCGCGCCAGCACCATCTTATTTCCCGCCACAGTGCCGGTGCCGATGCGCGCCAGTCCTTTTTTGTGGTCGAACTTTATCCCCCGGGCGCGGGCGAAATACCTGAGGCAGATAAAGCCGATATTGTGGCGGTTACCGGCGTAAGACCGCCCCGGGTTACCCAAGCCGACGATTAGTTTCATTTCAGGCTTTATGCTCCAGGAGACGGAGGAGTTCCTTTTCATCGATTTGCCTGGTGCCCAGCTCTTGAGCACGTGTGAGCTTATTGCCGCCGGGGTCGGCGCCGACCACCAGGTGGGTTGTTTTCCGGGTAACGTTATCCTTGGCGGTGCCGCCCATGTCTTTTATCCTGTTTTCCGCCTCCTGGCGTGAGAAGGCTTCCAGCCTGCCGGTAACGACGAACTCCTGCCCTGCCAGGAGCAGTTTTTCCGATTTAGCTTCTTCTTCCAGCGTGACGCCGGCATCTTTTAAGCGCTTGATGATTTTCTTGTTTATCTCTTCATGGAAGAAGGCGACGATGCTATCGGCAATCTTGGGGCCGACGGCTTCTATTTCCATGAGCCTTTCTCTGGAGGCTTGAGCCAGCGCATCTATGCTGCCAAATTTACGGGCTAAAATTTCGGCGGTCTCCGAGCCGACGTGGCGAATCCCTAAGGCAAAGATAACCCTGTCCAGCGGCCTGCTTTTGCTCTTTTCGATGGCGTTTAGCATATTGTCTACGCTTAGCTCCGCCATCCGCTCTATATTGAGCAGCTGTTCTTTCTTATTTTTGAGGTCATAGAGGTCAGCCACGTTTTTGACCAGCCCCTCTTTGAGCAGCATGGCGCTCTGCGATTCGCCGATGCCCCTGATATCCATCGCCCCCCTCGAGGCGAAGTGCTCCAGCCGCTCATGCACCTGGGCGGGACAGGCGGCATTGGAGCAGTAGTACATGACCTCGCCTTCGGGGCGGATGATGCCTTCCTGCCGGCACGACGGGCAGACGGTATTGCCTTTAGCGTTTTTGGGTAGTTTTTCCAGCAGGCTGAACTCCTTTTCCCTGCCGCTGCGCTTGGACTTGATTGGGCTCACCACCTCCGGTATGACCTCTCCCGCCCGCCGCACGATGACGGTATCACCGATGCGGATGTCCTTGCGGCGGATGTCGTCCTCGTTGTGCAGTGCTGCCTGCTTTATAGTTACCCCGCCGACGGACACCGGCTCCAGGATGGCGTAGGGGTTGAGGGTTCCGGTGCGGCCCACGCTGATTTCAATGTTTTTTAAGGTGGTGGTGGCTTCGACGGCAGCGAACTTGTAGGCTATAGACCACCTCGGCTCGCGGCCGACATCACCCAGCCTTTCCTGAAGAGCCAGCTGGTTGACCTTGACCACGATGCCGTCGGCTTCGTAGCGCAGGCTCTCCCTTTTTTCCTCCGAGGCGTGGTGAAATTCGGCGACCTGCTCGATGCTGTCGAGCAGGCGGTTATTGGGGTTAATTTTAAAGCCGAGGGACTTTAGATAGTCCATGGTTTCCCAGTGGGTGGGTGGGGTGGTTTTGCCCTCCGCCCAGCCCAGCATGTAGATATAGATATCCAGCGGGCGTCTGGCGGTAATGCGTGGGTCAAGCTGGCGCACCGAGCCGGCGGCGGCGTTGCGGGGGTTGGCAAAGAGAGGCAGCCCTTCCTTGGCGCGCTGGCGGTTGAGTTTTTCAAAGCCGGCCCTGGGCAGAAAGACCTCACCGCGCACCTCAAAGCGGGGTGGGGCGTCCCTGGGCACGGAAAGGGGGATGCTCCGGACAGTTCTAAGGTTCTGGGTGATATCCTCGCCGCGCATGCCGTCTCCGCGGGTGGCCCCGGTGATGAGCTTGCCGTCGATATAGGTCAACGCCACCGCCAGACCGTCAATCTTGTGCTCGCAGGCAAAGTTGAACTTCTCGCCGTCGAGCAGCTTTGAGATGCGATTATACCATGCCTCCAGCTCTTCGTTGGAGAAGGCGTTGCCCAATGATAGGAGGGGGAGGGGGTGTTCAACAACGCCGAAGGCTTCCACCGGCGCCGCCCCCACCCGCTGGGTGGGGGAATCGGGGGTCAAAAACTGGGGGTATTTTTCCTCCAGCCCTTGCAGCTCCCTCATTAAGGCATCATATTCGG
>Ga0315541_1004250_pt1 | contig 10585 bp, 9 predicted proteins | sample SalMarSW160190MG_FD_203095 | JGI IMG/M metagenome (GOLD analysis project Ga0315541, IMG submission 203095) | Salt marsh sediment microbial communities from the Plum Island Ecosystem LTER, Massachusetts, United States - Salt Marsh Sediment SW1601-190 ...
TGTTACGTTAATGTTTAAGGGCTGAAGCCTATTCTTGGCATGCTGGCGAACAGCAGCGACTAACCCCAGCGTATCCAATACAGCAGGGTGGAGATTGGAAATTACCCTACTTACTTCCTTATGTACCTGCACTGTCAGCGATTGGACTTTCTTCAGTCCAGCAATGAATGTAGCATCTTGATTACCAGACTTCGCGGACATTTCCAGCAGCGCTTCTAGCTGAAGTGCTATCCCAGAGAGCGATTGACTGGTCTCATCGTGTAGCTCACGGGCAATCCTCCTTCGTTCCTCCTCCTCTGCTACAAGATTCTGTCGTGCAAGTTTGCGTAATCTTTCCCGTGCTTTTCTCAGCCGCTCGTGCAGTATTGCCTGCTCGATAGCTATGCCAAGTTGATCCCCAATCGAGTGCAAGAGATGCACGTCTTCTTTGGTGAAGCTATGTGGCACATGGCTAGCAACATTGAGCACTCCTAGAACATTATCTTTCGCTCGGAGAGGAACGCTGATGAATGCCTTTAAACCCTCTAAGCTTAGCAAGTCAATCCGAAGGGCATTTGGTTCTGAGGAAATGTCCTCCAGTAGTACCGCCCTGCCACTTTGAGCTACCTTTCCTGCGATTCCCTCGCCAAGCTTAAGACGCAGCTCTTCAGCATATTTGGCGGGTAGACCGTGATAAACACGGTAGAACAGCGTCTGACTCGACTCATCCAGGAGCATTATTCCTCCAACGGTTCCGTTCATGATGTTAAGCACATTATCCAAGCCAATCCTAAGAATAGCATCCAACTCATGCAGACCGCTGATTGCCGCCGAGACTCGGCTCAAAGCCATAAGGCCATCATAATATTTCTCAGTCTTGCTGCCCTGATCAGCTAGATTTAAATCAGAACTAGCTGGACCAGCAGCTTTCTTAACTCCCTTACCTTTTTCCATTGTCAGTTACTTCACCGAAGTAGCCCTACATCTTCAAGAGCCAGCAAGGAAACTCCCGAGGTTTTCCACCACGAACAAAATACTATTCCTCAACCCAATAAGCCTATCCAAAATCATGACCTTTTGCAACCTCTTGTGTTTGCCACAATTAAGCGAGGCATTGTTTTCTTCCCATACATGTGTGGTGGACTATGAGGGTAAACAGGAGACCCCAATTGAGAATGCTCAAGTCAAGTTTTAGTCATTTACAGTGGAATAAGACTGGTATATAATATATCATAGTGTTATTACCAATAACTGGAGGAATGCTATGAATAAAAGTCGTCTTGTGTTATCCCTGTTGATTCTAAACTTGCTGGGCTTTCTCGGTACCGTTGTCGTTAATGGGCTGGCCACTGCCCTCCCCATAAATAACAAAACGACCGGCGAATTATCTGACCTGTATCCAAATTTGTTTACGCCAGCGGGGCTGACTTTTGCAATCTGGGGGCTAATCTATGTATTACTTGGAATCTTCGTCGTATACCAATTAATGCCCTCTGTCAGGAGAGATGCCCAGAAGGTTGATTTTGTACAGAGAATCGGGCCGTTATTCTTTATTTCCTGCCTCGCCAACATCGGCTGGATATTTGCCTGGCATTATGAAATTGTCCCCCTATCCTTGGTCCTGATGCTGATACTGTTGGGATGCCTGCTTCTAGTTTACTTGAGGCTAAATATCGGCAAATCAGAAGCGACGAAGACTGAAAAATATTTTGTGCATCTTCCTTTCAGTGTCTACCTTGGCTGGATTACCATAGCCACGATTGCCAATGTCACCGCTCTACTGGTGAATATCAACTGGAACGCATGGGGTCTTGGTGAGCCATTCTGGGCAGTAGCAGTGATTATCGTTGGTATCGCTATTGCATTATCTGTACTCTTCACCCGGAAAGACATCTATTATTGCCTTGTGGTTGATTGGGCATTAGCTGGCATACTGATAAAACGACTTTCACCTACAGAGGTGCCCGCTCAAAGCGTAGTAGTCGTTACGATTGTTGGCCTGGTGCTTATTACCGGCGGAGTTATAGCTCAACTGATAAGGAAAAAGGTGTATTAGCCAAAAAAGCGGTACATCGTGGTCTTACTAATCCTTGCAGCCACCGCACAACTCGGATCATTAAACTAAGATTGTTCTCACTGGCTGAGATAACGCTCCGCATAGCGGGCCGAGGGGCGAATCCATGGTTAACGATGTACTAACCTCACACTGAACATTAGCTTGGATTGTTGCACAAACACTTGTTTTGTGACCTAACAGTCAGCCAGAAGGCGTAGCAAGTTGCGTTACAATGCTACACTTGTAATCTCGTGCCTAAGCCGACAGTCCTTCTCCTCGAATGTGGTATCATTTGGTTCATAAGCAATGGCGCTCGCTTTCAGGAGGGTTATATGGGTAGTGATGCTGCACCGGAGCTTCATACTATATGGAGTGAGGCAAAGAATCACATCGAACAGGGCGATTACGATAAAGCTATCGAAATATACAAGTACGTACTGATCAGATACAGTGACAACGATATTGCCGTTGAGTACGCAAATGCGTATCTTGGTGACATCTACCTCACGTTAAGGCAGCTTGATTTGGCAGAGAGTCACATCAAGAAAGCCATCGATGGCAGGCCAGATAACCCTGGTTACCATTACCTTCTCGGCTTCACTTATTCCCTGCGAAGGCAATGGGGCAAAGCCATTGGTGAATTTGAAGCAGCGGTCGATAAGGAGCCAAATAATGGCGAATATCTACGAGGATTAGGATGGGCTCTTCATTGCACTGGTGATAAAGCAAAAGGCTTAGATTATCTTCATAGGGCAATCAATCTCGAGCCAACGAGCGTGAACATCTTGAATGACTTGGCAGCCGCTTATCTGTCCGGCCTTCAATTCAATAGGGCGCGCGAATACGCTGAGCAGGCGATGCGGATTGCCCCCGGCAGCAGTGTGGCAAGAGATATTCTAGACGATATTGATCGTTTTCAAGGAGACCGTGGCCAGTCCGGTGAAGCATAGTGAGGTATGCTTGTACCTAGCTGACATTGCTGGATGGCGTCAATGCTGTTCATGCGATTACAATGGCACCCTTCAGCATTATCCTACTTGCTTGTCAACGACTTAACATTGCATCGTTTTGTTACCTCACTACACAAACTGACAGTTCGTGCGATTATCAGTAGCTCATTCTGAGGAAGTAGAGCGGTTGCTTATACAAGAAGGGCCCTATATCATATGGAGAATGGAGGTGATAGTAAGTTGAAAAATTACGAATGTGTCGAAGTTAAGCATCATAAGGATGTCGGGAAAACGATTGAGGAATACGAAAGGAATAGCTGGCATCTCCACACTTATCAAACGGCTGGCATGGGTGCGGGCCCAATGTCATATATCGTTAATCATTACTTGTTGTTTGAGAGAGACAAGTGAGCTAGGTGTTGTTGACAAAAAAGTGTGAACCTCCGAAGCTAATAAAATAGCGTTTTGTGACTCCTTAGCTCTATAGTATGTCTTGGGCGCTGCACAAAACACTACTGACAATTTCTTTAATAGAAACCTAACAATGGCGCAATATAGGACTATTTCTTAATTAAATTCTAACAATTAAGCCATATAATGGTATCGTGAGTACTGTAAGGCGAATGAGGATTTATAAAGAAGGGCAATTGGGTGTTGGGTGGTAAGTTGAAAATGCAGTGTGGTAGCAGCGCCGGAGGTGAATGAGATGAATAAGAAGTTGATAGCCGTATTAGTCATAGTGTTGCTGCTGCCGCTGATAGCCTGTACTCAGCCGGCACCAGGCGAGCTGCTCAAATCAGATAAACATCGTATACGTTCACTCGATGTCAGCACGAGTGAGCAAGCATTACTGGTCGAAGGAAACAGCGCCTTCGCCTTTGAGCTTTATCAGGCGCTCAAAGGGAAGGAGGGTAATATTTTCTACTCTCCCTACAGCATCTCACTGGCACTGGCTATGACATATGCCGGAGCGCGCGGCGAAACTGCTCAGCAGATGGCTGATACTCTTCATTTCTTGCTTGGACAGGATAAGCTGCACCCGGCATTTAACTGGCTCGATGCCGAACTTGCCAGCAGGGGTAAAGGTGCTCAAGGGAAGGATGGAGAAGGTTTCAAGCTGAACATTGTTAACGCCATCTGGGGGCAAAAGGACTATGAGTTCCTTCCCGCCTTTCTCGATATCCTGGCCGAGAATTACGGTGCTGGGCTGAGAATACTAGATTTCACAACGGAGACTGAAAAGTCCCGCCTTGCTATCAACAAGTGGGTCAGTGACCAGACGGAAGGTCGCATTAAAGACCTTATCCCGCCGGGCGTGATTAATGAAATCACCCGTTTTGTGCTGACCAATGCTATCTACTTCAATGCTGCCTGGGAGCACCCTTTCGATAAGAAAATTACAGCAGACGGCCCGTTCTACCTACTTGATGGCAGGCAGGTAACAGTGCCGATGATGGAACAGGCGGAGTTCTTCGGCTACACCGAGGGGGAAGGATACCAGGCAGTTGAGCTGCTATATGATGGCGATGAACTCTCCATGGTTATTTTGCTTCCCGGGTCCGGCAAGTTCGCGGCTTTTGAAGAAGGACTTCAGGGCCAGCAGGTCTATGACATCATAAGCGACCTGCAACTTACTGGGGTCACGCTGATGATGCCTAAATTTGAATTCGACTCACAATTCAGCTTGACGGATATCCTCGCTGGGATGGGCATGCGAGATGCCTTTTTCCTTGGTGAAGCGGATTTCTCCGGAATGACCGGTAGTCCTGAACTGTTCATATGGGGCGTTGTCCACAAGGCATTCGTTGCCGTGGATGAAGCTGGCACTGAGGCTGCTGCCGCCACCGCAGTGAGTGGGGCACCATCAGCAGGACCACCCGAATCTACTGTGCAAGTCACCATAGACCGCCCCTTCATCTTCCTGATTCGCGACATTGAGACGGGCGCCATTCTCTTCGTCGGGCGCGTCTTGAATCCCGGTGCATAAGCAAACGCTGCCTGTACTGCACAAAAGCCTGTTTTGTTATCCAACATTCTTGACAATTGTTGCTCTCCAGCAGACCGACGCTAAATAAGAGGAAATATTTTCACCCATACCTAAATTGCCCCATGTTTGCCGCAGTGTTATCATACAACTAACCTCAGAGAAGCCTACCAAAGGAGGACAATATGGCGAAAGAAGACTTATCGGTAATAGGAATGTGGAAGCTCATCTCTTTCGCAATCCAGGGCGATGATGGCACATTGACTTATCCCCTTGGCAAGGACGTCGCCGGGTTGGCCATAATTGATGCCAGGGGTTATTTTTCGGCACAATTGATGAATATGAAGCGCCCACCTTTCAAGAGTGGTGACCCGCGCGGCGGCACACCAAGGGAAGTAAAAACGGCTTTTGAGAATTACGTAGGATACTACGGGACCTTTGATCTAGATGAGACAAAGGGAGTAATCATCTTTCATGTCAGGGGGGCTTGGCTGCCAAATTGGATAGGCAGTGACCAAATAAGGTATTACACATTAAGCGGAAACCGCATGACCATCAGTACAGCGCCTGTGCTCTTTGGTGGCAAGAAGGTAGTCGGGAAGCTTATTTGGGAACGTGTGAACTAGTCTGGAACACTGATTCACTGGCATGGTAAAGTCCCTATCACTTAATTTGTTCAGCGAGCCCTCTTTAGACGAGTTAACGCTTCGTGCATCCGAGGCTTGAATTTAAGCTCTCTTTCCTTTAGAGTCAGGACAGTAACGGGCTGTGTCAAATTATGTTACATTTATAACTAAACCGAGCCTGAGACATATTAGGTTTGAGAGAGTCCTGGTCAGGAACCAGAGACGAGACACGCAGGGAGAAAACTTATGAAAGTCATCGGATTAATCGGAGGCATGAGTTGGAATTCTACATTGGAGTACTATCGAATCATCAATGAGTCATTTGCCCGAAGGCTGGGCGGCCTTCACTCAGCCCGTCTGGCTCTTTATAGCTTAGATTTTGATGAGATTCAAAGAGCTCAGCATAAAGGCCACTGGGATGACATAACCCGTATTCTTGTCAATGCAGGCGATGCTGTTAAGCGGGCCGGTGCCGACTTCCTGGTAATCTGCACAAACACTATGCATAAAGTTGCTGATGACGTAGAGGAGAAAGTTGGCCTGCCTCTACTTCACATTGTTGATGTAACTGGCGATGCCATCAGGGAACGAGGGCTGCACCAAATAGGACTACTGGGGACACGGTTTGTAATGACAGAACCTTTCTATCAGGAGAGGCTTCGAGACCGCTTCGCTATCGAGCTGCTTGTGCCTGGAGAAGATGATATAGATACTATCCATCAAATTATTTACAATGAACTCTGTGAGGGCAAAATCAAGGCCTCTTCCCGCCGTGTTTGCGCCGACATTATTAGCAGACTGGTCAATGAGGGTGCCGAGGGTATTGTGCTCGGCTGCACTGAACTCCCCTTGCTTATCCAGCCTAGTGACATACATGCTCCGATATTTGATACTACACGGCTCCACGCAGAAGCAGCAGTCAACCTGGCACTCGCTGAAGTTTAGGGCTTCTGCCTCTATTGGTATGTTGTTGCACATGTCCTCAGGCATTGAACATTAGGGGCGTTTTGGTGAGGCACTGGATTCATGAACACCATGGCAGGCAAAGGCAAGCCAAATACTAGGTCAGGCATCGTGCAGGGACTTATCTCTGCTTGGCCTATTTGCCTGGGATACATTCCCGTGGGGCTGGCCCTGGGTGTAATTGCCCAGAAGGCTGGTTTACATCCGCTCGAAATTGGCTTCATGTCTCTGCTAGTTTTTGCAGGAAGCGCACAATTTATTGCCGTATCAATGCTATCCAATGGAGCAGGAGCAGTACCAATTATATTTACCACGTTTGCCGTCAATTTAAGGCACTTGCTGATGAGTTCATCACTGGCTCTCCATCTAGGTAATGCCAGTAAGAGAATCCTATCTCTGTTTGCTTACGGGGTTACTGATGAAAGCTTCGGGGTGAACATTTCCAAGTTCAGGGACGAAAATTGGGACATCAAGCGAGCACTGGTGGTAAATCACGCAACGAACATTACGTGGGTTACAAGCACGATAATAGGTGGATACGGAGGGCAACTCATACCGGCAGGAGCCTTCGGATTTGATTATGCCCTCACTGCCATGTTTATCGGCCTTTTGGTAATTCAGCTCAAAGGACGCAAATATGTGATGACAGCAGTTATCGCCGGGGCTTTGGCAATAATTTTGTCACTAGCGCTCCCAGGATATTTATACATCGTCCTGGCGTCAGTTGTGGCAGCAACAGTAGGTGTTGTATTCAGTAAAAGAGTTAAATGGGTTTAGACCAATGTTTAAAAGCGAATATATTATTATTGTCCTTGGTATGGGTCTGGTTACTTACCTGACTAGGTGGATTCCATTCTTTGCTCTAGCAAGGCGCAATCTGCCTAAATGGCTTGTCGAAGGTCTCGATTTGATCCCGGTAGCTATACTCAGTGCCCTTCTTTTACCATTACTTATAATCACCGATGACCCAAGACGTATAGCTTTGTTTCGACCTGAACTGGTGGTAGCCATTCCATTGTTTTTCTTTGCCTTAAAGACGAAATCTCTGGGCGGTACCGTGATTTTGGGCATGCTTCTTTTCTGGGGTATCAGCAAGGTTATGTAGGATAATAGCAATGTCCCCCTCCATCAAGCATTGTACTTTTTAGCGCTTTGTGACTCCTTAGCTCTATAGTATGTCTTGGACATCGCACAAGAACTATTGACAATTGCCTAGATAGTGGTACAATATCAAAATAGCCTCTGTAAGAAATAGTACCTTAAGTACCAACATTAAGGTCGGTGGTCAGGTGTGTGCCATAGGCGATTGCGTTAGTTCCCGCGATGCTCAGCCCAGCACATATAGGAATGTGAACCGGGCCCTTTTTTCCTGCCACAGTAAAATCAACCATCCCTTTCGAAACCTAGAGTCATTGCCAAGCATAGCCGCCCAATTTATTGGGCGGCCTTTTTTGTCATTGCGAGGCTGCCGGATGCAGGCGAAGCAATCTCGTGGAGGGGTATGAAATTGCCGCGCACCTTTCAGATGCTCGCAATGACAGCGGAAAACAGCCTTATGAATAAGGCGACTACACAAATTCGGAGGTGAAAAATGAAAATAATACTTAGTGCGAACAGACACCATTACGTGGCAAGACTTAGCATCTTTTTAATTACGGCAGCCTTCGTTTGGGCAATGATAGGGTGTGAATCCTATCCTGTTTATGAGTACGAACTCACCATTTCCAGCACTACTGGTGGCTCGGTAGCTGACCCCGGCGAGGGGAGTTTTCTTTATGCCGAAGGAAGCACGGTTTATCTTATCGCCGTCGCCGAGGAAGGCTATCGGTTTGTTAACTGGGAAGGGGATGTAGGCACCGTTGACAATGTGACCGATGACTCAACTACCATCGAGGTGAAGGGCGAGTACTCGATAACGGCTAACTTCACAAAGATACTGGCGTACAACCTGACGGTTTCCACCACTGTTGGAGGGTGGATAATCACCCCGGGAGTAGGGACTTTCACATATGCCGGTGGCACCAAGGCCGACCTAGAGGCGCGCGAAGATGTCGGCTACGGGTTTGTCAACTGGACCGGCGATGTGGACAACATTGACAACTTCGAGGATGCCAAAACGACCATCACCATGGAGGGCAACTACGAAATCACCGCCAACTTTAAGGAAGAAGAGGCGGTAACTGTCACCGACCCCAACTTAGAAGCAGCCATAAGGGCAGCCACCGATATACCCGAGCGTTCGATCTACCCTTCAGATTTGAAAAGGCTCACTTTGCTTCATGCAGAGCAAAGAAACGTCTCCGACCTTACAGCGCTGAAGTACTGCACCTGCCTAACCAGGCTATACCTTTATAATAATCAAATAGACGATATCTCGCCTATTACCAACCTCACCAGTCTCAGAGAACTCTACCTTTCGGGTAACCAGATAAGCGATATCTCCGCCCTGGCCAACCTCACCAGTCTCAGAGAACTCTACCTTTCGGGTAACCAGATAAGCGATATCTCGCCTCTGGCCAACCTCACCAGCCTGACAGAGCTCAACCTTTCGGGTAACCAGATAAGCGATATCTCGCCTCTGGCCAACCTCACCAGTCTCGGAGAACTCAACCTTTCGGGTAACCAGATAAGCGATATCTCGCCTCTGGCCAACCTCACCAGCCTCACATACCTCTCCCTTTCGGGTAACCAGATAAGCAATATCTCGGCTCTGGCCAGCCTCACGAGTCTCAGAGACCTCTCCCTTGGGGGTAACCAGATAAGCGGTGTCTCGCCTCTGGCTAACCTCACCAGCTTGACCTTGCTCAACCTTTCGGATAACCAGATAAGTGATATAGAGCCCTTGGTCGACAATCCAGGGCTTTCGCAGGGAGACAAGGTATACTTGTCAAACAATCCTCTGAGTTCCAGTTCTACCAATACCTATATCCCTCGGCTGGAAGCGAGAGGTGTGATTGTTGAGTATTAGAGCTCGGGCAGTGGAGCCAAGACTGTAATATGCCTGAAGGAGGAATTGCACAATTAATTGTTTTGTTATCTTTGACGCAACAAAAGGACATTTAGTGACATTTGAAAACATAGCGATATGGTCACCATATATGCCTATTGGCTAGTTTGGGAAAACAGGAATTGTTTTGGGGATGCCATAGACACATAAGGCAAGAGCGAGGTAAGAGCAAGAGAACGAGTGATGTGGGAGCACGGCGAGAGCAAGGCAGGAGCGAGAGCGCAAGTCGGTGACAGACCTTGATGAATACTCGATTCACTGATTTTGGCTCCTGTGTCTCAAAATGCCGGTCGAATACGTTGGCATTGCACGATATAGCGTTTTGTGACTCCTTAACTCCATAGTATGTCTTGGACACCGCACAAAGAACCATTGACAATTCCTCAAATAGCGGTACAATATTAGAATAGCATTAGTAAGAAATAGTACCTTAAGTACCAACATTAAGGTCGGTGGTCAAGTGTGCGCGTCAGAGGGTTGCGGTAGTTCCCACGATGCTCAGCCGAGCATATATAGACGTGTGAACTGGGCTCTTTTTTTCTGCCACAGTAAAATCAACCATTTGTTGCGAAACCCAATGTCATTGTGAAGCATAGCCGAGGCAATTTCTTTTCCCTGAATGGGGGTTAAGAGCCTGTGCGGCGCGTTCAGCTGAGTTCCCACCGAATGCTTCGTCAGAGGATGAGGGTGGATATGAAAAAGTGAGCAAGGTAGAAGCAGCAATGAGAAGAGGGAAATTGACGGGTAAAACCTTTACGATTGCACTGTGTCTGGGCTCGGTTGAGGCGATGTTTGGTGGTGGAACCTTGACAGTGCGGGGGAGGTGATACACTATGAACTAAGATTTTAGTAGAACTAAACTGGTGCATATGAATGTACAGCAGCAAAATTAGAATTAACAGAAAGGAGGTGTGCTAAGAATGGACTGGGGTAGCGTATTACAGTCTTTCCAGAATTTCTTCGGAACGCTAATAGGTTTCCTGCCCACTATCGTCGCCGTACTGATCCTATTGCTCCTAG
>Ga0315541_1004251_pt1 | contig 10585 bp, 8 predicted proteins | sample SalMarSW160190MG_FD_203095 | JGI IMG/M metagenome (GOLD analysis project Ga0315541, IMG submission 203095) | Salt marsh sediment microbial communities from the Plum Island Ecosystem LTER, Massachusetts, United States - Salt Marsh Sediment SW1601-190 ...
GTTTTACGTTTCACTCCTTCCAGCAACACACGGGCAACCTCGGGGCGGGTAAACTCCTCCGGGAGCATCTCTCCCTGCTCCAGCATCTTGCGTACCTGGGTGCCGCTGAGGAAAATGTGGTCTTCCGGCCCATGGGGGCAAGTCTTGGCAGAGACAATTCCGCCGCACTTGCGACAGTAGAAGGCGTGCTCGAATCTGAGGGGGACGATGCCGATGTCCTCCGGCGGGAACTGGTCGAAGGTGTCCTGGGCGTCGTAGGTGCCATAGTACTTACCGACGCCGGCGTGGTCGCGCCCGACGATGAAGTGGGTGCAGCCGTAGTTCTTGCGGGCGATGGCGTGGAAGATAGCCTCGCGGGGACCGGCGTAGCGCATGGCGGCGGGGAACACGCCCAGGATGACCCGCTCGGCGGGATAGTAGTCCCGCAGGATGGCCTGGTAGGAGGCGATGCGCACATCGGCGGGGATGTCGTCCTTCTTGGTCTCGCCAACTAGCGGGTGGAGAAACAGCCCATCCACGATCTCCAGCGCCGTCTTCTGGATGTACTCGTGGGCGCGGTGGATGGGGTTGCGGGTCTGGAAGCCCACGACGGACCGCCAGCCCCGCCGGGCGAACATACGCCGGGTCTGGGCGGGGGTGTGCCGCAGTTCTGGGAACTCGGTCTTGAAAGCGCTGGGCCAATCCACCAGCCAGATGTCGCCGCCCAGGAGCACCTCACCCCGCCGGTAGAGCCGGGCCACGCCGGGGTGGGCCTTCTCGGTGGTTCGGTAGACCTCGCGAGCTTCCCGCTCCTTGGCCTCCCGATCATAAAGATACTTCTCTGCCACCTCCATCACTGCCAGTACCCGCTCTCCCTCACAGAGGGCCACTTCCTGTCCCTCCTGGATGCGGTTGGCCAGGTCATTCTCTACGGCCAGGGTGACGGGGATGGACCAAACCAGGCCGTTGACCAGGCGCATCTCCCCGACGCAGCGGTCGTAGTCGGCCTTGCGCATAAAGCCGGTGAGAGGGCTGAAGGCACCGGTGGCGATCAATTCCAGGTCGGAGAGGCCCATCTGGCCCAGCGGAATCTTGATCATCTGTTCGGCCCGCTCTCGTACCGCCTCCCGTACCTCACCGCGCATGACACGGTCTACCAGCACGCCACCGTGGGGGTGGATGATGTCGTAGTATGGTTCGCTCAATTGTTCGCTCCTTTGCTCTGTTTGATTTTCATCATAGAAATCAAAAAGATTGTACCACGCTGGCGGGAGGTGTCAAGGGGGTGGAGCATGGCCTCTACAGGTGCGGCACCCGCTATCCGGTGCTTACCTACCTGAGCAACCGGATCAGCGCCTCTACTCAAGGCGGAAGAGGTCGAGGTTGAGGAATGTTCCCACAGTGACATCAGCAGCCTTAATCCACCCCGCGTATACCTAGCTCGGCCAACTCGCAGATGATGGTAAAAGTGGCGTGTTTGGTGGTCATGATGCAGACGCCCTGCTCGTTGGCCTTCTCCACGGTGCTGGCGTTGAGTTCTTTACCCTCGGTGACGACGATGCCAGCCAGGTCGAGAAGAGAGGCCACGGCGACGATATTGGGATGAGCCTGCAGTGTGACCCATAGATTGTCCTTCTGAGCCTTGGCCAGCACGCAACTCAAAAGGTCCGAGGCATATCCCCCGGTGACTTCAATGTCTAACCGCTGTGAAGCAGTCCGAACCGTGAGCCCGGCAGCAGCGACGATCTCCCTGAGTTTCATCCTTCCCTCCTCCCGTGTTCTCCTGTTTCATCCGCGTAAATGGTGATCTCCAGCCGTGTCCCTACTCCAACGGTGGATTCCAATTTCATCTGATCGCTACAGGCTTTGATGTTGGGGAGGCCCATCCCGGCACCGAACCCCATCTCGCGCACCCAGTCGGGCGCCGTGGAGTAACCGGGCTGCATGGCCAGATCAACGTCAGGGATACCAGGGCCGTTGTCAAGCACCTCGATGTGGATACGGTCGGGCCGCACCTCGGCCACAATCTCCCCCCCATTGGTGTAGACGACGATGTTTATCTCCCCCTCGTAGGTAGCGATGGCGACGCGGCGAATGATGCGCGGGTTAAAGCCCAGGCGGCTTAAAGTGGTCTTGAGGTTGCCAGAGGCCGCCCCTGCCCGGTCGAAATCCCGGCCTATGATGCGGTAACCAAACACCAGGGCAGCCTCGTCGGCGATGATGTCCTCGAAGATGTGGCTGGCGCGGTAGCGGTGAATTCCCTCCTCGCGGTAGTCCACCTCCAGCCTGCGAAGCAGTGTGTGCATGATGTTGCCCTGGGTAATGATCCCCACCAGATGCCCGTCGCGGTCCACGACGGGGAAGCGCCCGAACTTGAAACGGGCGAACTTGTCAACGGCACGCACGAGCGGCTCATCGGCGTAGAGCGTCTCCACGTGCTGACACATCTTATCACCCACAATAGCATTCAGTTCCCCGGTTGCCAGTGCCTTGATCAGGTCCTCGATGCTGACGACGCCCACCATCTCCCCGTCTTCCACCACCGGCGTGCCAGAGATGCGGTTTACGCGCAGCACCTCACGAAACTGAGCCATAGTGTCCTGGGAAGATACGGTGATGACCTTCGGGGACATCGCATGCCCGACGGTAAGTTCGTAGGTCAGTTCCTGGAGTTTTGTGACTTCCTGTATTGGCTTCTTCTCCACGGTTAGCCTTTCGCGCTATTCTCGAAGGTGAGATGCCATTGGCGCAGCGTGATTTCAAAGAGGCCACAACCAGGCAACCCGGCCTGGTAAAGCCGGCCGCAAGTCTCAAACATCGTGTACTTGGAGGCCAGCAGGGGGATGCCCTTCACCTCGGCCAGGGCGACGGTCTCGGGTGGTGGCAGTTTCCCGCGTACGAAAACGATGGCGGCGATGCCGGCCAGTTCGGCTGTGCGCACTGCCTGGGGATTGGTCAGTCCGGTCATCATGAGCGTGCCTTCGCAGGTGAAGGCCAGCACGTCGCTCATCAGATCGGAGCCGCATCCCATCTGTACTTCCCTATCCAGGTCAATGTTTTTAGAGATGGCCTTTCCATCTATGATTGAGAGAACGTCGTGTAATTTCATATGCTCCTTGCCGGCGTGAAGTATAGCACATTTTGGCCTCGTCGCCAATGGCGGGCCGGATGTCACGGAGCAAGAGGAAGGAAGTCTTTCTCGCAGCGGCGAGTGAGATGTACGATAGACTGGAAGCATGGTACGATGCCTGGCTGGTTCAGGAGTCCGTTTCGCACTCCCCGCATCGCTCATCCGGCCCGATGACCGCCAGTACCTCCCCCTGGCCGACCTCCGTCCCCGGGGTTATGCGGAGCGTCTGCACCACCCCGTCCCACGGCGCGCAGAGTTCCAGGTTCATCTTCATAGATTCCAGCACTGCCACTACCTCTCCCTGCGCCACTTGCTGCCCCACCACCACGGGCACCGCCACCAGCAGGCCGGGCAAGGGAGCCAGTACCTCCCCCGTTCCAGGAGGGCGGGATCGCGTCACGTCCTTTTTCGGGTGGTCTTGTGTCTGTCGCAGGCAGGCCCGATAAGGCTGCCCGGCCACTACTATCTGGTAGCCTTCCTCGTCGGCCTGCTCGACGTGCGCCTCGTAGGAGCGGTGATCCACCAGCAGCGAATACTGGGGCAGGCCATCCACGCCTTGGAAGTCCACGTTGAGCGGGTGGTGATTGACCCACACCTGTCCTTCACGGCCCACCTCGATCTCAAAAGTCTCCCCCTCAACGGTGATGACGTACTTCATCGGCCCCATCCTTGCATCAGTTCCCAGCGGCCCAGCATCTTCCAGTGACTGACGCGGGGATCACTTGTCGCTCCGTCTCCCCCGCGCCGCCGGTAGTCGAGGAGAGCCGCCGTCAACGCTGCTGCCAGGTGATCCTCGCCACCCGTCTCTGGCAGTAGGAACTGCTCCTCCAGGAAGCGAGTGTGGAACCGCCCGCCGAGGAAACGGGGGCTATCCAACAGGACGCGATATAGTTCCAGGTTGGTCGTGATGCCGATGACGCGGTACTCCTCCAGCGCCCGCCGCATGCGCACGATGGCCGCCGCGCGCGTCTCCCCCCAGGTCACCAGTTTGGCCAACAGCGAATCGTAGTAGGGAGTGATGGTGAGCCCTTCGCAGATACCACTGTCCACGCGGATGCCTGGGCCGCCCGGTTCGATCAGGCGGGTGACGCGGCCGGTGGCGGGGATGAAGCCCTGGGCAGGGTCCTCGGCCAGGATGCGACATTCCAGCGCCCACCCCCGAGAGCGGACGTCTTCTTGGGCGTAGCGCAGTTCCCGGCCGGTGGCGATGCGCAACTGTTCCTTGACGATGTCTACCCCTGTGACTGCCTCGGTGACGGTGTGCTCCACCTGCAGGCGGGGGTTGACCTCCAGAAAATAGAAGTCGCCCTCGGGGTCGAGGAGGAACTCGACTGTGCCCGCACCAGCGTAGCCCACGGCCTGCCCGATACGCACGGCCGCCCGACAGATACGCTGCCGCAGATCGTCGTCCACCGCCCGCGAGGGGGACTCCTCGATCAGTTTCTGATGCCGGCGTTGGATGGAGCACTCCCGCTCGCCCAGGTGGATGGCGTGGCCGTGGGTGTCGCCCAGTAGTTGCACCTCGATGTGGCGGGCGTTCTTCACCAGCCGTTCCAGGTAGACCGCGTCGTCGCCGAAGGCAGCCTGGGCTTCGCGCCGGGCGACGGGGATGGCAGCCTCTAGTTCCGCCTGTGAATTTGCCACGCGGATGCCCATCCCGCCACCGCCGGCGGCCGCCTTAAGCATCACCGGATAGCCGATGCGGTCGGCGACGTCCAGCAGTTCCTCGTCGCCCAGGGTGCGCGCGGAACCCTCAATGACCGGGATGTCCAGGTCGTGGGCCATGCGACGGGCGGCGGTCTTATCGCCCAGGAGTTCCATCACCTCCGGGCTTGGCCCGACGAAGATCAACCCGGCCTCGGCACAGGCACGGGCGAAGGCAGGCGACTCGGCCAGGAAGCCGTAGCCGGGGTGGACGGCGCATGCTCCGGCCCGCAGCGCAGTCTCGATGATGCGTTCGCCGCGCAGGTAACTCTCCTGTGCTGGCGGCGGGCCGATGCAGTAGGCCTCGTCCGCGTAGCGCACGTGAGGGGCCTCCCGGTCGGCCTCGGAGAAGACGGCCACCGTCTCCAGCCCCAGTTCCCGGCAGGTGCGCAGCACCCGTACTGCAATCTCCCCTCGGTTGGCAACCAGAACCTTACCAGGCATTCCCGTCTCCCGTGCTCGCAGATTCGTGATTCGTAATTCGTAGATTCGGGATTCGGAGGAGTGTCCGAATTTACGAATCCCGAACTTACGAATCCCGAATTTACGAACCCCGTCGTGCTGATTCTGAAATTCACACCGGCATATTTCCATGCTTGCGCGGCGGCCGCTGAATCCGCTTGTTGCGCAGCATCTCCAGCGCGCGGATGACGCGGGGACGGGTCTCGCGGGGAGTGATCACCCCGTCCAGGTAGCCCCGTGCCGCCGCGACGTAGGGGTTGGCGAATTTCTCCCGGTAGTCGCGCACCAACTCCGCCCGCAGGCCATCCGGGTCCTCCGCCGCTTTCAGTTCCCGGCGGAAGATGACGTTGACGGCCCCCTGCGGCCCCATCACGGCAATCTCCGCTCCCGGCCAGGCCAGGCAGACATCGCCCCGCAGGTGTTTGGAACTCATGACGATGTAGGCCCCGCCGTAGGCTTTGCGGGTGATGATCGAAATCTTGGGTACGCTGGCCTCGGCGTAGGCGTAGATCATCTTCGCCCCGTGACGGATGATGCCGCCGTGTTCCTGCGCCACCCCAGGCAGGAAACCGGGCGTATCGGTCAGCGTGAGGAGCGGGATGTTGAAACAGTCGCAGAAGCGGATGAAGCGCGCCCCCTTGTCGGAGGCGTCGCTATTGAGCACGCCGGCCAGGACCGGCGGCTGCTGGGCCACGATGCCTACCACGTGTCCCCCTAGCCGTGTGAAACCCACGATCAGGTTGGGAGCGAACTGCTCCTGCACCTCCAGGAAATCCCGGTCGTCCACGGTGGAGTGGATGACCTCACGCATATCGTACTCCTGGGCAGGGTCCTCTGGCACCAGCGTGTCCAGCGCCTCGTTGGTCCGGTCGGGCGAGTCGGTCGGCGGGACGTAGGGCGGGTCGTCGGCGTTGTTGGAGGGCAGGTAGGAGAGCAGTTGCCGCACCAGGTCGAGCGTCTCCTCATCGGTGGGGGCAGCGAAGTGGGCCACGCCGCTGAGCCGGTTGTGGACGTCAGCGCCACCCAGTTCCTCCGCGCTGACCTCCTCGTGGGTCACCGCCTTGATCACGCCGGGGCCGGTGATGAACATGCGCCCCGTGCCCTCGACCATAAAAGTGAAATCTGTGAGCGCAGGGGAGTAGACCGCGCCGCCGGCACAGGGACCCATGATGACCGAAATCTGGGGGATGACGCCAGAGGCTAGCACGTTGCGGTAGAAGATCTCGCCGTAAGCGGCCAGCGCGTCCACGCCCTCCTGGATGCGCGCCCCGCCCGAGTCGTTGATCCCGATGACGGGTGTGCCGTTCTCCAGCGCCAGGTCGAGTAGTTTGCAGATTTTCTGGCCGTGGGCCTCTCCCACCGACCCGCCCAGCACGGTGAAGTCCTGGGCGAAGACGTAGACCGGCCGGCCGTCAATCTCGCCCCAGCCGGTGACGACGCTATCGCCCAGCGTGCGGCGCTCATCCAGACCGAAGTCAGTCGCCCGGTGGGTGACGAACTCGTCCAGTTCGTAGAACGTGCCGGGGTCGAGCAGGTAGTCCAGCCGCTCGCGAGCGGTCAGTTTGCCCCGGTCGTGCTGGTGCTCGATGCGCTCGGGGCCGCCGCCGAGACGGGCCTGAGCGTGCATGCTCTCAAGCCGTTCGATGGCAACCGTCGTCATCGTCACCTTACTCCCGGTAGGGGCGCGGTTACCGCGCCCCTACTCCTTTACTCCGAGGGCGAACAGCCAGCGCAGGAAGCGGCGCACCAACGAGCGCAGCGCGGCGTAACGATAGCGCAACCTATACCAGGCCTTCTCCCAGCGTGAGGGTGGCACAGGCGGCAATGGCACGCTCCAGCGAATAGCCGCTGCCCCCCAGGTCAGCCCCGCGCCGAAGCCGACGCACACCACCAGGTCGTCACGCTGGATACGTCCCTCCTCCGCCGCCTCGCAGAGGGCGATGGGGATGGACGCCGCCGAGGTGTTGCCGTACCGCTCCAGGTTGCTGAAGACCACCTCCGGCGGCAGTTTCAGTGCTCGGATTGAGGCCTTGATGATGCGCTGGTTGGCCTGGTGAGGGATGATGAGGTTCAGATCGGAGACTTCCAGCCCGGCCTGCTCCAGCACCTCCCGCGTGGCGGCGGGCATGGTGCGCACGGCGAAGCGAAAGACTTCCTGTCCCTTCATTCTCAGGTAATGCAGCCCCTCAGCCACGGTGCGATGAGAGGCGGGCTGCTTGCTCCCCCCGGCCGGGAGGTACAGCAGGTCACCCCCGGAGCCGTCGGCGCCGAGCACGGTGGAGAGAACGCCGCCGTCGGCTCCGTTGGCCTGGAGGATGACCGCGCCGGCCCCATCGCCAAAGAGGACGCAGGTGGCGCGGTCGCTCCAGTCTGTGATGCGGGAGAGTGTCTCGGCCCCGATGACCAACGCGTTCTCGTAGACGCCGGCCGAGATGAGGTTGGCAGCTATGCTGAGCCCGTAGACGAAGCCGGTGCAGCCGGCCGAGAGGTCGAAGGCAGCAGCGTGGGTGGCTCCTAACGCGTCCTGCAGCAGGCAGGCCGTGGCCGGGAAGGCGTAGTCGGGCGTGACGGTGGCGACGATAATCAGGTTCAGTTGCGACGGCTTGAGGCCAGCCACCTCCAGCGCCTGCTGGGCGGCCTGGAGCGCCATACTGAACGTCGTCTCGCCGTCAGTGACGATGCGCCGCTCGGCGATGCCTGTGCGGGTGCGGATCCACCCATCGGAGGTATCCACCATCTGGGCCAGGTCATCGTTGGTCAGCACGCGCTGCGGCACATACTTGCCCCAGCCGACGATGTGGGCGTGGGTCTTCATCCTGCTCCTTCCCAGCGGTGGAAGACGATGCAGCCGTTGTGCCCGCCGAAGCCGAAGGAGTTGGAGAGAGCCACGCGTGGCTGGATGTAGCGGGCCTGGTTGGGCACGTAATCCAGGTCGCACTCCGAGTCGGGGGTCTCGTAGTTGATGGTGGGATGCACCCAGCCGGTCTCCAGGCTCTTCACACAGACGATGGCCTCGACCGCGCCGGCCGCGCCCATCAGGTGGCCCAGCATGGACTTGGTGGAACTAACGGCCGGGCAGTCGGCGTGGGTGCCGAAGACGGCGCGGATGGCCCAGGTCTCGATGCGGTCGTTGAGGATGGTACTGGTGCCATGGGCGTTGACGTAGTCAACCTCCTCAGGCGACAGGCCGGCGTCCTGGAGTGCCCGTTTCATCGCCAGCGCCGCGCCGTCCCCCGTTTCATCAGGGGCAGCGATGTGGAAGGCATCAGCGGTGGCACCGTAGCCCACCAGTTCGGCGTAGATGCGAGCCCCGCGCTGCCGTGCGTGCTTCAGGCTTTCCAGTACCAGGACCCCTGCTCCCTCACCCATAACGAAGCCGTCTCGCTCGGCGTCGAAGGGACGGCAGGCGCGCTGCGGCTCGTCATTGCGGGTGGAGAGTGCCCCCATGTTCCTGAAGGCGGCCACGGAGAGCGGTATGATGGCCGCCTCGCTCCCCCCGCAGATCATCACCTCGGCCTGGCCCCGCCGGATGATTTGGGTGGCCTCGCCGAGGGCGTGGGAGCCGGTGGCACAGGCGGAGGAGAGGGAGAAGTTCGGCCCCTGCAGGCCGTAGGCGATGGCGATGGCCGCGGAGGCGGCGTTGGGCATCATCATCGGTATCATAAAGGGACTGACGCGACGGGGGCCGCGTTTCTGCAGCGCCAGGAAGTTCTCCACCAGCGTGCTGATACCTCCGATGCCGGTGCCGATGAGCACGCCGGTAGCCTGCTTCAGCCCGTCGTTCAAGTCCAGGTTGGCGTCGGCGATGGCCTGGCGGGCGGCCTCCAGCGCGAAGAGGGTGAAGCGGTCGTTGCGGCGCGCCTTACGGTGACCGAAGAGCGCCACCGGGTCAAAGTCCTTGACTTCGGCGGCGATCCGCACCTCTATATCGGAAGTGTCGAAGCAGGTGATGGGGCCGATGCCGCTGCGCCCGGCGACGAGCGCCTCCCACATCGTCGGCACGTCGTTGCCCAGGGGAGTGACCGCGCCGAGACCGGTGATGACGACACGCTGTTTCACAAGCATACCTCCAAATGTAGATTCAATTCTAGAAACAGTAACACCGTCGGGGGGCAAACGTTACGCCATATCGCCGCCAGGTCGTTGACCATGCCGCACACGGCCAATTTGCCGATGTCGCCGCCGGGGAAAAATTGGGGATAGGCGTCAAGGACAGAGACACCCTCAGCGGAAAGTTGACTTCATAGGGAAAATAGTGTACTATTCCCAACCGGATGGCCCTCCGGCGATACCTGCTGGCACTACAGGACCACCAACAAGTGGCATTTACCAACATTTAGCATCTTCAACTCTACAGGAGGAGGTATGCGCAAGCGAAAACGATACCCCAAGGACATGGGAAGCGACCTCGTGGCCGTGCTGGAGCAGCGGGGGACGGAGCCCGGTGCTCTCGTCGAGGTGCTGCGGGACGTGACCGAGAGCCGGGGTCACCTCACACCCGCCACGCTGGCCACGGTCGGCGAGGCGCTGCACCTGCCCGAATCACACGTGGGCGGCGTCGCCAGTTTCTACACGCTGCTCCGGCTGAAGGAGCGGGGCCAACACCTCATTTACGTCTGCCAGAGCCCACCATGCCACGTGACCGGCGCTCCGGCGGCGCTGGAAATGCTGCGCTGGGAACTGGGCCTCGAGCCGGGCCAGACGACCACCGACGGCCTCTTTACGCTGGAAACAACCAGTTGCATCGGCCAGTGCGACCGGGCGCCGGCGATGGTGATTGACGACGTCGTCTACGGCCCGCTGACGGAGGAGCGGCTGGGAGAGATATTGGCCGCCTTCCGCCGGGGCGAGGCGCCGGCCGCCGCATACGTCCACCCGCAGCCGCTGCCCGGCGAGACGCGGCGCGTGTTGGCCCGCGTGGGCAAGATTGACCCCGACAGCCTGGACGACGCGCTCGACCTGGGCGCTTACGCCGGGCTCAAAAAAGCATTGGACGAGATGACCCCCTCACAGGTCATCGAGGTCGTCTCCGCCTCCGGCCTCCAGGGACGCGGCGGGGCTGGCTTCCCCGCCGGCCGCAAGTGGTCATTCGTGGTCGGCGACCCGCGAGAGCCCAAGTACGTCGTCTGCAACGCCGACGAGAGCGAGCCGGGCACCTACAAGGACCGCATCTTGATGGAGGGCGACCCCCATCTGCTGCTGGAAGGGATGGCCATCGCTGGCTACGCCATCGGCGCACACGAGGGCTACATCTATGTCCGTGGCGAGTACGTCCAGGCGGCCGAACGGTTGGAACGGGCGATTGAGGAG
>Ga0315541_1004253_pt1 | contig 10584 bp, 7 predicted proteins | sample SalMarSW160190MG_FD_203095 | JGI IMG/M metagenome (GOLD analysis project Ga0315541, IMG submission 203095) | Salt marsh sediment microbial communities from the Plum Island Ecosystem LTER, Massachusetts, United States - Salt Marsh Sediment SW1601-190 ...
TATTTGAGGTTCACTTATTAGAGGTCTATTAATAGGAATTGGGAAACTTAAAGCATAACTCCAAGGGTGTGCATCCCCTCCATTTAAAACAAAATCTAATAATTTAGGATAGTTTTTTCTAACATAATGGGGTCCATATGAATCACATAGGATATTGGCTACACATTTATGTAAAGAACGTAGAAAATTTACAGACTTGACTTCAAAATTTGCATCTAAGAAATTAATTGTATTGCCTTCTCGACTAATTCTTGTTGAGCTAGCTTCACCAATTCCTTGTATTGAAATCTTCTCTTTTTTGTATCGTTCTTTTTTCTCTCTTCCTTTGCCTTTCCTCTTTATTCCAGGATCTACTTGATATGCATCCATCATTCCACTATGTTCTTTTAATAAAGCTCTATCAACATTGTGACTGAAAAAATTATTACAATTAGTGCATACATATCCAATAGGAAGAGTTTTCTTTCCACCAATGCATTCCGGGAAAATATGTTCTTTTGTTTTATCTCCTGTTGTATCTTTCCCACACCATAAGCAGATATTGGAATTCATTATCCAATGTTTCTATATAGATTCCTGATACTCATTAAGAATTTGCCTACCGTATAAATGCCATATGGCATTTATTTTTACAAGTAATTACGGTTTTTTATGGCATTTATTTAAATAAAGTGCCATTGCTGGTTTCATATATAAAATTACGGTAACCAAGGAACAAATCCAAGATACTTTCGACTAATAACACTGAAATAAGTATCCTAATTTCCTGCCTCTTTTGGATGATACACAGGAATTCGAATTAAAATCAATCATAATCCGTATTAATACCCTGGAAATACGGATAAATGCGTGTTATGAGCGTTAATTCGAATTTCTCATAAAAACAGTGTCATTAACTTGTTCCGAATATTTACTATCAATCATCAATTCATTGTAACTTTGGTGTATACTTTCTGTGGTAAATAAAACTGTCAATGAATGAAAACATCAATTAGTAATAAGCAATTAAAGAAGATCTTAAAGTTTGTATCACTTGAGGAATTGGAATTTCAGGAAGAGCATTGGGAAGAAGTACCTGATTCATATTGGGAAAGAGTTAATAACTGGAACGAGTTTCTTATAGATTACCTGAAAGAATATCCAGTAGACCATTATACACTGTCAGTTATACTCCATGAAATACAAACTCAGTTTCATCATTACGAGAGGAAATATTTGTCATTTAATGATTCTATCCCATTATCTCATATAGGTGCAACTGGCTTATTAAAGGCTCTGAAATCGTTTGACCAGAACTTCCTTAATATTGAATCAATTAATATTAAAACAAAATTACAAAAACCATTCTCCAAAGATCATATAACCAAGAATATTGATGATTTTCGAACTAAGGATTCAATCCCGGAAACTTATAGGATAACAGGGAAAGAGGTCATTTTGCAATTGTTTGAACTGGTCAAGATGAACAAACATATATTTGAAAATCTTTCAAAGTCTGAGGAGAAACTTTTCGGGGAGACCTATCAGTTTATAGTGAATAATAAACCAAAACTATATATCAGAAAGCGATATAGTCCAATAATATATAAATATTTAAAAGAGCACCTTCCAAACCACTCGCATAATAAATTAATTACAATCGGCGGTTTTTTATTATATGCAATGGGTATTATGCCAATAACACAGTCTGATCTATTGGATAATAGAAAATATATTGATTACCTGAGAAAGAATTTTGCCAAGTTTCTTCCTTCAACAGCAGAAAAGAATTAACTAATCCTTAGTTAACCTTTTATTTTCACAAACATGTAATTCCAATTCAGGTTCATATTCTTAATTCTAAATATACATTACTAGTCCCTCAAAATATTTTCTCATTATGAAAAGTGGGGCTTAGGTCATGCACGATTTTAGAAAAGTCCCACTCAAAATGCGGAACCTTCAAGTTTGTTTTTACGTCTATGAATCAGAAACCAATTGAACATTAATTGCATTATCATGGAAACATCAGGGATAATTAGCCAAATGATAAATCATTCAAAGAATCCTTATATCAAATTGTGTAAATACAAGCATTGTAGGAAGGAATTTGAAGCAAAAAGGTTAAACCAGGAATATTGTTGCCAGGATCACAAAATAAAAGCAAATAACATTAAAGGTAAGGAGAAAAGAGATGCCACAAACAGGATATACAATATCCTGTTGAAAAATAGAGAGATTCTAAAGAGTTTTTATAACAAGAGTAAGGTGAAGGTGACGTTACAGGAATTGGAGAATGCTGGATTTATTTTTGGTTATCACACACAAATGAAAAAGATAAAAGATCAAAATATAAGCATCCCTATGTGCTTTGAATACGGATTAATAAAAGATGAAGATCAGCCAAATATATTTGAAATATGGAAAGAATAATTGAAAATCTAAGTAGGGAGGAATTATTCAGAATGGCAGGACCTTCCAACCCTAATAATTCTTCACTGAATAATCCTGCAGGCATTAGTACAACAGGAAAAATAGTAATAGCTGTAATAATTGCAGGAATCCTTGTATATGTTTTTCACGATCAGATAAACGATTTTATACAGCGTTTATCTGGTTATCCAAACCGCGAATAATCTGTTAAACTTGAAAATATGAAAGTCATTATTTTCGAAGAAGAAGCCTATTGGCAACACATCCATGAGGTTGTGAAGAGAGTGAAAGAGTCTCAGAAAGAGGAGAAGAAATGGATCGATGAGCCAGAAGCAATGGAATTACTTGGAGTAAAGAGTAAATCTGAAATGTGGAAGTTGAGAAGTCAAGGGAAGATCAGGTACTCACAACCAGCCCGGAAGATCATTAGATATGATAGGCATAGTATTCTGCAATTCCTGGAAGATAATGTTAATGAGAGATTTTAGTATTGAATTTACTCCAAGCTCCTAACTGATAATGGACTCATTGTATTCATCCATCACCTCCTTATCGAAGCTATCAAGATATATCTGGGTCGTTTGTTCGCTAGTATGTCCCAATCCTTCACTTATAATAGCCGTTGGAACCCCCTTCCTTTTAGCAATGGTAGCCCATGAATGCCTGCTGGTATAACCGGTTAAATTTATTTCAAGGTCACATAGATTTGCAATATCCTTTAGGTTTTTATTATACAACTTTGTCTGATTCCTTATATCCTTGTATTCAAGTTCTGCATCTTCTGTTCGCTGAATAATTGGGAAAATATAATCAGATTCATCTTTATCCTTCAAGTAATGATCTAGTATCTCCTGCAGTCTGGGACTTATCTTTATGCTATGTAGCTTTCCTGTCTTCTGTCTCCGGAATTCAATCCTGTCACCAACGATGTTGGTAATCTTTAATTTGGCCAAATCGAAAAATGATATACCCATAAGGTAAAAACTAGCAAGGTAAAAGTTTCGTGCATGCCAGAGGTCAGATCCTTTTGTAATAGACTTATCTCTGACCGCATGAATATCTTCTATCCTGATGGCCCGTTTTCTTGTTGATTCCTTCTTAATCTTATAATGTTTGAAAGGGTAGGTGTCTCGATTGGCATATCCTTCTTTGATAGCTCTATTATAAATTGCACGTAGTGTCCTCAATACAAATGACAAACCATTCAACGAATTCCCTTTTGCCAGGAAATAAGTCTCATACCGTTTAAGGAATTTGTAATTGATTTGATTGAAATCCAGATCAACCTCATTCTGAAATTTTTTTATTGCATTAAGACAACTCTGATAGGCCAGTGCATTACCAATCTTACCAGCTTTCTTCAAATCATGAATTATTCCTTCTGTATACGCATAGAATGAAATGGATTTGTTCTTATTAATTATCCTCTCTTTCAATTCTGATATTGAGAGACCGTCAATATCCCCACTATCCTGTAACTGGGTAATCACATCATAGGCATTAGTTTTTTGCTTTGCCAGATAATTGTTTAGTCGTGTTAGATTATTAACTACTGTACTTGACTTTTTTACCTCCTCATGAATTTCATCCCAATCCTCTTCCTTAATGTTATATCCCAGCGGTATAGATATATTACTTCGCTTAAACCAAATTCTAAGATATAAAGGGTAGGTTTCATTCCTTTTAGACCTGCGTTGATCCAGAATTATTTTGGCAATTATGGCCATTTTTTGATGAAAATTATGCGATTTTTTGTAAATTTATGAAAATTTGCACTCAAATAAAAATGTTTTGTAGGTTTTATAGGTATTATAGGCGAAAAATTTGCACGCAATTTGCACGCAAACGGACGATTTTTATGGATTTTTATGAATTTTTATTGACTATAAAAGTACTTAAAAAGCTGTTATTCAATTATATCAAGTTTTATAGATATGTTGTAAATTAGTCTGGGGGGCGAGGGGTCGCGAGTTCAAATCTCGCCATCCCGACAAACTAAAAATAAAGGACCAACACTCTGTGTGTTGGTTTTTTATTAAAATGGCTGTAAGCTTGCTTACAAAGACATTTTATAAAAAATCAACAAATGGCCGTAGGCCATGGTCCTTTATTTTTAGTTTAGTTTCCCCCCTACTCGAGATCACGGTTTGCCGGCGAAGACGGTAAGCCGTAATCTCGCTGAAATGGAGACCTTTTTCATTATTTAGTCACCTCCCAACTCGAGATCATCCCGCCGCAGGCGGGGTAATCTCGGCCATCCTGCCTGAAGGGTTGGTGCATTTCGCTGGATGACAGGTTTGGTAATTGAAATATCATTGTAGTTCCAGCGATTATTTGGCGTATTCATAAACCCCGGGCTGAAGCCCGGGGCTATATATATATCGTCCCTGCCTGTCAGGCAGGCCTACGGGACTCAAAAGATAATTAACATCAATTTCTTTCTTTTCAATGTTTAGTTATCTCCAACTCGAGATCATCCCGCCGCAGGCGGGGTAATCTCGGTCATCATTGAAAGGTCTGGTGCTTTTCGCCGGAAGGTTGGTTTGGTGCTTCAATCAATTGTGCAGTTCCGGCAGTTTCCTTTGTATTGCCTGAACCCCGGCATGAATGCCAGGGTAATTTATAGCAAGCCTTTTTATTATTAAGTTATCACCTTACGGGGATTATCCTGCCGGGAATATTTTTTTATTTACCTGTTCTTTGTATTTGGCTTTTTCATTCTTTTTTATCACTTACATCAGGTTAATGAACAATCAGATGAAAAAACATCCTGATTACCATTAACCGGAACAGGTAAAACAATAAAGGGCAGGTTCAAAGGAGTTCTTCCAGAAATATTCTGAAAAAAAATCTTTCGGATCACGACCGAACCATCGAAAGGTGGTGAGGGAGTTATCTAGGCCATCTTTAAATTCGTCAGACGACTGGAGTTCGTCTGACGAATAGTCACCTATCCACCAAGTAACCTATGCGGACCAGCTTAGGAGCCTTAGCGGAATGCTACCCGTTTGACCGAAGTCCTCCGGGCGGAATTCTTTCATTCGCGTCCATAGCTGAAGGGGGGGGCTTTGCAAAGTTCAGAATGACGTTCTTTCGGACTTTTCAGAGACCTTTTCTAAAATGTTATTACATGCTAAAACATGAATTCCGCTATTGATCATTGTTTTTGTTTTTATTTCATTTCAATAAAATAGTAGCTTCTTTGATACACCAGTGTCTTCTCATAATGGAGTTACTGCTCACCGCAGTAAAGATCATGTACAGCAAGAACCAGAAACATATAGTTGGTTGCACCACCACCAATCACATACTCGGTTTGCTGCCAGAAGAATGGCCAGACTTTCATTTCGGGTAAGTCGGGACGGATCAGTGCAGTACCGGAAGCCACCCCCCCGGGAATGTAGGACCAGTCAGCGCGATTTACTCCATAAGCGACCGTTACTGATTCTGACCCGATACCAGAGGCGAAAGAAGCGGTGTTGGAACCCGGATGAACCCCAAGGACAAAATTCAGCGAGTTTATATAAAAGTCTGGTGTACAGATTGCAGGCCACCCCTTGTAAAAGAAATATTGCTCCACGCCAAAACGCTGTATATTCCAGCCGGCACCCCAGATATTTGGTTTGTAGGGTACCCCATAGGGAGAGTCTTCGCTTTGTTCCTGTTTGAGCCGTGCCTGGTAATCCATTACAGCCCCGGTCACATCCTTTTGAAATTCCGGATCATCGATCTGATCCAAAACGCGACCAAGAGCCCAACCACAGCGGTGTATCTGACGGATAATATCGTCCTTCAGGGAGATCAGGGTATTTCTGTAACGATCATCCCCGGTTGAAATCAGCAATTCACAAAGGGCAACTACCTGCTGGCTTGATCCATTCACGGCGGAGGCAGCACCCTCATATAAAGCCTTCGCGGTATTCAATGTTTCCGCTGACAGTTCCGGGTTGCTTTCCTTCAACACCCTGGATGCTGCAGCCAGTCCTGCAGCAACATACAATTCCCTTCCCGGGTTTTGTTCGGTAAATACCCAGCGGTCGTCAGCCAGGGATGAAGTGCCGGCTGTTATTTCACCGGGTTTAAGTCCTGTGTCATAGACCAGGTTGTCAGTCATTGCAGAGGCATCCCCAAGCATTACGTATTGATGAAGTGTCGGGCAGATTATTCCTCTGTACAACCGTCCAAGTGCGCTGTAACCCCCTAAAACAGCTAACAAGCCGTGTTCTATCTGCTGAATGGCATCCGGCTTTCCATCGGGAACATGAATTTCAACCAGCCGGTTTTCCTGATCGATCAGGGTTGCATCATAATCAAGTCCGAATTCCTCGATCATCAGTGCAAGGTTCCAGATGGTCCCTGTTTGAGACTCAACCCTCAGGTCGTAATCCCCGGCATCATGCCATCCCCCCCTGTTAAGCCCCGGAACGGGAGTCATCGGCTGGTATTTTGTCAGCGTCGAAGCCCCCTGGCTGTAGCCATCAAAGTGGATGGTATCGACCGGAGCCATCAATGCATCATCGAGGTGGCAACGATCATGCCATACCCTGTACTTTTCATTCACCCTCATGTGGCACATCTGGACCGGCAGGAAATATTCAATGACAGGCTGCCAGGCGTGACGTGAATAGACATTCCTGTCTATTTGAAATGCATGGGTCTCTGTATCACCATACGCCAGGAGGTACATACCCGGTTCATGAATATCCGAAAAGTCATAACGCAGGTAATTGTATCGTAAAAATTTCCCCCAGAATTCCGGTTCCCCTTTTCTTACAAGTTTCCTGCCCTTATCGGTCATTTGAAACAGCATAACTTCCGATATTAGTGTATCCCTGGGATCTGTTTCGATAATGGCAACTTTAGGCTGGTCCGGGTGATAACCGAGCTGGGAAATCTGCACTACCGGCTTATACAGCCAGCCCTCCACAACGTTTGGAGAGATTTTCCATTGAATGGCATTACGTGTAGCTCCGGGGGGAACGGTTTCACGAACGATAAACCAGCCGTTGTTGTGATTGGATCTTCCATCGCGCAACTCCAGGTTTCCTGTAACTGACTCGAAGCGTATACGCTGCAGATTAGCTTCCGGAGCAACTACAAACCTTTTTCCAACAGCAAGTGGAGCTGAAAGGTATTCGCCGGATTCCAGTATTACCGGTCCGCCTGGTTGCTGTAGGAAAATTCCCGAATGCTGATCCATGATCCATGACTTTCCAAACAGTTCCCCGGGAAACAGCTCGAAGGTGAAACTGACTTTCCCAATCCATTCCGAAGGTATTGGTTCATCCAGATGAACCGAAACGAGGAAATTGCTTCCTTCAAGAGCCGTTACTGCCACACAGTAAGAAACCGTAAGATCGGGGTAGAGGATCGGGTTGAATCCTTTTCTGTTCCTGGTGCTGTCCGGATACCATAACCTCTGCGTTATGGCTTCTTTATCTCTATCCACAACCCGCTGTCCTGCCTTTGGGATGGGGGACCATTGCCCCGGAGATGCCTCAAGCCTGAGGTCACCATTGGCGGCAACGCGGCTGCCGTGCTGGATGATCGTGATACCCGTCTGATGTCCATCGGGATAGATGTCATTGAAGACCATTACATTCAGTCCCTGCATTTCAAAATATCCGAAATCATTGATTTTGAGATTCTGCTGTGGAAAAGCCGGGAGGCACATTGTAATGAAGATTGCGAGTTTGATTATCCGAGTCATACCATTAGTTTTAAAGATGTGCATCTAACGTTGGTTTAATCAAATAAAATTAAACCAACCGAACTACAAATCCAAAGGACTAATACAGCCTTATTTGCAGGAATGCTGATGACTTGCTGTTATTTACTGCCAGAGTCGGATCGACTTGAGGAGTTTGTTTCACCTGTTTTCCATAAAAACATCGGTGTACTTTGTTCCTGGGTTCGTTCATACACATCCTGGCTGAACATGTAATACCTTGCAGGTTTATGCTTCACACCTCTTTGTTTCTCGTTCAATGAAACAATATATTCAATGGTTTTTATTTTTTTCCGAAAGTTTCTTTTATCCAACTGCTGCCCGAGAATTACTTCATACAATTGCTGGATTTGAGTTACGGTAAATTTTTCCGGAAGCAATTCAAAAATGATCGGCTTAACCTGGGCCTTTTCACGCAAGAGCCGTAACGCTTCAAGCAGGATCTCCTTATGGTCAAAAGCCATGGTATCAATCTCTTCAAGATGGTACCAGTGAGGATCTTTCCCATACCAGATGGGAAGTGGTTTAGTGCCATTCTGACCAATATAGTATTTTTCAAGGGGGATCAGTGAATAATAGGCTATTGTTACAACACGGTTTTTCGGATTTTTCCCAATAGCAGAAAGCCATTTCTGGTCCGTTGGATTATTCAGTCTTGTCGGGGCATCAAAAACTCCGAATTGTTCAAGGTAGATATCCTTTACTCCGGTTAGCTCATACAGGATACGGGAAGCAGCAGTGTCCAGATTCTCATTGTTCCTGATGTGGTTTCCGGGGAGTGTCAGGTCATTTATTATAAATTCCTTTTTATTCTTGCTGAGAAGTTGCCTTTTCAGTAACAAAACTTCCAGGTTTTTTAAATTATAGCCAAAGATAACACAGTCAACAGAAATGTGCGGATTGAATTTATTTTTCATCTAAAGAAAGTAATTGTAAAAAATACACTTTCACATACCAAAATGCAAAAATAATATATATATTCATAATCAAAATGAATCACGGGTTGTTTATTTTCAACGAATAAATGCGCTATGAAGTTCCTGCGATTCATAGGAGTATTAACCGTACTACAAATCTGCTAAAATTTCAGACCTTGAGACTTACATTTTATGACATCCTTATTATCTGCGCCTACCTTTTAACGACCATAATCATCGGATTGGTTCTGAAAAAAAGGGCTCAGAGAAGCAAGAACGCCTACTTGCTGGGAGGGAATGTACTGCCATGGTATATGCTTGGACTGAGCAATGCTTCGGGTATGTTTGATATCTCCGGTACCATGTGGCTGGTAACCCTGGCATTTGTTTACGGGTTAAAAAGTATCTGGATACCCTGGCTATGGCCTGTATTTAATCAGATATTCCTGATGGTATTTTTATCCATCTGGTTACGCAGGTCTAACGTGACCACCGGAGCCGAATGGATGGGTACACGGTTCGGTGGTGGGAGGGATGGAAAATTCTCCCACGGTATCGTGGTGGTTTTTGCCCTGATAAGCTGCCTGGGATTCCTTGCCTATGGATTTATCGGACTCGGGAAATTCGTTGAGATCTTTATACCCTGGGAAATCGTATCGGGATTTGTCCCTTTTGAGATAGCGCCCAAGTATGTACCACACGTTTATGGAATAGTGTTTACCCTCTTCGCTATGTTTTATGCGATACTGGGGGGGATGACCAGTATTGTATGGGCTGACGTGGTACAGTATATTATCATGACATTCTCTGCAATAGTGATCGGGATAATCGCCATGAACGCACTGTCGACACATACCCTGAATGTTCCGGAGGGATGGATGAATCCATTTTTCGGGGCCAGGCTGGACATTTCCTGGACCGGCATTATCGATGAGGTGAATGAGAAGATAGCCAGTGACGGGTATTCTCTCTTCAGCATCTTTTTCACGATGATGCTTTTCAAAGGTATTCTTGTCAGTGCCGCCGGTCCGGCTCCCAATTACGACATGCAAAAAATATTGTCCACAAAATCGCCCAGAGAGGCAGCAAAAATGTCGGGATTCGTTTCAGTCATACTCATGCCGGTCCGGTATTTCATGATCGGAGGTTTTGCTATCCTGGCCATTCTGTTTTACGATAAGCTTGATCTGATTGTAGGAAACCGGCTTGATTTCGAGCAAATACTCCCCTCAGCAATCAATCAGTTCGCTCCCGTAGGATTAACCGGTCTCTTACTGGCCGGATTGCTGGCGGCATTCATGTCTACCTTTGCCGGAACCCTGAATGCAGCCCAGGCCTACATTGTGAATGATATTTATTTGAAATACATGAAACCCAAGGCCACCAACAGGCAGGTAAACCAGACCAATTACATTTCGGGAATTGTTGTCGTAGCGGTAAGTATCATTTTCGGAATTTTTGCTCTGGATGTGAATAGCATACTGCAATGGATCGTATCTGCTTTATGGGGGAGCTATGTTGCTTCCA
>Ga0315541_1004259_pt1 | contig 10576 bp, 5 predicted proteins | sample SalMarSW160190MG_FD_203095 | JGI IMG/M metagenome (GOLD analysis project Ga0315541, IMG submission 203095) | Salt marsh sediment microbial communities from the Plum Island Ecosystem LTER, Massachusetts, United States - Salt Marsh Sediment SW1601-190 ...
CAAAGCTTTGTTCTTTATTCTTGCCGCAATTACTACGTTGAAATTAGGAATATTTGAATTATGTAGACAACGAAACCTTTATTCTACAAGAGCTCAATTTAGGATATTACTGGAGCACTTTTTAAAACTGAACTATATCTTTTTCAGACTTATCAAGGAGCAAAATGATAGTATAGGCCAAGATTATGAAATATACGCTGATGCTGAAGACCCTATATCTCTTGCTAGGTCTATATCTCAAATACAACAACTTATCCCAGATGATAGTACACGAAAAGATAGCAATTTTTTCGAACTTCTGTGTAAATTAAGACCAAAATATCGTGATATGAATCCGAGAGATGTTGAGACTAAGGTATCGCAATTTAAAAATTTAAATATATTAAAATACATCTTAAACAATGTTTTGAACAATACGAATGATATAAAATATAAAAGTATACGCAATACATTGTTAAGTATTATACCAGATTACGCCTCCCTTTCATCATATGTGCACGGTGGGCCAAGTGCGACAATTACTTCCTCAATTGAATGCATGACGAAAGAAGAGGAAGATAAGTGTGTTGAACTGGCAGCATCAACTTTGAATATATATGTCATGTCTTTACTGATGGCATGTATAGCATTTGGGGGTGTGGATAAAAAATTCTGGGAGATTCTCAATAAAATTAGAGTTATATGGGAAGAATCCGAGGCAAATAATTAGTTGCGAGGCCACAGAATGCAACTGTTAGAGCCAAATGCAATCATTTAATTGGGGGAAAACTAGGGACAGCCGCTTATTTTGCTGTTGCGTCCTCCAGCTTGCCCTGTGGGTTTGGCCATTGTTCCTATTTTACTTCGCCCCTTAGGGGCTGCGTAATACTAATGCTCCTCATTGCGGCTTCCGGAAACAACAGCAAATCAGGCTCCCAACCTGTGCAACCAAAAAATCGCTACAATCCAATCTTGACATCTCATCTCCGGTATATAGACTAAACTCCTAACAAGAGACATTGTATATTATTTATGTTATGGGGAAAAATGCCGGGCGATAAAAAGTTAGAGGGAAAGCTGGTCGAATCACTTGCTGTCAAAGATGTTGGTGATTTAGTGAGTGATTATGCCGAACTTGGACTTGATTCAATACTTGATGAGGGACTTGTTAAGGATATTCCAATTCTCAGAACTTGTGTAAGTATAGCCAAAGTTGGATTGAATATGCGAGACAGGTTATACATAAAAAAGATTGCTAATTTTATCAAACAAGTCGGAGATACAACCCAAGAAGAAAGAGAAGCCTTTATTAAAGAACATTGCCAAAACACAAAACGATTTGAGGAAACTGTTCTTCTCATTCTTGAACAAGTGGACAATATAAACAAATCTACTCTTATCGGAAAAATATTTAAGGCGTGTATTTTGGGGATGATAAATTATCAAGATGCTCTTTCTTTATCCAGTAGCGTTAATAAAGCATTGTGGCAAGATATTGAGAATATGCTTAAGGGGAATTTTACTATAGAGATGGAAATGAGACTGTGTAATTGTGGGCTTTTAAATTTGGGTCTTAAGAGAAAAAGAGTTCCTGCTGAGACAATGGAACCATTTGTAACTGAAGAAAAAATCGAAGGGTTTGATTATCGCGAAAACAAATACTTATATATGTTGATGGAAATAGCAGAGTTGTAACTCGACAACACAAAAATCTAGCACTTTCAGCCCTAGTGCGGTAGTGCTGAGAAGAGAATACTGTTAAAATTCAATCAAAAGCGATGGTAGTGGGACACCTAAAATCCGTTTTCCCAAAATTTTTTTATCTCTTTAGCTGTAAGCACTTAGCCAAAACAGCACTTTCCAAAACCCCATAATTTTCGCATCAAACGCGCAGGTTCATCCAATTATGAGAGAACGTCTGCTCTCGAAGCGCTCTCTGATAAGTTCATATTGCCCGTTCGCTTTGAAAGGCCTTCGGCTGCTTTGCGCTATTGGTGTGCGCAGAGGAAAATCAATCAAAAATAACAAATTATGCAAAACAAACCCAATTTCCCAAAAAGTCAAATGTTCATAACTCCAGTGAATACAAGGAATTACAACGAAAAACCAACGATGGACACTTGGTCAAAACAAACCCAATTCAAACCCAAAACAAACCCAAACAAACCCAATTTTGTTTACGATTTACGAATCACCGAAACGCATCTTTCGCACAAGTTGGGGTATTTACTATCGGCTCCGACACTTGGCCAATAGTTCCAGCACCGTTGACATTTCTTATGCTTACTTTTAAATGCTACTGGTAAGAATTCGGCCGATTCATCTATCTCTAAATGATTCTCTATCCCTTCCCTGTCTTCTTCACGCCATTTCTCACTATAATCTTTGAGAAGAACCCCACTAACAATACAAAGTGCTGCAAATTGCTCGGGTCCAAACTCGTTCAAAACCTCGGCGTCTTGTTCATTACAGTAAATAGTTACGGACGCTTGCTGATTACTTGCAATCTTTTTCTCCTGTCTCAAACCTTCCAAAACCCGCAAAACCTCATCGCGCAGTCCCATTAACTTCTGCCACCTCGGCTCCTGGCCCTTCCGGTCGATTGAATCATCAACTTTTGGCATCTCAGCCAGATGCACGCTTTCAACTTCCTGGGACTTAAACTTCATTACCGCCCACACCTCCTCTGCGGTGTGCACTAATATCGGCGCAAGCATTCGAACAAGGCAATCCAATATCTTATACATTGCCGTCTGGGCACTTCGTCGTGACGAACTATCTGCCCCATCACAGTACATCCTGTCCTTGAGAACATCCATATAGATACTGCTCATCTCGACCGTGCAGAAGTTATAGATAAGTGAAAAAACCTTGTGAAAGACAAAGTTCTCATAGGCCTCCGTAACGCTGGCAATCAGCTTTTGTAACTGCTGCATCGCCCACTTATCTATCTCGAACATATCATCGTAGGCTATCGCTTCTTCGTTCGGGTCAAAATCATCGATATTGCCAAGTAAATATCTTAACGTATTTCTGATTTTCCTGTAGGCATCCTGTGTTCGTCCTATTAACTCATCGTTGCATCGTATATCTTCCTGATAATTTACACTCGCCACCCACAGCCGCAGAATATCCGAACCGTATTTTGCTACCTCCTCCTGGGCGTTAACGTAATTACCCAGCGACTTTGACTGCTTCATTCCCTTCTCATCAACGGTAAAACCATGCGTTAAAACGCTCTTGAACGGCTCTTTCCCGATTGCCCCAAGAGCTGGCAAAAGTGATAGTTGAAACCACCCGCGGTGCTGGTCCGAGCCTTCCAGATATAAATCTACCGGCACAGGCCAGCCTACTTTCAAAGCTGCGCTGTACCAGCTACAGCCTGATTCAAACCAAACATCAAAGATGTTTTCTTCCCTTTCCAAATCATCAAAATCAAACCCTTCCGGCAGTTCAAAATCCTCACCGAGAATCTGCCGAGGCGAATCGGTAAACCAGCTGTCCGACCCCTTCTCAGCAATATGTTTGGCCACAGCCAATACAGATTCTTTGGTCAGCAGGCTTTGTCCGCTGGCGTTGACAAACACCGGCAGAGGCAGCCCCCAGCTTCTTTGTCTGCTGATACACCAGTCAGGCCTCGATTCCAGCATTCCTTCAATGCGCTTTTGGCCCCATGCGGGTATCCATTTTACATTGCTAACACTTTCCAGTGCTAAATCTCGCAGACTCCTGCCGACACCGGGCAATTCCTTGTCGACGCTGATAAACCACTGCTCCGTTGCTCTGAATATGACTGGCCCTTTACTGCGCCAGCAATGCGGATAGCTGTGCGTAATTTCACCCTGAGCAAAGAGCAATCCCTTTTCCCGCAAATCATTATTTATGATGGTATCGACCTCTAAAACATTTCGTCCCCGCAGCCAATCCGGCACCGTATCGTCATAGCATCCGTTATCTAACACCGGCGAATAAATTGCTAAATCATATTTCTGCCCCGATACATAATCCTCGAGCCCGTGTCCCGGTGCAATATGAACAAGCCCTGTTCCATCTTCAGTCGTAACGTATTCAGCAAGGATGACCATAAAAGCGTTTTTGTCTGTTGGATTATTCTCCACAAACGGATGCGAATATCGCAGCCCTTCAAGCTCATTACCCTTGACTGTTTTTTTGCTGACGCTGTACTGTCCCTTTTTCAATTCGCCTGCTGTGACCACTGCCTCGATACGGTCCTTTGCCATTATCGATACAAATTTATCTCCGTTTTTCTTATAGCTTATAGCTCTGTATTCCAGATGAGGATGAACCGCTACCGCAAGATTAGCTGTAAGCGTCCAGGGCGTCGTCGTCCATATCATAAAGCTAACCTTAGCACTCTTAGCTTCACTTTCTTCAACTAAACCAAGCTCTACTAATTGCCCAATGCCTTCTTTCGCAACTGGGAAGTTCACAAAGATACTCGGCGATGAAATATCCTTATATTCCAGTTCAGCTTCTGCCAGAGCCGTCTCACAATCAATCGACCAATGAATGGGTTTTAACTGCTTATAGACCAAACCCTTATCAACTAATTCTGCAAATACTTCTAAAATCCCTGCTTCATACGCCGGCGTAAACGTAAGATAGGGATTTTCAAAATCACCGAACACCCCCAATTCCTGAAACTGCTTGCTTTGCACCTTGACATATTTGCTCGCATATTGTTTGCAGAGCTTGCGGACTTCGAGCTTGTCCATACTCTTGGCCTTTTCACCAAGCTCGGCAAAGACCTTTGCTTCAATCGGCAGACCGTGGCAATCCCAGCCCGGTATGTAAGGTGCGTCAAAGCTGGCCATTGTCTTATACTTAACGACAAGGTCCTTGAGGACCTTGTTTATAACGTGCCCCATATGAATATCACCGTTAGCGTAGGGCGGCCCATCATGCAGCGTGTACAAAGAAGCACCGCTCCGTGCCTCTCTTATCTTGGCGTAAATATTCATCTTCGCCCATTCTTTGCGCAATTGTGGCTCACGCTGAACCAAGTTCGCCTTCATAGAAAAGCTCGTCTTCGGCAGGCACAAAGTATCCCGATAACTCTTTTCCTTCTTTTCAGTCATTTAACAAATCCTCGAAAATCCTAACAACACTCGAATCATGTATGATAAATGCTTCTGTAACTACTGTCAACATTCGCGATTCGTCACTGTATCGCCAGCAAAAAAAAACCTTCCAGACTTGGCTGCTCTGGAAGGCTTTTAATACACGAAACATACCTTTCTCAGGGCAGCTTCATCTTCTCCTCAATAATTATGATAATCGAAATGTTCATAATACTATTCATAATACACCCGGCCTTAATAATTACCAATTATAAATCTACCATAATACTCGGCCAATGTCAAGCTTAGGTTTAAAAAATCCATGTGTAAGTAAAATCTATGGCCAATCATCCATCGTCATATTATACTATTTCTGATGTCGAAGAAACTTTACATAATCGACGGCCATGCGCACATTTACGCCGCCCACTACGCCCCGATGCGTCCACTGACCAGCCCATCCGGCGAGCCGACCAAGGCCACCTACATCTTTGCAACAGCTCTGTTCGGCCTCATCCAGCGTCAAAAACCGGATATGCTTGCTGTGGCAATGGACAGCAAAACACCAACTTTCAGGACCAAAATCTACTCCGAGTATAAGGCCCATCGCCCGCCTATGCCTCCGGAATTGCCTACACAAATAGACCGAATTGAGCAGATTCTTGAGGCAATGAAAATTCCCGTCCTTCGCCTTGACGGCTTCGAGGCCGACGACATAATCGGCACAATTGCAAAGAAGGCCTCTATGGATGGTATTGACACATACATTTGTGCTAAGGATAAGGATATGTATCAGCTTGTCGATGACCACATCTACATCTTTGATATGAAAAAAGGCGAAACTCTTGATGACGACACGCTTTACGAGAAATATAAAATTAAACCTGAACATTTTATCGATGTTTTGGCCTTACAGGGTGATTCTTCTGACAACATCCCAGGCGTACCACTAATCGGCGAAATGAACGCAATCAAATTGATACAGCAGTTCGGCTCTCTCGATAATTTATATAAAAACGTTGATAAAATTGGAGGAAAAAGAGGAGAAAACTTATGCAAATTTAAAGAACAGGCCTATCTAAGCAAAAAGCTCGTCGTAATCAATACCCAGTCGCCGATTAAAATCGATTATCAAAAATACAAACTTAAAGAACCCGATAAAGAAAAACTTGTCGCACTCTTTAGCGAGCTTGGCTTCGGTCGCCTTCTAAAGCAGTTGGATTTGAAAACCCATCCAGGCGAACAGCCGGCAAAAACCGCTGATTCATCGGCTACAGAAAAACTCGGCGAACCCGCTTCTGTAAAAACAGTCGGTCACGATTATCAACTCATAGACACGCAGAAAAAATTCGACAAGTTTTTAGTTAGTCTAAAAAAGCAGAAATTATTTGCTATCGACACTGAAACCACATCCATTGATGCTATGCGAGCTGACCTTGTCGGTATCAGTTTTTCCTGGCAGCCGCACAAAGCATACTACCTGCCTGTAAGGGCCCCTCTGGGCCAAAAGCATCTCGATGCAGATATGCTCCGTCGAAAACTCGCACCGGTACTGGCAGACGAAAACGTCAAAAAAATCGGTCAGAACATAAAGTATGATTTACTTGTTCTGAAAAATGCCAAAATGCCCCTGAAGGGAGTTTACTTTGATACGATGGTTGCCTCTTATTGTCTCGACCCGTCCCTGAGGGGCCATTCAATAGATAGTATGGCCGCTGATTTTTTAAATTATCGCTGCATTCCAATCTCAGCGCTCATCGGCAAAGGCAAAAATCAGCTCATCTTTGATATGGTTGATACCGCCGCCGCCTGCGAATACGCCGCCGAGGATGCCGACATAACCTTTCAGCTTTACGTGTATCTGAAAAGCCGCCTCGAAAAAGACCCACTGATAAGGAAACTGTTTGAAGAAGTGGAAATGCCTTTGGTTTCAGTCCTGACAGCTATGGAATACAATGGCGTTTCTCTCAATACTAAGCTGCTGAAAAAAATGTCCGGTGAACTTACCGCTGCACTGAGAACACTGACCGACCAGATTTACGAACACGCTGGCTCGGCCTTCAACATCGATTCGCCAAAGCAGCTTGCCGAGGTTATTTTCGACAGACTAAATCTCGAATCCGTCCGCATCGGAAAGGCCGGCCGAAGCACCGATGCAGCCGTCCTTGAACAGCTTTCCGACCAGCATCCCATTATTGAGCTGGTTCTTCAGTACCGCCAGCTTAGCAAGTTGCAGAATACCTACGTTGATAAGCTAAGCCAGTTGATTAATCCCCGCACCGGCCGCGTCCACGCCTCATTCAACCAGACTATAACCGCAACGGGACGTCTCAGTTCAAGCGACCCCAATCTGCAAAACATCCCTATCCGCACCGACCTTGGCAGCAAAATTCGCTCCGCCTTTGTTTCAGAAAGCAAAACCGGTTGTATCCTCAGCGCAGACTATTCCCAAATCGAGCTGCGCTTGCTGGCGCATTTTTCAAAAGACCGGGCTTTGATGTCTGCTTTTGCCGCCGACCAGGACATTCACCGCTTCGTCGCTTCACAGATTTACAATGTGCCTATCGAAGACATAACCGACGAAATGCGCTCACGCTGCAAAGCGGTAAATTTCGGTATAATTTACGGCCAGGGTGCGTTTGGGCTGTCACGCTCAATAGGAATAAGCCAGGCAGAGGCGAAAAAGTTCATCGATGACTATTTCGCTCGCTACAGTTCAATCCGAAGATTTATGGACTCCTGTATTGATACAGCTAAACGCACCGGCTTTTCCGAAACTATTTTGCACCGCCGCAGAAAAATCCCAAATCTGGTCAGCAAAAATGCCAATAAACGTGCGCAGGCCCAGCGCCTGGCAATCAACACGGTAATTCAGGGTTCAGCCGCGGATTTAATAAAGGTCGCTATGATAAACATCCAGCGAAAAATCGAAGCTGAGCTTCTGCCGGTAAAACTAATTTTGCAAATCCACGATGAGCTTGTTTTCGAGCTGCCAGCCGACGAGGCTGAAAAACACGCAAAGTGGGTTAGGCAGGAGATGACCACTGCTTTGAAACTTGATGTCCCCCTGAAGGTTGATATAAATTACGGCCCAACCTGGCTGAGCGATAAATAGCAATATTGGCCCTATTCCGGGATATGGATATGGCCGATTATCGTGCAATCCAACGGCTTTATTAACTCAGTCAGTTTCTTCATCTCGGACGCATTTTTAGTGCAGATAAAAGCAGCCGGAGCAGCCGATATGATTTGTTTGCGGTCGGGACTGCTGACCAGAGCAGGGGCGTTTATTAGTATAAAATCAAATCTCTCCAGGGCCTTTTCCACTATTTCCGTTACATTCATCTGTTTTTGCTGAGAAAAATTGTGTCCAGGCCATACCCACAGATTCTCAAATTCTGTTTGAACTGCCTTGGCGCGCAAACCGCCTTGCTCTGCATCAAGACCAAATACCTTGGCAATAGCGTCGCGCTTGAGGTCAATGTCTATAAGGAGACATCGCTTCTTGCTTTTGGCCAACCCAATACCTACATTAACGGGTATCGTTACAGGTAGGGCTGCCGACTCAATCGAAGCAAATAGGATGCTTTTGTATTTTTTCTTAACTTGCTTTATCCGCTTGGTAATAGGTTTGTAATCGTCTTCAGCCTCCTTATCGCCGCCTTCTTTATCATCCGTAAGATTAACGTTGATAACTTTCTTAAACTTCCGTCTTCTCAGAATCATTAGAATCAGCACAAATAATATAATTACAATTACACCGACGACAGCGTACATAATCGCCTCGCCTTTAGTAGATATTCCAAATCTCAGCAAAATTCTCTTCAGGGTATCAACCATAGGTATCTCTCTTAGCATATAGCCATTTTTATATCCGCCATCTGCTATTCGCTATTCGCTGAATAATCACCCCCGCACAGCCTTTCAATATCCCTTGCCACAATCTCTGCGATTATCTTCTCTTGCTCTGACAGTGCTGACGTTGGCTGTTCAATGTTATCGGTTTTTTTGCCGGGTGCCTTTCTTCTTATTGCGGTAATCTTTCGCTGCTCTGCCATAATCTCTTCAGCAAGGTCAAAGCTCGGAATTTCGCTTTTTTCCTGCAGTGTCTCTGCCTCTTCTTTTTTGTTTATGCTCACCACTGGCCTCGGCAGGGGGGCTGTAGGGGGTATTTCTTCTATTGGTATCGGACTTGTATCTTCATTAATGGCGTTGTTTTGCGTCGCTGGATTTTTTGGGGTGGCGTCGTCGTGTGGCGGTATTACATCGCGCGCGCGGAGGATATCCACCTTGCATTGCAGGATATCAGTATCAAATTGTTCGCTGCTTTCGGCCTTACTCACTTCTGTAACCTCCTCTAACATTCTATTAGTTTAACAAAATTGCCGTCCTTAATCAAGGATAAATTGCAGCGGCGCCCCCGTCCCCGTCCGCTCAGCAGACAACCAGCTATTGTAAGCAATCGGCCCTTAGCTTGCTTGAACAGGGCCTATTGAAAATTGTGTGAAATCGCCTGGCTTGAATTGCTCTATTAGTGAATGAACATCATCAACGGTAACAGCTTTTATAGCGTTAATGTCGTCTTCGATGGTGCGATACTGTTCCAAATATATCCAGTTAGCACCAAGGTCAACCAGTCGACCCATCGGCAGCTCATTCTTTATTACCAAAGCGCTCAATATCTTGTTTTTCGCTGTTTTCATTTCATCTTCGGTTATGCCGCTTCTGGATAGACTATCGAAAATACTCTTAACGGTATCGAGCACTTTGCTGACGTTCTCACTGCTGCAGCGGATATAGCTGCAAAATGCTCCTGTACCATCCATAGCCCCAAATTGCAGCGTTGCCGCTTCTGCCAGTGCCTTGTCAACCAACTCCCAGAAGAATCTCGACCCAACATCGTCACCGATGATAGTTGCTAAGAGCGATGCAGCAAATCTCCTCGGGTCCTGAGCCGGCACCGCTGGGGACATCAGGCATATATGCTCACGAGACAGATTTGATTTTTCAACGCGTTTTTTCTTTTTGCTGCCTGGTGCTTCTTCCAGCTTTCTGGAGGCAGCCCGCTTTTGCCACTTCTCGCAACCACTTTCCACAATGCCGCAAATCTGCTCCCAATCGAAGTTGCCTGCAAAGGCTGCAACCATATTGTTTGGCGCATAGCGCCTGGTAAAATAGTCTCGCATTTGTTCAGCCGTTAGATTGCCGATACTTTCCTCACTGCCCAGAACGATGTTGCCGCAGGGATGATTATCAAAGTGCAGACCCTTGCATCTTTCCATAACGTCGTAGTTCGGCAGGTCCTCATACATTGCAATTTCTTCTTTGATTACATTTTTCTCGATATTGAAATCTTCATCTCTCAGCGCTGGCCTCATCAGCTCCGCCCATAATCCTGTCACCTCGACTAAATATTCCGGCAAAACGGCTGCGTAAAAAACAGTATTTTCCTCACTGGTAAAGGCGTTGAACTGCGCCCCTGTCTTGTCGAACGCCTCGTTGACCTCAATGGCACT
>Ga0315541_1004274_pt1 | contig 10550 bp, 10 predicted proteins | sample SalMarSW160190MG_FD_203095 | JGI IMG/M metagenome (GOLD analysis project Ga0315541, IMG submission 203095) | Salt marsh sediment microbial communities from the Plum Island Ecosystem LTER, Massachusetts, United States - Salt Marsh Sediment SW1601-190 ...
CCGTTACCTCCTCTACAATCCCACGAGCAAGATGAAGGTTACTCTGCAGGCGGAAGACGTGATCAACCTGCTCTGGGACGTGGTCGCAGCCAAGGGATTTGAAAAGGACACTTACTTCCACATGGCCTCGGCCGACATCAGGGGCCCGTCCAAACTCGAAGGCACGGTCCACGTCAACGTACAGCTTATCCGCAAGTTCATGAAGAACTACTTCTTCAACCCTGCCGAGTACACACCCAAAGAGCCGGACTTCTCTATGAACGACGATATGTTCCTGTTCAACCAGGGTCCAACCAAGGGCCTGGGATCGGTTCAGTTCCACGACTACAAGCCTATTTTCGAGGAAAACAAGGATCTGACCAACGTGGCTACATTCATCTCTCAGATCGAGATCTTCAAGGAGATGCTGGAAAAGGCCGGTCCGGACAAGATGCAGGATATGGACCCCTCCTTCTCCCTGCCGCTGGGCGAGATGTTCTCCATCGTGGTCTATGGACAGCTCATTCTCGAGCAGTCAAAGTTCGACAACATCGACACCGACATATTGAACCAGATCTTCGACTTCATGGTGCGCGACTTCGCCTTCTTCGCACTGCAGATCTACTACAATCACAACACCAAGGACGAACAGCGGGCCTTCTGCAAGGAGATCATGCTCATTAAGCCGGTTGCTGATCCCGAACAGCACAACAGGGTATGGGAAAAGTACGTGTTTGCACTCAACGGCGAATACGAAATGAACCCGTAAGAGAAAATCCGGGGTCCATCCGGGAAGGAATTGATCCGGAAGATCCTGCGAGAGCTTTCATTAGTAAAGGATGAGGAGATATCAGAAATTGACCTATATTCAGATGAATACCTTAAGCGTAAACAGGAGATATTGCAATATTTTCTCAGGAGGTTTTATTGCTCCAATCTAAGACAATTGAAATGAACGGCATAGGGCGCGTGCTTCTTGAGCGCAGCAAACGGGCAAGGCGTTTGAACATCTCATTGAAGCCCTTTACAGGGGTTAGGATTGCAGTTCCTTACGGGCTTTCATTTGAAAGTGCAGAAAAAATGGCCTTCAGCAAAACCACCTGGATAAAAAGGCACCTTGATAAAGTAAAGGAGATAGAAAAAAGACAGGCTGCCATCTCAAATGACTTGCCTGAGATAGACAGGGCTTTGGCCAGGAAAAAGCTGACTTACCGCCTAAACGAGTTATCAAGACGGTATGGCTTTACCTACAACCGGGTCTTTATCCGAAATCAAAAGACCAGATGGGGAAGTTGCTCTGCCAAAAACAACATCAGTCTGAATATGAAGCTTCTCAGGCTCCCGCAAGAGCTAATCGATTACGTTATCCTTCATGAGCTTGTCCACACAAGAGAGAAAAACCACAGTAAAAGTTTCTGGGCTGAGCTTAACAAATTCGTAGGAGATGCAAGGGCCCTGAAATCAAGGCTTAAGGAATACAGTCTTTAATCAAGCCAGTAAAAATCCACGTAACTCAGGTTCAAAATTCAGGGGTTTCCCGATAAAATCGGGATTAGCTACTTTGTGCTGGCAAATATGCACTCTTGATCTATGGCGACATAGAGTTCGCCCCGACTTACCGAGAGCAACGGTGTGCAGGTCTGGACTTCCGTGCTAGATCGGCCTATAGCAAGAATCGGATGAACTCCGCATTCGTCCCGGAATCGAAACATTCGGCAATATACCGCTTTTTAACCTTGAACCCTGCCTGTCCCGATATAATCGGGGCAGGCAGGCGTGAACCTTAGAACTTTGAACCAGTTACTATTCTTTTTGCAATAAAGGTTAAAGTATTTGGATGACAGTGCCGAATGAACTACCCCGCCGCAAGCAGCGGGGTATCATCAAAAAAGCATCGAACGCCCCAAGGGGCGGGGAATTAGACCCGTAGAGATTAAAACAGTAAGCATGTGGAGATTTCTTCTATGGATATTGTAATTGGAGGCACATCATCCGTTAAAATGGACTCATCAGAAGAGAATGCTGCACCCCCTGCCGGTAAAAACATAGTCCAAAAGGATCGACGGAAGAATAAACAGGATCGTAGGAGAAGTGTGAGGGAAAGGGTCTTTGTTTCTCTTTCTGTAAAGAATAATCTACGTGTTCTAAGAGATAGAAGAAAAGCCAGTTCTTAAGATTGATGTTATAATTTCTTCAATGTCCCTATAATTTCCCTATTCATCCTCATCCTTATACTCCCCTATTTGAACTGAAAACAATTAGTACAAAGCCCTTACACACACTCAGCACACCAAACGCTTATCATAATCAATATAAAATGCTCTGGCCAGCGGAAACCCCATATTTTCATGAGTTTTACAGATATTTGATCTCAGCCTCGGAATGTGATATTTTTATTAATAGAGAATGTATTCTTTAATAAAATTGTATTGATAGCAACTATCAACTTTGGTAGGGGATAGGTTTTCAAAGTAAAGGGGGACGCAGAATAATCCAACCGAAAGGAACAAAAGGCAGTTTAAAATGTGATTTTCGTTGTTTACTAATTGTACAAATTTAAAGAGCACGTTCCTAAACAAATAACCCTTTCCATTCGGAAGAAATTGGCAAACAAATCAATGAACGACAGCCGATTGGTTTATTCAACAGAAACAGGCCGAATCTGCCCTGAATGCGGAAAGCCGGTTTCCGCATGCTCCTGCAAAAAAAAGAAGGCTCTTAAAGCCGATAAGCCGCCAACAGGCTATCCCAACGACGGGACAATCAGGATACAACGGGAAATCAAAGGGCGTAAAGGTAAAATTGTCACAGCCGTCTTCGGTGTCCCGCTTGAAAACGAGGAACTACAGAAATTTGCCAAAACATTAAAGCGCTGCTGTGGTGCCGGTGGATCCGTTAAGGACGGAGTTATTGTAATCCAGGGGGATCACAGGCAAACACTATTGGATAAGATCAAGAAACACGGATACACCGCAAAGCTCGTTGGCGGTTAAAACGCAAGCAGAAGCGGTTCTGACCACCGAATCGGCACTGAATCATTAAACTTATAGGCGATACAAATGAACGGAATCGTCCGGGCGGACATCAAACCGGGAACGTGTGTTAAGGTTGTACAGAAACAGAATCAGCGATCCGGAAAACTTACGGAAGGCATTGTCAAGGATGTTCTCACGAAATCCGCCACACATCCATATGGGATCAAGGTTCGTTTGGAAAGTGGCATTGTAGGGCGCGTGAAAAAGCTCATTCCCTGAAGTCCGCATTGATCTTACAGGGCACCGTAAAGGTGTCCATAAAAAATAAGAAACTAATATATCGATGGAGTTATTTAGTATCTTATGGACGTCCCGGAGGCCGTGTTGTTGCTGAAATTTCTCAAAACAGCAACATGAAATCGGCCATCGAACAAGTTATACTCAAATAAAAAGTTTGGCAATATGGGTGCATCTTAAATTTATCTGCCCTATCTTTCTCATATGATTGGAAAAAGATCTGATTTCAAACATGTGAAATGTGAAACAAAAGATCGATCCATCCGATCAGGAATTAAACAGATGTCAAATGTCAAGGGCAGAACCCAGTTTCACTGATATGTTGATATTTTAAAAAAAATAAATATTTAGCTTGCTATTACGTATAAAAGTGCTTAGTATATAGCATCAATTAAGTTCCGCTGTAAATTGGCGGGACGGTTTATTTCTGTGGGGATTATCCGTTTGTTAAACGCTATCATCCTTCAGTTTGTAACGTTGAAATTTTTAGAAAGGAGGATGATATTATGACAAATGGAACTGTTAAGTGGTTTAATGATCAAAAAGGTTTTGGATTCATCGAGCAGGAAAACGGACCGGATGTATTTGTGCATCATAGCGCAATCAATGCGACCGGTTTTAAATCCCTCAGCGAAGGTGCGCGCGTGACCTTTGACATTGAGCAAGGGTCAAAAGGTCCGGCTGCTGCCAATGTGAGCGTCGTCTAACTTGCTTTTTAAGGCAATTAAAGGCATCTCCTGTGAAACGGGGGATGCCTTTTTTAATGCTCGCTCGCATCAAACCACAATTATGCCGACTGAGATTCGTTTCCCTGTTATCAGCGATCTTATCGATCCGGCAACCGACCAGAAAGGAAACGCCATGGCAAAACCTAATTACCAGTTCAAGAAACGTCAGAAAGAATTGGCCAAGAAAAAAAAGAAAGAGGAAAAAAGGAAACGCAAGCTTGAAAACAAGGCGGTTGAAACCGATGAAACTGAAAATGACCCTACCCCTTCAGTGGAGGACCGGTAAGAATAGGTACCGACCAACACCAATTGCCGGAGCTATACAATGGTAATAATTGAACATAAAAAAGGCCTGGCGAAAAAAAAGCAGGCGGGTTTTCATGAGAGCCAGAAGGTGGCGCTGCTCATTTCCGCTCGAACCGAGATGGGATTTACCGCCGTCATCAACGGCATCCACAAGGGCATCCTGTATAAAAACGAAGTGTTTCAGCCGCTGAAAATCGGCCAGGAAATTGACGGGTTTATCAGAAAAGTGCGTGACGACAAAAAAATAGATCTTTGCCTGCAAAAGCCCGGCTACAAAGCCATCGATGCCCTGTCCCGAAAAATTATGGACAAATTACAGCAACAGGGCGGGTTTATCGCGGTCACCGATAAAAGCCGGCCTAAGGTAATCGCCGACCTTTTCGGCGTCAGCAAAAAAACATACAAAAAGAGCATCGGCAACCTATACAAAAAAAGGCTGATTACCCTTGAAAAAAACGGCATTCGGGTGCAGGAAAAAAAGAAAGGGTCTACGTTTGACTCTTGTTAGGTTAGTAAACGTTTCGGGAAATACGAAATGAATGCCTTTGTCAGCGTCACTGATAATGATTGGTTTGCATACGTAACTCTACTAAGGCAGGATTGATCTAAGGCGCAGGGCTTAAGCCTCAAGGCGATCAAATCCAATTAGGCAAAAGGAGGATGGGTGAATGGAATAAAGGGGTCACTTGTCCGTTTGATCTCTTCTGATATAACAGGACTGCCAAAGGGGGATTTTCCGCCATAGTATTTGATTAAAGGATACTTTAATGGAAGAGAAAACACCAGATCCTGCAGTGTTATTGAAACTTGCTAAGACACGAATGCCCTTTGGGAAATACGAGGGGGGTCTGCTCATCGATCTTCCCAGGCCCTATGTCATCTGGTTTACGAAAAAAGGCTTTCCGGAAGGGGAACTGGGCCGCATGCTGAAGATCTTGTATGAAGTGAAGATGAACGGTCTCGAGTATCTTTTTAAGCCGTTGAGATGATTAATGGCAAGGGGCCGCCCTCAAAAAACTAAGTTGACGAAGCGAGCCGGAGCAAATCCTTGCTTTTGACACGTTTCAGAAAAGAAGTTAGATGCTCTTAAGTTTTTAAATAAAAATTATAGGTCAGGGATTGAATTTTAGAGGAGGACTCAGGTACTAAAGCAACTTATAATTGGAAGCTGGTCTGAATTTGCGGCTCAAATCTTTATCTTTCCACAATTACCTCTTCGCTTATCGCTAGTGAATTTTTGAAATAGCACTCAAGGAGAGGGGTCTGAAAATTCTAACCTTTACCCAAAACTGCTTTGAGCTGAAATCGGTAAAAAAAAGATATATAGCCAGACTTTGAATCGTGAATTTTCACTTCTATCAGCAAAGATTATTCTCCTGCCCCTTTTTCCTATTATCCCTTCCCGCACTCATCTATTCACTCTAAACAAAAAGACCACAGCATCCTAAGCTGTGTATGCCATTGACACACAATGGCAAATTAGATATATCTCTGCCCACGGAAAGAGAATATTCGACCTCTTGGCAATTTAATGGCATAAAGAGAGAAGGATGATAAGAGAACAACCCGCATACTTACTGGTGAAAGATCGATCTAATCTTAGCCGCATCGCCGCCGGACTTGAAAGGGAGACGTCGATAGGTGTGGATCTCGAGGCTGATTCCATGTTCCACTATCGGGAGAAGGTCTGCCTCATCCAGATCTCCACACCGTTGCAGGATATCCTGGTGGATCCTCTATCTTTTGATGATCTCTCACCCCTTTCTCCGGTCTTTGCAGACCCGAATATTCTAAAGGTGTTCCATGGAGCCGATTATGATATACGCTCCCTCTACAGAGATTTCAATATTGAAGTGAACTCCCTCTTCGACACCCAGATTGCGGCAAGGTTTCTTGGGATCAGGGAAACTGGTCTTGCCCGCCTCCTCAAAGAAAGGTTGGGAGTGCTTGTTGAGAAGAAGTATCAGAAAAAGGACTGGTCAGAGAGGCCATTGCCTGCTGCCATGCGTGCCTATGCGGTTCAGGATACTTGTCACCTCCTTTCCCTCAGCCGGATACTGGAGAGAGAACTGCAGGTCAAGGGCAGGCTTTTCTGTGTGGAGGAAGAGTGTGAACTTCAGAGCAAGGTGCGCCCTACTCCTCCGAACGGTAATCCGCTCTTCCTGAGATTCAAGGGAGCCAGCAGGCTTGACCCCAGAGGCCTGGCAGTACTGGAATCGATCTTGCAATTAAGGGATGATACGGCCAGACGCAGGGATCTTCCCCCCTTTAAGATCCTCGGAAACGAACCGATCATGGAGATCGTGGAGAGGAGGCCGGTGACCAAAAGAGACCTTGGGCGTATAAAGGGATTGAGTGCCAGGCAAGTAAGGATGTTGGGCTGTTCCATCCTGAAAAAGATAGATGAATCCATAAAGCTGCCGGAAAATGAACTCCCGGCATTCCCCAGGATTACCCAAGAGAAGATCGGTGCCACGGTGTCAAATAAGGTAAAGGCCCTTAGGGAGTGGAGGGAACAAAGAGCAAAAGAGATGGGCATCGATCCCTCTCTTGTATGCACAAACGCCCAGATACAGTCTCTCGCCCTTGCATACCCCAAAAGCCCGAAAGATTTGGAGGGCATAGATACCATAAGGGCATGGCAAAGAAGGCTATTTGGCAGCGAGATCTGCTACCACCTGAAGGGCATTGACTGACCCCCTTAGCAGGTGATCGCAACGGGGCAGGCCTGCTCTTGACTCATGGTTTTTGAAGATAATTTGCGGCCCAAATCTTTATTGACAATTTGTTATGTTTCAAAGATAAAGGTTATTCATCCCTTTTTTGAATGACGCTCCTGGAGGAGTGACATGATCAAATCGACCGGGGCATGGGCATAAGTTTTCAGAAAGGAAGGCCGTTCCTTGCCAACGGTTGAACCTAACGGACATGACTCAGATAAGAAATTTCAGCATCATCGCTCACATCGATCACGGTAAATCCACCCTGGCTGATCGCCTTATTCAATATACCGGCCTGGTCAGCGAACGGGAATTCCGGGATCAGATCCTGGACACCATGGACCTGGAAAGGGAAAGGGGCATCACGATCAAGAGCCAGACCGTGACCCTCCCTTATACTGACAGGAGCGGACAGGAATACGATCTCAACTTGATCGATACGCCGGGGCACGTGGATTTTTCCTACGAGGTCAGCCGTTCCCTGGCCTCATGTGAGGGGGTGCTGCTCCTGGTGGACGCCTCCCAGGGCATCCAGGCCCAGACCCTTGCAAATCTTTATCTTGCCATGGAGCACGATCTGGCCATCATTCCGGTCATCAACAAGATCGACCTCCCTTCCGCGGATGTGGACCGGGTCAAGGATGAGATTGAAAACGAACTGGGTCTGGACTCAGACCAAATCATCCTGTGCTCTGCCAAGGAGGGGATCGGCATTGAGGCCGTTTTCGAGGCCATTGTGAACCGGATCCCCCCTCCTGCCGGGAAAGAAGATAATCCTCTGACCGCCTTGATCTTTGATGCAGACTATGATCTCTTCCGGGGGGTCATTATCAGCTGCCGGGTCTTTGACGGGACCCTGCGCCCAGGTGACATCATCCGTCTGATGTCTAAAGGCGCTGCTTACAGGGTGGAGGAGGTAGGATACTTTCGCCTGAACAGGGAACCCCGCGACAGGCTTTCTGCCGGAGACGTAGGTTATCTCATAGCCGGCATAAAGACCGTGAGCGACACCCGCGTGGGGGACACGATTACCCTGGATGGCCGGCCCGCATCCACGTCCCTCCCAGGCTTCCAGGAGGCCAAGCCGGTTGTCTTTTCGTCCATATATCCCATTGCCTCCGACGACTATCACTCGCTTGCGGATGCACTGGAGAAATACAAACTCAATGATGCGGCCCTGACCTATGAGAAAGATTCATCCGCAGCCCTTGGCCAGGGATTTCGATGCGGTTTTCTCGGACTCCTTCATCTGGAGATTGTGCAGCAGAGGCTTGAACGGGAATATGATCAGTCCTTTATCATGACCGTTCCGAGCGTCCAGTACCGTTTCACCCTGGAGGATGGCCATTGCCTTTCGGTAGACAACCCCCAGTATTACCCCGATCCCGTTGTCATCAGGGGATCTGAAGAGCCGTTCATTCAGGCAAGCATCCTGGTCCCGGAGCGCTATATGGGGGCGGTGATGAAGCTCTGTCTGGATCGCCGGGGCGAGAATTCCCGATTCACCTATCCTTCCCCCGGGCGGATCGAGATCCGCTTCGACATGCCCCTTGCAGAGGTCATCGTGGATTTCTATGACAGACTTAAGTCCGTTACCCAGGGATACGGATCCTTTGACTACGACTTCATCGGTTACCGCGAGAGTGATCTGGTGAAACTGGATATCCTTGTCAACGGTGAAAAGGTCGATGCCCTGTCGATTATCGTCCACAAGGATCGGGCCAGGGATTGGGGCGTGCGGGCATGCGACCGGCTCAAGGACGAAATTCCCAGGCATCAATTCAAGATCGCCATACAGGGTGCCATCGGCGGGAAGATTATTTCCCGGTCCACTGTCTCCCCCTTTCGCAAGGATGTCACGGCCAAGTGCTATGGCGGGGATATCACCCGGAAACGAAAGCTCCTGGAAAAACAGAAAAAAGGAAAAAAACGGATGAAGATTGTCGGTTCGGTCATGATCCCGCAGAAGGCCTTTGTGGCGATCCTGAAATCGAAAGAGGAGTGAGATGGACCGGCCGGGCCTGTATGTCCATGTCCCGTTCTGCCGGACAAAATGCCCCTATTGTGATTTCTATTCCGTTACCTCCCTTTCCCTGGTCCCGGCGTGGCTGGATGCCCTTCAACGGGAAGCGCTGCTTTACAGGTACCGTTTCGGATCCTTTGACTCCCTATATCTGGGCGGCGGAACACCTACAATCCTCGGATCCAGGGAATTGACCCGGTTAATGGAGGCTCTTTTTCAGGATTTTTCCTTCTCACGTGACCCGGAGATCACCATTGAGGCCAATCCGGACGATATTACCAAAGATAAAATGTCCCTGCTTCGGGACCTCGGGTTCAACCGGATCAGTCTCGGGGTCCAGTCCTTGAATGAGAAAGAGCTGCAATTTCTTAACAGACGACACAGCGCAAAACAGGCCGAAGAGGCCATAGAAGTGATACAGGCCTCCGGCTATACAAACCTGGGCATCGATCTGATGTACGCATTGCCCGGCCAGGATGAATCGGTCTGGATGGCAACCCTGAGACGAGTCGTAGGGTACAATCCGGCCCACATCTCCTGCTACCAGATGACTATCTCCGAGGGGACGCCCTTTTACAGGATGCTCAGACAGGGACGCATTCAAGCCCCCGGTGAGGAGCGGGAAAGGGCCTTTTTCCTCCTGACATCCGCCTATCTGGAAGAAAATGGATATGTCCATTACGAGATTTCCAACTTTGCCAGGGAAGAGAAGACCATGTCCAGGCACAATATCAAGTACTGGCGCCATGTCCCCTATCTGGGGCTCGGGCCGTCGGCCCACTCTTTTCTCAAGGGCGTCCGGTGGTGGAACCTGCGATCCGTTGACGGATACTGTCAGGCCCTTGTATGTGGGAGAACGCCTGTTGAAGACCGTGAAAGACTCACGGAGGAGCAGGTCCGGCTTGAATCCCTGTTCCTGGGTTTTCGAACAAGGGAGGGCGTCAAAAGGAAACTCATTGAAGGCAGCCCCGATTCAGGAAGGACCCTCAGGGAGATCCGATCAGCGGGCCTCGTGACCCTTCAGGGAGACCGGATAATTCCGACCCGGGAGGGGTTTATTCTGGCGGACAGCCTGCCCCTCCTCTTTTCCCATTAGCCCTTGCGAACACCTTTGAACTATGCCAATTCATTACTCTTCAGATTTCAGATAATCACTGTCTTCTTTATGATACTGACAGCTTCCTCGGGAGTGTCTACAAGGCTTAAGAGGTCAAGGTCTGATTCTGATATGGATTTCTCTTTTATCAAGGTTTGTTTTATCCAGTCAATCAGGCCTTTCCAGTAGCTGGAATCTATGAGGATGACAGGAAAGGATTTTATTCTTTTGGTCTGAATCAAGGTGAGGGACTCAAAAAGTTTCTCTGAAAGATATGGCTTCTCTGCAGACTTTAATAGCACACGTTGCAAATTCATACCCAAGGATACGGATATTTGCCCAGGGAAGATTTCCTCCTGCCCGTTTATCAAAGAGAAATCAGAATGCTTCTCCTCAGGTGGGGCCACCTTTTCACTCAAATTTCCT
>Ga0315541_1004276_pt1 | contig 10541 bp, 9 predicted proteins | sample SalMarSW160190MG_FD_203095 | JGI IMG/M metagenome (GOLD analysis project Ga0315541, IMG submission 203095) | Salt marsh sediment microbial communities from the Plum Island Ecosystem LTER, Massachusetts, United States - Salt Marsh Sediment SW1601-190 ...
GTGGAGGGGAACGTGAGCCGGGGGAACCTGCGCTACGGGCTCCACTTCATGTTCTCCGACGGCTGCGACTACCTGGGGAACGTCTTCGAGGACAACGGCGCCGGCGTGGCGGTGATGTACACCAAGAACGTGCTCATGGAGGGGAACGACTTCCACGAGAACCGGGGAACCACCTCCTTCGGCCTCCTCCTCAAGGACATCACCGACTCCCGCATTCTGGGAAACCGGTTCCGCGACAACAGCGTGGGGATCCACGCGGAGGGCGCCAACCGGGTCACGGTCCAGGGCAACGACTTCGTGTCCAACGGATGGGCCGTGAAGGTGCTGGCCAACTCGGACGGGAGCTCGTTCGTGGGCAACAACTTCGTCGCCAATACCTTCGACGTCTCCACGAACAGCCGGCGCGCCTACAGCTCCTTCGACGGGAACTACTGGGACCGGTACAAGGGGTACGACCGGGACCGGGACGGCGTGGGAGACGTGCCCTTCCGGCCCGTGCGCCTCTTCTCCCTGGTCGTGGAGCAGAACCAGCCCGCCCTGGTCCTGCAGCGGAGCCTCCTGGTGGCGCTCCTGGACCTGGCCGAGGAGGTCGTCCCCATGCTCACTCCCGACAACCTGGTGGACGCCAGCCCGGCGTTGAGCCCCCACCTGACCCCGTGGAGCTCCCGATGACGGAAATGCGCCCCTTCCGGGACCTGGGCGAGCACCCGGTATGGGTGCGCGCCCAGGGGATCAGGAAGAGGTTCGGCCCCCTCCAGGTTCTCCAGGACGTGGACGTCTGCTTCCGCCCCGGGAGGGTCACGGCGGTGCTGGGGCCCAACGGCGCGGGCAAGACCACGCTCCTGAAGATGATCCTGGGCCTGGTGCGCCCCGACGAGGGCACGGTGACTCTGGGGGACAGGCCGGTGAACGGGGAGGCGGAGTACCGCCGCGACATCGGGTACATGCCCCAGCTCCCACGCTTCCCCGAGAACCTCACCGGGTGGGAGCTCACGGCCATGCTCGACGACCTGCGGGACTTCCAGGGCCCGGGGGACGAGACGCTCCTCGACGCCTTCGCCCTCCGCGAGGAGATGGACAAGCCGTTCCGCACCCTCTCGGGCGGAAACCGGCAAAAGCTCAACGCCTCGTTGGCGCTCCGCTACGGCGCCCGGGTCCTGGTGCTGGACGAACCCACCGCCGGCCTCGACCCCGTGGCCGCCCGGGTCCTGAAGGAGCGCGTGCGGGCGGAGCGGGACCGGGGGTGCACCGTGCTTCTCACCTCCCACGAGCTGGGCCAGCTCGAGGCCATGGCCGACGACGTGGTCTTCCTCCTGGAGGGCCGCGTGCGCTTCGAGGGGGAGCTGGTGGAACTGCTGACGGCCACCGGCCACGAGGACCTGGAAGGCGCCATCGCCAGCCTGATCCAGGAGGGCAGGACGCTCATCACGCCGGGGGCCCTCGCCGCCGACCGCGCGGCGCCCGCCGGCGCAGGCGCCGCTGGGGTGGCCTGATGCGCGCCACCCTCAAGGTTCTCCACTACGAGGTCCGCAACGTGCTCCGGGGGAAGGTGCTCTTGGGGTACGGCGTGTTCTTCGTCGCGGCCACGCTGGGGCTGGTGCGGCTGGGGGGCAGCGTGGAGCGTGCCCTTCCGTCCCTGGCCAACATCGTGCTCCTGGCCGTTCCGCTGGTGAGCCTCCTCGTCTCCACCGTGTTCCTCTACGACAGACGAGCGTTCACCGAGCTCCTCCTCTCCCACCCGGTGGGCCGCAAGGACCTCTTCCGGGGGCTCTACCTCGGGCTGACCCTCCCCCTGGCCGGTATGTTCCTCCTGGGGGTGGGCCTCCCCATGGCGCTGCTGGGCGGCGTGCAGCAGGCCCCCGCGTCGGTGGCGCTCCTGTTGACGTCCGGCGTGCTCCTCACCGCCGTCTTCACAGCGCTGGGGTCGGTGGTGGCTTTCTCCGTGGGGGACTCGGCCCGAGGGCTGGCCACCGCCCTGGTGATCTGGCTGGCCGTCACGCTGGTGTACGATGGGGTGGTGCTCCTGGCCAGCCACACCCTGGCCGCGTACCCGCTGGAGCGCCCCATGCTGGCGGCCATGGTCCTGAACCCGGTGGACCTGGCCCGGGTCATGGTGCTCATGGCCCTGGACGCCTCGGCGCTCCTGGGCTACACCGGCGCCGTCTTCCAGGACTTCTTCGGGGGAAGGTGGGGGGTGGCTGGCGCAGCGTTCTCCCTCGCCGTGTGGGTGGCGCTCCCCTACGGGCTGGCGCTACGTCGGTTCCACCGGATGGACTTCTAGCCGCGCTTGGTGGGCGGAGCAGCCGGCCGGGTCATGAGGTCGGCCAGCGTCCGGGTCTCGAAGAACCTGAAGGCGGGGGCGCTGGCCTTCCGCCACTCCTTGTGCGCGGGGCATCCGCCCACCTCCTTGCACAAGCCTCGCCCGAGGAGGCACTGGCGCTCACGGCTCAGGTCGTCGAATACCTGCACCACTTCGATGAGCCTCATCTCCGACGGGGGCCGGGCCAGGCGAAACCCCCCGTGGCGGCCCCGCTCGGACACCAGAACGCCGGCGTGCGCCATGGCCTGGAGGATCTTGGCCAGGTAGTTGGGCGGGAGGGAGAGAGCTTCGGCGATCTCGTGGGCGCGGACGGGGCGCCCGTCGGTGCCCATCTCGGCGATGGCCAGGGCCGCGTGGAGGGCGTAACCGCCCGTACGAGTCAACACGACCGGATCTGTGGAAGGGAGAAGGCAAGGCGGCCCCGTCGCGGGGCGGCGACTCCGGACGCTACAGGGATATCCGGCTGCCGAAAAGACCCCACCGCCGATTCCCTCCCCTCCGCAGATCACTCTTGTCCGAATCCGCCGCGTCGTGAATGTTGGTGCCGGTCTTGTCAGGGATCCTCCCTTCGGAGCGCTATGAAGGTCCTCATCGCCGACGACGACAAGCTCATTGACGCGGCGTTCAGCGCCGTGTTCCGGAAGCACGGATGGCAGACCGTCGTGGCGTTCGACGCCATGCAGGCGCTGATGTTCGCCAAGCAGACGCCCATGCCCGATGTGATCCTGCTGGACATCAGCATGCCCGGCGGGAGCGGGCTCATGGCGCTGGAGCGGCTCAAGTCGGCCAAGCTCACCGCGGGGATTCCCGTGGTGGTGGTGAGCGGCTCGGACGACCCGGGACTCCCGGACAAGGTCAAGGGGATGGGTGCCGTCGGGTTCGTGAAGAAGCCGGTGGACCCGGAGGCGCTGGCTCAGGCCGTCGAGCACTACTTCGCCAGCCGTGTGAAGCAGGGCCCCGCCCATCCCCCGCCGCCCCGGGCATAGGGCCTCGCCACCGCCGAGCCGCCTGTATCCCGTCGCAGGCGCACCACCGGCGGGTCAGAAACGCACCTCGAAGCTCTCCTCCCCCCGGGCGAACGAGTACGTCTTCTGCTTCTCGTCGGGGAAGTGGACGAACTTCACGATGTTGGTCTGGTCGTCGAAGATCTCGGTGAGGAGGGTGTTACGCACCCGGAACGCGGTCAGCGGAGAAGGCGACTCGTACTGGATCGCGTACCACCAGACGGGCTCCCGGTCGAGCTCGTCCTCCCCGCTGGCCACCACGGTGGGCTCGAGGAGGCGCCCGAGCGCCTGCACCGCGAAGTGGGCCCTGAAGTACGCCAGGAACGCCGCCTCCACCTCCGGCTCGGCGCTCATGCGGAAGCCATCGCGCCCGGCGTGGCGCGCCAACGCCCCCTCCAGGTCGTCCCGGAAGAACCGGATCCGCACCGCCAGGACATTCCCTTCCACCACGGCGTTTCCGTAGCTCACGTGCAGGTCATGGGCGGGCGCGAGGGCCATCCACAGAGCGAGGATCAGGGCGCTCATCGAGCCCTCCGCGACTTCCTCAGGTGATGGGCCGCTTCCACGTGTTGTTGGAGCGGTCCACGTCGGCGTACGCCTCATCCGGGTCCACGACGATCTCGACCACCGTGCGGTTCCCGAAGAAGCCGGCGGTGAAGGTCAGCTCGTTGTTCCGCCAGACGTCCACGGGGAAGCTCTTCCGCTCCTTCGTGCCGTCGTCGTAGGTGACGTCCATCTCCAGGGGCATCACCAGCCCGCCCACGTTGTCCACCTTCACGCGGTAGTAGTACTGCCCGTGGGCATCGCCCCCGGTCAGGTCGCGGGCGGCCTGCACCGAGACGTCGCCGATGGCCTGATCGTTGGCGTGCGTGCTGTAGAACCATCCGCGCCAGAACCAGGCCAGGTTCTCCCCGGAGCCGTCCTCCATGGACCGGAAGAAGTCCGCGGGCTGGGGGTGCTTGAACATCCACCCCTGGGCGTAGAACTGGAACGCGGCGTCGAAGGATGCCTCGCCCAGGACGTGCTCCCGGAGCATCACGAGCCCCGTGGCGGGCTTCGAGTACCCGTTGTTGCCGAAGTCCTTGTGGATGAGGTCGGACTCGGTCATGAGGGGCACCTGGTCGGGGTCACGCATGTAGGTGACGATGTTCTTGGCCGGCCCACGCTGCGTCTCCGGCGGATAGGTGCAGTCCGCCGTCTGGGTCCACTCCTTGCCGCAGTAGGTCTTCGCGTAGTCGATCTCGCCGTAGTACTGGAGGAAGGTGTTCAGCCCCTCGTCCATCCACGTCCATTTCCGCTCGTCGGTGGCCACGGTCATGGGGAACCAGTTGTGTCCCACCTCGTGGATGGTCACGCTGATGAGGGCCCGCTCCGTGCGGTCGCTGTACGTGCCGTCGGGTTGGGGGCGCGCCCCACAGTACGCCACCATGGGATATTCCATCCCGCCCACGGGGCCGTTGATGTTGGCGGCCTTGGGGTAGGGGTACTCGAAGGCCAAGCGCCCGTAGGTCTTCAGCGTCTGGAGGACGGCCCGTGTGGACACCTTGTCCCAGAGGGGCATGGCGTCCCTGGGATACAGGGAGTGGACCTTGATGACAGGCGCGCCCGCCCGGTACCGGAAGCCCGCGGCATCCCACACGAAGGTCTTGGACGAGGCCCATGCGAAGTCGCGGACGTTCTGGGCCTTGAAGCGCCAGGTGAGCGTCCCGCTCCGCGCCGGGCGGGACTCGGGCTTCATGACCTCGTCGGCCTCCAGGATGAAGACCGGCTCTTCGCTGGTGTACGCCCGCTCCAGGCGCTCGCGCTGGGCGGGAGTGAGCACGTCCTGGGGGTTCTGCAGCTCACCCGTGGCCTCCACGATGTGATTCCACGGCACGGTGATCTCCACGTCGTAGTCGCCGAAGTTCAGGTAGAACTCGCCCCGGCCCAGGAACTGGTCGGTCTGCCACCCGTTGACGTCGTCGTAGACGCTCACCCGCGGGAACCACTGGGCGTTCTCGTAGATCCACCCGTCGCTCACCAACTCCTTGGCGCCCCGGCCGGCGTCGGGGACCACATGGTGCCAGTCGATCTCCAGCTCCTGCACGCCCCCGGGGGCCAGGGGCGTTTCCAGGTCCACGCGCATCACCGTGTAGTTGATGCGGTAGCGCGCGTCCGCCAGGGCCCCGTCCGGGCGCACCAGCTGGACCCGCGTCAGGTTGTACCCGGTCCGGTCGGGGCCGTCCCCCAGCCCCAGGTAGCGGCGGGCCTGGGGGCTGATCTGCTCGGGAAGCGCGCCCTGGGCCGCCAGGGACCGGCTGTGCTCCGCGGACGTCTGGTTCTGGTCGAGCTGGATCCAAAGGAAGCGCAGCGCGTCGGGGGAGTGGTTGTGGTACGTGATGCGCTCCGAGCCCCGGACGGTGTGGGTCGCGGTGTCCAGGGAGACCCTGATCCGGTAGTCCGCCTGCTGCTGCCAGTAGCGCGGCCCCGGCATCCCTGCGGCATTGCGGTAGTCGTTGGGGTCGGGGAGCTCGTCGATGACCCGGAACATGGACTTGTTGGTCTTGGACCCGTCGTCGTGGAGCCACTGCTGGGCCCGGACGTCCTGGGCAGGGGCCAGGGCGGCGACGAGGAGGAAGCCGGTGAGGAACCGCAGGGTGGAGCGAGCCATCGTCGGTCTCGTGGTTTGGGGACGGAGGACCAGCAAAGAATAGGAAGGGCGCCCGCTCCGCGCAGGGGCCCCGCCCACCGTGACGCTCAGAAAGGTAGCCTGCCCGCCATGAGCCACGCCGCGGCCAGCGCCGTGCTCCCGGAAAGGGCCAGCGCCCAGCGGGAGGCGCCGAGGCGCGCCCAGCGTACCACGGACGCGCTCACGGCCAGCACCACCGCCAGGATGGCGATCTGGCCGATCTCCAGGCCCACGTTGAAGGAGAACAGGGGAAGGGCGATGCTCTCCTCCTCTCCCAGCATGGCCCTGAGGAAGGTGGAGAAGCCCAGGCCGTGGATCAGGCCGAAGAAGAGGGCCATGGCGTATTTCACCGGCTGGGCCCGCTCCGGCCGTTGCAGGTGCTCGGGGGCGGTGGCGATCTCCGCCATGGTGAAGATCCCCGTGGCTGCGATGGTCACGGGGATGAGGAACTCCACCCACGCCGAGCTCACCGAGACGAGCCGGAGCGTGGCCAGGGCCAGCGTGAGGGAGTGCCCCACGGTGAATGCCGTCACAAGCACCAGGAGCTGGCGCCATTGGGCCAACCCGTACCCTGCGGACAGCGCCACCACGAAGAGGATATGGTCGTAGCCCCGCAGGTCGGCGATGTGGTCGAAGCCGAGGTGGAGGTAGACGGCGAAGGTGGAGTGCATGTTCCCCTCAGCGCCGCCCCGCCGAGCTGCGCGGTACCAGTCCGCACCGGGGCCACGTCTGTCCCTCGGGCAGGATGATCTGCTCGTCGGGCACACGCTCCGGGTCCTCGGAGGCCAGGTAGGCCAGCATGGCTGCCAGCGTCGCGTTGCTCCTCAGATCGTCCAGGACGAGCTTGTCGTACGTGTCCAGCTCGATGTGCCGCGTGATCTCATCGGGGATCTTCCCGAACCACCGCCCGAAGTTGGCGCCGGCGCCCGCGAAGCCTTGCATGCGGATGAAGTCGATGCGCCAGGTGCCGTTGTCCTGGTTGAACGCGGCCTGGAGTCCCTTCACCACCTCGGGATGATCCTCGGCGAAGGCTCCCGATCCCACCAGCCCCTGCTCCTCGGCGCTCCAATGGGCCACCATGATGGTGCGGCGGGGGTTGGGGTAGGTCTCCTTCAGGATGCGCATGGCCTCGACATCATGATGGTCCCGTTCCCGCTGTCCGTGGCTCCCGAGCCGCCCTCCCAGGAATCTAGGTGGGCCGTGAGGAGGGCATACTCCTCGGGGAGCTCCTCGCCGGGGAGCACGGCCAGGATGTTGGACGCGGGCACCTCGCCGTGGAACTCGGCGCGCGCGTCCAGGCGCATGTGGGGGCCCTGGCTGCGGGAAGCCAGCCGGTGGACGAGGCTGTAGTCCCCGCAGTTCAGGTGCACGGAGGGGATGGTCGTGGTGACGGCGTCGAAGATCTTGTTCGCGCCCCAGCCCCGCGACCAGTTCCCCGTGAGGACGCCCAGGGCGCCGGCCTGTTCCAGTGCCGCCGCCACCGCTGCCTCGCCCCCGGCGGCGCGGAGGGAGCGCTGCCGTGCCTGGCGCGTCGCCACCTGGAGCGCCGTCATCCGCCCCAGCGACTCGGGGGTGGCCAGCGCGTTCCAACTCTCCGGCGCCCAGATGGCCTCGATGACCGGGTCGGCGGCCGGGAATGTCTGGGCCGTCGCCGCCGGAGCGGTGAGGGCCAGGGCGAGGGCGGCGGCCAGCGTCCGGGCCAAGGTGCTCGACGGGTTGGGGAAGGGGAGGTTCGGCCGGGTCACGCGAAGGGTCTCCAGGGGTAGCGTCGGGCGACCGCGAAGCATGGTATCCACGGCACCTCCGGGGCAAGGCGGAGTGACCTCCGGCGAGGGCTCCGCCGGGGCGGCGGGCGCTGCTTGACGGGGGCTTGCGGCCAGCCTACCGTGTGGTGCCTCCAAGCCCCCCGACGGTCCACCTCCCTGGCTGATCGTAGGGCACTTCTCGATCCACCACATCCTGTGGTAGCCGGGGCGCTGCCCTCTGGCAGCGTGGCCGGGTGCCAGCCGGCCCAGGTGGAGGTGGCGCCGCGCGGTGGACGTGTCTTCCAAGGGGACAACAATATGCGTGACAGCCTGAGAAGCCCGGCGAGCCGATGGATCTGGGCCGCCGCAGCGATCCTTATGTTCGTGGTGACCCTGCCCGCGGCGAGCGCCGGCGCGGCGGTGGCGCCGCAAGAGGCCGCCCTCGCATCCACCGTCCAGGCGGCCGAGCCGGCTGTCCATCACGGCGGCGAGGCCAGCCTCATCCTGCCCGACCTGTCGACGGTGGATTTCCTCGGGCTCAACGGTCGTGCGCTCCTCATGTGGGGCCTCCTCGTGGTGTTCGGCGGCCTGCTCTTCGGGCTGGTCATCTACCGTGACCTGAAGGGGCAGCCGGTACACCAGGCCATGTCCGAGATCGGCGACCTGATCTACGAGACGTGCAAGACCTACCTGCTCCAGCAGGGCAAGTTCCTGCTCATCCTGGAGATCTTCATCGCCACGATCATCACGTTCTACTACGGCTTCCTGATGGATTTCGAGCCGTTACGCGTGGTGATCATCCTGCTCTTCAGCTTGATCGGGATCGGGGGCAGCTACGGCGTGGCGTGGTACGGCATCCGCATCAACACCTTCGCCAACTCGCGGACGGCCTTCGCCAGCCTGAGGGGCAAGCCCTTCCCCATCCACTCCATCCCGCTGAAGGCGGGGATGAGCATCGGCATGATGCTGATCAGCGTCGAGCTGCTCATCATGCTCTTCATCCTGCTCTTCGTCCCGGGCGACTACGCCGGCCCCTGCTTCATCGGCTTCGCCATCGGTGAGTCCCTGGGTGCCGCTGCGCTGCGGATCGCCGGCGGCATCTTCACGAAGATCGCCGACATCGGGTCCGACCTGATGAAGATCGTCTTCGACATCAAGGAAGACGACGCGCGCAACCCCGGCGTCATCGCGGACTGCACCGGCGACAACGCCGGCGACTCGGTGGGGCCGAGCGCGGACGGGTTCGAGACCTACGGCGTCACCGGCGTCGCGCTGATCGCGTTCATTCTCGTGGCGGTGAGGGATCCCGACGTGCAGGTCCAGCTTCTGGTGTGGATCTTCATGATGCGCATCGTGATGATCATCACCAGCGCGTTCTCGTACAAGCTGAACGATATCCTGGCCAGGGCCAAGTACGGGACCGCCGACAAGATGAACTTCGAGGCGCCGCTGACCTCGCTGGTGTGGCTGACCTCCATCGTGTCGGTGACCCTGACCTACATCGCATCGTACCTGCTCGTCCCCGACCTGGGCGGCGACGGCTCGCTGTGGTGGAAGCTCTCCACCGTCATCACCTGCGGCACCCTGGCGGGCGCCATCATCCCCGAGCTGGTGAAGATCTTCACCTCCACCGAGTCGAAGCACGTGCGCGAGGTGGTGGCCGCTACCCGTGAGGGCGGCGCGTCGCTCAACATCCTTTCGGCGCTCGTGGCCGGGAACTTCAGCGCCTACTGGCTGGGCCTGACCATCGTGTTCCTCATGGGCACGGCCTACGCGGTGAGCACGCTGGGTCTGTCGGCGCTCATGATCGCGTCGCCGGTGTTCGCCTTCGGCCTGGTGGCGTTCGGGTTCCTCGGCATGGGCCCGGTGACCATCGCGGTGGATTCCTACGGTCCGGTCACGGACAACGCCCAGTCGGTGTTCGAGCTGTCCCTCATCGAGCAGGTGCCCGGCGTCAAGGAAGAGATCAAGAAGCAGTACGGCTTCGACGTCGACTTCCACCTGGCCAAGGACCTGCTCGAGGAGAACGACGGCGCCGGCAACACGTTCAAGGCGACGGCCAAGCCGGTGCTCATCGGCACGGCCGTGGTGGGGGCCACGACGATGATTTTCTCGATCATCGTGCTGCTCACCCTCGGCCTCACCCAGGACCTGGACAAGCTCTCGCTCATGCACCCGCCCTTCCTGCTCGGGCTGATCTCGGGCGGCGCGGTGATCTACTGGTTCACGGGGGCGTCCATCCAGGCCGTCTCCACCGGCGCCTACCGGGCCGTGGAGTTCATCAAGAGGAACATCAAGCTCGAGGGCGTGGTGAGGGCCTCGGTGGAGGACAGCAAGAAGGTCGTGGAGATCTGCACGATCTACGCCCAGAAGGGCATGATCAACATCTTCCTGACGGTGTTCTTCACGACGCTGGCCTTCGCGTTCCTGGAGCCCTACTTCTTCGTGGGCTACCTGATCTCCATCGCGATCTTCGGGCTGTACCAGGCGATCTTCATGGCGAACGCGGGCGGGGCCATGGACAACGCCAAGAAGATCGTCGAGACGGAGCTGAAGGAGAAAGGCACGCCGCTGCACGCCGCCACGGTCATCGGCGACACGGTGGGCGACCCATTCAAGGACACCTCCTCGGTGGCCATGAACCCGATCATCAAGTTCACGACCTTGTTCGGGCTGCTGGCCGTGGAGCTCGCGGTGTCACTGTCGGCGGACGCCGGCACCACCGTGACCCGCGTGTTCGCCGCGGTGTTCTTCGCGGTCTCCATCGTGTTCGTGTACCGCTCGTTCTACGGGATGCGCATCCC
>Ga0315541_1004280_pt1 | contig 10524 bp, 8 predicted proteins | sample SalMarSW160190MG_FD_203095 | JGI IMG/M metagenome (GOLD analysis project Ga0315541, IMG submission 203095) | Salt marsh sediment microbial communities from the Plum Island Ecosystem LTER, Massachusetts, United States - Salt Marsh Sediment SW1601-190 ...
GTCTGGATCCAGGACATCCCCCAGTTTGAAGGGATGCGCGCCGAAGTGATGGGATATCGCCAGCTTCCCATCTACGTGCTTGATCTGGCCAGACTCTACTTAAGTGACGGCTGATCCGGACAGTGAGCAACCGCGGCGTAGTGATCATCACCGATCGTCGCATCCTCCGAAAAAGCTACGGCCCTTTGTTCGTCGTTTCGCTTCCAGTTGTGGGACAACGGATCACAAATCCCAGGGACCTCCTTATCAATCTGTCGCCGTGGTTTGAGGGGGCATGAGATTGGTCAACACGAGTGATAGCGGCTGATTGAGCTTCACATTGTTCGACACCTGGTTGTGCACGAGGTGTTGACGGGAAGGGTCTTGCTTAAGCTTCGCAATTCTTTGTCTTGACATTCTTAGAGATTTATGCTACACTAGTTTTGAAATCTGGTTTTCACAAAGTGAAATTCTACATGGCAAAGAAGAATAAGTCTGTGGAAAAGGCGATCAGTATACTTGAAGCTCTCTCCACCAAGCGCGGAGGTATTTCACTCTCAGAGCTTTCCCAGCACTTGTCTTACCCCACTAGCACTACGTACCGACTTCTAAATACCCTTAGCAGTAAAAACTACGTGCGCAAGAATAACGGCCTCTACCAAATAAGCTACGGTATTCTGCGATTACAAGCTTTGTCCCAACAAAACCTTGAGCTAGAACAGCTTGCTCAACCTCTTTTAACTAAGCTGGAAGAGAAAACCGAATTGACCACTAGTTTAGCGATAAGAGATGGGTTAAAGGCAGTTCTTATTGGGATTATAAAAGGCTCCAACAATCTGGTTGTTAACAATAATTTAGGGAAGTCTGTTCCGCTACATGTTACCGCTGTAGGCAAGTGTCTGCTGGCCTTCCTGCCTCAAGAGAAGCAAGAAACCCTTGTGAAGCAGTTGGAATTGAAAGCGTACACCCCAAAGACAATCACCAATTCCAATAAACTGCTTCAGGAACTTGTAATGACTAGGAACCGCGGTTATGGAATCGATAACGAGGAGTTTGTAACCGGTATTCGGTGCATTGGCGCACCCGTCTTTAACTATGAAGATGAGGTGTTTGCTGCAATAAGCGTCTCTGGTTTGGCCTCGCAAATTCAAGGCGAGACACTAGAAAACTGCGCAAGAAATGTTATTAGGATAGGTAAAGCTATTTCTTCAATGGTTTATGTATCAGAGCCAAGAAGTGCGTGCGAGACGGAGAAGGTGAGATTGTAAATGGTGTTGATTAGAGAGCAAGCGGAGATCTCGTTTTGTACGAGAAACAGAACTACTGCTCATGCTCACCGTGCGGTAGACAACTCTAATGCTGAATTTTTCTGCTGCTATCAATTGGAAAGAATCTCGATGGGCATTTAGATTTATTGCACCAAAGGAGGTGATTTGCTGCGAGCATTAGTTAAGCAACTCTAACAAATACCAAAGCACGAAATGGAGGTAAGACATTGAAAATTTCCAAGAGGTTTTTTCTGTTCGCTGTTCTGGCTGTGCTCCTAACCTGGCTGATGTCAGCTGGCGTTTTGCTAGCTGATGAGGTTGTCCGAATTGGGTACGTATCGATTTGCGCAAACTGTACCGGTCAGGCGCGTGCCATCAGAGCGACCAAGGAGGCATGCACCGGGTTGGGATGGCAAGTAGATGTTGTTGACGGTGCCGGAGACTTTGCCAAAATCACGGCAGCATTTGAAAGCTTCATCAACGCAAATGTTGATGCGTTGATTGCGGGAGCCATCGATCCTGAACCACTCAAGCCGGTAATCGAAAAGGCAAATGCTGCGGGTATCCCCTTCTTCATGGAATCGTCTCTGTGGGTACCAGGCATCACGTGCATGGTGGGCATGGATTCATTCCGCATGGGAACCATCCAGGCTCAATACGTCATTGATCGCTTAGGAGGTAGCGGAAACGTTGTTATTTTGACGTATCCGCCGGCAAGGGACGTTGATATGCGCGAGAAGGTCTTTAGGACGGTGCTTTCATTCTATCCGGAGATTAAGATCCTTGGTGCCCAGAACGTCGAGATCTCACGGGTGATTGACGAGTCGATGCGTACCATGGAGATATGGCTCCTCAAGTACCCTGACATTGACGCGGTCTGGTGTGGCTGGGATGACCCTGCAATGGGGGCTATCGCAGCCATCGATGTGGCCGGTCGAAAAGACATCTTCGTTATCGGAAACGATGGTGGCTCCGAGGCACAGGAGAAAATTCGGGATCCAGAGAGCGCCTGGGATGTGACCGTGTACGTTGACTATGAAACGATGGGCCGCATGATGATCGAGCAGATCAAGAAGTATCTTGAGACGGGAAAGGTGGATGCTCGGAACATCTACGTTGAGCTGCCCCTCTTGACGTCAGAGAATGTTCCCGCCCCCGGCGAGTCATTCCCAGCGGCCGATACCTATTACCTCTACTCACCCGAAGAATAGGCAGTACGGAAGAAGGATGCGAAGAGGTCACTGACAGGCCCTTGCGTGGAAGTGGCCTCTTCGATCTATTCTTTAAGGCGGATATCCGTCGTCACTCCTTCGAGGTTACTTCGATGCCGATATCAAACACAAAATACACCTACGCAAGAAGGAATGTGGACGAGAAGGTTCGTCTGAAAGAGATCTGTAAAGACTTCCCCGGCGTTCGAGCATTGGACCACGCGAATCTCTGGCTTCGTAGGGGGGAGATCCATGCCCTCGTTGGACAGAACGGAGCGGGAAAGTCCACCCTTATCAAGATCCTGGCCGGTCTTTATCACAAGGATGCCGGCCAAATTTACGTGAACGGAGCGGAGACCAACATCCGCAGTCCCAAAGATGCGCGATCCCTAGGCTTTGGCTTCATCCATCAGGAGTTGGCTATTGTGCCAGCGCTCTCTATCACCGAGAATATGTTAATGGGGTCGTCGATTCCGACGCACCGCTTTGGAGTGATTTCATGGAAGCAGGCCCAAGACATCGTCATGTGCCTGTGCGATCGTCTTCAACTGCAGCGAGATCTGGATACGCCGATTGAAGAACTCAAGACGGCTGAGAAATGGCTTGTTGCAATTGGTCGTTCGCTTGTCCACGAGGTAGAGTTACTTGTGTTGGACGAACCCACGGTAGCCCTGGACAACACTGAAACCGCCAATCTCTTCCGGATCCTGCGAGAGTTGCGAGAAGATGGCAAGACCATCCTTTACATCAGCCACCGCTTGCGGGAGATCTTCGAGATCGCTGATCGAGTGACGGTAATGAAAGACAGTAAAACGGTCGCGTGTGAGCAAGTCGAGGACGTCGATGAAGCTCGGATCATCGGCCTTATGCTGGGTGGTCAGCTGCCACAACCGGTATCCTCAAGCGAGAAACGGAGAGCACCTACGAAAGATCCGATACTCTCGGTGCGCAACCTGAGGAAAGATGGGATTGTGCATAGTGTCAGCTTCGATCTGTACCCCGGCGAACTCCTTGGCCTAGCCGGCTTGGTGGGATCTGGGAGAACTGAGACACTGGAGTTGATCTTTGGAGTCACTCAAAAGGACGCTGGAGAAATCAGATTGAACGGACGGCTTGTTTCCATTGAGGACCCGAATGACGCTGTTCGCTTGGGGTTGGCGATGCTTCCCGAGAATCGACGCGAACAGGCGCTTCTGTTGAAAATGCCGATCACCCAGAACATCTCTCTCTCAAGCCTAGACACGGTTCACGTGAGTGAAAGGCTGCCGCTGCTCAGTCTAAGGAAGGAGCTGAAACTAGCTCGTAGCTTCATTAAGGAACTTACAATTGCCGCAACGGGGCCACGACAGTTGGCCGAGTTCTTAAGCGGAGGGAATCAGCAGAAAGTCGTGCTTGCTCGCTGGTTGGCCACCGAGGCCCGAGTTTTCTTCTTCGATGAACCAACGGTTGGGATCGATGTCGGCGCAAAACAGGAAGTGTACAACCTCATGCGGCGTCTCACGGAACAAGGTGCAGGGCTGATCTGCGTTTCCTCGGATTTTACGGAGCTGGAATTGGTATGTGATAGGGTGCTTGTAATGCGCGAAGGAGCGCTTGTTGGCGAACTTTCTGGTGATGCCATCACCGAGGATAACATGCTGGTCTGTTGTTATGGAAGTCAGATGGGAGACGAAAAGCATGCACTTTAGTAGAAGAGAAATCGAACATTTCTTCGGGAAGTACGGAACGCTTGTGGCCCTCATCCTGATGATCGCGTTGTTCAGCCTCTGGATCCCAAGTCGATTTCCTACCTTGACGAACTTCCTCACCATAATCAAGCAGGGTGTCATCCTCACAATCATAGCGTCAGGCTTGACGATGGTGCTTCTCATGAACGAATTCGACCTTTCCATTGGTTACTTGGCAAGCTTTGTTGGAATGCTCACAACTGGATTGATGGCTAGACAGGGATTGCCTATGCCAGCAGCACTATGCTTGGGGATGCTCTGTGGTGCCGGTGTTGGTTTGTTAAACGGCCTAGTAATCACGACACTTCGGATCTCCTCAATCGTCGGAACGTTAGCTACGGGAAGCGCTTTGGTCGGCTTGAGCTATCTTTATACAGGAGGAGGACAGATTTCATCAGGTATCCCACGTTCGTTTGGGATATTCGGGCGAGGATCGACCTTGGGCCTGCCCAATCTCATCATCATCATGGTCCTGTTCTGCGGATTGCTCTGGCTGTTATCCAACTACACCAACATGGGGCGACGAATGTATGCAATCGGGGGCAATCCGACAGCGGCGTGGCTTAGCGGCATTAACATAAAGAGGCACAAAATAACAGGGTTTGTTCTATCAGGGGTGAGTGCGGGATTGGCCGGGATCTGCCTTGCTTCACTCTTGAGTGTCGGTCATCCAGAGGCGGCAAACTCACTCTTGTTAGACGCATTCGCCGCTGCATTTCTCGGAGCGGTCACACTCCGTCTTGGCCAGTTTCACATTTTGGGAACCGCCATAGGAGTCTTGATTCTGCGTGTTACCCTAAATGGTTTGATAATGGCAGGAGCGGAGTATTACTTACAGAATCTGATCACCGCAGGTATCTTGTTGGGAGCAGTTACGCTCTCAGGCCGACTAGGGAAAAGAAGGCTATGATGTATCTAAGCCTATTCCTTATCCTGGATACGAGGGTTGCGCTGCGACGTACTGGGAAACTAATGGTTGGTTTTGCAATGAAGGTGCAGAGTTGGTATGGTAGGGTATCGTGCAGAAAGAGGTGCTCGTTGCGAAGAGGAAGAAGGCCAGAGAGCTGCATCAGAAGGGATGGTCGATCGATAAGATAGCGCGCCATCTTGTATCTAGCTGGAGGTCAGTCTCCCGCTGGATCGAGATGGAGTCGATTGAGGAAGACAAGCGAGGTTGGAAGAGGGGACGCCTACGCAGATATGATAAGCAAGTCGAGCAGCGGGTCATCGACATACGAGAGGAACTACGGGCAAGAGAGAGCTATTTCTTCGGGCCGCAGGTTGTGCAGGCCAACTACAAGAACCTGTATCCGGACCTTGAATCACCATCGCTTTTTTTCATCACCAAGACGCTACGGGAGGCGGGATTGACGACGGGCGGTAAGAAGAAGGGCAAGAATCGTTCTCAGTATATGAACTACCCTAAGCGAGCGTTAGATAAGCTGGGAAAGGTCGTATTAGGGATTGATTTTGTCGGTCCCCGCTATCTGAAGAACAACAGCAATGGGGTTCATTTCTTGTCCCGCAAGTACATCCGTCCGGTGCAATATGGATTGATTGATCGGGTGGAAGGGCAGACAACCGATGAGGCTCTTAGGTTGCTCATAAACGACTGGAGGCACCATCCACTCCCTGAGGTCATGCGCATGGACAATGATCCGGCATTCGGAGAGTACAACACTCATCCTCGCTGCATCGGGCGATTCACGAAAGTCTTGTTAAACCTGGGGATAACTCCATTGTATTCGGCACCCCGTCAGCCCTGGAATAACGGAGCAACAGAAGGGTACAACAGCATGTTCGCCCGCAAGTTCTGGGAGCAGTTGCGATTTAACGATGAGGGAGAGATCGATGTTACCATTCACCAGTTCAATATGGAGTATCAGAGATACAACCAGCTTGTGGGGAACAATGTCGGAGCGGACAAGGTAAAGGGCCGGGTTCTCAGCGCGGACTTTGAGTTGCCAAAGGAGTACCAACAGGGGCTAAGGAAGGATCGTTCGCTGAAGATCTACTGGTTGCGCATTGTACGCCAGGAGAGTGAACGAGCGAGAGCGAAGGATTGCGGAACCATCTATCTCTTAGGAGACGAAATCGATCTGCCGAAGCAATATATCAATCAATTCATGCTTACTAAACTGGATATCATATCAGGACAACTATCTGTGATGGTAGAAGTCAAAGGTAAACCACTAGACGTAATAAAAGAGAAGGAGTTGATACTTAACAATGCGAACTTCATTGACTGATTTCACTCTGCACTTCCATACCAAAACCAACCACTAATCACTGAAAGGAGTGATTTGCATGTCAGAGCTCTGCTACGTGAATGGAGACTTTGTACCAAAGGATAAGGCAACCATCAGCGTGTTGGACCATGGACTGTTATATGGTGATGGGGTGTTCGAGGGGATCCGTGTCTATAACGGTTTCATATTCAAATTGCGTGAGCACATCCAGCGGCTGTACAGAAGTGCACAAATCATTAATCTTGCGATCCCGTTATCGCCATCTGAAATGGAGAGATTGATCGTCGAGACGGTCAGGCAGAGCGAGCTGCGGAGTGCCTACGTTCGGCCAATTATCACAAGAGGCAGGGGGCGGATGGGAATCAGTCCAAGCAATTGTGAAAAGCCAACGGTGATCATCATCGTTGAAGTACTGAACGTCGTCTTCGGTGAGGAGTTCTATGAAAACGGCATCACCGCAATCATTTCCACGATCCGGAGTCATTCTGCTCAAGGACTTCCACCGGCCGCAAAGACACTCAATTATCTTATTAACATCATGGCTAGGATCCAAGCCGTGGCGGCAGGAGCCCAAGAGGCCATCCTCCTGGACGAAGTGGGCAATGTATCGGAAGGAAGTGTAGATAACGTGTTCCTCGTTGCAGACGGATCCGTAGTGACACCACCCCTCGGCCACAACCTCCCCGGGATAACAAGAGACTGGGTGATTCATCTTGCGCAGGAGGCTGGATACAGGGTTGACATTCGGTCGTTGGCGGTGAGTGATCTCTATACTGCGGACGAGGTATTCCTAACCGGCACCGCGTCGGAAATTGTACCCGTTGTGACGATCGATGGGCGCACGATCGGTAGTGGAAAACCAGGACCGGTCACAAAGGCACTACGGGAAATGTACGCGAGGAGCACCGGAATCCCTGAGACGGGCGTTGCGGTTTTTTGAGGAAGATGCAATTCGCCTAGCGTAGCTTGAGGGACCTTCCAGGGCTGCCAGAGCCATAGCACAGGGATGTGGGTCAAGGGTAAATCTTCGGAGGAGGTAAAGGTTGGAGGAGAAATTTGATCTAGTGGTAACCGGTGGACAGGTAGTGCTCACCGGTGGCATTGTGGCCACGGTGAACATCGGCATAAAAGGTGAGAAGATTACGGCTTTGACAGAGCACGTCATCGAAGCCGAAGAGGAAGTTGACGCAAGCGGCAAGGTGGTCATTCCTGGCCTTATTGATGAGCACTTTCACGTCTTTTGTGGCTATGGCTGTGAAACATGGGAGAATGCTACGTGTGCGGCCGCTAGGGGTGGGGTGACAACAGTGGTGAAGATGCCCCTCGATAAGCCGCCGACAACTACAGCCGAGGAACTGGAGAGAAGTATCGATCGGGCAAAGAACAGCGCATACGTTGATCATGCCTTTTGGGGAGGGGTGGATCCGGAAAATCCTACCGGCATCGCAAGTCAAGCTGAACTTGGAGTTGTTGGATACAAGCTCTTTGTGGAGGGGGCAGCCCCCCCTGGAATGTACCCAACATTGGACGCAGGTCAGATGCTGGACGCGCTGAGAAAGATTGCTGCTTTGAAAGCAACGGCGATCGTGCACGCAGAAAATGGCCTTATCGCGAATCTACTTGGTGAAGAACTCAAATCGCAAGGTCTGAAACATCCAGATGTTTGGAGCGACGCCCGTCCGGAGATTGCTGAACTAGAAGGAGTCAGCCGGACTGTGTTGCTTGCCGAAGCGACCGGCTGTAGGGCGATCATCGCGCACGTAAGCCTGCCAAGAGCACTCAAGATCATTGCAGAAGCAAGGGCAAACGGTGCACACGTGTTCGCAGAGACATGTCCTCACTACCTGTTATTGACACGAGATCACCTGGCAAAGGATAAACGCCTAAAATGGAATCCACCCTGTCGAACGCGCAATCAGGTAGGAGAGCTCTGGGATCTTTTAGAAGCAGGTTTCGTCGATGCGATCGCATCTGATCATGGCCCTTTCACAAAAGACGATCATCTTGACATTTGGAACATTTCGGCTGGGGCAGGGAACATCGTGGAAATCATGCTACCGCTGATTTTCACTGAGGCAGTGGTGAACAGAGGTATCTCACTCACCAAGATCATCGAGCTGATGTCAGCCCGGCCGGCACGGACCTTGGGCTTATATCCCAAGAAAGGAGCGATCTGTGTGGGGGCAGATGCCGATTTGGTCATCGTGGATATGAGTACCAAACGCGCGATCAACGCAGAAGAGTTATGTTACATAGGAAGCCATTGGTCTGCTTTTGATCGATGGACTGTTAAGGCTATACCGACAACAACTATCTTGCGCGGCCAGATCATCATGAAGAACAACAAGGTAATCACCAAGCCCGGCTATGGCCAAAGAATTCTTCCGAAGGGGAACTCCTGTCATGGAGGGCAACTGTTCAGCTAGCTTGAAGGCAGCGCGATGGGAATATTTCACTACCCAATGTGTTAAGTCGAGAGCAGCCAGTTTGATAAGATTACTTAGATTTTTAGGGGGTACAGCATGACCAACCGCTTCATCTTTCTTAAAACGGAAGTGCCTAGACCAAAGTCGCGTGAAATTGCTGCAAGAAAAGAACAGTACGTGTCTGAGGCGCTCAAAACGCTTGCGCCCTTCTTTGTTGCAGAAGGTAAGGGTGCCTTGGTAAGGGATGTCGATGGTAATCAATTCATCGATTTTACCGGAGGGTGGGGATGCTTAATAGTGGGACACACTCCCGATCGGGTGGTCGAAGCCATTCGTGATCAGGCAGCGAGGTTTACCCACACAGATTTCACAGCAATCCCATATGAACCATTTGTCACCCTTGCGGAACGCCTTGCCAAGCTTGCTCCAGGTAATTCTCCAAAGCAGGTTGCATTCTTCAATAGTGGCGCCGAGGCTGTTGAGAACGCGGTCAAAATCTCTCGCAACTACACAAAAAGGGGCGGCATTGTCGTTTTTGAGAACGCTTTCCATGGGCGCACACTCTTAACAATGACGATGACACACAAAGCCAGGCCCTATAAGGCAGGATTTGGTCCATTTGCTTCGGACATCTATCGCCTACCTTTACCTAACCCGTACCGTAATAACATGAGGATCAAGGACTTTGAGCGTCTCTTGATTTCTGTTGTTGCCCCTGAGGATGTCGCTGCTGTTGTGATTGAGCCCCTGCAAGGTGAGGGTGGGTTCGTTGTTCCCACCGACGGGTTCCTTGAATATCTACGTGAATTTACTCTTAAACACGGAATCGTCTTTGTTGCCGATGAGATTCAATGTGGCTACGGGCGCACAGGCAAGTTCTTTGCGATCGAGCACTATGGAGTTGAGCCGGATCTCATAACGATAGGAAAATCGATGGCGGCTGGGCTTCCACTGTCCGCTGTTATTGGAAAGAAAGTGATCTATGATACTGTACCGGGAGGGGCAATCGGAGGGACATACGTAGGAAACCCCATTGCCTGCCGGGCTGGAATTGAAGTGCTGAACATCATTGAGAAAGAGAGGCTTGTCGACCGCGCTGTCGCAATAGGTGAAATCATCCGAGAGCGTTTTAGGCAAATGGGCGAGAAGTACTCTATCATCGGTGACGTCCGGGGTCTGGGAGCGATGATAGCTATGGAACTTGTCGAAGATTCTGCTAGTAAAGAACCCGCCTCAAAGGAGTGTTCAGCCATTGTGCAAGAGTGCCTGCGAAACGGGCTTATCATCCCCAGTGCCGGAATCTACGGCAATGTTCTACGCATGTTGGTAGCAGCAACCATCACTGACGATCAACTTAACGAGGGCTTGGACGTACTCGATGCGGCAATCGCTAAGGTTACACAGGCAGATGTTTGAGCTGTGTAGGAAGTGAGTTCGCTAGAGAAGGAGTACATAGCCAAACCATAAGGGGTCTTTGTGACAGGACTAAAGGAGATAAAGGATGGCGAAGTACAAGATTGCCTGGCTTCCAGGTGACGGGGTTGGAGGGGAAGTTCTCGATGCCGCAAAGAGGGTGTTGGATAGGGTCTCACTGGATGCGGAATACATCCCCGGTGACATCGGTTGGAAGTTTTGGAAATCTGAGGGAAACCCGCTTCCACAGC
>Ga0315541_1004283_pt1 | contig 10519 bp, 10 predicted proteins | sample SalMarSW160190MG_FD_203095 | JGI IMG/M metagenome (GOLD analysis project Ga0315541, IMG submission 203095) | Salt marsh sediment microbial communities from the Plum Island Ecosystem LTER, Massachusetts, United States - Salt Marsh Sediment SW1601-190 ...
CCCTCAAGGCGGTGGACAGCGGATATCACCATCCTCCTTCCCGTCAAAGCCCCGAGATGACCGTCTTGGAGCGTTTCTGCTTCCGCACCGACACGGCGATCAAGAAGAACATCGACAAGCTGAACGAAGACGCGTCGCTATTCGAGCGATACAAAGCTGTTCGCCAAGCATGTCAATGGGCGCACGGCCAGGCCAACAAGCTCGAAGCGGCGCTTCGAGCCGATGCCCATGACTACGCGCAGAGCCAGTCCACGATCCTGAGCATGGAGGAGGTCCGTGACCACCTCGAGCGGCCGTATGCTGACGACGAGACGCAGCGATCGCGCTGCGAGGACGTGAGCGATGCGCTGGAACGCGAAGCGGACGCTCCAGATCACGGCGGACTCACCAAAGATGAGTACTACGAGATCCGACGCACGATCAGCCGATCGATGCCGACGCTTGAGGATCGCCTGGCATTCATCTGGAATGCCGAGGAGAGCAAGCAGGACGCGGCGAAAGCCATCATGGCGATCGTCGCCAACGATGGCGAGCTTCCTCCGGAACGCAAGAGCGCCCTGCTCACGCGCCTCGAGGAGAAGATCGTTTGTCACCTGATGGAGATGGGGAAGGATGAGGCCGACGCGAAAGCCGAAGCCGCGTCCTTCATGGACAAGCAACCGGTCGTGCAGCGGCAATCTCGCGACCGGGCCCCGCAGGCTCCCCGCACGAACAATCGGCCTCCCGGCCGATCGAACGCGCAGGGGCTCGCACCACGCAACCAACCTCAGTACAAGATCGTCAAGACCAAGAACTACGAGCCTTCGGAAACGGAGATCGCGGCCAAGGCCAGGGAGATCGACGGACTGATGGAAGGCGAGGAAGGACCCGTCACCGCAAAGGCGCAGAAGGAAGCGCGCGGCAAGCTCATCAAGGCGCACGACAAGGAGCGACGCGCGGCGAAGCGGGCGGCAAAGGCCATGAGGGAAGAGGCTCGCAGGCCGGCCAAGGCCAAGCAGACCGAGGCTCCCAAGGCCAAGGAGAATGCCCCGAAAGCCAAGCGATCGAATCGCAAGGCCGCCTGAGAAAACCGGGTAGCTGAAAAGCAACCCACACGCACATTAACCGCAACATCCAGCATGCGCGCATAAAGCAACAGCCACCAACAGGAATACACAGACAACTGTTGCGCGCATCTCATGTAAAACGTCCTAAGGACAACCAACCAACTTTCGCCAATAAACCGCAACCCCCTACCCAGCCGGTCGAGAACATGGATCCCTCCATCTCTCTCGACCGGTTGTTTGTTTGTGAAAAATGGAATTTAGAATTTGAAATACCGTTCCAGATACGACGTTCACGAGCGTCGTATCCCGAGCGGATCGCTCTTTTGATGCGAACCAACAACATCTCGTTCCCGAGCGGAGTCGCCCTGTGGAGTCCGTTCCTTAAACGTTTATTGGCGGCGGAACGAGGGATCTCGTATGGCAATGGGAAACATTGTTATACATATCGGGAGGAAGATTTAATTCCTGACGGTTTTTCATCTATGGATCATCTTGCCAAACGAGATCCCTCGCTCCGCCGCCAATTGATCTCATCAAAAAGCAACGTTCGGTGGCGGCTCCGCTCCCGCCATAGGCGGGCGGGCGGGAACGATATCCTCCGATTTCCCGCTTATCGAAAACCGGTGAGTCCTATTGGACCCACCGGCAGAATCAACGAAACGTCATGGTTTGAACGCTGGATGAAGCCGTGCTTTTAATACATTGGGGATCGGTGACTTATGCACCCGTTCTCGCAGCGCAACGAGTTCGACACCGAGCTTGAATTCCAAGTCCTCCGTTGTCGTATATTGAATCGTGGCAATCACTGCCGGATTTCCCAGTACGAGCCGAGAAACTCGTTTTCCCTTTTCCACCAGGAGCATCACGGGCCTGGACGATTTATTCGCCATTTCGATTTCAATCCCCGGACCATGAGAAGGCAGGCTCACCTCTGCGATAACGAGCGCGGAACGCGTTACCGCCATGCGGTCAATCTCATCCACATCCTGCGGCGTGAGCTCTGCGGCCATTGTCGGATCGCTATGCTCATGCGGACAGTAGTATCCAAATCCCTTTTTGGCCACCATCACACCGATAGCCTCATAACGCTCACGGAGCCGCCTGCGGAGCGCCTCATCCATGACCGTAAGAGCGCCTGAAATGTATACGTACGGATCATCCATGTTCTAGCCCTCCTGGTGAATGTACCCAAGAACTCTATGAGCCGCGTATGAGCGTGTCAATAAAAGGGGCACGCCTAAGGCGTGCCCCTACCGTTCTATGATTCTCTTCGCCATCTCAACCCATTGTTCAACGGACAAATCCTCGGCGCGGGACTTGGGATTCGCGCCCATGGATTTCAGTAAAAGTTCAATGCCATGTTGATCAATTCCGCGCCCAACGCCCAGCGCCCCGCGCCCCAAATTCGATGCCAATAATTTTCGGGGGTGCGCGAATCCCGATTTCGCCACCTGCATGACGCGCTCCGGATCCGTGCCCCATTTCTTCTGTTGATCGCGCACGGTCATGGGAATGATTTCAAAGACGACCGAATCCACCTTGGGCGCGGGATAAAAACATCGCGGCGGAACCTTGCGCACGATGCGACAGGATTCGGATGCGAGCGCAACCATGAGTGCGAGAAGGGACATTTTTTGATTTCGCGCCCCGCGCCCCGCGCCCCGCGCCCGATCCGCGATTTCCTTCTGGATGAGAACCACGACCTTCAACGGCGGCCTCGGTGAATACAACGCTTTGCGCAGAGCTATGGACGTAATGGCGTATGGAAGGTTGGATACGAACTTCCAGGGTCCATCCCCTACCAGTTCGTGCCAATGGACGGACACCGCATCACCATAAACCACTTGGAGATTCCGATCGTGATACGTTGTTCCAAGCATGTCCGCGAACGCACGATCCTGCTCGATGGAAACGACGGATGCCCCATGATCCAAAAGTTCGCGCGTAAGCACACCGAGTCCGGGCCCCACCTCGAGAATGAGGTCGTTCTTCTTGATGTCTGCCGTCTCCACCACGGTATTCAAAACGGATGCATCAACCAAAAAATGCTGGCCGAGCCGCTTGTTCGGCTTCCTGCCCATGGCTCCGAGGATCTCCTTTATTTCATCCGGCTTCATAGCGTTTTGGAAGTATATCGCGCATTGATATATGGAGCGAGTGATCCGGGATTGACGCGGCCGACAATCCCTGTTACGGTCTGTTATCGCACCTCAACAAAAGGAGATAGAGATGACGAACGAAACAGGGAATGTTGCAACGCCCACGTCCAAGGAAAGCGAACAGCGTGAGTCGCTCCTGAGAGATTCGGCTCAAAAATACCTCAACATGATTCGCACGAATCCTCGAGGAATAAAGCTGGTCAGGAACGACAAGGGATATCCGAAAAGTGAAATCTGCTTGTTCCTCGTTCACTACCCCGTCCTGAAAGCGGCGGGCAAACACCGATACGCCGTCGCTTGTGCGACGCGCGCGTGCATGGTCATTAGCATAGTCACCCAACTCAACATTGGATGCTTTAAAGATCTTGCCAACATGCACCTCGCAGCCGGCCGACCTGAACGCGCCCTCACCATCGTGGGAATGGCACAGAAAAAGGGAGCGATGAATCTGTCGAACTGCGCGGGAACGGTCTACAAATTACTCATGATCCGCGTTGATGCGCTCGACCTTATGGGTCACAATGAAGAAGCTGACAAGGCTTACGAAAAGGCGAATAGACACGCTGAAGTGTATCCCGTCATCATCCGCCGAAATCGCCTTACGTCCGAGCAACGGCAGAATGGAACGTTCCCGTCCGCCTATCTCTCAACACGCTGACGCCTCCGTCCTCTCATCTCCTTGAATAGCGTGGACCCACCCGTATCTCTCCTCGGGTGGGTCTTTTCATTACAGCGGATCAGCTTATGGCTTATAGGGTATTAGCTTTTAGCTCTCTGTTTGGGGCAACCCCCGGAAAGGGGGCTATAAGCTATAAGCTAACACCCTATAAGCTAATCCTAACGCCTCCTTGTCGGAAAACCTCAACCTCTCCATCCTTTCCTATCCGCGCGACCGTGGTCGGCTTCCGGCGCGGGCGTGCGCCAACATCGAGGAGAAGGTCGGGTTTCGGATCTTTTACGAAAACTTTGACGACTCCCCTGCCGGATGCGGCGGGCGGAGATCCTGATCGGTTCGCGGACGTTGCCGCAATGGGATATCCGAAGCGCGCGGCGAGCTCCTGAATAAACGGATCGCTCGTCACGCGGATCGCGGCGATGCGCTTCTCGTGCGTGCGCGGTGCGAGCTTCACTCCTTTCCTGAGTGGGAGGATGAGCGTGAGCGGACCGGGCCAGTGTTTCCGGATAACCTTCGCGCTCGCCGCATCAATCCGAACGACGTTCTTGACCTGAACCAATGATCCCGCGATGAGCTGGAGCGGTTTTCCCTCATCGCGTCCTTTGATGCGGAAAATGCGCTTCACGGCCTTCGCATTCCGGGGATCGCACCCGATGCCGTAGACCGTTTCGGTCGGGAAGGCGATGACCCCTCCCCGCTTCAATGCAGACACGGCCGAACGGAGGGCCGCGTCACGTTCGTTTTTTGATTTTCCGACGTTTAAAATCAACATACCTTCTTACTATCCCGGCGAAACGGATACAGACAAATCTTCTTCGTCGCGCGATCCATGGTCTGATAATACAGAACCGTTCGTTTGAGCCCATCCTGCAACCCGACCTTTGGCTTCCATCCGGCGAGCTTCGTGAGTAACGACGCGTCGAGCGCACTCCGCATAGGCGCAGACGTATCCGCGGGTCCGTGTCTGGGTTTCTTTTTATATTCCAGAAGCTTCGCCGTACGCTTAAAAACGTCGTTTACGCTCGTTTCTTTGCCGGTTCCCACGTGATAGATCCCGACAAAACCCTTGAGCTCCAACACGCGTACGATCGCACCCACGACATCCGCCACGAACACGTAATCCCGCGTTGCGCGCCCGGTTCCGTTAATCGTAACCGGCTCGTTCGCCAGCATGCGGGAAATAAAAATTGATATGACACCGGCCTCGCCCTTGGCGTTCTGGCGAGGTCCATACACGTTCGCGAATCGGAGCGACACGAATGGCAGACCGTACTCCCTCTGATAGAACTCACCGTAGAACTCAATCGTCCGCTTGCTGATGGCATACGGACTCATGGGCTCAGAGACCTGGTGCTCCTTCATGGGAATGGGATTCTCGTCCCCGCAGAGTGCGCCCCCGCTCCCGGCAAAGATGAACCGCTTCACCTTGGCCTTGCTCGCCGCATCAAGGAGTTTGAGCGTGGCACGGATGTTCGTCTCCGCATCCCCCACCGGATCGGCAACGGACCGGCGCACGTTGATCTGCGCCGCGAAGTGGAGCACCGCGTCCGGCTTGTTCCTGATAATCCACTTGGATGCATTCGGATTTCCCACGTCCATTTTCAGGAACGCAGCCGCCGGGTGCACGTTCCGACGTTTTCCGCTTGAGAGGTTATCGATAACGGTCACGCGCCAGCCGCGTTCGATGAGTGCGTCCACGACGTGCGAGCCGATGAATCCGGCCCCGCCGGTGACGAGCGCCAGAGGATGTCTTTTCGTTTTCATGAAGTCATTGTAGCAAAAGAGTCGTAGAGTCGTAGAGTGAGAACTCTACGACTTCACGACTTTCTTCACGACTAATCTACGTTCATCTCCGCCCGCACGTCCCGCTTCTCCGCCTGTTTGCGCAAATACCCTTCGACGAATCGATCGAGATCGCCGTCCAAGACTTTCTCCGTCTCAGTGGTTTCCACGCCCGTGCGCGTATCTTTGACCAGCTGGTACGGGTGGATGACGTAATTCCGGATCTGGTTCCCCCACTCGGCGGAATGGTACTCTCCGCGCAGGTCCTGACGTTCTTTGAGAAGTTCATCTTCCTTCAGCTTCAGGAGCTTTGCCTTGAGGATGTTCATGGCAACCTGCTTGTTCTGCTGTTGGGACCGCTCGTTCTGACAGGAAACCGTTATGCCGGTCGGCACGTGGACGATGCGCACCGCGGAGTAGGTCGTGTTTACGCTCTGCCCGCCCTTTCCCCCGCTCATGAACGTATCAATGCGAAGATCCTCCGGATCTACATCCACCTTCACGGTCTCGTCGAACTCCGGCAAAACTTCAACGAGAGCGAAGCTCGTCTGACGAAGATTATCCGAATTGAACGGGGACAGGCGAACGAGGCGATGAACACCGGCCTCGCTCTTAAGGTGCCCGTACGCATGGCGGCCTTCGACCGTAAACGTGACGGATTTAATGCCGGCCTCCGTGCCGCGGCTCTCATCGAGAATCTTCGTTTTCCATCCCTTCTTCTCCGCGTACCGGAGCAGCATGCGCAAAAGCATCTCAGCCCAGTCCTGCGCATCCGTACCGCCCGCACCCGCATGGATGCCCAGAATCGCATTCTTCGCATCATGGTCGCCGTTGAAGAGCATGGAGAACTCCATGTCCGCATAGCGCTTTTCCGATGTTTCAAGCATCTTCTCGATGTCATCCATGATTCCCTCGTCCTTCTCCTGCTCCGCAATTTCAATGAGTCCCCGGATCTCCTCAACGCCTGATCGTAATCCTTCCCACGCCTCATATTCATCCCTGAGATCCGCGAGTTTCTGCGATTCTTTCTTTGCACGCTCCTGATCCTCCCAAAAATCCGGTGCGGAGGCCTCAGCTTCGAGCGCGTTAATATTCTCTTTGACCGCATCCAAATTCAACACGCGCCAGGCATCGTTGATGCGGCGTTTGAGATCTGTCGTACGTTCGAGAATGGGATGAAGCATGGGATGTCTGTTGTTTATTGTCTATTGTCTGTTGATCTCCGGAGGCGTCTGCAACGATAGACAGCTGACCATAGACCCATCATAACAAAAAGCAAGCTTCACAGCCTGCTTTTTTCAACGTCAAAAATTGATCTTGTTCCGGTACGGCCCGATCACCGGAATCTCCCAGAACTCGCCCATGAGGCACTTGGCAAAGGCAATGACGTTCACGACGAAAACCACCATGAGCGCGGCCCAGCCGAAGAGCGGAACCCAGAAGACGAAGGATCCGATAACCCAGACGATGAATAAAAGAAGGCCTTGTTTGGCATGCTCCTGCGCGAAGCGCGATTTGCGCATGACCAAGAGCGGCACCAGACACAGGATGCCGATGTACGAGAGCGCGGCCATGAGCTTATGGTCCTCCACGTCCTTCGCATCGAATTTTGGGATGACGGTCCCTTGCATTGATTCAGTCATATGTCTTGAGGATAACATAGGAAGAAGGAGGGGGGAAGTTCGTTGCGGACACGTGTCGTGGCGTCAGGGCGCAGGTTACGGGGCGCGGGGCGCGGGACATCTAGAGAGCATGGCAGAGACGATTGAGGAGCTTAAGGGTGGATTCGAGTTCTCGCATGATTGCGCCGGTCTCCGTGCTTGCATAGTTGAGGGCAAGAGCTAGTTTAAGCTGCGTATGAAGTTCGTTGGCAGATCCATATGCGATATAACAGAATTGCTTGTATTCCTTTCGGGATCCGCGATGGTAGCCTTCCGAAATATTCGATGGAACGGATACAGCCGCCCGTCTCATTTGAGAAACGAGGCCATATTGTTCTGAAGGAGGAAATTTTTCGGTTAATTTGTAAATGTCTTTTGCGACTTTAAAGGCCTTTTGCCACGCTAAAAGATCTTCGTGCGTTTGAATCTTCATATACTTCAGTTAGTGACCGATTCCGTTTACCCTGTCAACCCTTACTTATCCACCACCCACCCCTCCGGATACCGCGCCCCGTGCCCCACAACCCGCGCCCCAACGCAAACGTCCGAGGATTCCCCGGACGTTTTTTATCTTTTCTGATGGTCAAAGCCTCCTAGAAGCCCATGCCCATGCCGCCGCCCATGCCGGCTGCACCGGCGCCCGGCGCATCATCCTCTTTCTTCGGGATATCCGTGATGGCGCATTCGGTGGTCAGGAACATGGCCGCGGCGGACGCCGCATTCTGAAGCGCGCTTCGCGTGACCTTGGTCGGATCAACGATGCCCGCCTTCAAGAGATCTTCGTACGTATCCGTTGCCGCGTTGTATCCGATCGGACCGCTCTGCTTGCGGACTTCTTCGGCAACCACGGCGCCGTCCTTGCCGGCGTTTTCCGCGATGATGCGGATCGGTTCTTCGATCGCACGCCGCAAGATGGAGAGGCCGACCGCCTCATCGCCCACTGCGTTCACGGCCTCAAGTGCCGGGAGCGTGCGAAGGAAGGCGACGCCGCCTCCGGGGACGATTCCCTCTTCGGTTGCCGCCTTGGTGGCTGAAACCGCATCTTCAATGCGATGCTTTTTCTCCTGCGTCTCTACTTCCGTTGCCGCACCGACTTTGATGACGCCTACGCCGCCAACGAGCTTGGCCACGCGCTCCTCGAGCTTCTCGCGGTCAAATTCGCTGTCCGTATTCTCAATGGCCTTGCGAATGGAAGCCGCGCGATCCTTGATGGCGGATTCATCACCGGCGCCGCCAACGAATGTGGTGTGTTCTTTCGTCGCGATCACCTTCTGCGCGTTTCCCAAATCTCCGAGCTCAACGGAATCGAGCTTGCGTCCGAGGTCTTCCGTGATGTACGAGGCGCCCGTGACGATGGCGATATCCTGCAGCATATCCTTGCGGCGGTCGCCGAAGCCCGGCGCTTTGACCGCGAGCACGTTGAACGCACCGCGAAGCTTGTTTAATACGAGCGTGGTGAGCGCCTCGCCCTCAACGTCATCCGCAACGATAATCATCTCTTTCTTGCCGCTCTGCGCAACCTTTTCCAAAATCGGCACGAGCTCCTGCACGGAAGAAATCTTCTTATCCGTCACGAGGATCGGCGCATCTCCGTATTCCGCCGTCATGCGCTCCGCGTTCGTAACCATGTACGGACTCACGTAGCCCTTATCGATGCGCATGCCTTTGACCGTCTCCGTTTCGATGCCGAACGACTGGGATTCATCAACCGTGATCACGCCATCCTGCCCCACTTCCTTGATCGCTGCGGCGATAATCTTTCCGATCTCCGGATCATTTGCGCTGATCGAGGCGACCTGCTCGATCTCATCGTCGCCCGCAACCGGCTTCGCGATCTTCTCTTTGATCATGGCGACGATCGCTTCAACGCCCTTTTCGATACCCCGACGGACAGCGAGCGGATTCGCGCCGGCCGTGATGTTCTTGATGCCTTCGGCGATCATGGCCTGTGCCAGCACCGTTGCCGTGGTGGTCCCGTCTCCGGCCACGTCGTTCGTCTTCGACGCAACTTCTTTGACGAGTTCCGCCCCCATGTTCTCGAACTTATCTTCGAGGTCGATCTCTTTTGCCACGGTCACGCCGTCTTTCGTAATCGTCGGAGATCCGTACCCGCGGTCGATGACCACGTTGCGGCCCTTCGGACCGAGCGTCACTTTAACGGCGTTTGCGAGTTTATCCACGCCGCGCTTGAGCGCATGGCGCGCTTCTTCGTTGAAAATAATTTGCTTGGACATATGTAGGTTCGTGGTTCGTGGTACATGGTTCGTGGTCATACGCCACGCACTACGCCCTACGCACCACGCACTAATTACTCAATAACAGCCAAGACGTCGGATTCGGAGATGACGAGCACTTCTTCATCATCGACCTTCACCTCGTCCGGTGAATATTTCTTAAATACGATTTTGTTCCCGACCTTCACGGTCATGGGAGCGAGCGAACCATTGTCGAGCAAACGACCCGGGCCCGCGGCAATGACCTCTCCCTGCTCCGGCCGTTCCGTGTCGGCCGTGTCCGGGAGGATGATGCCGGATGCCGTCTTCTCTTCTTTGGTGAGCGCCTTCACAATGAGGCGGTCGCCGAGCGGATGTAGTGTGGACATAAATATGTTCAGTATATTGAGATATGTTTGTCGTTAGGATCAGCACTCTCATGAATAGACTGCTAATCGTAGCGGGATGTAGATTGCCACTATTCCACATCTAAGTCAAGGCGCTAAAATAAGCGAATAATTCGCCAAATATGCATTCAAAAGCGCGTTACCGGAGCAACGCGCTGATGAGTAGGATGAAAGGAAAAGGTGCATTCCGGCTTATGAGGCTTTAGACCCTATGCGAAGAAGAACCTGGAGAGGTCTATCCCCTCCCATTGCCTCATGAAGCTCTAGACGGGCGCCGTTCGCTCGGGTCTTTCTGGTCTATCCCCTCCCATTGCCTCATGAAGCTCTAGACTGTGTACGAGTACCTGCAAACGACAAGTCTATCCCCTCCCATTGCCTCATGAAGCTCTAGACCCGCGGAGCTGCCCCACCAGGAGTAGTCTATCCCCTCCCATTGCCTCATGAAGCTCTAGACGCGCCGCCAAGCCGCTCTTGGGTCGGTCTATCCCCTCCCATTGCCTCATGAAGCTCTAGACTCCTCACTTGGCTTAACAGAGCAAAAGAGGGGGAATCTGCGTTTTTGTGAGGCATAGAAA
>Ga0315541_1004284_pt1 | contig 10517 bp, 20 predicted proteins | sample SalMarSW160190MG_FD_203095 | JGI IMG/M metagenome (GOLD analysis project Ga0315541, IMG submission 203095) | Salt marsh sediment microbial communities from the Plum Island Ecosystem LTER, Massachusetts, United States - Salt Marsh Sediment SW1601-190 ...
AGATTATCAGGCAAATCAGAGGCAGAAAGCCCCTCGATCTGACTGGCGATTAGTTCCTTAACTGAACTCTGGATGGCAAGTTTGGCCAGTTCCCCTTTCCTGGTCATCCCGATGCCGTAGGGACCGTAATATACAGTGACATTGCTGATATTAGCCACATGCTTGGCCATAAAGGCAACCACATAGGCTGCATAGTGGTTATATGCCTTATCAGTTCCGCTGTTTACTACAATTAAAAAGTTATTTGACAATCTATCTGCCTGCACCATTTCGGCAATCCTCCTTTGTATGCAATTATCTCTTGGTAGGCTAGACGGTGGCACCACTCCTAATCCTGATTATAATCCCACAAGACCTGCGGTTCAAAGGTGATAATAATTGTCATCCAAACTCACGATATACTGCCTCTTGTCACCTTTCCCCTCCACTACTACTGCAAATTCATTCTGGCTTCTCCTCTCAATCTCAACCATTAAGATGCCTCCAATACCGTCTCCTCCCGATATTTGTTTAGCCGTTCCGCACTCCAGGGAGCGTAGCAGGTAAACTCCCCAAATGGTGGAGCAATGGCAGCCAGGATGCTCTTCCCATGCTCGGCAAGAGTATCTGCCATTTCTTTTACTTCTGACTCACCCCCGGTGTGGAAAGCTGAGGCGCAACCACCGCATCCATACAGGACCAGCTTCTCTTTGCCCTCCAGCATTCCCAAAATCTCTTCTATTGGTTTTTGCACCTGTGCAATTACCCCCTTTCTCCTTTCTTCATAAATAGCGATGGATTAAGCTCATAAATGGGGGTTCCGGCCCGAGATACTTCGGCAAGCGAACCCAGTTTTGGACTCATTACCCCGCTCCCTTTTAGCTCAGCTATAAGCATATCAACCCTGTCTCCTAAGCCTAAATCGCTGCATATTTTCTTTATCTGACTTGCAGTAACCCTGTAGTCCTTCGCCTGCTCCTCCAGCCGCTCAACCAATTTGGGCATTCTCTCCCAGGCTGGCTCACCCATCTCCTTGAAAATCCTGGTTATAGCACGCTCCGGGTCCCAGCGCTCTGTCTTAGTGGCCTCTTCCACCAGATATCTAGCAATATTGGGTACTTCGTACAATTCTCCTGGCTCACAGAGAAGCAGCCGATCCTCCCAGGCGGCGCTCTTAAGTGTTCTCACCGGAAGAAGCAGTCTCCATTCATTGCCTAAGAGTAAAATATCCTCAGTATTGTCATTGACTATTTTGTCTACCTCACGGTAGGATATACTGCCCCTTTTAGAGGCTTTGACCAGGACTGAAGCCAAACAACTTGTAAGCTCACCATGTTCTAACAATTTACTTAAAGCCTTCTCTAGCTTATTCATGTAATTCCCGTCCCTGTTCGCATAGTGTTAATCAGGGGGCTTTACTGCACTCAGCAGTCGCAGATGCCGCCTGAGGAAAAACTCCTCTTTGAAGTTGGTAAAACCCTGAGCACAGAGCATGCTCTTTATATCAAGCTTGAGGAATTCCACAGCCAGCTGGCATTCCCATCGGGCGAATGCGTAGCGAAGAGGAGACCACATCCTGTCAATGTCAAACTGAGCATAATCCAGGATGTAGAAGCTTCCCCCCGTTTTCAGAGCTTGGTAAGCATTGCTGATAATCCCCGCCTTCTGGTCATCCTCAAACCCATGCAGGACAAATGAAATAAACACCTTATCGAACTCATCCTTGTATGGCAGGGATAGCTCTATCCTCTGTTTTTCAAAAACGACACTGGGATACCCACGGCAACGCTTCCAAGCTCTTACTCGCATCTCGTTGCTGATGTCTAGCCCCACAATCCGGCCTTGAGAGCCTACCTTTTTTGCCATGAAACAATCATTCTTGCCGGTACCTGACCCGAGGTCCAGTATTGACCGACCGGGACTGATGCCCATCTTGTCAACAACCCCTTTTATGAAATGAGAATACTGCCCCAGTGAAAGCAGGTTCAAAAACAGGTCATAGTAACGGGTTTCCCTAGGTCCAACCTCTACCTTGGATCTTGCTGATGTCAATCATACCTCCTATTTGAGCATCGCTAAATACTCGTTGGCTTACTTACCGGTTTTAGCCCCCCCATTTCACCTGCCTTTGCCAATATTCCTCTGACTGAGGAAGAAGCGGGTGCGTCCTCTGGTAATTCCAGGAGTGACTTGCCAGCCAGATTGTATTCCTGAACATCGGCATCGTATTCAATTTTACCGAGGTAAGCCTCTCCGGTACTCTTCAGATATTCTTCGGTATCCCTATCAAAGTTATAGTTGCCCACTAAATAAAGGTGACCATACCTGATCCCTATTTGGTGGGTAATGTCCTTAATCCTCCCTATGTGCTTTAGAGATTTTGAAGACGGGTCCAGTATCACAAATAATTCATCTATATCCGATACTATTTTCCGGTTCAGGTGCTCCAACCCGGCCGGCGAGTCGATTACTACATTCGGATAGTGGTTAGCCAGCCTGGGGATTATCGCCTTTATCAAGTCATCCGGAACGCAATAACAGCCTTCGGTTAACTTTGCCCCTAGCACGAGAAGGTCAAATCTTTTTCCCTCATAGAGGCACTCCCGGTTAAGTAAATATTCCATCCGGTCATGCAGGGGCATGGGATTTCCACCATCTTGCCTTCTCTCTTCAATGATGTCATAGAGTGCATCTGAAATGGTCCTGACTTTCTCCTTCTCCAAATCTATTCCAAGCATCTCGGCTAGACTTTGGTCAGGGTCGATATCAATAAGCAACATAGGAGCAGCTAGATACCGGCTGGCTAAAGCAGCAAAGGTTGATTTCCCGGTTCCTCCCCTCCCGGTAACAACGATTTTCTTACCCATGTCTCTTAATTTTCCCTACCTGATGTCCTTAATTGTGCCTTTTACTATTACTCAGTTGTGATTTCATCTAAAAGCAAGTTCTTCAGTCGGTTTAGTGTAATCTTATAGGGTTCTAGCGGAATGCCCATCCAGTCAGAGAATTCCAGAATCTTCTCAGGCTCATTTTCCATGACCTTGTCATAATAAGCTATCGCATCCAGCATGATTGCTCCGCCGGTGTGCTTGGGGAAATTTTCATTCGCTGTTCCTTTATCCCAACCCTGATACACATAATGGCGGTATTCCATCCATCCCGGGGTAAGCCAATAAATATCTTTACCCTGGCTTATTTTCTCTCTTTCTTCCTCGCTGGCCAGCATATCCATGCAATGGGTAGCTTTTATTCTGGAAATACTGACCCCAGGTTCCTCTTGTTCCTGAATTATGGTATCTATGTTCCGATACGGGTTATCAGCATTGACATAGCAGAATTTACCACCATACACCACGATAATTTTACTTGCGTATTTCTTAGCGGCGCCTATCTGTCTTATCAGTTGGCTTTCGAGCTCCTGGGGCACCTCATGACGCCCGGGCTTGGTATAAAGAATTTTCCTGGCGTCCAGAAAGCCGCTACTTTCCAGATAATTCAGCTCCAGATTAACTGTCCCACAGGCGACAATAGCACAATCCTGAAACGAAGCACGATTTTCCATATCTTCACCTCAACAAACTTCTTTCTCCTGTCGCGGTCTTAGTTACGGTTTTAGCACGATATGTTTTCTGCCCTCTTCTTTATTCCTTTCCTCTGTTATTCTGTCCATGTTATTATGGATGGCTTCAATCGCACTAGTGATAGTATTTGTCCTCACCAGTATGCAGACGAATTTTCCAAGTAACCTCGGAAGATTAGGCCCGAATTTCCTGCCCACAAGAACGTCTACACCTTTCAAAACAGAAGAGGTAGCCTTAGCTTTCTCCGGGTCGCCATGCTTCATTGTTTCATCCCCTTCGAAGCGCGTGTTTTCTCTCTTTTCGACTAGCTTTTCTCTGCCATCGGAGAACTCGTAAACGTAATAATATTGCGCCATGCCTACATGGTCATTGTTGAGATTTTTGCCGTCATCTGTGCCGAAGGCTATTAAAAACTTCATGCTCTACCTCATTTTAACGGGTAATTTTTCTCGCCGGCCAGTATTGGAACTTCGAGCCAGTTCTCCGCAGGCACGAAGGGACAGGTATAAGCTTCGCTATAGACACACCACGGATTGTAAGCCTGGTTGAAATCCAGGATCCATTTTCCTTCCGCAGTGCGGTCTCTCTCAGGCTCAATGTCGAGGTAACGACCTGCCCCATAGGTTTCTTTCCCGGACGTTGCATCCTTAAAAGGAACAAACAGCATCTCTTCTTTACGGCTGAGCTTGTAAGCCTGGAGAGCTTGCTCCTTTCCACCTACCTTGAATCGAAATTCACCCCAGCGAACAAAATCTTGCTCATTGCCTTTGGTGTAAGCCATTCTCACTGCCTGCTTTTCGCGATGCTCATGAAGTTCCAACTCCAATCTGTAGTTTGGGTCGGGCTGGTAGTATTCCAAGCCTTTAAACCGAGGCTTATCTTGCGGCGGTATTGGTGATTGCCATTGTTGGGCAAAGAAAGCATCCTTCGTTTCGCGCTCTCTCTCCATACTTGCTTTCCATTGTGAAATTTCCATTCTACCCCCCTTCCAGGTGCATCCCTTGTAGAAATTTTGTCTTTCTTCCTTACTGGCCTGATGCACGTCCTTCTCTAGAGAATTTGACCAACTTCCAAATGATGCTCTCACAAAGCACAGTTACATCATAGGTAGAGAGATAATCAGAGATAGCAGCATCAAATAAGATATCCCCTTGAGCGGGAAACTCCTCATCACCCTGCCACAGGACTATGGTTACAGGTACCCGGCTGAAGGCATTAACAGTTACGGCTACATCACCATAGGCAACCTTATGGCCGCCTAGTTTAGCAGCAACATCTATTAGTGCGTGAGGCTGTTCGCCAAAGTGTTCCACGAGAGGTTCTATTGCCCGCTTGGAAAATGTCCGAAAATAATTGCCTCCTCCTGGAAGTTCCTTGAAAGCAATTAATTTATTGGTGATGGCGGTTCCCTTGGCCGAGAGTAAGTAATGCAAAATCAGAACCCTATCTCTTATCGAGACTTCCTCCCCGCTATCCGCCGGTAAGACCTCAACATTCGGCATAGCAATCCGGTATAACAGGTTTAGATATTGGATGGCGATTTCCTGTTGAGAACCTGTTATCAGGTATCTAGCATCGCTTTTGAGGCATAGCTGCTCCACGTCCTCAATCTCGGCCAACTGCTGGCGAGCCAAATTACAAGCTGGCTCGAGGTCATATCCATCGTAACTGCTTTGCGTAGGCAATATCCTGTCTCTCCAATAGCCAAATTAGCAGCACTTCTCGTGCGAGTTATACCTGTTGTTCGTCATTCCTACATTACGTCCTAAAAGAAGTGACATCAGATGCTAGTTCAATTCTCTTATCCCAGTTTAATCAAGACATCGGACAGCTGTTCATTGGCTTTTTCTACCTCTTCGGCTGCCTGTAGCGCCCCACTGTACATTGGGTCGCTCTCCATGTTTTCTGCTTTCTCCACCCATTTGCTAAATTTCTCAGCGTGCTTTTGGTTATGCTCAACCCAAGAGGTTAAAAGCACTTTAAGTCTTCCCGTTTCATCAGCCGGGAACCTCTGGAGAATGCCGTCAACCATTGCCCGGATTGTATCCTCCGGAACCGCGCCGAGGATTTCATCGACACTCTCACCATTAGCGAAATACTTCTGCATGGGTATGCTCATAATCTGGTATTGCGCTGCTGTGTGCTGGTTTTCATCCACATTAATCATGCAGAATTTAAATCTGCCTTCATACTCCTCGGAGAGTTTTTCGTATATCGGTATAACCATCCGGCAGGGGCCACACCAGGGCGCCCAGAAATCCACCTCTGTGGGAAGGTCTGACCCTAAAACTTCCTCCTCAAAATTTTGATCTGTAATTTCTACTATCTTGCTCATATTGCCTCCTTCTTCATTAATTGGTGAGCCACAGCTATAATAGGAACATGTCGCGCTTTCCCGAAACTCAGAATTCTGCGCGTTTCGAGACCCTTATTACCATCAGTAAGCGTCTCAGAAACCTCATTTTCCAAACGAAAGTTTGCATTTTTTATCTCATCCTCAGTCTCTGTCTCTATCAGGTTCGGCCAGACTGATATAGAAAGAAAGGCAGAGGGTTTCATGATTCTATAAATTTCACCCAGTAGTCTTCTTCTATCACCTGCCTGCGGGAAATAGAAAGAATGAAAGACATCAAACAGAAGAACCACATCTACAGTCTCATCCGCTAGCTTAATCTCCAGTTCCCCCGATGTTTCCATCCTTTCTATGTTTGTCAAGCACGCTGAATCAGCTTTTTGCATAAGAGCATCCAGGGCTTCCTTATCCTTATCCAGGGCATACACTCTTCCCTGCTTACCAGCTATCTTGGCAACGGGGATAGTATACATTCCATAGCCACAGCCAAAATCCAGTACAGTCCGGCCTCTCCTAATCCCTATTCTTTTTAATAGCTTAATAGCTAGTGACTCTATTTCCATTTATGTTTATCCAAGCTCTCTCCAGTTCTTCTGCTCCATAGCTAAGAAAGCTAGTCGTTCTTCTTGGTTCATCTCCGCTATCCTGACTTCGACTTTCGCATCCAACTTCATTACCGTCTGGCGCAGACTGTTCACAAGGTAGTCCTTGATTGAAGCGGGGATACCAAGCAGCGGAAGGACGAGAGTAAGAGACACCTCATCATCCTTTACAGCTATATCTTTGACCATTCCCAGCTCAACAAGGGTGCAACTGATTTCCGGGTGCATCACCTGTCCTACCGCTTGACGCACATCTTCCTCTGAGATATTCTTAGCCATTATGCCTCCCCCTTTGATTTTATACTTTAATCTGTCCGCGGCTGCCTAATACGCTCTGGTTGGTCCTTCAAACCTGCTCCGTTTTTAAGCCTATTTAATTACAGCGAGGATGTCGCTTCTGGAAACTATCAAGTATTTTTCGCCCTCAAATTCGACTTCGTCACCGGTGAATTTAGCAAAGACTATTTTATCCCCCACCTTGATATTCTCGGCAAGCTCTTCATCCGTCCCTACCTCAATTACCTTGCCTGTTCTTGGCTTTTCCTTGGCGGTGTCGGGAATGATTATCCCGCTTTTGGTTCTGCTCTCTCCAATTTCTTCTGGCTCAACCAACACCCGGTCCTCAAAAGGCTTTATTTGCATCTTAAAAACCCTCCTCTTTTATTTGATACCCAGTAGTTTATCAATCTTCGCTTTATCGAACCCCACAATGGGGCGGTTGTTAATTAGAACGACAGGAACGCCCATTATATTCCTGCGTTTCATCTCTCTGGCTCCTTCAGGATCCCTTTCTACGTTCACATCCCTGAATCTAAATCCCTTCCCTTTCAGGTACTGCTTGACGCGGCTACACCAGGGGCATGACGACCCAGTAAAAATTATTATCCGTGGTTGACTAGGAGCTGGCATGGCCCACCTGCTCATGCTTGGCTATGTTTACCCCAAGCACTACCGAGTGCTTATACACAAAATCAATAGTTTTTACTTCGCCCTGGACGAATTTTTGCTCTCCCAACAGCCCGGTGAGCAGGAATCCATTATTATGGGCTTCCATCTGAGCTACGTCCTGCATTACTTCCTGTTGCTGACCGCTCGAATCAATGGAGAAGACGTTACTTAAGCACATATTCACCTCCAAGTCCTTGCGCCTCTTGCTTACTCCCGCACATATTTAAAGGCAGACATGGCTGCCGTAGCTCCATCCCCAGCTGCGGTTATTACCTGGCGAAAGGAGTTATGTCTGATATCCCCGGCGGCGAAAATACCTGGCGCTGGAGTTCTCATCAGTTCATCAGTAACAATGAAGCCCGCTTCATCCAGCGTTACCAGCTGGGAGAAGACCTGGCTATTGGGCTTAATCCCCACGGCAACAAATATCCCGTCTACCTCCAGGTCTGATAATTGCCCTGTCTTAACATTTCGCAGACGGAGACTGCTTAACATCTTGTCTCCCACTATCTCGTGCACCACCGTGTTCCAGACCAGCTCAATCTTTGCCTGAGAGAAGGCTTTCTCTTGCAGTGCCTTTGTGGCTCGTAGCTGGTCTCGCCGGTGTATGATGTAGACCTTAGAGCAATGCTGAGCCAGCTCCAGTGCATCGGTAATGGCAGTGTCACCACCGCCTGCCACCGCTACCTGCCGGTCGCGAAAGAAGAAACCATCACAGGTAGCGCAATAGGAGACGCCACGCCCTGAAAGCCTTTCCTCACCGGCGACGTCCAGCTTGCGGTACTCGGCACCAGCAGCAATGATGATTGCTGCCGTTTGAATGTTGCCTTCAGTGGTGGAGACTTCATAGGTGTTTCCTGTCTTCACTCCGGTTACCTCAGTGGTGAGAGTTTCCAGTCCGTATTTAGTCGCCTGCCGGCGCATAAACTCACCCAGTTCCGTCCCCGAAATGCCTTCAGGGAACCCCGGGTAGTTTTCTACCAGCCGGGCATTCACTATTTGTCCTCCGAACCCGCCCTGTTCCACTAAGAGACTCTTGAGACCTGCCCGCGCCGCGTACAGGCCGGCAGTAAGTCCGGCAGGCCCGCCACCGATGATGGTTACGTCATGCTCACTCATTACCCTTACGGCTGCTTTCAGCCAAACCTCCTTGTATTTTTGACTTCCTATTCGACCTTGAGTTTATTATTCCACATCGACCGCAGTCATGGTTATCATTTTAGCGATAATTTTTCTCAGTGCTCTCACTATCTGCCGCGCTCCTATGAGTACTCTACATCGTCACTATCTTAATTGCCTTCAGTGGGCAGGCACGCACGCAGTCGCCACATCCCTGGCAAAGAGACGGGTCTGGCATCGGTATCTCGTAGGGTGCCTCCTGTTTAAGCAGCTTGTGAGTGCACGCTAAGGCACCAGCGCAGATACCGCTATCACACTTCTCGGGGTGACACTTGTTGTAATCCACTAATGCCATTTTGCTTGGCATGTGTCTACCTTTCTCGGTATTTTGACTATCACTAATTCAACTTGTACCACTCACACACCCCACAAGAAAACGATATTCGCACTGTCTCACCTTCCCCTCGATTCATGTCCCGGCGTTCCTGCAGTCCCCTTGTCTTTTCGTGCTGGGCTCTGTCGGAGCTCTTCTAAGCTCCTCAACTCATAGCAGTAACCGCATTGCAGGCATTTCTCGTACCATCCATAAATATCTCTATCTATGAACATGTCACCGCCACAATGAGGGCAGCTCTTTACTTTCCACATTGCCATGTATCTCACCCCCTTAAGACAGGAGACAGCATCCTGCCGAAAGCCTCCTTTGACTTTACCTCAATAACACGAAGAGAAACCAAGCCTAATGTTAGCCCCTTTTTGCTTCCTCCAGCTCTTCTTCCAGATCCTCCAGTTGCTGCCACATTGATGGTGGCACGGAGTGAGCTGGCCACCTAGCCTTGAGATCGGCTATTTTGTCCTCAATCTCTCTTACTTTGTCTTCGCTCATTTTATGTCTCTATGGCTCTTACGCAGGAGTTTCGCCCGGGTGCAAACTGTGCCATTTCTCTAGCAGTTGCTCTTTGCTTTCCTCATGGTCCGGGTCAGGCACGCAGGCGTCTACCGGGCAGACCTCGGCACACTTCGAAGACTCGAAGTAACCGACACACTCGGTACACTTACCAGGGTCAATTATATAGGTTGTATCTCCCTCCGAAATTGCCTGGTTTTTACACTCAGCTTCACAGGCTCCACAGCTTATGCAATCATCTGTAATCTTGTACGCCATTTACCAATCTCCTGAACTTATTTTTTCTGAACTGAAATCTAATCCTGGTTACACTAAGATTAAGCCTCAAGGCGGCTTATCATCTTGCTCCACTTCATGATGAGTCACCTGGATCAAACTCATGCTTCCTCATCGTATTCTTCCGAAACGTTTAAGGGTGCCTCTACTCCGGCTAATAGGGCATCTAGCATGTCCCTTAGTGCCCTTTCCTCCTGGTAACCCAGCAGCTTCTTTATCAGCTGAGAATCTTGAAAAATGATTATGGAAGGTACAACAGTAATACGGTATTCAGCTGATATTTTAGGAACTTTTTCTCTATCTATCCTGATAAATTTTATTTGCCCCTCATATCGGTTAGCTAACTCATCAGCGACAAAACATGTTGGAAAACAAGCTCGGCACCAGGAGGTTGTAAAGCAGGCAAAAACCGGGAGATCAGAGTTTAGCACCTCTTCATCGAAATTCTGTTCAGTAATCTCTGTCAACATTTTCCCTACCATTTTCAATCATCTCCTTTCTCTTCCTGCTCACAATGTTCGCAGTATCCCTCCAGGCATAACTCTGCCCTGGTAATCTTAAAGCCTTGTTCCCGTTGTACCGCCTTGATTAACTCCTGGAAGTGAGGGTTTTGAAATTCGATAATTTTACCGCACCCCTGGCAAACCAGGTGCTGGTGCTCCGACGATTTCTTTATCTCGTAATAGCAACGAAGCTTCCCCAATCTCATCTCGTCAACCAGTCCCAGTTCCTTAAAAAGATTCAGGCTCCTG